>Ga0255088_1000009_pt1 | contig 187865 bp, 181 predicted proteins | sample Colum_Miss_RepB__2_FD_188587 | JGI IMG/M metagenome (GOLD analysis project Ga0255088, IMG submission 188587) | Freshwater microbial communities from Columbia River, Oregon, United States - Colum_Miss_RepB_8d | ecosystem: Environmental > Aquatic > Freshwater > River | place: USA: Oregon...
TGGCGTCGGGCACGGTGAGGATGTCGCTGAAGAGAATGGCGGCATCCAGGGGATAGCGCTCCAGGGGTTGCAGGGTGACTTCGGTGGCGTAGTCGACCTGGGTGGCCAGGCCCATGAAGCTGCCGGCGTTGGCGCGGGTGGCGCGGTACTCGGGTAAATAACGCCCGGCCTGGCGCATCAGCCAGACGGGGGTGTGGTCGGTGGCCTGGCGCCAGCAGGCCTTGAGAAAGCTGTCGTTTTGGAGTGCAGGAGTCATGGTGACGAAGGGGCTTCCATTCACAAATTGAAAAATGTCATCTATGAATTACACCCGAAGTGTCATCTTAACTTGACATTTTGTCAAAGTTCTATAAATTAGAGGCCAAATCGTCTCTTGGACCGATCGTCAATGGCTGGTTTACTGGAAAACATCGATACCCCCTTGCTGCTGAGAAATTTGCGGCGGGAGCAGCTGCACTTGCTGTCCGCAGAGTTGCGGCAGCACCTGCTGGCGTCGGTGTCTTCCACGGGCGGGCACCTGAGCGCCAATTTGGGCACGGTGGAATTGACCGTGGCCTTGCACTATGTGTTCAACACCCCCGAAGACCGCCTGGTCTGGGATGTGGGCCACCAGGCCTACGCGCACAAAATCTTGACCGGCCGGCGCGAGCGCATGCCAAGCTTGCGTCAAACCGGAGGCCTCAGCGGCTTCCCCAGCCGCGCCGAGTCGGCCTACGATGCCTTCGGGGTGGGGCACTCCTCCACCAGCATTTCGGCGGCCTTGGGCATGGCCCTGGCCGCCCAGCAAAAAGGCATTCCCCGAAAAGCCGTGGCCATCATTGGCGACGGTGCCCTGACGGCGGGCATGGCCTATGAGGCCCTGAACAATGCGGGCGTGAGCGCTTGCAACCTGTTGGTGATCCTGAACGACAACGACATGTCCATCAGCCCCCCAGTGGGTGCGCTCAACCATTACCTGGCCCAGTTGATGGCGGGGCGCTTTTATGCCGCCGCCCGCGATTTGGGCCGCGAAGCCCTGAAGAAAGCGCCGCCGCTGTTTGAAATTGCGCGCTGGATGGAACAACGCGCCAAGCAGGAACTGAGTCGCGACACCTTGTTTGAGAAATTGGGCTTTGAGTACACCGGCCCCATCGACGGCCATGACCTCGATGTCTTGATTCCGCACCTGGAAAGGCTGTCCACAGCAAAGGGACCGCAGTTCCTCCATGTGGTCACGCAAAAGGGCAAGGGCTATGCCCTGGCCGAGAAAGACCCGGTGGCCTACCACGGCCCAGGCAAGTTTGATCCCAAAGTGGGCCTGGTCCCCAGCACCAAGCCCAGTGCCACGACCTTCACGCAAATTTTTGGCGATTGGTTGTGCGACATGGCGACCCATGATCCTCGCTTGGTGGCCATCACGCCAGCCATGCGCGAAGGCTCTGGCATGGTGGCGTACAGCCAGCGCTTTCCATCGCGCTACCACGACGTGGGCATTGCCGAACAACACGCCGTGACCTTGGCCGCCGGCATGGCCTGCGATGGCTTGAAGCCGGTGGTGGCGATTTATTCCACCTTCTTGCAACGTGCCTACGACCAGTTGATTCACGACGTGGCCTTGCAAAACCTGCCGGTGGTTTTTGCCTTGGACCGCGCGGGCGTGGTCGGAGCAGATGGCGCAACCCATGCCGGCATGTACGACATTGCTTTCACACGCTGCATTCCCAACATGAGCGTGATTTGTCCGCCCGATGAAAACGAGTGCCGTCAGTTGTTGACGACGGCTTACCAACAGGACCACCCCGTCACCGTTCGCTATCCGCGCGGCGCGGGCGTCGGGCAGCCTGTCACCATGGACCTTGAGCCCTTGCCCTGGGGCAAGGCCGAAATCCGGCGCCAGGGGCGCAAGCTGGCCCTGTTGGCCTTTGGCCCCTTGCTCTACGAAGCCCTGAAAGTGGCGCAAGCCCTGGACCTCACGGTGGTCAACATGCGCTGGGTCAAGCCCCTCGATGTGGCCATGGTGCGCGAGATGGCCCAAACCCATCAAGGCCTGGTGACCCTGGAAGAGGGCAGCAAGATGGGCGGCGCGGGCTCGGCCGTCATGGAAGCCTTGCAAGCCATGTCGCTGCAAACACCTGTGTTGTGTCTGGGCATGGACGATGTCTTCATTGAGCACGGTGACCCCGCCACCTTGATGAAGCAAATCGGCCTGACAGCGGGAGGTATTCAACAAGCCGTGCTGGCCCGTTGGCCCGCGCTTGCGCAAGCCGAGCAAAGCACCGTGGTACCCCTGAAAAAGGCCAGCTGAATGACCGTCTGGACCCTTGGCCTCAACCACAAAACCGCGCCACTGGAGTTGCGGGAGCGCTTTGCGTTTGCGACCGAGCGCTTGGGCGAGTCTTTGCGCGACTTGCGCAATTCTTTCTCTTCGCACAAAGAGGTCGCGATTTTGTCGACCTGCAATCGCACGGAAATTTATTGCGCTGGCCAGCAAATTCAGGTGCCCGAGACGCTGGCTTGGCTGGCCCATGAAGGGCGCACCCAAGTCGAGGTTTTGCAGGCGCACACCTACGGCCTGACCGGCGATGAATCGGCACGGCATGCGTTTCGGGTGGCCAGTGGCCTGGACTCCATGGTGCTGGGCGAGCCGCAAATTTTGGGTCAGATGAAAGACGCGGTCAGGATTGCCGGCGATGCGGGTGCCCTGGGCACCACACTTAACCAGCTGTTTCAGCGCTCTTTTGCCGTGGCCAAGGAAGTCCGTGGCAAAACCGAAATCGGTGCGCACTCGGTCAGCATGGCGGCCGCCGCGGTTCGCTTGGCCGGCCGTTTGTTTGAAGACTTGAGCCAAGTCCATGTGCTGTTTGTCGGTGCGGGTGAGATGATCGATTTGTGCGTGCCGCATTTCGCGGCCAAGTCGCCACTGTCGCTCACCATTGCCAACCGCAGCGCGGACCGCGCAGAGGCTTTGGTCAAGGCCCATGGCGGTGAGACCATGGCCTTGGCCGACTTGCCGCGCAGATTGCACGAGTTCGACGTTGTCATCAGCTGCACCGCCAGCACCTTGCCCCTGATTGGCTTGGGTGCCGTCGAGTCGGCCTTGAAAAAACGCAGCCACCGTCCGATGTTCATGGTCGACTTGGCGGTTCCCCGCGACATCGAGCCTCAGGTCAAAGATTTGAGCGATGTTTACTTGTACACCGTCGATGATTTGTCACAGGTGGTGAGCCAGGGCCAGACGCAGCGCCGCTCTGCCATGGTGCAAGCCGAGGTCATCATCGACGAAGGGGTGCAGAAGTTCATGGCGTGGCTGGATGTGCGCAGCCACTTGCCCTTGATTCAGCAGCTCAACCAGAAGGCCGAGTCCTGGCGCGAGATCGAGTTGGTACGTGCCCGCAAGATGCTCGAGCGCGGCGAAGACGTTGAAAAGGTACTGCAAGCCCTGTCGGCCAGCCTGACCCGCAAGATGCTCAACGGGCCGTTGCGCGAATTGAACCATCCCACCGCCCTGCAACGCGACAAAGCGCGCGATGCGGTGCAGCAATTTTTCTTTGAGCCATCCACCTCGGCCGATGCCTCTGCCTCTGGCGTGCGCACTTCTTAAGGCACGCCATGACCGCCACCGGAGCCATCGATGCAAGACCATGACCAGCGAATAGCCCTGCACAACGAAGTGCACGCCAGGCCGCCCGAGGCCTTGCAAGTGCCCATGGCCATTGCGCACATCGTCATGTGGACCGACCGCGACGGGCGTGAGGCCAGCCGCAACCATCTGGCGCAATTGCTGCGTGACCACCACCTGCCCACCCCCGCGGCGAACTCCACCCACCTGCGCGCAGACTTCGGGAGCTGGCGCCTGCGCTGGGAGTTGCACACCGAATTTGTGACCTGGACTTTCATGCGCGAAATGCCGTCGGAGCCTGCCAACGTCATGCCGCAGACCGCTGTGCAGGCCGTGCCGCAACAATGGCTGAACCAATTGCCAGGTGAGTGCCTGGTGCGCTTGCATTTGTGGGCCATGTCCGTGCGCGACATGGACGCCGCGTGGGTGTCGCAGTGCTTGCGTGAAGAGTCTTTGGTGGCCTCCACCGTGGCCGATGGCTTGGCCGAAGTGCACACCGATTTCCAGATGCACGCCGATGGGTTTGCCCGCATGGTCTTGTTCGCTGGCAACATGGCACCGCGCCGGCTGGGACGTTTGGTGCAGCAATTGCTGGAAATCGAAACCTATCGCATGGTGGCCTTGTTGGGGCTGCCCGCCGCGCGTGAAGCAGGCGCGGTGCTGGCCGATGCCGAGCGCGAGTTGGCCGAGTTGGCGCAAGCCATTCGAAGCGCCAAGCGCGAAGACGAGGCAGGCTTGCTGGACCGCCTGACGCGACTGGCTGGGCAGGTGGAGGGGCAGTATGCGGCCACGCATTCGCGTTTCTCGGCCAGCCGCGCTTACTTTGAGTTGATCGACCGCCGCATCCATGACATTCGAGAGTCACGGCTCAGCGGCTTGCAAACCATCGCCGAGTTCATGGAGCGTCGCCTTTCGCCGGCCCGCAGCACTTGCGATTGGGCGGTTCGGCGTCAAACGGCCTTGTCCGAGCGTGTTTCGCGCATGAGCAACTTGTTGCGCACGCGGGTGGAAATCGAGCAGCAACAAAGCAACCAGGAATTGTTGGCCACCATGAACCGCCGCCAAGGCTTGCAATTGCAATTGCAGTCCACGGTGGAGGGCTTGTCGGTGGCGGCCATCACCTACTACATCACCGGCTTGGTGCATTACGTGGTGGAGGGCTTGTCGCGGCACGGCTGGCCCTGGGGCGTGGACATCACCACCGCGGCCACCGTGCCTTTGGTGGCTTTGCTGGTGTGGCTGTTCATTCGCAGAATCCATGATCGGATCACGGCCGAATAAAAAAAGGAGGCCACGGCCTCTTTTTTTGCGTCAAATAATCAGCATGCGTACGATATTGACACAACTAATAAGTGTGGTTATTATTTTGGTTTGACAGAGATTTCAGAATTCGGAGACGCGTGATGCAGTTTTATAAAAATGGTTTCAGAGGCGGTAACCCGGACATCCAGCCCGCCGCGCCCAACCGCCGCAACCGTGGCCTGCATGAGCCCTTGCCAGAAAAAGTCGATGTGCTGATCGCCGGTACAGGGCCGGCCGGCTTGTGCCTGGCCGCGCAGTTGGCGCAATTCCCTGAGATCGAGACCATGATCATCGAGCGCATGGCCAGCAACATCATCAAGGGCAAGGCCGATGGCATCAACACCCGCACCATGGAGATGTTCCAGGCTTTTGGGTTTGCCGACAAGGTCAAGCGCGAAACCTATTGGGTGAACCAAACCGCCTTCTGGATGCCAGACCCCCAAAACCCCGACCACATTCACCGCGTTGGGCGGGTGCAAGACGTGGCCGATGACAGCTCGGAGATGCCGCACATCCTGATCAACCAGGCGCGTTTGCATGAGCTGTTTTTGGAGGTGATGCAAAACTCGCCCTCGCGCCTGGCGCCCGATTACGGCTGGGAAATTGTGGGCTTGACGATCGACCCCACCACGCAAGACCACCCGGTGACCGTCACCCTCAAAGACGCCATCGGCGTGAACTGGGGCGGCACCCGCACGGTGCGAGCCAACTATGTGGTGGGCTGCGACGGCGCACACTCGGCGGTGCGCAAAGCCATTGGCGGCGTGCTGCATGGCGACGCGGCCCACCAGGCCTGGGGGGTGATGGACATCCTGGCCAACACCGATTTTCCGGATGTGCGCCAGAAGTGCCTGATCTCATCTGCCAAAGAAGGCAATGTGCTGGTGCTGCCGCGCGAGGGGGGCTACATCTTCCGCATGTATGTGGAGCTCGACAAGCTGCGTCCCGATGAGAAGGCGGCCAACCGCAAAATGAACCAGGACGACATCATTGCAGCGGCCAACCGCATCATCAAGCCCTACAGCCTGGATGTCAAAGAGGTGGTCTGGTGGTCCATTTACGACATTGGCCACAGCCTGACCGACAAGTTCGATGACGTGCCCGAAGGCGAAGACCGCAACCCCCGCGTGTTCACGGCAGGGGACGCCTGCCACACCCACTCGCCCAAAGCAGGGCAGGGCATGAATGTCTCCATGCAGGACACCTTCAATTTGGGCTGGAAACTGGTGCATGTGCTGCAAGGCCGGGCCGATGCCCGCTTGTTGCGCAGCTATACCAAGGAGCGTTTGACCGAGGCCAAGCGCTTGGTGGAGACCGACCACAAATGGTCGCGCATCATGTCGGCGCCCACCACGCAGGCGGAGCGCGAAGGGCGTGAAGAGCCGCGCATCATTCGCCAGTTTAAGGAGAACCTGGAGTTCACCGGGGGCACGGCGGTGAAGTACGACACCTCGTACCTCTTTGCGGCACCCACGCACCAGGCGCTTGCAACGGGCGAGGTCATTGGCCGGCGCTTTCACTCTGCGCCCGTCGTGCGCTTGTCCGATGCCAAGCAAATGCAATTGGGCCATGTGGCACAGGCCGATGCGCGCTGGCGCATCTATGCGTTTGCGGGCCAAGCCGACAGTTCAGATGCGGGCTCGGCCATTCACAAGTTGGCCGACTGGCTGCAGGCTGATCCCCAATCACCGATCGTCAAGCACACGCGCAAGGGCGAAGACATCGATGCCATCATCGACTTTCGTGCCGTGTTCCAGCAAACCTTCGACCAACTGGCTTACGAAAAAATGCCATCGCTGTTGAAGCCACGCACCGGCAAGCTGGGCTTGCAAGACCACGAAAAAATCTTCTGCGTTGATCACAAGGGTGCTGGCGATATTTTTGAGATGCGTGGCATCGACCGCGACAAAGGTTGCCTGGTGGTGGTTCGGCCCGATCAGTACGTTGCCAACATCTTGCCGCTGGATGGCTTTGTTGAACTTTCGAATTACTTCGAAGGCGTGCTTCGCTCTTGAATGGCCGAAATTAGCCTGATGGGCTGATGGTCGCTTTACTTTTTTGTGGTGGGGTCGATCAAAGAACACCACTTCTTTGCGCCCAGCTCATCATTTCATGAGCCCGTGACGAAGGGGGGGATATTGAGAAGCCATGTTTTCGCCCCGCCGACCCCCGTCATTTCCCGCATGCCCAAACCCTGAAGGCTGGGCGGTAGGAAAACTGCGCCTGCTCTTGACTGTCAGCGCAGGGCTTGCTGCCATGACAGCTTTGGCTCAAAACAATGGGGCGGCCCGCTACGATCAATGGATCCAATATCCACCGCGGCCGGTCAATCCGGCGATGCCCAGCACGCTCAACAGTCCGGACAAGCAAGTGAATTGGGTGCGGTTTCCCCCCTTACCCAACTCACCCGCCCAACCTCCCTTGGTGGTTGACAAGGCGCAAGAGGTGTCGGCGCCGCCAGCAGCGCCGCAGGAGGAAGCCAGAAAGGCGTCCTTGCCTGCGGATTTGGCCCCAAGCGACAGTGCGCCCAGCCAGCCTTTGGTGACCCCCGAAAAAGCGCAGGTGGCGGTGGTCAAAGGCTTTGACCTTCAAGGCACAAGTGCCTTGACACTGAAGGAGTTGACCCAGGTACTTCAGCCGACACTGGGCCAACCCCTGGAGATGCCAATACTTGAAAAAATTGTTTCTTTGTTGGACCAACACTATGACAGCAAAGGCAAGCTTGGCCGTGCTGAGATCCCGGCACAGGACTTGACCGACGGCATCGTGCAGGTGGTCGTTCGCGAGGGCCGCTTTGCTGGTGCGGTGGTAGAGCCAGCCACTCAAACACGCGTGCCGCCGGCGTTGGCCGTTGACTTGGTGGAAACGGCCCAACCCAAAGGCGCCGTCGTGAATCTGCAGGCGCTGGACCGCGCCAGTCTTCTCCTCGCTGAATTGCCGGGGGTTCAGGCGCAAATGAGCTTGCGCCCTGCGGCCAAGGAGGGAGAAACCGAGGCCGTGATCCAAATCAACGAGGCGCCTGGCACGGAGGGCAGCCTGACGTTCGATAACTCAGTGGTCAGCGCCACTGGAAGTACCCGGTCCATCGCCCAGTTGAGCCATCACGGTGGCTTGGGGCGAGCAGACACGTTGAGCCTTGTTTGGATGCAAACGCAGGGAAGCGAGTACCTCAAGCTGGGCTACAGCGAGCCTTTGGGCGGCGCCGGAAAACGTGTGGGTATGAATGTCTCGAGCAGCAAATACCAACTGATCTTGCCACAGTACATGGCGCTCAACCCCACCGGCCCTGCAAACTCGATCGGCTTGGACCTGTCAGTGCCCTGGTTGCGGTCTCGGTCAGCCAACAGCACTTTGCAATTTGGCTATGAGCACAAAAGTTTCGTGAACAACACGGCCGCCGGCTTGGTGTCGGACTACAGGATCAACACCTTGAGCGCCACGCTTCAAGGCCAGCAAAGCGATGACTGGTTGGGGGGAGGCGAGTTCGCAACCTCGGTGCAAGTGGTGCGGGGCAATGTTGACTTGAACGGTTCCCCCAACCAGTCCATGGATGCAATGACTACCCAAACTGCAGGCCCCTATGCTAAATTGAGGTTGATGGCTTCGCGGGTTCAGCGACTGGGTTCTCAGCAAACCTTGGTGGCAACTTGGCAAATGCAAAGTGCCAGCAAAAACTTAGACGGCTCTGAAAAGTTTTTCCTCGGTGGCTCGCAAGGCGTGCGGGCTTACCCAACCAATGAAGGCGGAGGAAGTCAGGGACGATCCCTTAATCTGGAGTGGCAGCACCTGCTCAGGCCCATGGGCCAGCCAGTGACACTTTCCGCTTTCTACGATGTTGCAACGATCGATGTGAATAAATTCAATGATTTTGTCGGTGGAGCCAGCCTCAATTCCTACACTTTGCAAGGCACTGGCTTGTGGGTCGGGAGCGCCTTCGCCCATGGATGGGGCAAGCCCCTGCAATGGCGCCTTAGCTTGTCGCGTCGCTTGGGCGCCAACCCCATGGCCACAAGCAGCGGTTTAGATCAGGACGGCTCATACCGCCTGAACCGCATGTGGTTCTCTTTCAATCAGCCTTTTTGACGAAATCAAAGCATGAGTCAAAAAGTCGCCCGAAATTGCCTTGATGTGGGGCTTTTTGCCTGGCAAACACAAGGCGCCATGCATTGGGCGCTGGTCCTTTTGGCGACCAGTTGGATGCCAGCCTCAGCGCAGGGCTTGAGCGCTGTCCCTGCGACGCAACTGCCACAAGGCGGCAAAGTGTTGGGGGGCGCCGCTAGCATCACGCAAAGCACGGGCAACATGCAGGTCAATCAAACGACGCCACGTGCCGTGATTGAGTGGAACAGCTTCAACTTGGGCAGCAAAGCGCAGGTGAATTTTGTCCAGCCCACAGCAGGTTCAGTTGCGCTGAATCGCGTGCTCGATACCCAAGCCAGCCAAATCCTTGGCCGCATCCAGGCCAACGGTCAAGTGTTCATTTCCAACCCCAATGGTGTTTTGTTTGGACCTACTGCGCAAGTCGATGTTGGCGGCTTGCTGGTCACCACGCACGGCATCAGCACAGAAGATTTCATGGGTGGCAAGTCGAGCTTTCAGGGCTCAGGCCAGGCCGCAGGTGTTGCCAACCAGGGGGAATTGCGCGCAAGCTTGGGCGGTTTCATTGCAATGCTGGCCCCTCAGGTTCGCAATGAGGGCGTGATCCTGGCCAAAGAGGGAACGGTCGCGCTGGCTGCCGGTGAAAAAATAACGCTTCAATTTTCCGGGCAAAGTTTGACAGCTGTGCAAGTTGACCGGGCCGTCGTGGATGCGCTGGTGGACAACCGGCACCTGGTCCGCGCTGAGGGCGGGTGGGTTGTGATGACTGCGCGCAGCGCCAATGCTTTGCTGCAAAGTGTGGTCAAGAGCTCAGGCACGGTGCAAGCGCCTAGTTTGGTGAGCCGCCAGGGCAGAATCATCTTGGAGGGGGGCAGCGTTGGGCGCGTCGAGGTGACCGGGGAACTCAGCGCAACCGGTGGCGCAGGCTTGCCGGGCGGTTCAGTGTGGGTGACGGGGGATCAGGTCACGTTGGGCAATGCAGCGCGCGTTGATGTCTCAGGGGATACAGCAGGTGGCCAGGCGTTGATTGGCGGTGGTTGGCCAGAATCGGTTGGCCCCTTGGCCAAGTCATCCGAGGTCAGCCTCGGCGAGGGCGCAAGCATCAAAGCCATGGCCAATGGGGTGGGGAATGGCGGGTTTGTGGAGACCTCTGCCAGGAAAGTCCAAATTGCAGCCACAGCCAAAATCGACACATCGGCCCCAAATGGGAAGCCAGGCCAATGGGTCATTGACCCGGTGGACATTGACATCAATGCAAGCCTGGCAAGTGCCATTTCGACCGCACTCAACAGTGGGGACGTATTGGTCAGCACCGACAGCGGCAACACCCCCTCCACGGCCTCAGGCGAAACAAGCGGTGTTGGCAACATTTCGGTGAACAGCCCCATCAGCTGGTCTTCCAATCGCTTGACCCTCAAAGCAGCGAACAATCTGTACGTGAACCAGGTCTTGCGCGGGAGTGGCACCGCAAGTTTGCGCTTCCATATGACCTCCAGTGAAGGCATTGACCGGGTCTATGTCAAAGCCCCGATTTATTTGCCCGAAGGCAACACCCTTTCAGCTGTCGACGGGCCTGCAGGCAACATTGATTTCAATGTGATCACCCGCTTGGGGTCGGCAGGAAGTACGACAGGCACAGACCTTCAAGGGATCAACGGCAACTTGAATGGCTACTATGCCTTGGGCGATGACATTGACGCCGCCGCCACAAGCCTTTGGAATGGCGGCGCAGGTTTTATGCCCATCGGTAACAGCGTGACCCCCTTTGCGGGTGCATTGACGGGTTTGGGGCATGTGATCAGCAACCTGACGATCAACCGACCGACCTCAGACAGCGTTGGCTTGTTCGGCCGTTCAGTGGGCGTTTTGTCCGAGTTGGGGATCGTCAACGCCAGCATCGTGGGCGCCAATCAGGTCGGCACGCTGGTGGGCAACAACGCAGGCTATACGACAACCAACTTTGCCACGGGAAGTGTCACCGGGCAGTCCAGTGTCGGCGGGTTGATGGGCGTCCTGGATGGCTACGGCAGCGCAAGAAACAGTTACGCCAAAACCAATGTTTCGGTCTCGAGCAACGCAGACGCCGGTGGGCTGATTGGCTTGGTCAAAATTGGCACGGTCTATAAAACCTATTCAAGCGGCAGTGTCACAAATTTAGGCAGCGGGGCGCCATCCGGTGTGGGTGGCCTGATTGGGCGTCTGGGAACGGGCGTTCAGGCGCCCGTTGATGTCAGCGTCGCTGGATTTTGGGATACCACGCTTTCTGGGCAAACAACCTCTGCAGCCGGCGTCGGCCTGGACACTGCATCGACCATGCGCTGGAGCTCGCTTTCCCAGTTCAACCTGAACACAAATGAATTTTGGTTGAACTATTACGGTAAGTCCGCCCCCCTGCTCAAGCCATTTTTGACGCCGCTGACCATCACGGCGTCCAATGCCAGCAAGACTTACGATGGCTTGGCTTATGCTGGCGCCCAAGGATTCAGCACTTCTGTCAGCACCAACAGCTACCTGATGGGGGCTGACACCGTGTCATATGGCGGCAGTGCCGCTACAGCGGTCAACGCTGGAAGCTACGCCATTGTGCCCAGCGGCTTGTACAGCAATGACAACCGTGGCTACGCCATCAGTTATGCGAACGGCACGCTGACCATCCAAAAAGCCGATCTCACTTTGTCCGGGACGCGGCCTTATGACGGCAGCACTGTCATGGCCGGCGCTTATTTGACAGCGAATGGCGTCAATGGCGAAACCTTCTCGGTGGTCGGAGATGGCGCGGCAGGTAATTTGTCAACAAGGAATGTCCAAACGGCACAACCCATGCTCAGTTCTACCGGACTGGCCTTAGGAGATTCCAGCAATGGCGGCCTGAGCAGCAACTACAACACCTTGGGCATCTCGGGGTCGTCGGTGACCATCACCCCGAAATCCGTCACTCTGACAGCACCCACGGCAAGCAAAGTTTACGATGGGACTGTGACATATGTCGCGTCAGCAGATGACCTGGCCACACTGGGCTCGCAATTGGGTGTCGCGGGTGACACAGTCAGCGGCCCCGCACTGAGCTTCCAAAACAAAAATGCAGGGCTTGCAAACAAGGTCTTGTCTTTGAGCGCGGCCACCGTGAACGATGGAAACAGTGGGCAGAACTATGCAATCAGTTATGCCAGCAACAACATCAGCACCATCACCCCCAAGGCGCTGACGATCAGCGGGATCACAGCGGCAGACAAGGTTTACGACGGTACGGCATCGGCGGTATTGGACACAAGTCTTCTACAGGGCAATGGGCTGGTCGCGGGGGACGATGTGCGGGTGAGCGCCAGCGGCAACTTTCGCAATGCCGGCAACACGGCGAACGACAAGAATGTGGGCAACGCCAAAACGGTTCAGCTGTCGAGCAGCTACTCGGGTGCAGACGTAGACAACTACAGCATCACAGGCCAGGCGAGTACGACAGCGAGCATCACGCCCAAGGCGCTGACGATCAGCGGGATCACAGCGGCAGACAAGGTCTATGACGGTACGGCAACGGCGGCCGTGAGTACGGCGGGCGTTACAGCCAGCGTCCTGCAAGCCAACGGCATGGTCGCGGGTGACGATGTGCAGGTGAGCGCCAGCGGCAACTTCCGAAACGCGGGCAACACGGCCAACGATAAGAATGTGGGCAACGCCAAAACGGTTCAGCTGTCGAGCAGCTACTCAGGGACGGATGTTGGAAACTACCGAATCACGGGTCAAGCGACGACAGCGGCAAGCGTGACAGCCCGGCCATTGGACGTGACAGGACTGGTACCCAACGATAAAACATACGATGGTTCCACCGACGCTACCTTGACGGGGACTGCACAAATCGGTGTTTTTTCAAATGACGATGTCAGCTTGCAAATTGGCACCGCGCAATTTGAGAATCCTGCGGTTGGAAATTTGATCCCCATTGCCACGCAGGGGTTCAAACTCAACGGCGCCGATGCAAAGAATTACCAGCTCAATCAGCCAGCAGGGATGCGGGCAAGCATCACCGCCATCGATTTGACATTGGTCCAACTCAACCTGTCGGCGCAATCCATGGCTTTGCTGACAAAGCAGCAGATGGCTGGACTGACCCCTGAGCAGGTGAGCTATTTGACCGACGTGCAATTCGGTGCTTTGTCCCAAGCGCAATTGACAAGCCTGAGCCCTCAGGTTTGGAGCAAAGTATCCGTGGCCAATGTTGCCAACTTACCACCAGAAAAAATTGCAGTCATTGGGCCCGAGGCATGGAGAAATTGGTCAGTCAATCAAATTCAATCTTTGACGCCAACCCAGATTCAATCCATGACGCCAGGTCAAATCGCAGGCTGGCAGGCCACCCAGTTACAGGCACTCTCAGAACGGCAAGTCGCCAGCCTGGGGGGGACACTTCTGCAAGCGTTGAGTGACAACCAGTGGCAAGCTTTAAGCCCCACCCAAATTAAAACGCTTTCGCCCAATCAATTGAGTGCGGTGTCTTCTACCCAGTTGGCGTCTTGGACACCGGCCATGGTTGCTGGCTTGTCATCGGAACAAGTGGCCAGTTTGAATGTGGGTCAGGTCAAGTCTTTGCGCAAGGAGCAACTCGACGCCATGACGTTGACTCAGTGGCAGGCCTTGAGTCAGGCGCAAATTGCTGCCATCCCGCCCCAGCAGATTGCGACATTGAAGCCCAGCACATTGGCGACGTGGTCCAGCCCTCAAATTGCCGCGTTGGATTCAGCGCAAATGAGATCATTGAATAGCGATCATTTGGCAGCGCTGTCGCAGCCACAAATGATGCAATTGGCCGCAACAGGCCAATTGCAAGTGATCGTTTCTTCCGATATCGCAAAGGTTCAAGTGGCAGCGGGTCTGCCGGCGGTTGGCATGCAAACGGCTCCCCTGTCTTCCTTCGGTGAGAGCGCGCCTAACCTGAATGCGGAGCCCCTCGCAGGCAGCAGTGTCGCTGCCAACGGCACGCCGGCTCGCATGAATGCCATGCCCAGTGCTTACAAGGCTCGCAGCGTCGCGGAAACACAGCCTCTGATGGTTGTCACAAGTTCGCGTCAAATTACCCAATTTGATGGCACAGAAGTGGCGGCATTAAAGCCAGCGCAAATCAAGCTGATGAATGGCCCGCAGATCGATGCGTTGCTGCAAAGTCATGGCCGTGACTTGCAACCTGCTCAATGGGCGCATTTCAGCGCGGCCCAAATTTCGACAATTTCACCTGTCGTGTGGGCAACTTTAGGGCGTGAGGTTATTCAGGGGTTGACCCCTCAGCAATTGGCTGAATTGACCCCGCCACAATTTGCGAGCATGACGAACAACCAGTTGCAATGGCTGTCGCCCCTTCAAATCGGCGCGCTGCAGCGCAGGTCCTTGGCAGAGCTAAGCCCAGAGCAGTTCAATGCGTTGGCCGGTCAAAAGTTGCAAGCTTTGGAGCCTAGGCAGATTCAAACTGCAACCCCCAGCCAATGGGTGAGCCTCTCACCCAATCAAATGCGAAGTCTCACTTTGCACCAGATGCCCGCTTTAGGCCCCGCCTTATTGAACGCCATGACGCCAGAGCAATGGGCCATGTTGTCGCCTGAGCAAATCAAGCTGCTGTCCCCGCAAAGCCTGGCCAGCATTGACGCCCGTCAACTGGCGCCCGTTTTGAAACAATTGTTACCTGACCAAATCGGTGCGCTGGATGCGCAGACTTTGGCAGGGCTCGAAAACAGGCATCTCTTCTCCCTCGGCATGGCTCAGTGGGGCGCATTGCTGCCCAAGCAAGTCGCAGCGCTCAGCGAAAGCCAAATCAACGCACTTCAGCCAAGCCAAATTCGATCCTTGGCAGACGATGCCATGAGTTTGTTGACAAACGAAACTGTGTCCAAGCTTTCCCCGGCAGTGCTATCCGCCATGACGCCTGCTCAATGGCAGAATTTGACGACAGGGCAGGTCCAAGCCCTTCAGCGTGCTCAGTTGGCTGCCCTGGATCCCGCGCAATATGACCTGTTGGGCGCGAGGGTGCTGCAAGGTTTGTCTGCGGAGCAGTTGGGCAGTCTGACGCTGCCGCAGCGGCAAGCCATCCAAGCGTTGAATGACGCCAGTCGCAATGTGCCTCAATTGACGCCTGCACAAATTGGCGCAATGCAAGCCAAGCAGTTGCAGGACTTGAGCTTGCCTCAGTGGAAGGCCTTCTCTCCTGGCCAGATCCAATCTATCCAGCCTCAGCAATGGTTGGGCTTGGACAGCGCGGTACTGAGAAATTTGCGACCTGCGCAATTGGCCGCGCTCCGTCCTGAACAAGCAAGAGCGCTGCAACCGTCGGCGCTGGCCGCGTTGGCCCCAGCCCAGCTTCAGGCCGTGTCGCCACAGGCGTTGGGCGCTTTGGTGCCTGAGCAGTGGGCGGCCTTGTCGGGTGAGCAGTTGGCGGCCCTGTCGCCTCGCCGACTGGCCGGCCTAGGCAACGATTGGTTGGCTAAATTGCAGCCCCGACAGCTTCAAGCATTGTCCCCAGATCAACTCAGTGGCTTGGCCCCTAGCCAATGGGCCTCTTTGCCGCCAGGGCAAATGTCAGCTTTGGCGCCGTCCCAAATGGGTGGCATCAGCCCGCAGGCCTTGGCGCAGATGAGCCCCATGCAGCTCAATGGGCTGACACCGGGCCAAATGGCGTCTTTGCAGCCTCACCAAATGTCTGCTTTGACAGGGCCTCAAATCAAGGTCTTGCAGCCTCAGCAGCTTCAGGCCCTGCAAGCTGGACAAATAGCCGCATTGCAGCCTGCACAGCTCAACGCCTTGACGCCACCCCAGGTTCGCGCATTGATGCCACAACAGCTCTACCAAATAGCGCCTGTTCACATCATTGCATTGAGCCCCTCAGTCATCCAATGGCTTTCACCGGCGCAATGGAGCGCGCTGCGTCCCGAGGTCATGGCCGTTTTGCAAGCTGAGCAGATCCAGGCCTTGCGACCTGCGCTGATCGCTGCGTTGACCCCCAGCCAGTTGTCCGCCTTGAAATCCTCTCAAGTCAGGGAGCTTGCCAAGGAGCAGGTCGCTGCCCTCGGCGCGGGGCAACTCTGGAGCCTGAGCAATGCGCAACTGCATGCATTGACACCTGGGCAAGTCAGTGCCGTGCGGTCGGTGCCTCTGGGGTCCTTGCTCCCCCTGCTGCGTGCGGAGCAAATTCAAGGCCTGGACCGAACGACGCTTGCCATGATCAATCCCATTCATTTGCGTCAGCTGAGCAATGCGCAAGTGCAGGCCTTGACATCGCAAGGGGCCAACGCAGGCGCCAGTTTGCCGCTTTCCTCTTTGCAGCAGCGCTCGCCTTGAGTAGGCTGAGCGAACAAGCTGCTCACCAACCCATCCATACCCTTGAATTTTCCTGGTTCAGGATGGATCTTGCCAAAAGTAACCAAGTAGTTATGATGTAGGCATTGTTTCAATATCCGGTACGCCAGAGGAACTCATGAGCATGCACACCCCTGGAATGGAAAGTCAGCACGCCGCCCTGGCGGCGCTGTCCTCACGCTATGTGAATGTCGACGCGTTGCCGTGGCAAGACACCCCGTTTCCTGGCATTCGCATCAAGGTGCTGATGCAGGACCCACAAACCGGCCTGCAAACCGTCCTGACCGAAATGGCGCCTGGCGCAGTGCTCACCGACCATGAGCACACCCAGGTCGAGCAAAGCTGGGTCCTGCAAGGCAGCCTGGTGGACCACGAGGGCGAGGTGACCGCAGGCAACTATGTCTGGCGGCCGGCCGGCAGCCGGCACACCGCCCATGCGCCCAACGGCGCGCTGGTGCTGGGCTTTTTCCTGCAGCCCAACCGTTTTTACTGATTCCATCGAAAGCTAGGCATGAAATTCGGAGATTTCGTCAAAGTCAAATCCCTGGCCAGTCCAGCGGGGTTCAAAGAAAATTTACAGCGCCTTGGCCTGGACATGCCGTGCGATGAGGTTCTGGCGTCAGGCCCGGGCTCGGTCATGGCGCAACCGCTCAAGGTCGGACCTTTCACTGTGGGCAACCGGTATGCCGTTCACCCGATGGAAGGCTGGGATGGCGAGGCCGATGGCCGCCCCACCGACAACACCCGTCGGCGCTGGCGCAACTTCGGGCTGTCCGGCGCCAAAATGATTTGGGGCGGCGAAGCGGTGGCTGTGCGCCACGATGGCCGCGCCAATCCGCGTCAGCTCGTCATGAACGAGAAAACCCAAGGCGACATTGCCGACTTGCGCCAAACCTTGGTGCAAGCGCACCGTGAAGCCATGGGCGATGACAAAGATTTGGTCATCGGCTTGCAATTGACCCATTCAGGCCGCTTTTGCAAACCCAATGACGACGCCCGAATGGAGCCACGCGTGCTCTACCACCACCCGCTGTTGGACGGCAAGTTCGGCCCCAAAGAAAACATCGTGGTCATGACCGATGGCGACATTCGCCAGTTGATCGACGACTTTGTCATCGCCGCCAAACGCGCCTGGGATTGCGGCTTTCAATTTGTCGACCTCAAGCACTGTCATGGTTATTTGGGCCATGAATTTTTATCGGCCAAAACCCGCGAGGGTGACTACGGCGGCTCCATGGCCAACAGAACGCGGTTCTTGCGTGAGTTGGCGCAAGGCATTCGCGCCGAGGTTCCAGGCATGGCTCTGGGCGTGCGGCTCTCTGCCATCGATTTTTTGCCCTACAAGCCCGACCCCAGTTTGTCGGATGCCGAATCGCTCGGTCCGGGCATTCCGGTGGACACCTCGGGGGCATTGCCCTACCGCTATGGCTTTGGCGCCGATGAGTCCGATCCCAGCCAAATTCGCATCGACGAAACGGCGGAATTTTTGCAGGCCATGACCGACCTCGACATTCCGCTGATCAACATCACCATTGGCAGCCCTTATTACACGCCCCATGTGACGCGGCCGGCGCTTTACCCGCCCTCCGATGGCTACCAGCCACCAGAGGACCCGCTGGTCGGCGTGATGCGTCACCTGGCCTTGGTGCGCGACTTGAAAAAGCAATTCCCGCACATGTGCTTCGTTGGCAGTGGCTACACCTATTTGCAAGAGTTTTTGCCCTATGTGGCACAAGCCGTGGTGCGCGAAGGCTGGACCGACCTGGTCGGCTTGGGGCGCATGATGCTCTCTTACCCTGAGTTGGCAGCCGATGTGTTGGCCGGGCGGCCCATGCAGCGCAAGCGCTTGTGCCGAACCTTCAGCGATTGCACCACCGCACCGCGCAACGGCATGGTGTCGGGCTGCTACCCCCTGGATGCCCATTACAAAAAATCGCCGCAGATGATTCGCCTGACCCAAGTGAAGAAAGACGCCAAGTTGGCCTGAGCGTCCCATGACCACGCGTGCCAAAGCCACTGCTGTTCGAGACCCTGAGCAGAGCCGCGCCAGAATTTTGAAGGCGGCGCGCGAGGAGTTTGCCAACAAAGGCTTGGGCGGCGCGCGTGTGGACCAAATTGCGCAAAGTGCAGGCATCAACAAGCGCATGCTCTACCACTATTTCGGCAACAAGGATGCCTTGTTTCGTGCGGTGCTCGAAGAGAACTATGCGCACAAGCGCGACTCCGAGCGTGCGCTCGAGTTGGAAAAAGACGACCCGCGAGAAGCCATTCGCAAATGGGTGACGCTGACCTGGAACTACTACATTGAGCACCCCGAATTCTTGAATTTGCTCAACAGCGCGAATTTGCACCATGCGCGTCATGTTCAAGCTTCGGCCGAGGTCAAAAAAATGCGGGCGCCCTTTGTCAAGATGATGGGTGCCATTCTGGACAAAGGCGTCAGCCAAGGCGTCTTTCGCGAAGGCGTGGACCCGGTGCAGATGTACATCACCATCGCCGGCATGTCTTATTTTTACCTCTCCAACCAGCACACCTTGTCGGCTATTTTTGGCCGCTCGCTGCTCAGCCCGCGTGCCAAAAAAGAGCGCTTGCAGCACATGATCGACGTGGCTTTGTCTTACCTGGAGCGACGCTGACATGCGCTTGCCCAATGTCTTTCAAGATGTCGCGCATTTAGAGGAGGTCATGAGCACGCCCTCTGAAGCACTGTCCAAAGAGTTGAAGGAACTCGAGGGCGATATCCTTATCCTGGGCGTCGGTGGAAAAATGGGCCCCACGCTGGCGCGCATGGCCAAGCTTGCCGCACCCAAGAAGCGCGTGATCGGTGTGGCCCGATTCTCGGAACCAGGCTTGCAAGAGCGTTTGAGTGCGCAAGGCATCGAATGCATCAGCTGTGATTTGCTGTCGCGGGAGGCCTTGGCGGCCTTGCCGGATGTTGCCAATGTGGTTTTCATGGCCGGCAGAAAATTTGGCTCCCAAGGCAGCGAGTGGCTGACCTGGGCGATGAACGCGCATTTGCCCGCCTTGGTGGCCGAGCGCTACAAGGCGTCGCGCATCGTGGCGTTTTCCACGGCCTGTGTTTACCCCTTTGTGTCAGTGAACGGCCCGGGTGCCCAGGAGTCGCTTGCCCCCACGCCCGTGGGCGAATATGCCAACTCCTGTGTGGGCCGCGAGCGGATGTTCGAGCATTTTTCTCACCAGTACCAAACGCCCGGGCGCTTGATTCGCTTGTCGTATGCGATCGACATGCGCTACGGTGTTTTGCATGATTTGGCGCAGCAAATTTTGGCGAACCAGCCCATCTCCTTGGCCATGGGCCACGCCAATGTGATCTGGCAGGGCGAAGCCAACGAGCGAAGCTTGCGCGCCCTGACAAAGTGCACCACGCCCACGACCGGACTCAACCTGTCAGGCCCCATGATTTCCATTGCACACGCTGCTCGGGGTTTGGCGAGCAGGTTGGGTAAAACGCCGGAGTGGGTGGGCACGGAGGCGCCGACGGCCTGGCTGGTGGATTGCAGCCAAGCCAATGCTTATTGGGGCGCACCCCAGGTGAGCCTGGACACCATGCTGGATTGGACCGCGGATTGGGTGCTGCGGGGCCAGGCCAGCTTGAACAAGCCCACCCATTTTGAGGTTCGCGATGGTCAGTACTGAAGCCTCGCTGTCACTGTTGCGCCAGGGCACCGTCATTCCGGCGCATCTGCTGGCCTTGAACGCACAGCGGCAACTGGACACCCAACGCCAGCGTGCCTTGACAAGGTATTACCTGGACGCCGGGGCGGGGGGTGTGGCCGTGGGTGTGCATTCCACGCAATTCGCCATTCGGGAGTTTGGCATGTACCGTCCCGTGCTGGAGCTGGCCATGGCCACCGCCCAGCAGTGGGAGCCCTTGGGTGGCAAGCGCCCTTTGGCCATGGTGGCGGGGCTGGCAGGTCCGACCTCACAAGCTGTGAAAGAGGCCGAGCTGGCCCGTGAAATCGGCTACCACGCGGGCTTGCTCAGTTTGGCCGCCATGAAGTCTGCCTCGGAAGATGAACTGTTGGCACATTGCCGGCGCGTGGCCGACCTGCTGCCCTTGGTGGGTTTTTACCTTCAGCCCGCAGTGGGTGGTCGGGTGCTGTCTGCCAGCTTCTGGGAACAATTTGCGCGCATTGAGCAGGTGGTGGCCATCAAGATCGCCCCCTTTCATCGCTACCGAACCCTCGATGTGGTGCGCGGCGTGGTGGCGGCTGGTGCAGAGAAGCGCATCACCCTGTACACCGGCAACGACGACCACATCGTGTTGGACTTGGTGACCCCCTTCACGGTCATGCGCGATGGCCAAGCGGTGACGGTGCGCATCCGTGGCGGCTTGCTGGGCCATTGGAGCGTGTGGACGCGGGCGGCTGTCGCGCTTTTTGAGAGATGCCGCACCGAGGCTGACAAGCCAAGCGTGACGGCGGACTTGATGGCGCTGGATTCACAGGTGACCGACTGCAACAGCGCTTTGTTCGATGTGGCGCACGACTTTGCAGGTTGCATTGCCGGTTGCCATGAAGTCTTGCGCAGGCAGGGCTTGCTGAACGGGATTTGGTGCCTCGATCCCCAGGAGGGGCTCAGCCCCGGGCAAGCGGAAGAAATCACCCGGGTGACACATGCGTATCCGCACCTGATGGATCATGATTTTGTTCAACAAAACCTAGAGCGCTGGCTAAGCTAAAGCGCCTTGCTCTTTCATTTCAATGTTCAACCAAGGAGACTTACCATGAAAAAACGTCAAACTCTCAAACGCCTGGTGGCTGCTGTGGGCTTCGGTCTGGGCTTGTCCGGTGTCGCTTTCGCACAAGCCACCTGGAAACCAAACAAACCCATCAACCTGATCGTTCCTTGGGCGGCTGGTGGCTCGACCGATCAAGTCAGTCGCATTGCCGCTGCAGAAATTGAAAAAGTGTTGGGCCAAAAAATCGTGGTGGTGAACCAACCCGGCGCGGCAGGCTCCATTGGCACCAAGAACGCATGGGAAGCACCGCGCGATGGTTACACCTGGACAGCAGGCGCAGCGCAAGACTTGGGCGCCTACCAGTCGCTGGGCATGCTGAACGCCAGCATCAAGGATTGGCATCTGTTCTTGCATGTCGCCAACATTCCTGTGATCAGCGTGAATCCTGGAACGCCTTACCAGAACGCACGCCAGCTGATGGATGCGATGAAAACGAAATCGGACCTGAAGGTGGCAACGGCCGGTGTGACCTCCGGTGGCCATAACGCGATGGAAGCGATTGCCCAAGCGGCAGGCGTCAAATACCGTCACGTGACCTATGACGGTGGCAATCCAGCAGTGGTCTCCACCGTTTCGGGCGAAACCGACATCACCACCCAATTGGCAGTGGAGCAGGCCGAAATGATTCGTGGCAAGCGTCTGCGTCCCCTGGCAACCGTTTCGGACAAGCCCCTGGAAATTGAAGGCTTCGGCACGATCGAGCCTATTTCGAAAACATTGCCTGGCTTCAAGTCTGCAGCCAACTATTTCGGCATTTTCATTCCCAAGGGCGTGCCCGCTGAAGTGGTGGCCACGGTTGAAAAAATTTGGGCCGACCAGATCATGCAAAACGAGGCCATCAAAAAATATGCTGTGAACCGCGGCGCATTCTTCGGTCCATCCTCTGGCGAAGCTGCGCAGGCCAATGCTTTCCCGGCAGTTCAAGCCAATGCCTGGTTGTTGCACAGTGGCGGCAAAACCAAAGTGGCGCCTGACACGGTGGGCATTCCCAAGCCATGAGCATCGAGATCGAGGATGATGCACCCGTCCCGCCCCGCAGTGACCTGATCGCTGCGGTGGTGTGGATGGTCTTTGGCGCAGCGGTGGCTGTCGGCGCTTGGCGCATGGACCGGTTGGAAAAGCTGCACATCAACCCTTATGAAATTCCCGGGTTGGTGCCCTTTGTGCTGGGCGTGACCATTTTGCTGCTGGGGGGCGTGCTGGCACTCAGGTCTTTGCGCCAAGGCGCTTTGACTGCGCCCGACCAGGCCGTTGCGCACGATCCCGTGCTGCTGCGGCACATGGCCTGGGTGTTTGGCTTGATGTTGCTGTACGCGCTGGTCTTGGTGGGTTCCGGCCTTCCATTTTGGCTGGCGACGTTTCTGTTTGTCACTGTGTTCATCGGTATTTTGGACCGCCAGCGACAAAACGAGCTGGGCCGAACGAAAGCACAACAATGGGTCCGGGCATGTGTGTACGCCGCCGTCTGGAGTGCCTTGGTCTCGCTGTCTTTTGAGCACATCTTTCTGGTTAGGTTGCCCTGATGTTTGACGGACTTTTTGCCTTTGGCCACTCCATCGCGTCCTTCATGACCTTGGAGTCCATTTTCTTTGCCTTGGCTTCTTGTTTGGTGGGCGTGATCATTGGCGCTTTGCCCGGCTTGACGGCCACCATGGGCGTGGCGCTGATGACCACCCTGACCATCAAGCTGCCCTCCAATCAGGCGTTATTGATCCTGATTTGCACCTATGTGGGCGCCATCTATGGCGGCAGCCGCAGTGCGATCTTGTTGAACATCCCAGGCACACCGGCTTCAGCTGCGAGTTGTCTGGATGGCTATGCACTGGCGCGTCAGGGGCATGCAGGGCGTGCCATGGGCATTGCCACCACCGGGTCGGTCATGGGCACGCTGATTGGCATGTTTTTCTTGGCTTGGTTCACTCCCTTGCTGGGCGACCTGGCCTTGAAGTTCGGTGCATACGAGTTTTTTTGGTTGGCCGTGTTTGGCGTGATCATTTCGGCGACCCTGAGTGGCGGTGACCCCTTGAAGGGATGGATCAGCGGCATCACGGGACTGTTCATTGCCACCATCGGACAAGACGGTATTCATGCCTACGAACGGTTCTCTTTCGACAACCGTGATCTGGCAGGTGGCTTTGCCCTCGTGCCGGCTTTGGTGGGGGCGTTTGGTTTTGCTGAAGTGCTGGTTGCGATGAAAGAGCGGCGTCCTGTGCCGCAAATCAATCCCTTTGACACCGTCATTCCCAAAGTGATGGATGTGTTGCGCTATTGGAAAACCATTTTGCGCTCAGGCGTCATTGGCACCTTCATTGGCATTGTGCCGGGCGTTGGTGAAGATGTGGCGGCCTGGTCGTCCTATGCCGCAGCGAAAAGAGCCAGCAAAGAAAAAGAAAAATTCGGCAAAGGCTCCATCGATGGCTTGATGGCTGCCGAGACGGGCGACAACGCCTGTGTGCCTGGCGCCATCATTCCGGTGCTGACCTTGCAAGTGCCCGGCTCAGCGCCCGCAGCGGTGCTGATGGCCGCCATGCTCATCCATGGGGTCAAACCTGGGCCCATGATCATGATCGAGTCCCCACAGTTTGTTTACGATGTGGTGGCCATGATGATGATCGCCACCATCGGCATTTTTATCTACGGCTTGGTTTTGACAAAGTTGTTGGTGCAAGTTTTGCGTGTGCCTACCACCATCATTGTGCCGATGTTGTTTGTGCTTTGCGTCGTGGGAACTTACGCATTGTCTTCACGCTTGTTTGACGTCTGGACCATGCTTTTGTTTGGCGTCTTGGGCTATGTCTTGCGCAAGTATCAATTCCCGGTTGCGCCCCTGGTGCTGGGCATTGTGCTGGGTGACTTGATGGAAAAAAGCCTGCGCAGGGGCCTGGTGCTGTCGGATGGTGACTTGCTCCCCTTCATTTCTCGCCCCATCTCGGCCGTTTTGTTTGCGGCCATTGTCATCACAGTGGTCTTGCGCATTCCCAAAGTCCGCCAGTGGTTGAAAATGGACACGTCTTCATGATGCTTTCGCTTTGCAATGAAGTGTTGGGCGACCTGCCTTTTGCAGAGCAGTGCCGTCTGGCGCAATCGCTGGGCTATGGCGGCCTGGAGTTGGCACCTTTCACGGTGAGTGCGGACCCCTCTGCCATGACGATGGCACAGGCCCAGCAGCTGGCCCGCATTGCCCAAGACCACGGCCTGGTGATCACCGGTTTGCATTGGTTGCTGGTCAAGCCCGAAGGCCTGTCGATCACCCATCCCGATGCCGCGGTGCGCCAACGCACGGTGGACTTCATGCAATTCCTTTGCGAGTTGTGCGCGGCCATGGGGGGGCGCTATTTGGTACATGGCTCGCCCAAGCAGCGCCTGATTCACGAAGGCGAGACCCATGCCGTGGCCTTGGCACGCGCCACCGATTGCTGGGCGCTGGCGGCACAAGCTGCGCAACGTGCTGGCGTGACCTACTGCATTGAGCCTTTGTCTGCCGACCAGACGCCTGTGGTGAATACGTTGGCGCAAGCCGTTGCCGTTTTGCAATCGGTCAACCATCCCCATTTGCGAACCATGCTGGACACCAGTTCGGCTGGTTTGGCCGAGTCGGTCCCCTTGCCGGAGTTGATTGACCAATGGTTTCCCACGGGTTGGGTGGCCCATGTGCAATTGAATGACCCGAACCGCCGTGGGCCAGGTCAGGGCACGATGGCCTTTGGCCCCATTCTGGCGGCCCTCAAGCGACAAGGTTACAGCGGCCCGTTGGCGGTCGAGCCCTTCGACTATGTGCCAGACGGCTTGGGCTGTGCAGCGCGCGCGGCAGGCTACCTGCAAGGACTTTGGGAGCAAATGCAATGAGTCTTTCAACCGCACCCGAATTCCGCGTCTGTGAGATCGAACTCCTTGAAATTCCGGTCACCTTGCGCATGCCCTTTCGCTTCGGAGTGGTCACCTTGCGCCGGTGTTTTCAGGCCTTTGTGCGCGCGCGCATTGAGACAGCTTCTGGCCAAACCCATTGGGGTGCCGCTGCCGAAATGGTGGTGCCCAAATGGTTTGATAAAAATCCTGCGTTGTCAGATGCTGACAATTTCGAGCAAGAGCGCAGCGTCTTGCGCATGGCCAAAGACGCCTATCTGAGCGATGCCCGGGCCACCACCGCCTTTGGCCATTTCGCGCGTCACCATCACGCCCATCAGAAGCAATGTGAAAGTTTGGGGTTCAACCCTTTGCTGGCCAGTTATGGCCCGGCACTCATCGACCGGGCCGTCCTGGACGCCTTGTGCCGCATGACAGGCACTTCCTTTTACCAAGCGGTCCAAGCCAACCTGCCCGGTATCAGCGACGCCATGCCCGAATTTGCGGGTTTGGGCATGGACACTTTCTTGCAGCAACTGAAGCCGGCTCAGCAAATAGCTGCTCGCCACACGGTGGGCTTGGTCGATGCCATCACCCGGGCCGACGTCACCGAGCCGGTGAATGACGGCTTGCCGGAGACGCTGGAGGAAGTCGTCAAGGTTTACGGCCACCGTTATTTCAAGCTGAAAGTCAGCGGCAAGCTCGATGCCGATCTGGACCGCCTGACGGCCATCGCCTCTGTGCTGGATCGCATACCGCAAGGCTACCTGTCTTCTTTGGATGGCAATGAGCAATACCCTGATGCCCAAAGCATGGGGGAATTGCTGCAACGCATGCGGGCCACCCCAGCCTTGCAGCGCATGTGTGAAAGCATTTTGTTCATCGAGCAACCGATTGCGCGGCAACACGCCTTGTCAGCCGATTTGACCGGCGTCAGCCTGGGCTGGCCGGTCATCATTGACGAGTCCGACGGCTTGCTGGACGCGTTTGTGCATGCCCGCGCCTGCGGGTACAGCGGTATCTCTAGCAAAACATGCAAGGGCGTGTACCGCTCTTTGTTGAATGCCGCGCGCTGTGTCAACTGGAATGCACAGGAAGGCCGGCAGCGTTTCTTCATGTCGGGCGAAGACCTGACGGTGCAGGCAGGCTTGTCGGTGCAACAAGATTTGGCGCTGGTCAACGTGTTGGGCATCACCCATGTGGAGCGCAACGGGCACCACTATGTCAATGGCTTGGCGTCGCGGCCAGAGGCCGAGCAGGCTTCTTTTTTGAAAGCACACCCTGATCTTTATACCCAAAGCCACGGGGCCGTGCGCTTGAACATTCAGGCCGGCCAAATTCATTTGGCGAGCACCGCATGCGTTGGTTTTGCCAGCGCGGTGTTGCCTGACTTTTCCGCCATGTTCCCTCTCGGACACTGTCCTTCCACGTGACAACAGCATGACTTCTTCACTGACACTCGTCAATTCAAAAGGCCAGCTTGAAAGCTATCGCTTGCAAGGTGTGGCTGCTGTGGCCCAGCCCCTGCAGCCGTTCAATCGCATCGCCTATTCGGCAGCGCACGTCGTGGCGGATGCGCGCGCGCCTGGTGACCCGTGGCTCGAGGCCGCCGTGGATTGGGACGCCACCTTGGCGTATCGCCACCACCTCTGGTCACTGGGTTTGGGCGTGGCCGAGGCCATGGACACGGCCCAACGTGGGATGGGCTTGGACTGGGCCGCTTCGCGTGAATTGATTCAGCGCACCTTGCAGGCTGCCCGCAGCGTGCCCGGTGCCCGTGTGGCCAGTGGCTGCGGCACCGATCATCTGGATTTGGCCTCGGTCAAGACGCTAGACGATGTCATTCGCGCCTACGATGCGCAAATCGAGGCCATCGAAAGCATGGGCGGGCAGCTGATCATCATGGCCAGTCGCGCGCTGGTGAAAGTGGCGCGCTCACCTGCCGATTATGAAAAGGTCTATGACCACATCCTCTCGCAAGTTCGTTCTCCGGTGATCCTGCATTGGCTGGGGGACATGTTTGATCCGCAATTGACGGGTTACTGGGGTGACCGCGATTTGGACAAGGCCACGGCGACGGCACTGGGCGTCATTCGCGCACATGCCAGCAAGGTGGACGGCATCAAAATTTCGCTGCTCGACAAAGACCGTGAGATTGCGATGCGACGCCAATTGCCCAAGGGTGTGCGCATGTATACCGGCGATGATTTCAACTACGCCGAATTGATCGCGGGTGACAACCAAGGCACGGAAGAAGTTCATCGCCAAAGCGATGCCTTGCTGGGCATCTTCGACGCCATTGCCCCCGCCGCGAGCGCAGCGCTCAGCGCCTTGGCACAAGGGCACACCGAACAGTTTCACGCCATCTTGGCGCCGACCGTGCCCCTGTCACGCTTGATTTTCGAGGCGCCCACCCGGTTTTACAAGACCGGCGTGGTCTTCATGGCTTGGCTCAACGGCCATCAGTCCCATTTCGTGATGGTCGGCGGACAACAAAGCGCGCGTTCTCTCCCGCACCTGTGCGAAATCTTCCGCTTGGCCGACCAAGCCAACCTATTACGCCAGCCTGACCTGGCGATCCAACGCATGCGACATTTGCTCTCAACGCATGGCGTCTAAATGGGGTCAGGTCTTGAGTTTTGCCTTTTTTCTGTGGATAACTTTCCCTGATTAACGTCCATTAAAGTTATCCACAGAAAAAAGGCAAAACTCAAGACCTGACCCCATTGACCGATCTATAAGCATCTTTGTCGTGGAGAAGGCGCATGCTTGTGATCGAAAAAGTGCAACTGGACCGAATCAAGATCAACAACGATCTGCAGTTGCTCGAGAAAATGACCATTGGTGACAGCCTCTACTTTGATGATTTGAAGAAAGCTCAAAGCATTCGCAGCCTCAGTTATTACTTTGTTCGCTCGCGTGCCTTGCGATGGAAGTTCACTTTCCGCAAAATGGACAACGGCTGGCGCATCATTCGCATTGTTTGAGGCTCGTGAAGGGCTGATTTTTTTTGCGCTCAAAGTGTAAAGAGTGCAAAGAGTGTAAAAAACGCTAAAGTTTCCCAACTTCCTGCATCGCTGGTCTTAGCATTGATCTTGAGTGGCCCATCATGGGTCAACGAAAGGTTCCACGATGCTGAGTCTGAACACCAACATCGAAGCGTTGAAAGCTGGCTTGGCGCTGCAAACGGCCACGGCCAAATACACCCAAGCGGCAGAGCGCATCAGTACGGGTTTAAGGATCAACAGTGCCAAGGATGACCCGGCAGGGTTGGGACTTGCCAATCGGTTGAAAGCAAAGCTTGGCAGCTTTACCAAGGCGGTTGACAACGTCAACCAAGGCATTGCCATGGTCCAGACCGTCGATACATCTTTGAAAAACATTGCCTCCAATCTCTCTGCAATGAGGAATTTGGCGTTGTCTTCGGCCTCTGGCACTACGTTGGCCGCTGACCGAGCGGTCAATCAAACGCAATTTGCCTCCTACCTGGCTGAAATGAGCAGCATCGTTGCAGCCACGAACTACAACGGAAAAAACTTGCTAGATGGGACCACCACCCAAGTTGTCCTGCAAACAGACAGCCAAGCCAACGGCACGCTTGCACTTTCCTTCTCGTCAGCTTTGAGCACTGCGCTGGGGGAAAATGGCCCTTTGGCGCTAACCTCATTGGGTAATCCCACCAATGCGTTGGCATCAGGCGATCTGGTCATCAATGGCTACAGCGTGGGGGCCTCGCTGGCTGCCGATGACACATCGTCCTTCAGCGGCAACAGTGGCAGTGCAATTGCCAAGGTGGCAGCAATCAACAGAACGGCAGGTTTGGAGAATATCGTTGCGGCAGCAGGCACAACAACTGCCTCAGGTTCTGCAATGACAGCGCTGGGGGGAAATGTCAGTGGCACGGTGACAGTCAACGGTGTCGCCATCACGCTCAACCTCTACGGCGCCAGCACGATTGCAGAGAACAGGGCTGCTGTGGTGACGCAAATCAACGCACAGGCTGGTCAAACCAATGTCCGCGCAACGGACGGCGGTGACGACACCCACGGCGTCATCTTGACGGCAGCCGATGGCAGGAATATCACTGTCTCTTATGCAGGTTTGACCAAAGAAAACACGGGTTTGGCTGCGGCCGGAACCTACAGCGGTAACTACACGCTGCGAAGCCTGACGGGCGGCGCGCTGACGCTCAGCCAACAAGTGAGCGGCAACATTGCAAATGCGGGCTTTGCCGCAGGAACTTACCAAGCCAAGCAGGCTCAATCGGCCACCCTGAAGAGGGCGGGCTCGCTAGCTGCGCCTGCAACCCTGACGGGCGCTGATTTGGTCATCAACGGGTATGCCATTCGTGCAGCGCAGGCCGGCGATGACACTGCAACCGTCGCGACCGTCACTTCTTCTACAAAGGCTTCGAGTGCGATTGCAATGGCTGCTGCCATCAACGACAGCTCGCGCCTCACAGGCGTGACAGCCGTCGCCAACCCCAACGTCTTGACCGGAACAGGCTTTGTTGCCGCCGACGTGGACACTTTGTTTATCAATGGGCAAACATTGACAGTCGCCTTGAACAACACGTCCACATTGAACGATGTCGTGGGCTACATCAATGGTGCCAGTGGCTCAACAGGCGTGACTGCCGTCAACAATGGCAGCGGCATCACCTTGACTGCGGCACTAGGCCAGAATATTTCTTTGGGCTTGAGCAATGCCAACGTTCCCGTGAACGGGTCGGCCATTGGCTTGGGAAATATCGGATTGACAGGGGCGGGTGCCAGCAGCGCTGATGCCATGACCTATGTCTCGACGGTGAAGCTGAAGTCAGATGCGGTTTTCAGTGTGACTTCCGGGACCGCGGGTAAGACAAACTTTGAAAGCTTAGGCTTTAGGGAAGGAACTTATGGCGGGGCCAGCGACGCAAAAATGGTCGCCAGCGCAGACATTTCCACCGCGACCAAAGCCACCGCCGCCTTGTCAGTGATCGACAGTGCCATTGACATGGTCTCTGGGCTTCAAGCACGTGCTGGAGCTCAATTGAACCGATTGGATTACCGTAAGACATTTCTTGCGGAGCAAAAAACCAATACCACCGCGGCCTACAGCAGCATCATGGATGCCAATTACGCAGAGGAAACCGCAAATTTGGCATCTTCTGAAATACTGAAAAATGCCGCAACGGCCATTCTGGCCCAGGCCAACCTCAACAAGGACATCGTCAGTTATTTGCTGAAAATGAAGTAGGCAAAACTACGCTTGACGATGGGGAGCGGCAATGGCATCGTCACCGTTTGTCAAGTTCAAATGCGTTCCAACAGAGGCGCCCATGGTATTTCATTCAATCTCAAGGCGCCAGGCGCTCACGTTGGTTGCTGGTGCCGCTACCAGCTTGCAAGGCTTTGCGCAGCCCACTGCGGCGCCCATGCGGCTGATTGTGCCCTTCACGCCTGGAACCGGCATTGACCTCATTGCGAGAACCCTAGGGCCCAAGCTTTCCCAAAGGTTGAGCCGGCCCGTCGTGGTTGAAAACCGGGTCGGTGCCTCCGGCAATATTGGCACAGAAGCCGTGGTGCGTTCGGCCCCAGATGGCGCGACGCTTCTGGTCAGCGTCAACACCTTGGTGATGAACCGCAGCCTTTACCCTCAACTCAGCTTTGACCCGGTCACCGACCTTGAGGCCATTACCCAAACAAGTTGGGGGCAACTGCTGCTTGTCACGCATCCCCAATCTGGCTTGCGCACTGCCACAGAATGGGTGCAAGCAGCGCGCCAAAAGCCGGGTCGAATGAATTACGCATCACCCGGCGTGGGAACCCCGCATCACCTCTCCATGGAGCTGCTGAAAAACGCTTCCAACATCTTCCTGGTGCACATTCCCTATCGAGGAACGGCGCCTGCGGTGACGGACCTTTTGGGCGGACAAGTCGACTGCATGTTTTTGCCGATCCATGTTGCGTTGCCGCACATCAAGTCAGGCCGCATGACTGCATTGGCCATCGGCAGCAACAAGCGCAGTGCCTTGTTGCCAGACCTGCCCACTTTGGCGGAGCAACGCCTTGGCGATGTCAACGTGGACATGTGGTTTGGCATTTTTGCTCCCAAAGGAATGCCCTCTGAAATGGTTCAGATGCTGAACCGCGAAATCAACCAGTTGTTGTTGGGCGATGAGGTGAAAAAAGCGTTTCTCTCGCAAGGTATGGAGCCGCGGGGGAGCACGCCGCAAGAGTTCGCACAGCTGGTTCAGCGGGATGCTGAGCGCTGGGCGCGCGTGGTCAAGGAACAAGGCATCAAGGCCGAGTAAGCGCCACGCCGCGTGGTCGTCAAACAGAAGACGACATCAGGTCTACCTGCATCGGGTCGTACGGGTACAGCCAATTGTTGCGCGAGGCCGCAATGTTGCGATCCTTGAAGGCCTGCTTCATTTTTTGCGCATCTGAGATGTGGTACAGGTCGGCCATTTCAGTGGACTCGTGCACGACACGCGCCGCGCGCGGCGCGCGGTGCTTTTCATAAACTCGCAGTGCGTCGGCAAGCGGCAGGTCGAGTGACAGGGCACGACTGAGCACGGCAGCATCCTCAATGGCCATGGCGGCACCTTGCGCCATGTAGGGCAGGGTGGGGTGGACCGCGTCGCCCAACAAGGCGACGTGGGGCGAGGTCCAGGTCATGACGGGTTGGCGGTTGTTCAAGGCCCAGCGAAAGCACTGGTCTTTGTCAGCCGCCTCAATCACTGCGCGCACCACCGGGTGCCAGCCGGCATAGTCTTGATCGAGCTCGGTCCAGGGTTTGCGTGCGGTCCACGATTCTTCTTCCCAGGGGCGCTCGACGCAACCCACGAAGTTCAGCACGCGACCGGCCCGCATGTAATACATCACTGCGTGGTTTTGCGGTCCACACCAAATGGTGGAAGCGATCGGCGGACGCAGCTCGACCGGAATCCGCTCGGTGGGGATGGCCAGTCGCCAGGCGACTTGTCCTGTGAACACAGGCGGCTGTGCGTCCACCACATGCTGGCGCACCACCGACTTGATGCCATCGGCGCCAATCACCAGGTCGGCATGCGCTGAGGTGCCGTCAACAAAGTGAATGGCGGCCCCGGAAGCATCTTCGCTCACGTGCGAGGCACGGGCGCCGAGTTGAATGGCTTGAGGGTCCAAGCTTTGAACGACAGCCAGCAAGGCCGAATGCAAATCGACCCTGTGCATTTGGTAGTAAGGGTGACCATGGCGGGTTTGATGGTCTTCGCCCAAACGAATCTCGTGCAGCAACTCGCCGGTGTCAAAGCGACGGAACTCAAACGACAGCGGCTTGACCCCGTCACGCTCCAGCGCATCGCGCAAGCCCAAGTGGTAGAGCACCTTCACGGCATTGGCACTCATTTGAACCGCAGCGCCCACTTCGTGAACGTTTCCCGCTTGTTCGTAAAGGCGAACACGGTGCCCGTTTTTCAATAAACACGCAGCGGCCGTGAGGCCGCCAATTCCTGCGCCAACCATTGCAATATTCATGGATGTGATGCTATCGGAATTTGGAAGTTGAATGAATGCAAGGGCTTTAGGGCCGCCGGTGCTGTTCGGCTTGTTCGGTGATGGCCAGGCGGCTGTCGTCCGAGAGTCGCGACAGATTTTTCAACTGCATGGTCATGCGGGGATTTTTCGCCAGGGCATCGGCGTGTCGAATCAGGTAGTCCCAGTACAAGGTGGTGAAGGGGCAGGCCTTGTCGCCGGTCGACTGTGCCGGGTCATATCGGCAGCCTTTGCAGTGGTTGCTCATGCGGTCGATGTATTTTCCGCTGGCCACGTACGGCTTGCTGGCCATCAGGCCCCCGTCGGCGAATTGGCTCATGCCCAGCGTGTTGGGCAGTTCCACCCATTCGATGGCATCGACATACACGCCAAGGTACCAAGCATGCACTTCTTGGGGTTTGACGCCCAGCAGCAGGGCGTAAAGCCCGGTGACCATCAGGCGCTGGATGTGGTGTGCATACCCATGGTTCAATGTTTGGTGGATGGCATCGCGCAGGCAGGCCATGTCCGTCTCGCCAGTCCAGAAAAACGCAGGCAAGGCTTCCTGGGCTTGCATCTGGTTCAGCGCGACATAGTCGGGCATGTGGGTCCAGTAAATGCCTCGAACATACTCCCGCCAGCCCAAGATTTGTCGCACAAATCCTTCCACTGCAGGCAGCGGCGCATGGCCTTGGTGCAGCGCCTCGGTGGCAGCCGCCACGACTTCGCGAGGGTTCAGCAGTTTCAAGTTCAAGGCACTGGAGAGATGGGAGTGGTAGAGCCAGACTTCGCCCTCCCACATGGCGTCTTGGTACAGGCCAAAGTTGGGCAGTCGGTGGGCGATGAATTCAGACAGCGCTTTTAAGGCTTGCGCGCGGGTGACGGGCCAGCCGAATTCTGCGACGCTGCCTGGATGGTTTGCCATTTTGCTGTTGACCAAATCAATGACTTTTTGCGTGATCGCATCCGGCGCAAATCGGCTAGGCTTGGACAAAGAGGGCGGGCCCTTTTTGCCGAAACTGGCGCGGTTGTCGGCGTCGAAGTTCCATTGGCCGCCGATGGGCTGTTTGCCCTCCATCAAGATGCCGGTTTTTTGGCGCATCTCGCGGTAGAAGAATTCGAGTCGCAGCTGCTTGCGTCCTTCAGCGTGCTGCGCAAAATCGCGCACTGTGCTGAAGAAGTGGGTGTCGTCGCGAATCTCCAGCGTCAATTGGTTGTCGCGTGCCACTGTTCTCAAAGATTGCAAGACACGCCATTCGCCGGGGGCGGTCATCACGAGTTTTTCGGGATGATGAAGCTGGATGGCCTTCTTAAGTTCGCCCGCCAGCGTTCCGGTGTTGTCCTGGGCATCCAATTCGCTGTAGAAGACGCGCCTGCCTTGGTCACGCATGTGCGCTGCAAAGTGACGCATGGCACTCAAGAAAACCGTGGTTCGCTGTTTGGCGGAAAGGACGTGCGTGGATTCCTCTGCCACCTCGGCCATCCAGAGGGCATCCTGTTGGGGGTCGAAATCGGAAAGGGCAGAGGACGCCTCGTCCAGCTGGTCTCCCAGGATCAACACCAAATGTCTGAGCGTTTTTTTCATGGGGTCAGGTCTTGAGTTTTGCCTATTTTCTGTGGATAACTACCTAGGGTGCCGATGCATCTAAGTTATCCACAGAAAATAGGCAAAACTCAAGACCTGACCCCCAAGACCTGCGCCGTGCCGAGCATGATCGGCTTGACGAGTATTTTGTAAGTGTCCATGTCAAATGCTGTCTGAGTGTGGGTTCGTGTGGTTTGTGTTTGCGAGCTCCAAGTGCCCAAATAGCGCCAATGGTGGATGCGATGTTTCTCGGTCCAGTCGCCGTCAGTCTCCACAATGTCAACGGCGCCGGCATAGGGCCATGCGTGGATCTTCATCTCCAGCAGCGCCTTCAGAAGCCGTTGGTCATGCGTCGAACGCTCTTCCAGGCCAACACAGGCTCCCTGGCACGCTTTGACCTGAAGGCCAAAGCATCCGCGCTTGCTCGGTTTTTCCAAGCCCAAGAGTGCATGGCACAGCGCGTGGCCTTGTGCCAACTCCCGCAGCTTTTCCTGTGCGGCGCGTTGCGAGCTGAACAAGCCGTAGAGTCCGTCGGTTTGCCCGATGGCCGTGTCCTTGCTGCTGACGATTTCAGGTGTGAGACCCAGGCCGTTGGCGCTCAATCGAATCGAGTTCGTGTTTCGCAGACGCCGCAAGCGAATGTTGAACAGGGGTTGATGGGTTTTGATCAAATGTGCTTCCAGCAGCAAGGCGCCTATTTCGCCGGCCGTCTGAATGAAGTCGACACGCCGCGTCTGCGCCATCATCTTGGCCTCGTCCGGCGTGCGCAGGTGCGACAAAACACGCGCTCGGATGTCGACGCTTTTGCCGATGTACAGCGGCAGTTGGCTATCACCCCAAAAGAGGTAGACACCTGCGCTGCGGGGGAGATGGGTAAGTTGTTGGGGATCCATTTGACAGAGGGTCAGGTCTTGAGTTTTGCCTTTTTTCTGTGGACAACTTCAACGGTCAGCCCGCACATGAGTTATCCACAGAAAAAAGGCAAAACTCAAGACCTGACCCCACCCCCACTCAACGCCGCGTAAAGGACAGCGTGACGTCGCCGAGATGAATGCCCCATTTGCTCATGCGTGCTTTGTTCAGCATCACGCGGTCGTTCATGAGGTACATCCAGTCGTCCATGTCGACATGCAGGATGGTGCCGTCCACAGGCAAGGCCAGGGTGTAGCGCCAGTTGAAGGCGTTGCCCTTGGTTTGGCCACGGGCGATGCCCACCACGTCACCCGCAGTGCCGGTGTACGCGCCGTTGCCCTCGTGGGTCAATTTCCAGATGCGTTTTTCCTTGGTGCCATCTGAATAGACGAAGTCCTCGTCCAGAACGCCTTTGCCATCCGCCCATTGGCAGTTCATTTCCACCGTGAAGCGCTTGACGACTTTTCCATTGCGGTCGGTGAAGATCCCCCAAGCGTCGACCATGCCATTGAAGTAAGACGGCAAGTCCAGGGCAGGTTTTTGGTTGGCGAAGTCTTCAATGCTGGGGCTGGCGCAACCGCTCAGGCCGGCCAGGCCCGCTGTGCCAGTGAGGCTGCTGAGCAGCAGGAGTCTACGGTTCATCATGGGCAACCTTTGTGTCAGTGGAAATTCTCTGTGCCATCCAGACCAGAGCGGGAAGCGCCAGCATCCAGGCCAAGGCCAGGACGGACAGCTCAAACAACGACCGATGCAAGGACGCCGCACCCAATGCGGCGCCGGCCAGATAGGACAGTGGCCCAAACACCAGGCCTGCCGCCGCAGAGATCAGCAGCGGCAGACGTTTCAAAAACGCCATCGATGAATTCAGCGTCAAAGCAAACAACACCCAAAGCATCCAGAGCCAAAATGGGCTGAGCCAGCCCCATGCGCGTCCTTCGAAATGAATCACCGCAAAAGATTGCAGCAAGGTGTCAACGGCGATGCCAAGCAACAAGGCCACAGCCGCCAGCTGTATCTCTTGACGCGCATGGCCCACCCAGGCCAAGTGCGCCAACACCAACAAGCCGCAAAACAACAGCGCCGCTGTTTCATACCCGTGCACAACACCGAGCACGCAGGCCCACCAGCCTGCTTGAAAGCCCAGTGCGTTCACGATTGCATACATGGGCGCATTCTAGAAACTCAGCCCAACCTTTGGGCAGACGGGGTTGTTGCCTGGCAGACAAACAAGCCCAATGCGTTTCAAGCCGATGGAAAAACCGCCGCCATGAGCTTGCGAATTTCCGGCAGGTACAAGGCTTCGGCTTTTTGCGCCAGGGTCACCAAGCCAAAGCGGGCGTTGGCTTTCAGTGGGGGATGGATTTTCAACTCCACCAAGTCGGGCGCACAGGCGCGGATGGCCAGCAAAAGCGTGTCACTGTGCTCGGCCACTTGCACCAGATGCGAGATTTCATCGCTGCTGTAGCGCACCAGCACATCGGGGTGGGCTTTTTCGCCGTAACGCTCCGTGAGAATGCGGGCCAATTCGTCGCTCAAAGGGGTGGAGGCCACGGGGTAGCGGCATACATCTGCAAAATTCACCTTGGGCAATTTCGCCAAGGGATGGCGTTTTCTGCACATGAATGCGCCCGCCATTTCTGCAACCTGGGTGACGCTCAAATCGGGCGAGGGACGCAGCGAGCGGATGTCCACAATCAAGGCATCCACCGTTCTGTCGCGCAGCATGTGTGTCAAGGCGCTGGTGTTGGCGCGCACGATGTCCACATGAAAGTTGGGGAAGTGCTTGGCGAAATGCATCATGAGGGGCGCGGTCAGCATGGCGCCAGGCCCCGAGCTCAACCCCAAGCGGACATGGCCCACATCTTCTGAGCCCAGCACTTTGCCGGAGTTTTTCAGCTGGGCGGCTTCCTCTATCAAGACCTGGCTGCGTTGCAGCACCACGCGGCCAAAGGCGGTGAGCTCGATTTTCTTGCCAATGCGGTCGAACAGCAGTTGCCCCAATTCCTCCTCCAGCGCTTTGATGCTGCGACTCAGCGCAGGCTGCGTCATGTAAAGCTGGGAAGAGGCTTTGACAAAGGAGCCGGCCTTGGCCAGGCCGATGAAGTGGCGGAGTTGGGTCAGCGTCATGGCGATCTATGCAATTTATATCATCATATATGAATTTAAAATGCATTGGACGTTATTCATGGGGACTCCTACCATCCGTTTGTCCTTGAACAACCATGACCCAGGAGACTCCCATGAAATCAGCTTTGAAATCGTTTGTCGGCGTGCTGTCCGGGCTGCTGTTGGCCGGTGCCACGCTGGCCCAATCGTTTCCCAGCAAGCCCGTTACCCTGATGGTGCCTTACCCCGCCGGCGGTGTGTCCGATGTGATTGCGCGCACCCTGAACACCACCCTGGCCAAGCATTTGGGCCAGCCGGTGATCGTGGAAAACCTGGGCGGTGCCAGCGGCGGCATTGCGGCCCAAAAAGTTCTGGCCAGCCCGGCCGACGGTTACACCATTTTTCAAGGCTCGCCCAACGAGTTGATTCTGGCGCCCTTGTCCAATGCAGCCATCAAATACAAGAGTGAAGATTTCCGCCTGGTTCAAATGATCACGGTCAATCCCCTGGTCATGCTGGCGCGCAAAGACTTTCCCGTGGCCAATGCAGATCAATTCCTGGCCTATGCCAAAAAAGCTGCGACCGACAACAAGCCTGTGACCTATGCCAGCGTGGGCCCGGGCTCGATGTACCACTTGCTGGGCGAGCATCTCTCGGGTTTGACGGGCATCGAAATGACGCACGTGCCCTACAAAGGCGGCGCACCGGCCATTCAAGACCTGATGGCAGGCCAGGTCGACATCATGATGACCGTGTATGGCAAGAGCTATGTGCAGATGGTGGAAGAGGGCAAACTCAAGGCGCCCGCCGTGCTCTCGGCCGAGCGCCAGGACAATTTCAAAGGTGCGACACCCCTGAACGACACCAAGGCTCTGAAAGGTTTTGTGTTCGACATGTGGGCCGGCTTCTTCGTGCACAAGGACACCCCGGACGCCGTGGTGCAAGTGCTGCACAAGGCTCTGAGCGAAGTGGCCAACGATCCCGCCATCCGCGCCGCCTTGGAAGCACAAGCCATGCAGGTTCCTCGCCCGCAACCGCTGGGTGCTATGACCAAGGTGTATGCGGACAACACATCGCGTTACCGCTCGATCGCCAAAGCCATGAATTTGCAACCCCAGTGAGGGTGGAGCGCGACGTGCAAGCCGCTTATCTCGGTCAATCGCTGGCGAACAGGGTGGGTGAATTCATTCAAATTCGCCGGGACCTGCATGCCCATCCCGAACTGGCCTTTGAAGAGCATCGCACGGCCAGCCTGGTCGCGCACAAGCTCGCGGCCTGGGGCTATGAAGTCACCACCGGCCTGGGCGGCACCGGTGTGGTGGGCCGCTTGCGTCGTGGCCACGGTTCCAAGACCCTGGGCATTCGGGCGGACATGGATGCCTTGCCCATTGCCGAACATGGCGCTGCCGATTGGAAAAGCACCACGCCCGGCAAGATGCACGCCTGTGGCCACGATGGTCACACGGCCACCTTGCTCGCCGCCGCGAAATGGATTGCCGAAGACCTTGAATTTGATGGCACGTTGCACCTGATTTTTCAGCCGGCAGAAGAAGGCGCAGGCGGCGCGGTGCGCATGATGGCCGATGGCCTGTTCGAGAAATTTCCCTGTGACGCCATCTTCGCGCTGCACAACATGCCTGGCGTGCCTGCCGGCCAATTTGTGTTTCGCCAAGGCCCCACCATGGCCTCGAGCGATGACGTGACCATCCGCCTGCAGGGCATGGGCGGCCATGGTGCCATGCCGCACAAGGCCATCGACACGGTGGTCGCGGGCGCTGCCATCGTCATGGCCTTGCAGACCATTGTGGCGCGCAACGTCGACCCCTTTGAAACGGCCGTCGTCACCGTGGGCGCTTTCCATGCGGGCCAGGCCCACAACGTGATTCCTGACGAGGCCACCCTGAAGCTGAGCGTCCGGGCCTTGAGCCCCCAGGTGCGCGCGCAATTGAAAGAACGCATTGTGGACTTGGTGAATTCGCAAGCCGCAAGCTACCAGGTCCGTGCCAGCATCGATTGGCAAGAAGGCTATGCCGTGCTGGTCAATGCCCCGAAAGAAACTGAATTTGCCACCCGCGTTGCAACGCAGCTGTTTGGCAAAGACAAGGTGCAAGCGCAGGGCGCGCCCCTCACAGCCAGCGAAGACTTTGCCTTCATGCTGGAAAAAGTGCCGGGCTGTTATTTTTTTGTGGGCAATGGCGGGCCAGGCACCCCTGGCGCCTGCATGGTCCACAACCCCAGCTACGATTTCAACGACGACCTGATTGCGCCTGCTGCAACATTCTGGTCTGAACTGGTGAGTGCCTATTTGACATCCGCCTGAACTTTTTCATCACCGTCGATCGGGAGAGACTGCTTTGTGGCAGCGCCGAAGGAGCAACCGCCCCGGAAACTCTCAGGCCAAAGGACCGATCGATGGACACACTCTGAAGAGCGGCCGGTGTTCGTCACCCGGCCCACCGCAGGAGCAAGCTGAACGGCCCCGGCCGGCCAGTGAATCTCTCAGGTTCCAAACAGAGGGGGCGTGTCAGGCACAGGGTGTGCCAGACGCTGAACCCCATGACGTTTGGAGAACACAATGAAATCGATGGCAGTGATTGGTGGCGGCATCACAGGTGTGACGACCGCTTATGCGTTGGCCAAAAAAGGCTTTTCTGTGACGCTGTTTGAAAAGCAGCGCTATGCCGCCATGGAGACCTCGTTTGCCAACGGTGGCCAGCTGTCGGCCTCGAACGCCGAAGTCTGGACCCATCCTTCCACCTTGGTCAAAGGCCTGAAATGGATGCTGAAAAGCGATGCGCCCTTGCTGGTCAACCCGAAACCCAGCTGGCACAAGCTGTCTTGGTTTGCCGAGTTCATTGCCAGCATTCCCCAATACACACAGAACACCATTGAAACCGCGCGCTTGGCCGTCCAGGCACGTGAGCACCTCTTTGCCTGGGCCGATCAGGAAGGCATCGCGTTCGACCTGAAAAAACAAGGCATCCTGCACATCTACCGCGATGCCAAAGGCTTTGAGCATGCCGGCAAGGTGTCCAAGCTGCTGGCCCAAGGCGGCTTGCCGCGCCGTGCCGTCACGCCGCAGGAAATGCAGGCCATCGAGCCCACCTTGACGGGCAAGTTTTATGGCGGCTACTACACCGAGAGCGACTCTACCGGCGACATTCACCGCTTCACCACCGGCTTGGCCAAGGCCTGTGAGCGTTTGGGCGTGAAGCTTCTGATGGGGCAGGATGTGGTCAGCCTGGCCTCGGATGGTCATGCTGCGACCGTGACCACGCAAGAGAACGGCATGGCGCAGGCGCACCACTTCGATGGCTTGGTGGTGTGCGCCGGCGTGGCCAGCAGACAGTTTGCGAGCCAATTGGGCGACCGTGTCAATGTCTACCCGGTCAAGGGCTATTCCATCACCGTGAATTTGCTGGATGCACAAAGCCAGCAAGCGGCGCCCCAGGTGAGTTTGCTGGACGATGAAACCAAGCTGGTCACCAGCCGCTTGGGCGTGGACCGCTTCCGCGTGGCGGGCACGGCCGAATTCAATGGCGTCAACAAAGACATTCGCGCCGATCGCATCAAGCCGTTGGTGGATTGGGTCCATGCCTGCTTCCCCGGCGTCAGCACCCGCCAGGTGGTGCCATGGGCAGGCTTGCGTCCCATGATGCCCAACATGATGCCGCGCGTGGGCCGAGGCAAGCAGGAAAATGTTTTCTACAACACCGGCCACGGCCACCTGGGTTGGACGCTGTCTGCAGTGACCGCGGACATGGTCAGCGAACTGATTCGCCAGGCGCAGGAGACGGTGCAAATCACCCAGCTGATGACGTCACAAGCCAGCGCCTGAAGGCGCTCACGCAAAGGTGATCGTGTGTCGCAGGGTCAGGGGATCGAGCAATACCCTGGCCCGCTCTTGCAAAGCTTCTTGCTGTTCAGGCGGGCAGTGGTGGAAGGTGACGCTCATCATGCTGCCGTGGGTGTCATGCGCGTGCACTTTGACTTCACACCGAACGGGTGCTTGCACCAAGGGTTGCAACAAGGTCTCACCTAGGCGTTGCGCCGCGTCCCAACGCAATGCCGGCTTGAAAACCTTGCCCACAGCGGTCAGCGGGATGGCCTCGATGATGAACATTTGCACAGGCACGGCCGCGCGTTCAGGCGTGCGCTCGCGCACAAAGTCAATCAGCTCAGAAGGTTCAGCCTTGGCGCCCGGCTTGAGCTGAACATACGCCACAGGCAACTCGCCTGCATAGGCATCGGGTTGTCCCACCATGGCCGCCAAGGCCACTGCAGGATGCTGGTAAAGAATTTCTTCAATGGCCATGGGGTCGATGTTGTGGCCACCCCGAATCACCAAGTCTTTCGCGCGGCCCGTGATCCACAAGTACCCTTCGGCGTCCAGTCGGCCCAGGTCGCCGGAGTTGACCCAGCCGGGGGCGACAAAACTGCCGCTTTGGTGCGCCTCGCTCAGGTAGCCTGAAAAAACGCCAGGGCCTGCCATGGCGACCACGCCAATCTCTTGAGGTTTGCAATCTTCCAAGGCCTGCCCTTGGCTGTCCACTTTGACAATGCGCACGCGGCTGTAGGGCACAGGGTGCCCCACCGAGCCCAATCGGATGGGGCGGTGTGCGTAGCCGATGGTGTGCACGCTGGAGGTTTCGGTCATCCCGTACACCTCCAGCACCGGCACCCCCAGCGTCTCCTGGTAGTGCTGGGCCACGGCCACAGGAATTGCGGAGCCGCCGCCAGACACCCAGGCAATGCTGGAACGATCATGCGCTTCCACTGGAACATGAAGGGCGGCGGCCAGCACCGTCGGCACACTGCCCCAAACAGAGGGTCGGTATTTCTCTACAAAGCGCCAAATGTTTTTCACCGCTTGCGGGTCGCGCCAGCCTTGTGACGAGACCAGCACCAGCGTTGTGCCACAACACAATGGCCCCAGGCCTTGGGTCAGGGCCCCGCCCACATGGAACAAGGGCAAGCCGAACAGCAGATGCCGTTGCGCACCCGAGGGCAACATCAAGCCGATCACCCAGGCTTGGTAGACCTGGTTGCCATGGCTGTGTCGCACCAGCTTGGGCGTGCCGGTGGTGCCGCCGGTGTGAAAGAAACTGGCGGTGTCCTCCGAGCGGATCTGCCGTTGGCTCAGCAACCGGTCTGAGGGATAGGTTTCGATGCGTTGCGCATAACTGATGGCGCTTGGATCGTCCTGTGTGGGGCCATCCATGACCAGCAATGTCTTCAAGCTCGGCACCTGGTCTTTGATTTGCTGCACCTTGTCCCAAATGTCGGGCGCACGCGCTCGGCTTTGCAGCGCGATCACGCGGGTGTTGGAGGCACGCAGGATCTCGCCAATTTGGGCCGCAGAAAGCAGGGGGTTGACGGGGCTGGCGATGCCCGCAGCCTGTGCGCCCAGCAGCGCCACAAAACTCTCGGGCGACAAGGGCATGAGCAAGCTCACCACATCGTGTGTTTGCAGCCCCAGATCGTGCAGCAAGTTGGCCATTTGCGTGACCTTGGCCCGCAGTTGCGAAAAACTCAGTTGCCGCTCGAAATGCGCTGGGTCACCTTGCGGGTGGTAGATCAGGGCCGGTGCATCTGGAAAGCGTTGGGCGGCCAGTGAGATGGCCTCGTAGGTGCTTTGTGCCGCGATTCTTTGGGGGTAGGGAATTTTTTCAAATTCAGCAAGTGCTTCGGGCGTTTCCAGCTTGGGAAGCGATTCTTGGATGAACAAATCCAGCAGGTGAGGTGAGGCCACGCGTGTCTCCGAAGTCCTGCAATGATTCTAGGGAGGGACGCGACAAAAAAGCTTGGGGATCTCCATGGTTCCAAGTTGTGTTGTCCTCCGCTAAAGTGGGGGTCTGTGGTGAAAGGAGCTATCAAATGGCCGTCAAACTGAAGAAGTGGTTGGGTGGGGTGCTCGTGGCAGGCCTGTTGTCGGGCGCAGCCTGGGCGCAAACGGGTACGATCAAGATCATCGTGGGCTATCCGCCAGGCGCCACTTCGGACACCTTGACACGTCTGGTGGCCGATGGCATGTCGAAACGTTTGAACCAGCCGGTGGTCGTAGAGAACAAGACCGGTGCGGGCGGCCAATTGGGCAACCAAGCTGTCAAGGCCGCTGCGGCCGATGGCACGACTTTGCTGATGACGCCTGTGGCCACCATGTCCATTTTTCCGCACAGCTATGCGGGGCGACTGAGCTACGACCCTTTCAAAGACTTTGCGCCCGTGACGCACCTCACGAATTTTCAAATTGGCTTGGGCGTGGCCACCAACGTGCCTGCGCAAAAGCTGGCCGATTATGTGTCTTGGGTGAAGTCGGACCCGAACAAAAACAGTTTTTATGGCTCGGCTGCCAGTGGCAGCATTCCGCACTTTTTCGGGGTGATGTTTGGCAAGGCTGCCGGCTTGAATTTACAGCATGTGCCCTACCGCGGAACGGCCGCATCCATGCAGGCACTGGCAGCAGGGGAGATTGCTGCGCTCTCTACCGTGGCAGCAGACATTCAGTCGCTGGTGCAAGCCAACAAGGCGCGCTTGCTGGCCGTGGCGGGCGACAAGCGCAGCCCCAATTTTCCGGAGGTGCCCACCTTCAAGGAATTGGGCTATGACCTCAGTGCGATTGCTTGGTACGGTTTGTTTGCACCCGCGGGCACGCCGCCCGCGGTGATCGATCGCCTGGCCAAGGCCGCCATGGAGACGGTGCTTGACCCTCAAATGAACAAGCGATTGGCGGAAATGGGCCTGGAGCCCACAGGCTTCGGCCCCGATCGCTTGGCCGCCATCATGAAGGCCGATTACGACCGCTGGGGGCCGCCAATTCGCGCTTCCGGCTTCAAGCCGGATTGAGAAGGGGTCAGGTCTTGAGTTTTGCCTTTTTTCTGTGGATAACTTAGGCCGCTTGCTACCACGTTAGTTATCCACAGAAAAAAGGCAAAACTCAAGACCTGACCCCATGCCGATGAGGGGGATCCCCTGTATGACATCATGAGGCTACCAACTACCCCAGGAGCTTTCATGATTAACTTGAGCGTCAATGGCAAGCAGCATTCGGTCGATGTGGATGCGGCGACGCCCTTGCTCTGGGCAATCCGCGAGCAACTGGGACTCACCGGCACCAAATATGGCTGCGGTGTAGCGCAATGCGGCGCCTGTACGGTGTTGATTAATGGCCAGCCCCAGCGCTCTTGTGTTTATCCGGTCAGTGCAGTTGGCAAGCAAAAAGTCGAGACCATCGAGAGTCTGGAAAAAAATGGCAAGCTTTCCAAGGTGCAGCAAGCCTGGCTTGAGCATGAGGTCCCTCAGTGTGGTTATTGCCAATCGGGAATGATCATGGCGACCACAGCCCTTCTCAAAAGAAAACCCAAGCCAACCGATGCCGACATCGATGCGGCCATCACCAACATTTGTCGCTGTGGCTCCTTCCAGGAAGTTCGCATTGCCGTCCATGCCGCTGCCAAAGCCTGAAGGAACTTCCCACATGAACGCTCGCCTTCCAACGACTCGCCGCAGTTTCATCAAAGGCACCGCCACCCTTGGCGCTGGCTTGACACTCGGCATCACTGCGCCCTTCCTGGCGTCTGCTTCTCAAACACCAGCCGCCGGTGCCGAAGTCGGCGTCTGGGTCCTGATTCGACCGGATGACACCGTGGTCATCCGCATTGCCCGCTCAGAAATGGGACAAGGCACACTGACAGGCTTGGCGCAACTCGTCGCCGAGGAGCTGGAATGCGATTGGGGCAAAGTCACCACCGAATACCCCACGCCCGGCGAGAACCTCAAGCGCAAGCGTGTCTGGGGCAATTACTCCACCGGCGGCAGCCGAGGCATTCGCGAATCTCAGGAGTATGTGCGCAAAGGCGGCGCCGCTGCACGCACCATGTTGATTCAGGCCGCTGCTCAGCAATGGGGCGTTCCGGCGGACCAATGCACCGCTGAAAAAAGCATCATTCGCCATGCCGCATCGGGGCGACAAACCTCTTTTGGCAAGGTGGCTGAGGCGGCCTCGCAGTTGCCTATCCCGACCCAAATCACGCTGAAAAATCCCAAGGATTGGAAGCTGATTGGCAAACGCGTGCGTCGCCTCGACACCCGCGACAAAGTCAATGGCAAACAAATCTACGGCATTGACCTGAAGATGCCAGGCATGCTGATCGCCACCATCAAAGAGTGTCCTGTCTTCGGTGGCAAGGTTCAGTCCTTCGATGCCAGCAAGGCCTTGGCCATGAAGGGCGTGAAGAAAGTCGTGCCGGTGGGTGAAACGGCTGTGGCCGTGGTGGCCGAGACATTTTGGGTGGCCAAAACCGCCCTGGAGGCCGTTCAAATTCAATGGGATGAAGGGCCCCATGCGTCCGTCTCTAGCGCAAGCATCGCCCAGATGCTGCAAGAGGGCTTGTCTGCCGAGCAGGCTTTCGTCGGAAACCAGGCGGGTGACGCCAAGGGCGCGATCAGCCAGGCCAACCTCAAGCACGAGAGCCAATATTTCTATCCTTTCCTGAACCATGCGACCCTCGAGCCAATGAATGCCACGGCGAAGTGGTCGCCTGATCGCTGCGATGTGTGGGTCCCCACACAAGATGGCGAAGCTTCGCTGGCTGCCGTGATTGCCGCCTCAGGCTTGCCCGCTGCCCAGTGCGACGTGCACAAGATCAATTTGGGCGGTGGCTTCGGACGCCGAGGGGCATTTCAGGACTACACCCGACAGGCAGTGTTGATTGCCAAGCAAATCCCCGACACCCCGATCAAATTGATCTGGACACGCGAGGAAGACATGACCCAAGGGCGCTATCACCCCGTCATGGCTTGCAAGCTCACGGGTTCGTTTGATGCCAACAAAAAATTGACGGGCGTACATGTTCGCCTCTCGGGTCAATCCATTCTGGCCGCTGTTCGGCCCGCAGTGGTCGAGCAGCAAAAAGGGCGCGATCCTTTGGTGTTTCAAGGTTTGGCCGACAGTGGTGAGCATGGCTTTGGGTACACCTTCCCCAATTTGCTGATTGACCATGCCATGCGCAACACGCATGTGCCGCCGGGCTTTTGGCGTGGCGTCAATGCCAACCAAAATGCGGTGTTTTTCGAATGCTTCATGGACGAGTTGGCCGAGGTTGCCGGTGAAGATCCTGTGGCCTTCCGTCGCCAGTACATGGGCAATGCACCGCGCAATCTGGCGGTCTTGAATGCTGCGGCTGAGCGGATTGGCTGGAATAAGCCGGCACCCAAAGGGGTGTTCCGGGGCGTTGCGCAAATGAAAGCGTTTGGCAGTTTTGTCGCTGCCGCTTGTGAGCTGTCGGTGCGCAATGGCAACCAAGTGAAGATCCATCGCATCGTTGCCGCCACCGACCCCGGCTACGCGGTCAACCCCGCGCAAATCGAGCGACAAGTCTCCGGCTCCTTTGTCTATGGCCTGTCGGCTTTGTTCGAGCAAGAGTGCACCGTGAAGCAGGGGCGCATCGAGCAAACCAACTTCGACACTTTTGGCTCCCTGCGCTTGGCGCAAATGCCCAAGGTGGAAACCGTCATCATCGAGGGCGGGGGTGCGGAGTGGGGTGGTATTGGCGAGCCCACGATTTGTGTGGCAGCGCCTGCGGTGTTGAATGCGATTTACCGAGCGACCGGCAAACGTTTGCGTACCGTGCCACTCAAGAATCTGGGCTTCACCCTGGTTTGAGCCATGGCTGTGCGCTTGTGGCGAGGTGTCTTGCTTTGTGCGCTTGGGATGCATGTTCTCAACGCACAGAGCGAGGCACTGGCTGAACGTTTCGCGCAGCCCTTGACAGCGCAGGCGGGCAACCCCGTTCGCGGCAAGCAGATCGTGTTGGACCGTCAGCAAGGCTTTTGCTTGTTGTGCCACAGCGGCCCTTTTCCCGAGGAGCGCTTTCAAGGCACATTGGCTCCACGGCTTGACGCGGACATGCAAAGCCGAACGGCGCCCGAATTCAGAGCCCGCTTGATCGACCCGCGGCAGTTCAACCCGGAAACCATCATGCCGGTCTATTTTCAAGCAACTCAGGGCTTTCGCGTGCATCGACAATTCGAGGGGAAGACACTTTTGAAAGCTCAGGACATTGAAGATGTGGTGGCTTTCTTGCTGGAGATGAAACGATGACCACCACACGCCGGCAAATGCTTTGCCTTGTGGGGGCAGCCACCGTCTTGCCCGCGCCTGTCGCCCACGCAAGCCCAGACAGCGCAAGGCAAGCCCTGCAATCGATTCTGGGAAATGCCAAACCTCAAACAGGGCGGGTGACGATTGAGTTGCCTCCCTTGGTTGAAAATGGAAACTCTGTTGTCGTTCAGGTGTCTGTGAGCAGTCCGATGACCGCGCAAGACCATGTGAAGGCGATTCATTTGGTGGCAGAGGGCAATCCTTTGCCCAGCATCATGACGGCTTACTTTTACCCAGAAAACGGGCGGGCTACCTTCACCAGCCGAATCCGATTGGCTGAGAGCCAACGCGTCTGGGCGATCGCGCAAATGAGTGACGGCAGCTACTGGCAGGGACATGCCGATACGCTGGTGACCTTGTCAGCCTGCACCGAGGAGCGATGAGCATGGCCCAAGCCCGAACCTTGATCACCGTCCCTGCGCAAGCGAAAAAGGGTGAGCTTGTGCTGGTGCGCGCCTTGATTCAGCATCCCATGGAAAACGGCTTTCGCCATGATGAAAACGGTCGCCGCATTGCGCGCGACATGATTCAAAGCTTTCGTTGTTCGTTCAATGGGAAAGAAGTGTTTCGTGCCGATTTGCAGGGCGGCATTGCGGCCAATCCGTTGATGCAGTTCACGCTGCTGGCGCAAGAGAGCGGCACGCTGGAATTTCTCTGGGAGGGTGACAACAACTTTCGCGCGCAAGCCAAGGCGCAGTTGCAAGTCGCGTGAAAGTCTTTCTGCGCTGGGCTTGCTGGATGCTTGTTGCTCATGCTTTGTGGGCGCAGGCCGAGATTCCTCTTGACCAAAGACAGTCGGGTAGCGTGTTGCTTTCAGCCAGCAACTTGGCCCTTCAAAACGATCCCGGTCTGCATCCGGCCAGCTTGTGGCTGTTGGAGGGGGAAGCGCTCTGGAAGACTCCGCCCTCCAGCAGCGCCCCGAGCTGTGCGTCATGCCATGGCGATGCGCAGACGTCGATGCGGGATGTTGCGACAAAGTACCCGCGTCCACGGGGGGCTCAGTTGCAGAACCTGGAAGGCCAAATCAACCAATGCAGGGTGCAACGCCAGCAACAACCTGCCTGGCTATGGGAATCTGCGCCACTGCTGTCAGTCACCTCGTGGGTGGCACATCAAGCCAAGGGGAAGGCCATCGATGATTTTGCAAGCCCGCATTTGAAGGCAGACCTCGCGGCTGGGCGTGATTTGTTTTTTCAAAGAATGGGGCAAATCAACTTGTCGTGCGCGCAGTGCCATGACCAGCGATGGGGACAAAAACTTGCAGGCGTGGTCATTCCGCAGGCTCATCCAACGGGGTATCCCTTGTACCGTCTGGAGTGGCAAGGTGTCGGCTCGCTTCAGCGCCGCTTGCGCAATTGCATGAACGCTGTGCGTGCAGAGCCTTACGCACTGGGGTCGCTTGAATTGACGCGTTTGGAGTTGTATCTGATGTGGCGTGCGCGCGGCATGCCGCTGGAAGCGCCAGCGCTGCGGCCTTGAAATGTGAAATGAAATGGGGTCGAAATGGGGTCAGGTCTTGAGTTTTGCCTTTTTTCTGTGGATAACTCAAGTGGTTGCGAGTGGCCTTAGTTATCCACAGAAAAAAGGCAAAACTCAAGACCTGACCCCATGCCTCCCCCATGCCTCACTTCTGGTAATGCCGAATGCTCAAAGCGATGCCTTCTTCCAGACTTCTCTCAGGCGCAAGTGCAAGAAGACCATTGCTGTATTCATTGACGGAGTGCGCAGCACTGGGCAAGGTCGGGCCCTCGCAGCGGACTTGTGCGCCGGGCACGATGTCTTTGATGATGGCAATCACTCGGTCCATGCTGGCGGGGTGTCCTGTCAGGTTCAAGGTGTGCGCGCCCGTGACATGGGATAGCACGGCCGCTTCATAAACAGCCGCAACATCGTCCACATAGACCATGCCTGCTGAGCCGGTGAATGGAATGACGTAAGACTCACCCAGTCCCGCCGCTCGGCAGGCCAAGGAGGGCCCTGCCGTCAGGCCAGTGTCGCGACCGGGGCCGTAAACCACAAAAGGGCGCATGCCGATGCTGGAAATCCGATGGTCTTCCCAGTAGGCGCGCGCATTGCCCTCGTTGGCCAGTTTATACGCGCCATAGTGCGTGGTGGGTCGGGGCGTGTCGCCGTCCTCTGGGCCGAACACACCGCCGCTGCTGGTGTAGATGACGCGCTCAATACCGTGCTGGCGTGCCGCCTCAAACACGTTCAGGGTGCCCATGACATTGATTTGCGCGCCCCGCAGCGGATCTTTTTGGCAAGCGGGGGTGAGCACACCTGCCAAGTGAACGATGGTGTCACACCCTTTGGCGGCTTCGTCCACGGCGCCGGTGTTGGCAATGTCGCCTACCTGCCAGTCGATATTCTGAGCCAACTCAGTCCCCATCAACTCACTGACGCGGTGGCGCTCAGCATGGTTGTCAAAAATGCGAAGGGTGATGCCAGCGCGGTGCAGTCGTTGAGCAAGCCAGGCGCCAATGAAGCCCCCGCCGCCTGTGATCAAAGTACGCATTAGAGAAGTCCTCTGCTAAAGTTGAAGTGTACGGGGTCAGGTCTTGAGTTTTGCCTATTTTCTGTGGATAACTCAAATGGTGATGAGCCGCCTTAGTTATCCACAGAAAATAGGCAAAACTCAAGACCTGACCCCATAGAGGAGCCCCTGAATGAACGACCTAGGCCGCTTAGAAGATTTGCCTCCGGATTATGTGGAAGACCTGCGCCAATTGAACCTGGTGCCTCTGTGGCCGAGCTTGCGGGGGGTGCTGCCACCCAAGGTGCCTACACGGCAAACGCAGCCTACGCATTGGGCTTTCAAGACGCTCAAGCCGCTGTTGCTCAAGGCCGGTGAGTTGACCCCGATTGAAAAGGCCGAGCGGCGCGTCTTGGTCATGGCGAACCCTGGCCATGGCCTGGACAAGATGCAGGCCAGCAGCGCCATCTACCTGGGCATGCAATTGCTGTTGCCCGGCGAGTGGGCGCCCAGCCATCGCCACACGCCCAATGCGGTGCGCATGATTGTGGAAGGCGAGGGGGCTTACACCACCGTGGATGGTCAGAAATGTCCCATGAGCCGGGGTGACTTGATCCTCACGCCCACCGGTCTCTGGCATGAGCACGGCCATGATGGCAGCGATCCCGTGATCTGGCTGGACGTTTTGGACCTGCCCTTGATGTACTACATGGAAGTCTCGTACCACATCAATGGCGACCGCCAAACAGTGTCGCCCGGACAAGGCGACCGCCAATACGCGCATGGTGGCGTGGTGCCCACACAGATGTTCGAGCGCGCCAGCAATCCCTACCCGATGCTGCGCTACCCCTGGGTGGATGCCAAAGCGGCGCTGCTGTCGATCGCACAAGACAGGCCCGCGCTCGAGCAAGTGCAAGTGGCCTATGTCAACCCAGAAACCGGGCGCGATGTAGAAAACGTGTTGGGCTTTTATGCCCTGATGCTGCGCCCCGGCCAAACGCTGCGTCTGCCGGCACGCTCACCCGCGCAAGTGTTCCATGTGATTGAAGGCGGCGTGCAGGCCAGTGTGGTGGGCAAGACCTTTGACTTGGCGGAAGCCGACACCTGCTGCGCCCCAGGCTACGAGGCGGTCACGCTGAAGAACCAGCGCACCGACCAGCCTTCGTTTGTCTTCGTGGCGGACGAGTCGCCCTTGCATCGCAAGCTGGGTGTCTACGAGAACCGCGGCTGAGGCGCCACCGCAAGACAAACAAGCATGCCGCTCAGCCTTGTGCGGCCTTCGCTTTCTCAGCTTTTTCCTTCTCCGCCTTTTCGGCGTTGACCTGGCGCGCGATCGCATCCACTTGTTCGTCCGACATGCCGTATTTGGCTTGCAGCGCCTTCAGTTGTTGCTTCTCTTCGTCTGAAACAACCCCGTCCGCCAGAACTTCCCGCACCTCCAGCTCATAGATGGCTTCGCGGCGCTGAACTTGGGCGGTGTAGGCGGTGGCCACCACACCGGTCAGGATGGCCGCCAGGGCGATCGCCAGCACTTGCGTCACGATGACCAAGACGGTGCCAAGGTAAGTGACGGGATTCACATTGCCCCAGCCTGCAATGATGGTCAGCATGAACCAGTGCATGGCCGCAGGAATGGAGGGAAAGACCTCGGGTTGATCATGCCCTTCAATGATGTAAATCAGCGAGGAAAACAGCAGACAGCTGATCAAAAGCAGGAACAAGGCAGAGGAAAAAGAGTCCCACTCCGACTTGATGGCCTCGAGCATGTCTTCCATGGCGCTGTTGTAGCGCGACAGCTTGAAGATTCGCATCAGCCGGAACATGCGCAAGACCCGAAGGTCGGCGCCCGGGAACAGCAGTTGCAAATAGAAAGGCACGGTGCTGAAGAAGTCTACCAAGCCAAACGGACTGAAAATGTATTCCTTGCGACCCCGCCAGGCACTGACGCCTTCGCCACGGTATTTTTCGCTGTAAGACCAGACTCGCAGCACGTATTCGAGTGAGAACACCATCACGCTGGCCAGATCGAAAATGTGAAAGTAGGCCTCGTATGCGTCGTGGATTTCTTGCACCGATTCCAGAATGATGGCGATGACGTTCAACACCACCAGGCTGGCAATGAAAATTTCGCAAGCATGGCTGGCGCGGTCCACCACCGCACCATCCAAGATTTCATAGGTGCGCCGACGCAGGCGGCTCCAAGTGCTCAAAGAGCTGGGGGCGACCTGACTCATGCCTGGGTCTCCTTGCTCTTTTTGTACTCATCCACCATGGATTGAACTTCCTGGTCGGACAAACGGAACTGGACCTGCAGGCGTTTCAACGCGTCTTGTTCGGCCTCTGACACCACGCCATCGGCCAGCACTTGCATCAGCTGTGTCTTGTAAGCGTGCTTCTTGCGCGAAAGTTGCGTGGCAAAAGCCGAGGCCACGATACCGGTCATGATGGCCGCCATGCACACGCCCAGGAAGCCCGTCAGCAGCGAAATGATCTCGCCGGCCTTGGTCACAGGCTCGATGTTGCCGTAGCCTGAGGTGATGGTGATGATGGCCCAGTAGATGGAATGGGGGATGGACCCAAAAGCCTGGGGCTGCTCATGCCCTTCCGCGAAATGCATCAGCGATGCAGACACGATGGTGGAAATCAGCAGCAGAAACGCTGCCGATCCAAAGGCTCTGCGCTCGGCATAGACCGCTTGCACCAAGTCTTGCAGCGCCGTGTTGTATTTGGAGAGCTTCAAAATGCGCAGCAAGCGCAGCACCCGCAGGATGCGCAGGTCCAGCGTGGGGAAGAACACATGCAGGTAGTGAGGCATGGTGGCAAAGAAGTCCACCAAGCCAAAGGGGCTGAAAATGTAATTTTTGCGGCCACGCCAGGCGCCACCCTCTTCGGGCTTGAAGCGCGCACCGAAAGACCAGACCCGCAGCGCATATTCCAAGGTGAAAAACATCACGCTCCAGAATTCGAGTTCGTGAAAGAACTCTTTGTGCTCGGCGTGAATTTCAGGCACGGAGTCCAGAATCACCGCGCTGCAGTTGATGAGCACAACCGCTGTGATCAGCCACTCCACATAGCGGCTTAACTTCTGGCGAGGTGAGCCGTCAAGGATTTCCATGACGGTTCTTTGAATGTTGGAGATCATGTCAAACACTGATGCATGAGGGTTGCCAGCCCAATGCTGGCAACGAATTTAGCGATTCGCCTGAGCCAGGGGATCAGGCTTTGCCCTGAATTTGCCGCCAAAGTTGCAACTCGCTCTCGGTGAGGCGGTCAAGTTCTTTGGCTGTTTCTTCAAACTTGCCTTGCTCCATCAGCATGTCAAGCTGCCGAATCTCGCTGATGCAGGTCTTGAAATACTCAATGGCATGTGCGGGCCGCTGCGCAATCATGTGCAAGGGCAAGGCTTTGAGGTTGTCCTCGATTTCTTTGTCCTTGATCACCTGGTCAATCAAGGCGTTGATTTCCTCGACACTCAAATGCAGTCGCTTGGCTTCGTCGCGAATGAACTGGGTTTCCTTGGCCTCGATCTTTCCGTCTTTCAAGATCTGGAAGAGGTTGGCCTTGAGGGCATCTCGGTCCTTGATCAGTTCGTCACTGAAGGCCGAGGCCAGCAAAGCCGCCGGGATCGCAAAGATGCCGATGCCCAGCAAGGCCAGCACCGAGGTCATGGCGCGGCCCCAAGGGGTCACGGGAGAAATATCGCCATAGCCGACCGAGGCCAGCGTGATCACTGCCCAGTAAATTGACTGGGGGATGTTTTCAAATTTTTCAGGCTGGGCTTCATGCTCCAACAAATAGCCGATGCTGGCCGTCAAGATCAGCAACAAACCCATGATGAAGGAGGCCGCACTCATGATGGGCCATTCGCGGGCAATCACCCGGAACAGCACCGTGGTGGCATCGCTGTTGCGCGTGAGCTTGAGCAAACGCGCCAGTCGGAAAATTCGCAAGAAGCGCAAGTCCAGCACATGGTGCAGGAACACTTCCAGGTAGAAAGGCACGATGGCCAGGAAGTCAATGAAGGTGGATGGCGACTTGGCTTGTTTGAAGCGCCCAAAGAATGCGCCCTCGTATTTGGGGTCTTCCACGCAACTGTACATGCGCATGCAGTACTCGAGCGTGAAGATGGCCACCGCGATCGAGTCGAGCACAATGAATTGCAAATTCAAAATGTAGTGCAGGCTTTCGACCGACTCCAAAATCACAGAGACGACCGACAACAGCACCCAAATGGCAATGAAGGTGTCGAACAATTCATGCAACTTTCCGCTGTAGGCCGTTGGAAACACCAAGGCATGCATTTTTTGGCGGAAAGTTCGACCCTGGTTCAGCTTGGCAAATTCTTGGTAAGCAGGAACAATGATGCGAACCAGCTTCAGGATTCGCAGCAGTCGCAAGGCCCGCAGCACGCGCAAATCCACCGGAATGAAGGCTTGCAGGTAGAAGGGTGCAATGGCCAACAAGTCGATGATGGCAAACGGGCTGGTGACGAAGCCTAGGCGCGCATTGCGTTTGTTTTTGAACTCTTCGTCTTCTGGGGCTAGGTAAAACCGCAGGGCGTATTCAATGGTGAACACAATGACGGAAAAAACGTCAAAGTAGTGGAAAAGATTTTTGTTTGGTTCGAAGATTGCAGGAACTTGTTCAAACACCAGGCTAAACAGGTTCAGCACGATCAGAATGCCAAGCCATTTGTCGACCTGCTTTTGTTTGTTGCCGGGAATGTTCGGGTCTAGCAGCCAAGAATGAAGCCATTTGCGCATTGGCAGATCTTTAGAGATCTCGGCCTTCTGCTCTTTACCCAGCAACTCGGCGACGTTCAGGTTCTGGATGTATTGGGTTCTAAAGGGGGTGGGGTTTTTTGTTTCCATGGCAATCCTCAGAACTCAACTTCACCAACTTTGATGGGGTAGCCGCCCTTGTCGCAGACGGTGATGCGAATTTGAAGCTTGGCGTCAATCGCGTCTGCTTCAGTCAAAGGATTGACCACCATGGGAATGGCCGAGCCAGCCGGTGTGGCCACAAGGTTGCTGAAAAAGATCGCGCCACGCGTGGACAAGTCGGTCTTGTCGCATTTTTCGACGACATGGACGGGTTTGTTGAAAAAACTGTTCACCAAGTCTTTCAATTCGGACTTGGTTTGAAGGTAGGCCAGGCAGGCGCCCCAAGTGCCAGGTATTTTGGCGTCGGCTGCGGCACCTTCCTCTGGCTTGCCAGGCTTCACACCACCCGCGCAGGGCTTGTGCTCGTAGTTTTCATCCATGCGCTGTTTGCCAGCTTCCGCCAGCCATGCCATCCAGGCTTCGCCGTTGTGTTTGGCGTCCTCTTCATGCTGTCCCTCCCTGAAGTTCATCGTTCCCAGTACCGCGACCGCCAGGAACATGAGCCCCAGAAAAATCAGGAACACAATGTCTTTTGAATTCGGCCCACCAGCGTGCGGCGGTGCTTGAGTTTCATCGGATTTCATAGGGATATTCGGCAAAGGATTGCGCGTCAATGCATCAAAATGGACGCGCAAGTATGAACGATAAATATCCCTAAAACCACAAATTTCTTGTGGATTAGTAATTTAATAATAATTAAATATAAATTGTAGTTTTAAATAACTACAAAATTTCAGCCGCCGTACCAATCCTTGACGGCTGTCACGTACCGCTGCACGCCTTGCGCCACCGTGGCCGCATCCAAAGCGCCATAAGACAAGCGCTGGTAATTGGCCTGGGAGGTGTCGTTCAGGCCAAACGCAAAGCCCGGAATGCTGGCCACATGGTGTTTTTCGGCCATGAAACGGTTGAAAGCCAGGGCATCGTCAATGCCGGGCAGCTTCATCAGCACATAAAAAGCACCCTGGGTCCGAGGGAAGCTTGCCAGGCCCCCCAAGCCCTCCAGGGCCTGGTACACCGTGTCCCGGACGGCCGCCAAGGCTTGGACCTTGGGTTGCACCCAAGCGCGCCCCAACTTGAGTGCCTCCAAAGCCAGCAATTGCGAGGGCACAGGCGCGCAAATCAGGTTGGTGTCTTGCACCTTGTTCATCACTTCGGCCAGGTCGGCGGGGAACACCACATAGCCCACCCGCCAGCTCGCCATGCCGTAGTTCTTGGACATGGAATAAAACGACAGGGTGTGCGCAGCCGCACCGGGTAAAGAGCCCGGCGAAAAATGGCGCACGCCGTCGTAGGTGAAGTATTCGTAGGCTTCGTCACTGAAGTGGTAAATGCCGGCCTTGGCACACAAGGCGTTCACGGCCGTCAGGTCGGCCTCGGAATACACCGCACCCGTGGGGTTGTTGGGCGACACCGTGATGATGGCGCGGGTGCGCGGCGTGATGGCAGCCGCCAGCGCTTCGACATCGAGGCTCCAGTCGGCATGGGTGGGCACGGGCACGGGCACGCAGCCGCACATGCGGATGGCCATTTCCTGGTTGAAGTAGAAGGGCATGGGCAGAATGAATTCATCGCCCGGATCGCCCACCGCCATCACGCAGTTCAGGAAGGCCATGTTGCTGCCAGCCGTCACCATCAACAGGCTCTGCGAGCCCAGCGGCAGCCCGTTTTCCTCCGCCAGCTTGTGGCGAATGGCGTCCAGCAGGGGCGCATAGCCCATGACGCTTTGGTATTTGTGCAACTGGCCGTCCGCCATCAGGCCCGGCAGGGCGCTGATGGCTTGTGCGGGTGGCCCGTAGTTGACCACGCCCTGTCCCAGGGAAATGGTGCCAGGGTTGTCACGCACCAAGGCGGCAATGGTGGGGATGATGGGGGTGTCCACACCCGCCATGCGTATCGCGCTGCGCTTCATGACAAAGAAAATCTCAGTGGTTGTCGCGCGGCACGCCAAAGGTGGTGTGGATGCGCTGGTACTTCACGGCGGGCTTGAGCACCATGCCGTTGGAGAGCTCGTCCACAATGCCGCGCTGAATTTCTTGCCACGGCGTTTGGCTGGCCGGGGCCTTGTAGCCGCCCTTGGCCTTGAACTCGGCGTAGCGCTTGGCCAGCTCCTCGTCGGAGATCAGGATGTTGGCGGTGCGCTTTTTCAAGTCGATGCGCACACGGTCGCCGGTTTTCAGAATGGCCAAGCCGCCGCCGGTGGCGGCTTCTGGGGACGCATTCAGAATGGACGGTGAACCCGAGGTGCCCGATTGCCGACCATCGCCAATGCAAGGCAAGGAGGTGATGCCTTTTTTCAGCAAATAGGAGGGCGGGCGCATGTTCACCACTTCGGCGGCGCCCGGGTAGCCCACCGGGCCCACGCCGCGAATGAACAGCATGGTGTTGGCATCGATCTTCATTTTTGGGTCGTCGATGCGGTGGTGGTAGTCCTCGGGGCCATCGAACACAATGGCTTTGCCTTCAAAGGCCATCGGGTCCTTGGGGTTCTCCAGATAACGCTTGCGAAACTCTGGCGTGATGACGCTGGTTTTCATGATGGCCGAGTCGAACAGGTTGCCTTTCATGTTCAAGAAGCCCGCCTTCTTCTGCATGGGCTTGTTGAAGGGGAAGATGACCTTGCGGTTGTCGCTGAACTTGCCTTCGCAGTTGTCACTGAGCAGCTTGCCGTTGGCCGTGACCGAGGGCTTGATCTTGCCCTGTGCCACCAGCTCTGCAATCACGGCGGGCACGCCGCCGGCGCGGTAAAAATCTTCTGCCAGGTATTCGCCCGCAGGTTGCAGGTTGACGATCAGGGGAATGTTGTAGCCCAGCTTCTCCCAGTCGTCGTTGTTCAGCTCAACGCCAATGTGGCGCGCAATGGCGTTGACGTGAATCGGCGCATTGGTCGAGCCGCCGATGGCCGAGTTCACCACGATGGCATTTTCAAAGGCATTGCGGGTCAGGATGTCGGAGGGCTTGAGGTCTTCCCAAACCATTTCGACAATGCGGCGACCCGTCATGTACGCCATTTCCTGGCGGTCACGGTAGGGCGCTGGAATGGCGGCGCTGCCCGGCAAGGTCATGCCCAAGGCTTCGGCCAGCGAGTTCATGGTGGAGGCGGTACCCATGGTGTTGCAGTGGCCGGTCGATGGCGCAGACGAGGCCACCAGTTTCAAAAACTGCTGGTAGTCGATCTTGCCAGCGGCCATCAGCTCACGCGCTTTCCAGACGATGGTGCCCGAACCAGTGCGTTCACCTTCAAACCAGCCGTTGAGCATGGGGCCCGAATTCAAGCCAATGGCCGGAATGTTCACCGTGGCGGCGGCCATGATTTGCGCGGGCGTGGTTTTGTCACAGCCCGTGGTCAGCACCACACCGTCGATGGGATAGCCGTACAGCATTTCCACCAGCGAGAGGTACTGCAAGTTGCGGTCCAAAGCGGCGGTGGGACGCTTGCAGGTTTCCTGAATGGGGTGAATCGGAAACTCCAACACAATGCCGCCGGCATCGCGCACGCCTTCGCGGATGCGCTCTGCCAACACAATGTGGTGGCGGTTGCAAGGCGAGATGTCAGAGCCCGACTGCGCAATGCCAATCACGGGGCGGCCCGACTGCAACTCGTCAAAAGAAAGGCCATAGTTCATGGTGCGCTCCAGATAGAGCGCCGTCATGTCGGCGTTGGCGGGGTTGTCAAACCAGGCCCTGGACCGCAACTGCGAAGGCTTGATGCGCTTCTTGGCGGGCGTTTTGCCGGAGGCTGCTTTCTTCGGGGTGGTTTTGCTCATGGACGGAGGCCTTCTTGAATCGTGGGCTGATACAGAAAAAATCAATCGATCGGATGATAGACCACTTGGGTCAAACCACAGTAGCCGCGGTGACATCTTTTCGCCCGCGCCATGGTTTTCCTCAATGCGCCAGTCGGGCAACCCGAGGACACTCTTGCCATTCTTGGTTTTTGGAATACGCCATGGCGCCGCCGCTGTCCTTGCTTGATCGTCCCCACGCCTTGCACCCTTTCATGGGGCAGGACGTCGCCAGCTTGTTGGCGGAAAAAGCGCACGCCCGGCGCGACCATCCGTTTCTGGTGTGGGAGCCCCTGGAAGACTCGGGGGCGCCTGAGGCGCGCGCCCAAACACTGACCTATGGCCAGTTCTTTGCGCGGGTGACGCGCATCGCCGCCGGTCTGGCGCATCGCGGCGTGACGCCAGGGCAGGCCGTGTTGATTCATTTGGACAACTGCCTGGAGGCCTTGCTGTCCTGGTACGCCTGCACTTGGTTGGGCGCCGTGGCCGTGACGACCAATGCCCGTGCCTCGGACGATGAGTTGCACTATTACGCCGAGCACTGCGGTGCGGTGGCAGCCATCACCCAACCGCAATTTGCCCAGCGCGTGTCGGCCCATTGCCCGGGCTTGCGTTGGGTGGTGGTCACCTCACACGATGGTGGGGTGCCCGCTGCCCAGCCGGTGGCTGCGCAAGACCGCTTCGAGAGTCTGGAGCACGCCACCCCCTGGCCCCAGCGTGCGCCCCAGCCACTGGCGTCTTGCAGCGTTCAATACACCTCGGGCACCACCTCGCGGCCCAAGGCGGTGCTGTGGACCCATGCCAACGCCTTGTGGGGCGCGCGCGTCAATGCCGCGCACGAAGACCTGCGCGCCGAGGATGTGCATTTGGTTTACCTGCCCTTGTTCCATACCAATGCCCAGGCCTACTCGGTGCTGGCATGTTTGTGGGTCGGGGCCACGGCAGTGATCCAGCCGCGCTTTTCGGCCAGCCGCTTTTGGCCCGTCGCGCTCAAGCACCGTTGCACCTGGACCTCCTTGATTCCCTTTTGTGCCAAGGCCTTGCTGAACCAACCGGTGCCTGCGCAACACCATTTCCGCTGGTGGGGCTCGGCCGTCAGCTCGCCGCCCTACGATGCCCACTTTGGCGTGCGCACCCTGGGCTGGTGGGGGATGACCGAAACCATCACCCACGGCATCGTGGGCAGCCTGCACCACCCCAATGTGCCCTTGAGCATTGGCCGTCCGGCACCCGAGTATGAAATTGCCATTGTGGAAGACGACGCGGTGCCGGTTCGGGAGGGGCGTGCCATCGAGCCCGGCGGCTCGGGCTTGTTGCTGATTCGCGGCCAACGCGGCTTGTCGTTGTTTCAGGAATACCTGGGCAATGCCAAAGCCACGGCCGACAGCTTCGACCCGGACGGCTGGTTCAAGACGGGGGACCGCGTCAACCTGCTGGCGGATGGTTCGATTCAATTTGGCGACCGCGACAAAGACATGCTGAAAGTGGGCGGCGAAAACGTTGCTGCATCCGAAGTGGAGCGCGTGCTCCTGGCCATTCCCGGCGTGCATGAGTGCGCCGTGGTGGCCAAAAAACACCCCATGCTCGATGAGGTGCCTGTTGCGTTCATCTTGCCAACGCCGGGCGTCCAGCCGGATGACCTGATTCAGCGCGTGAATGACGCTTGCGTGGCACAGTTGGCCGATTTCAAACGGCCGGTGGAAGTGCGGCTGGTGCAGAGCTTTCCGCGTTCCACTCTGGAAAAAATTGCCAAGGCACAATTGCGAGCCTTGCTGAACTGAAGGACACCTGATGACGATTCAACTCTATGCATTCGACACGCCCAATGGCCGCAAAATTTCTGTGGCCCTGGAGGAAATGGGCTTGCCCTACACCGTCAAGGTCATTGACATCACGAAAGACGACCAGTTTGCACCCGACTTTTTAAAGATCAGCCCGAACAACAAAATACCCGCCATCGTGGACCCCGAGGGTCCCGAGGGTCACCCGGTCAGTGTGTTCGAGTCTGGCGCCATCCTGATCTATTTGGCGGAGAAGACGGGGCAGTTTCTGGCGCCCAAAGGGCCGCAGCGCATTGCCGCGCTGGAGTGGCTGATGTTTCAAATGGGCGGCTTCGGGCCCATGCCCGGCCAGGTGCACCACTTCCTGGGGCTTGAAAGCGAAGACGACCAACGCTATGGCTTGAAGCGCTACATGGCGGAAACCCTGCGCCTGTACGGCGTGATGGACAAACGGCTGGCCCAACAGCCTTTCTTCGCCGGCGACCTCTCGATTGCAGACTTTGCCATCCTGGGCTGGGTCTGGCGGCATCCGCGCCACAAGGTCGACCTGGCGCACTACCCCAATGTCAAGCGTTGGTACGACACCCTGATGGCACGCCCTGGCGTGCAGCGCGGTTTTGCCGTGGCTTTGCGCTGAACGCCGTCAGCTGACTCAAACATCACCAAGGAGATTTTCATGATCCACGTTCTCGCCGTCATCACCGCCAAGCCTGGCATGCGCAACGAAATCCTGTCGCACTTCCGCGCCAATGTGCCAGCCGTGCAGGCCGAGCAAGGCTGCATCGAATACGGTGCTGCCGTCGATTTGGAAAACGGCCCGCCGTTTCAAACGCCCTGGGGGCCGGACACCTTTGTGGTGATCGAGAAGTGGGAAAGCATGGAGGCCCTGAAAGCGCATGCCGCTGCGCCGCACATGGCGGCCTATGCCGCCAAAACCAAGGACTTCATTGCCTCGCGCAAGATCCACATCCTGACATCGGCTTGAGTGCAACCTCGGGATTCGCATGTACAAAATTTTGTTTGTTTGCATGGGCAATATTTGTCGCAGCCCCACGGCCCATGCCGTGATGCAAGACCTCATCGACAAAGCCCATTTGTCGCAATGCGTTCAAGTGGATTCGGCGGGCACGCATGCCTACCATGTGGGCGCCGCGCCCGACGCGCGCAGCCAGCACCATGCCGGCCTGCGGGGCTACAGCATGGCGTCTCAGCAAGCGCGCCAAATCACGCCGCAGGATTTTGAGCAAGCTGACCTGATCTTGGCCATGGACTGGGACAACCTGGCCTTGTTGCAAGCGCAGTGCCCGCCCGAGATGGCGCGCAAAGTGCGGCGCATGGCCGAGTTTTTTCAAAGCCATCCGGACACCGTGGTGCCCGACCCCTACGAAGGTGGCGCAGCGGGCTTCGAGCAAGTGCTCGACCTGGTGGAGGATGGCTGCCAAGGCCTGCTGTCGCATTTGCTCACGCCCGACGCCTTGTCGCGCTGTGTGCCGCAATGGCAAAAGCTTGCGGATCAGCCTGCTTTGCAGCGTGAGTTCGAGTTCGCCAGCTTCATGGAGGCCATGGCCTTTGTGCAGCTGGTGGCCATCCATGCCGAGGCGCACCAGCACCATCCTGAAATTTGGAATGTGTACCACCGGGTGCGCTTGACCCTGACCACCCATGATGCCAACGGGCTGACCGTCAAAGACCTCGCTTTGGCACAGGCCATCGATGACTGCCGGGTCGCCAGCTAGACAGACAGCCCCGCTTTGATACATTAAAACCATGCCATGCCGGGCCGCCGGTGAACAACGACCAGACAGGAGACTATCCATGATCAGCTACGACGTCACCGAATGGGGCAAGCCCCTGCAACGCGCTGTGCGCGAAACCCCGCAGCCCCAAGGCACCGAAGTGCTGGTGCACGTCAAGTACTGTGGCGTGTGCCATTCCGATGTGCACATTCGCGATGGCTACTTTGACCTGGGCGGCGGCAAGAAGTTCCACATGTCCCAACGCGGCATGCAATTGCCGGTGACCCTGGGGCATGAGCCTTATGGCACGGTGTTGGCAGCAGGCCCCGATGCAGGGCCGGTGCCCGTTGGCCAAGATCGCCTGGTTTATCCCTGGACCGGTTGTGGCAAGTGCGCGCGCTGCGACGAGGGCATGGACAACTGGTGTGCCACCCCACGCTTCATCGGCATCCAGCGCTCGGGCGGCTATGGGGACCATGTCTTGGTGCCGCATCCCAAATACCTGGTGGACTCCACCGGGGTCGACCCCGAGTTTGCGCCCATCCTGGCTTGTTCGGGCCTGACCACCTACAGCGCGGTACGCAAGTTGCAGCCCTGCTCACCCAAAGACTGGATTGTGGTCATGGGCGCTGGCGGCCTGGGCCTGATGGCCATCGCCATGCTCAAAGCCTTGGGACACGAGAACATTGCTGTGTGTGAAATCGATGCTTCCAAAGCCGATGCCGCCCGCCAAATGGGCGCCCTGGAAGTTTTCAACCCACTGGAAGAAGGGGCCTTGCAAAAGCTGCAAGCCTTGTCCGGTGGCATCTGGGGCGTGGTGGACCTGGTCGGCGCCGAAAGCACAGCCTCTTTGGGCATTGCCAGTTTGCGCAAGGGCGGCCGCTATGTGGTGGTGGGCCTGTACGGTGGCGAGTTGCCCTTGTCCATTGTGCCGATTGCCCAGCGAGCCATCACCATCATGGGGTCCTATGTGGGCTCTGTGCAAGAGCTCAAAGAGGTGGTGGCCTTGGCCCAAAGCGGCAAGCTCAAGCCCATTCCCACCGCGCTTTGCACCCCCGCAGAAATTTCAGGGGTGCTGGACAAGCTGAAAGCCGGCCAAGTGCTTGGCCGGGTGGTGGCCAAGCTCGAAGGCGCTTAAATCGCGACCTTCTGGCCCCCGGTCAGCGAGTTTTCTTACTTCAGGGGAACAGCGGGTACGGCCTTGCCCACCAAGTTGGAGGCTCCGCCTGTGGCGAGGCCCAAAGCGGCGTCGCCGGCAATGCGCCCGGCCAATTCCAGGTTGCTGGGCGCCTCGCCACCACACCGTTGTGCCAAGTCGGCGGCATCCATGCGATCCATCGTGCCCAGGCCGAGGTGGGCCAGCATGACCGGAATGGCCGCCACGGGACCTGCCGCCAGCACGATCACGGGCGCAGAAACCATGCTGGTGTTTTTGATGTCCTGGTGAATCCAGACGCTGCCCAGCTTGTCCTGGCAGGCCGGCGTTTTGTAGCTGGGGTGATGCGGGTCCAGCGATGCGGCCGTCAGAGAAGACTGGCTGGCACACCCGCTGATGCACAGCGCGAAAATGGCCCACACAATCAATGGCAAACCACGATCCAAATCCCAACTCCATGGCAGCAGGAAGACGCGCCATTGTATTTTGCGCTCCACCACGTTGTGAAGCGAATTTGTTTGCGACAATAGCCACTTGACACAGCCTGCCCGAGTGGTGAAATTGGTAGACACATCGGACTTAAAATCCGCCGCTTCGTGAATAACGGGCGTACCGGTTCGATTCCGGTCTCGGGCACCATTGAAAAGAAACAGCCATGCCTCGCTACAACGCCACTTATGAAATACACGTCCATGGTGACGTGATGTTGCGCGCAGATGTGGTTTTTGACCAGATTCAAGACGCCATGCGCCCCTTGTGGAGCTACGCGGGCGCCAAGTCGCTGACCGAGGGTGCGGCCAGCGCCTACGAAGAAGAGCCGGGCATTCGCTTTGACGCCCATGCGCATCGCTTGCAGATTTGCTGGACCACACCGGGCGAAGACGATTTTCGTCAAAACCTGGAAGAGCTGTGCATGGCGTTGAACGAGCTGACTGAAGCCGGTGCGGCGCTTGAAGTCACTTTCTACGATGCCGACTTCGACGAAGAAGACGAAGCCTCCGGCCGCGAGTCGCGCGATGACTTCATGATGTTGTTTGTCGGCCCCACGCCGGCGGCCATCATGCAAGTGCAACGCGATCTGCTGGTGGAAGACGTGGTGCACATGATGGAGCGCCACTTCGACGCCTCGGAGCTCAGCGGCGTGGTCACCGAAATCGACAAGCTGTTCAACGAGCGCTTTGACGCGCTGGTGAACTCATTGGAAATCAGCAAGCCGCCACGCGGCGGGCATGGCGGCCACGGTGGCGGCCATGGCGGTGGACGCAAGCCGCGCCACCTCCACTGACCGGCACAGGCTTAGCCGGCTGCGAGGGCAATGCCCTTGAACTCGCCGCTGGCAATGCGCTTGGACCAAATCTCCGGCCCGGTGATGTGGGCGCTGGTGCCGCCGGCATCCACGGCCACGGTCACGGGCATGTCCACCACGTCGAACTCGTAAATGGCCTCCATGCCCAGATCGGCAAAGCCCACAACTTTCGAGGTCTTGATGGCCTTGCTCACCAGGTAAGCCGCGCCGCCCACGGCCATCAGGTAAGCGCTCTTGTGTTTCTTGATGGCCTCAATGGCGGTCGGGCCACGTTCGGCCTTGCCGACCATGGCGATGAGGCCGGTTTCGGCAAGCATCATCTCGGTGAACTTGTCCATGCGCGTGGACGTGGTGGGGCCTGCAGGTCCCACAGCTTCGTCGCGCACGGGGTCCACGGGGCCCACGTAGTAAATGATGCGGTTGGTGAAGTCCACGGGCAATTTCTCGCCTTTGGCCAGCATGTCCTGAATGCGCTTGTGGGCGGCGTCGCGGCCGGTCAGCATCTTGCCGTTGAGCAGCAGGGTGTCGCCCGGCTTCCAGCTGGCCACTTCTTCTTTGGTCAGCTTGTTCAGGTCCACGCGCTTGCTCTTTTGGGTGTCGGGCGTCCAATTGACGTTGGGCCACAGGTCCAGCGAAGGCGCGTCCAGGTACACCGGGCCGGAGCCGTCCATCACAAAGTGGGCATGGCGGGTGGCGGCGCAGTTGGGGATCATGGCCACGGGCTTGCTGGCCGCGTGGGTGGGGTACATCTTGATCTTCACATCGAGCACGGTGGTCAGGCCGCCCAGGCCTTGTGCGCCAATGCCCAAGGCGTTGACCTTCTCATACAACTCCAGGCGCAACTCTTCGACCTGGCTGAGCTTCTCGCCTTTGCGGGCCTTTTGCTGCAGTTCGTACATGTTGAGGTCTTCCATCAGGCTTTCTTTGGCCATCAGGACGGCTTTCTCGGCCGTGCCGCCAATGCCAATGCCCAGCATGCCGGGCGGGCACCAGCCCGCGCCCATGGTGGGCACGGTTTTCAGCACCCAGTCGAGCACGCTGTCGCTGGGGTTGAGCATGACCATTTTGGACTTGTTCTCGCTGCCACCGCCCTTGGCGGCGACGGTGATGTCCAGTTTGTTGCCCGCCACGATCTCGGTAAAGATCACGGCGGGGGTGTTGTCCTGGGTGTTTTTGCGCGCGAACTGCGGGTCGGCCACCACGCTGGCGCGCAAGGTGTTGTCAGGATGGTTGTAGCCACGGCGCACGCCTTCATTGATGGCGTCTTCCAGGCTGCCCGTGAAACCTTCCAGGCGCACATCCATGCCGATTTTCAGGAACACGTTGACGATGCCGGTGTCTTGGCAGATGGGGCGGTGGCCCATCGCACTCATCTTGCTGTTGGTCAGGATTTGGGCGATGGCGTCTTTGGCCGCAGGAGACTGCTCCAGGGTGTAAGCGCGCGCCAGGTGCTCGATGTAGTCGCTGGGGTGGTAGTAGCTGATGTATTGCAGGGCAGCGGCAATCGATTCGATCAGGTCGTTTTGACGGATGGTGGTCATGTCAGTGGTCCGAGTTGGAGGAGTGGTGCAAAAGTTTGTCGGCGTAGGCAATGGCCAGCGCGCTGAGGAGGAAGGTCAGGTGAATCAGGGTCTGCCACATCAACACCTTGACATCGTAATTGGCCGCATTGATGAAGGTCTTCAACAGGTGGATAGAGGAAATGCCAATGATGGCCGTCGCCAGCTTGACTTTGAGCACAGAAGCGTTCACATGGTTGAGCCACTCGGGCTGGTCCGGGTGGTCCTCCAGGTACATGCGAGAGACAAAGGTTTCGTAGCCGCCCACGATCACCATGATGAGCAGGTTGGAGATCATGACCACATCGATCAGGCCCAGCACCACCAGCATGATGATGGTTTCATTGAGGCTTGTGATGGGCGCCTCGCTCTTATAGCCCATGCCCGAGATCAGGGCTTGCAGGGCCGCCTGGTTGCCAAACGCCGCCTCGAGCAGGTGGGTCAACTCCACCCAGAAGTGAAACACATACAGGCCTTGGGCAGCGATCAGGCCAAGGTAGAGCGGCAGCTGCAGCCAGCGGCTGGCGAAGATCACGCGCGGCAAGCTGCCAGTGGCTTTGTATCGGGGTTGAGGGCTTGTCATGCAGGTATTCTAGGGAAACCGCGAGGAGGGGGTTTAACCCAAAATTTGTAAGCTTTATGCCAGTCAGCAGCTCGTAAGAGCTGGGCGCGACATTCCGGAAGTTCGCCGCTTTTCCAAATTCGAGGAGACACCTGTCATGAGCCAACCAGAAACCGCAGCTGCGCTGTACAACCCGCCCGCTGAATTCGCCAAGCATGCCGCCGTTTCCGGAATGGCCGCCTACGATGCCCTGTGCCAAAAAGCCGAAGCCGATTACGAGGGCTTCTGGGCCGAGCAGGCCCGTCGCCTCATCAGCTGGAAAACCCCCTTCACCAAAGTCTTGGACGAAAGCAATGCGCCCTTCTTCAAATGGTTTGAAGACGGCACCCTGAACGCTTCCTACAACTGCCTGGATCGCAACATCGAGCGTGGCCTGGGCGACAAGACGGCCATCATTTTTGAGGCGGACGGCGGCGAGGTCACCAAGGCCACCTATGCGCAGCTGCTGGCCAAGACCTGCCAGATCGCCAACGGCCTGAAGTCGCTGGGCATCGGTAAAGGCGACCGCGTGGTGATTTACATCTCCATGTCCATCGAGGGCGTGGCCGCCATGCAGGCCTGTGCGCGCATTGGCGCCACCCACTCTGTGGTGTTTGGCGGCTTCTCGGCGCAGTCTTTGCGCGACCGCATTGAAGACACCGGTGCCAAGGCCGTGATCACGGCCGATCATCAGGTGCGTGGCGGCAAGCAATTGCCCCTGAAATCCATTGTGGACGAGGCCCTGACCCTGGGTGGTTGTGATTCTGTCAAGAACGTGCTGGTGGTCAAGCGCTCAGGCGCCGAAGTGGCCATGAAAGCCGGCCGTGACCTGTGGATGGCCGAAGTCGCCGACAAGCAGCCCACCACCTGCGAGCCCGAGTGGGTCAGCGCCGAGCACCCGTTGTTTCTGCTCTACACCTCGGGCTCGACCGGCAAGCCCAAAGGCGTTCAGCACTCCACTGGCGGCTACCTGCTGCACGCAGCACTCACCACCGAATGGACTTTCGACCTGAAAAAAGACGATGTGTTCTGGTGCACCGCCGACATCGGTTGGGTCACGGGCCACACCTACATCACCTATGGCCCCCTGGCCTTGGGTGGCACGGAAATCGTTTTTGAAGGCGTGCCCACCTATCCCGATGCCGGCCGTTTCTGGAAGATGATCGAACAGCACAAAGTGACCATCTTCTACACCGCGCCGACGGCCATTCGCTCGCTCATCAAGGCGGCCGAAGCCAACGACGCTGTGCATCCCAAGAGCTACAACCTCCAGAGCCTGCGCTTGCTGGGCTCGGTGGGCGAACCCATCAACCCGGCCGCCTGGGAGTGGTACCACCAGCATGTGGGCGGCGGCCGTTGCCCCATCGTGGACACCTTCTGGCAAACCGAGACCGGCGGCCACATGATCACGCCTTTGCCCGGCGCCACCGTGTTGGTGCCCGGCTCTTGCACCTTGCCCTTCCCCGGCATCCAGGCCGCCATTGTGGACGAGACGGGCAAAGACGTGCCCAATGGCCAAGGCGGCATACTGGTGGTCAAGCGCCCCTGGCCGTCCATGATCCGCACCATCTGGGGTGACCCCGAGCGTTTCAAGAAGAGCTACTACCCCGACGACTTCAAGGGCAAGTACTACCTGGCCGGTGACGGCGCCATTCGCGACGAAAAAACCGGCTATTTCACCATCACCGGCCGCATTGACGACGTGCTGAACGTGTCGGGCCACCGCATGGGCACCATGGAAATCGAGTCGGCCCTGGTCAGCTGCACCGAGCTTGTGGCCGAAGCCGCCGTGGTGGGCCGTCCCGACGACACCACCGGCGAAGCCATTTGTGCCTTTGTGGTGTTGAAGCGCGCACGCCCCACGGGCGACGAGGCCAAGCAAATCGCCAAGATTTTGCGCGACCATGTGGGCAAGGAAATTGGCCCCATCGCCAAGCCCAAAGACATCCGCTTCGGAGAGAACTTGCCCAAGACCCGCTCGGGCAAGATCATGCGCCGCCTGCTGCGCTCGATTGCCAAGGGCGAAGCCATCACCCAGGACACCTCGACCTTGGAAAACCCAGCCATCCTGGACCAATTGTCCGAAGTGAACTGAGGGTTCATGCCCCAAGAAAAAAGGACCCCGTGGGGTCCTTTTTTCTTGGGGGAAGAGCTTATTTCAGGCCCAGAACCCAAGCAGCCAATTTCTTGGCTTCGGCGTCGTTGACTTGGGGGTTGGCGGGCATGGGAACAGCGCCCCAAGCACCCGAGCCACCTTTTTGGATCTTGGTAGCCAGCTTGTCGGCAGCCGTTTTGTCGGCGGCATATTTTTTGGCCACTTCTTTGTAGGCGGGGCCCACAAGTTTCTTGTCAACGGCGTGGCAAGCCATGCAGTTCTTGGCAGTGGCCAAAGCCTGGTCAGCCAGGACGGGTGCGGAAAAAGCGGCGGTGGCCAGCAATGCGAATACAAAACGTTTCATGGTGAATCTCCAGAAGTTGAAAAAATGAAATAGTCCAATGATTTAACGGTTCACGCTGTCATGAGTGTACAGGTCCAGCACGGCCCCTTTGCTGGCGCTCGACGCATTGAAGGCAAATTTCGCCTGCACGCCACGCAAGTAACGGGGCTGAGGTGCGACCCAACCCTCTTTGCGCTTGGCCAGTTCCGCATCCGAAATGTTCAGTTGCAGCAGCAGTTTGTGGGCATCGATGGTGATGGTGTCGCCCTCGTGGACAAAGGCGATGTTGCCACCCGCAGCGGCTTCGGGCGCCACGTGGCCCACGACCATGCCCCAGGTGCCGCCCGAAAAGCGGCCATCGGTGATCAGGCCCACACTTTCGCCCAGGCCCGCGCCAATCAGCGCGCCGGTGGGGGCCAGCATTTCAGGCATGCCTGGGCCGCCTTTGGGGCCGAGGTAGCGCAGCACCATCACGTCGCCGGCCTTGATCTTGCCGTCCAGAATGGCTTTCAGGGCGGACTGCTCGTCGTCAAACACGCGAGCGGGCCCGGTGATGACGGGGTTTTTCAAGCCAGTGATTTTGGCCACAGCGCCTTCCGGCGAGAGGTTGCCCTTGAGGATGGCCAGATGGCCTTCGTCGTACATCGGATCGCTGATGGGGCGGATCACGTCTTGGTCTGCGCGCGGCTGGTCCGGAATGTCTTTCAGCACTTCGGCAATCGTCTGGCCGGTGATGGTCAGGCAATCGCCATGCAGCAGGCCGGCTTTGAGCAGGACCTTCATCACTTGCGGAATGCCGCCGGCGCGGTGCAGGTCGACCGCGAGGTACTTGCCGCTGGGCTTGAGGTCGCAAATGACGGGCACTTTTTTGCGCATGCGCTCGAAGTCATCGATGGACCACTCCACGCCTGCCGCATGGGCAATGGCCAGGAAGTGCAGCACGGCGTTGGTGGAACCGCCGGTGGCCATGATGACGGCCACGGCGTTTTCAATGGCCTTGCGGGTCACGATGTCGCGCGGCTTGAGGTCCTTCTTGATGGCCTCGATCAGCACGCGCGCCGATTCTTTGGCCGAGTTCTGCTTTTCATCATGGGGGTTGGCCATGGTGGAAGAGAAGGGCAGGGACATGCCCATGGCTTCAAACGCGCTGGACATGGTGTTGGCGGTGTACATGCCACCGCATGAACCGGTGCCGGGGATGGCGCGCTTTTCGATTTCTTTCAGGTCGAAATCGCTCATGTTGCCGGCGGCGTTCTGGCCCACGGCCTCAAACACGCTGACGATGTTCAGGTCCTGGCCCTTGTAAGAGCCGGGCAGGATGGTGCCGCCGTAGACATAAATGGCAGGCACATTGGCGCGCAGAATGCCCATCATGCCGCCGGGCATGTTTTTGTCGCAGCCGCCCACCACCAGCACGCCGTCCATCCACTGGCCTTGCACGCAGGTTTCAATGCAATCGGAAATCACCTCGCGGCTCACCAGGCTGTATTTCATGCCTTCGGTGCCCATGGCCATGCCATCCGAAATGGTGGGGGTGCCAAACACCTGGGCGTTGCCACCCGCTTCTTCAATGCCGGCAATGGCGGCATCTGCCAGTTTTTGCAAGCCGCTGTTGCACGGCGTGATGGTGCTGTGGCCATTGGCCACGCCCACCATGGGCTTGACGAAATCGCCCTCTTCATAGCCCATGGCGTAATACATGGAGCGGTTGGGCGCGCGCGACTTGCCCTCGGTGATATTGGCCGAGCGACGGTTGATCTGAATTTTTTTGATGTCCATGGGATTGGCGTGAGTCCAAAGCGTGCTGAGATGCCCATAAGTTTACCTCCCTGAAAGAGGCGACAATGGTCACCATGTTGATACACCCACAATGGAACCCCATCGCCTTGCAGCTAGGGCCTTTGGCAGTGCATTGGTATGGCATTTCTTACCTGGCGGCTTTTGGCCTGTTCTTCTTTTTGGCGCTGCGCCGAAGCCGTCAACCGGCCATGGCGTCTCAGGGCTGGTCGCGCGAGATCATTGAAGATCTGCTCTTTTACGGTGTTTTAGGGGTGATTTTGGGTGGGCGGCTGGGGTATTGTCTGTTTTACAAGCCTGGCTATTACGCCTTGCATCCCTTGGAGGTGTTGGCTGTCTGGCAAGGCGGCATGAGCTTTCATGGCGGCATGCTGGGGGTGATTGCCGCCATGGCGTTTTGGGCATGGCGCCGGCAACGGCACTGGCTGCAGGTCACGGACTTCATTGCGCCTTGTGTCCCCATTGGCTTGGCGGCGGGCCGGGGAGGCAACTTCATCAATGGGGAGCTTTGGGGACGGGCGGCAGAGGCCAGCTTGCCTTGGGCCATGGTGTTTCCGCAAAGCGGCACACTCTTGCCTCGGCATCCTTCGCAGGTTTATCAATTTCTCCTGGAGGGCCTGCTCTTGTTTGCCCTGCTTTGGTGGTACGCCAAAAAGCCGCGTGCAACGGGGGCCGTGTCAGGCCTGTTCTTGGTGGGGTATGGCTTGTTGCGCTTTGTGGCGGAGTATTTCCGTGAGCCAGATGCCTTTCTCGGCCTGTTGGCCCTGGGCATGAGCATGGGGCAGTGGCTGTGCGTGCCCATGGTGTTGGCGGGCGCAGGCTTATGGCGACGGTCGCGAAGGGTTTCCTAGGCCGCAGTTTGCCAAAAGGGGAACCCAGGGCAAAATCTTGTCAAACAAGAGGAGACATCCATGAGCGATTTTCAAAGACGTGCGGTCCTGAAATGGACTGCTTTCGGAGTTGCAACGCAAATGATGGGGGCGCAGGCTGAACCCGGTTGGCCCAACAAAGCGGTCAATTTGGTGGTGCCTTTCCCTGCCGGCGGTGGAACCGACGCGTTTGCCCGCCCGTTCTCGGCCCAATTCGCCAGAGTCACGGGCAAGCAACTCGTGATTGACAACCGGGGCGGCGCGGGCGGCAACCTGGGGGCGGGTGTCGCGGCCAAGGCGGCGCCCGATGGCTACAACTATTTCATGGGCGCAGTACACCATTCCATTGCCCCGTCCATGTACGCCAAGCTGGACTACGACCTCGAAAAAGACTTCATTCCGCTGGCCCTCATGGCCACCGTGCCCCAAGTCTTGGTGGTGAACCCCAAGAACCTGCCCGGCGATTTCAAGGCCTTCATGGACGCTGTTCGCCAAAGCCCGGGCCGCTTCAATTTTGGTTCTGCCGGTGGCGGAACCTCGCATCACCTGGCGGGTGAATTGTTCAAGCTGCAAACCAAGACCTTCATCACCCACATTCCTTACCGCGGCGCCGGCCCGGCCTTGCAAGACCTGATCGCGGGCAATGTGGACATGATGTTCGATGGCCTGGGCTCCTCTGCCCAGCACATCAAGGCAGGGCGCATCAAGGCTTTGATGGTGTCGGGCAGCAAAAGAAATCCCTCTTTTCCGGACGTGCCCTGCGCGGCGGAACTCGGATTGCCTGATTACACCGTGACTACTTGGTATGGCATGTGGGCCCCGCGTGGCACGCCCGCCGATGTGGTGGCGCGCATGCTGGACGAAATCAAAAAACTGTCGGCCACCGACGAGATCAAAGCCAGCTGGGCCAGCAACGGTGCAGAGTTCCCCAATGTCACCGGGCCGCAATTTGGCGCCTTTGTCAACAACGAAATCAGACGATGGGCCGCGGTGGTCAAAGCCTCTGGCGCCAAGCTGGACTGATTTCCTTCACTGATTTTTCATGGCTAACCACAACCTCTTTGCCGCCTTGCGCGCGGCCTTCCCGAAAGACCTGGACACCGTTGCGGTGGAAACAGACGATGGCCTGTGCTACAGCTGGCGCGACCTGGACCGTGCCAGCGCGATGGTGGCCAATTTGTTCGCCTCTTTGGCTGTGCCGGCCCACTCGCGCATTGCCGTGCAAGTGGAAAAATCGGTGGAAGCGCTGATCTTGTATTTGGCGACCTTGCGTGCAGGGCATGTGTTTTTGCCGCTGAACACCGCCTACCAAAGCGCAGAAATCGAGTACTTCATTGGCAACGCTGAGCCTGCGGTGGTGGTGTGCTCTGGCAAGAACTTTGGCTGGGTGAGCAAAATTGCTTTCAAGGCTGGGACCCGCCATGTCTTTACCTTGAACGAAGACCGCACCGGCTCCTTGCTCGATCGCGCTGCGCATTGTGATGACCGCCACACGCCGGCAGTGCGCCAAGCCGATGACATGGCTGCCATTCTTTACACCAGTGGCACCACCGGTCGCAGCAAAGGGGCCATGCTGACGCATGACAACTTGCTCAGCAATGCGGTGATGTTGAAAGACTACTGGGGCTGGCAACCGGGCGATGTGCTGATTCATGCCTTGCCCATCTTCCATGTGCATGGCTTGTTCGTGGCGATTCATGGCGCCTTGCTCAATGGCAGCAAGATGCTGTGGCATGCCAAGTTTGACCCGCAACGCGTGATTGCCGATTTGCCCCGCGCCTCGGTGTTCATGGGCGTGCCCACCCTGTATGTGCGCATGTTGGCCGAGCCCGCCCTGACAAAGCAAGCCACAGAAAAGATGCGCTTGTTCATTGCCGGGTCGGCGCCTTTGCTGATTGAAACCTTTCAGGCTTGGCAGCAGCGCACGGGCCACACAATCCTGGAGCGCTATGGCATGAGCGAAACCGCCATGCTCACCTCCAACCCTTACCGCGCGGACAAGCGGTACAAAAACCAAAGCGAGCGCCGCGGGGGCACCGTGGGCTTCCCCTTGCCAGGCGTGAGTCTGCGCGTGCGCGGCGACGCGGGCCAAGACCTCGGTACGGACGAGATCGGCGGCATTCAGGTTCAAGGCGCCAATGTGTTCAAAGGCTACTGGCGCATGCCAGAAAAAACCGCCGAAGAGTTCACCGCCGATGGCTACTTCAAGACCGGCGATGTCGGCAAGGTCGATGCGCGCGGCTATGTCACGATCGTGGGCCGCAGCAAAGACTTGATCATCAGTGGCGGCTACAACGTGTACCCCGCTGAAATTGAAGGCTTCATCAACGACATGCCCGGCGTGGCCGAGAGCGCGGTGGTGGGCGTGCCGCACCCAGATTTTGGCGAAGTGGGCGTGGCGGTGGTCATTGCCAAGCCAGGCGCCCAACTCAACGCGGACGCCATCATTGCCGACCTGAAGTCGCGTTTGGCCAACTTCAAGATTCCCAAACGCTGCTATGTGGTGCCGGAGTTGCCGCGCAACACCATGGGCAAAGTGCAGAAGAACTTGCTGCGTGAGCAGCACAAAGCCCTCTTCGCCTAACACCCCCCGTCACCGCGAGCGCAGCGCGGCGATCCCTTCCTGCGCGTTGCCATACTTTTCACCCAATGAAAAGTATGGAAATACTGCTTGAAGCTTCTGCGGAAACTGGAGATCATCTTTGCATGGCTCCAACACCTTCGGTTTTCCATGCCCATCGACAGTGACACCCTCAAATCGGTGAGCGCTTTGTTGTACGAGCGGGCACTGAAAAAAATACCGGACGACACACGGGGTGTTCTGGCGCAGGCGCAACAGCGGGAAACAGATGCAACCGCACGCCACACCATCATGATGATGGTTGAAAGTGCCGATCTGGCCCATGAACAAGGCAGCCTGGTCTGCAGCGATGTGGGCATTCCCACCTACAGCCTCAAGATCGGCACACGTGTTCAGTTTTCAGGACAGGTTCGTCAGGCCATCACAGATGGCTTTGCTGAGTTGGTGGCCAACATCCAGCCGCCCATCCTGAAAATGGTGACCCATCCGTTGACGCACGCACGCAGCTACGCCGGCAAAGACATCCCGATTGTTTCCTACGACTTGATCGACGATGCAGACTACATGGACATCGTCTGTTCCCCCAAGGCCATGGGCACGGGGCGGTGGGAGGCTGCCGAGACATTTGTCTATCCCACCATCGAGCAGGCTGAAAAATATGTGCTCGATGTGATTTTGCGCGCAGGCTCACAACCCTGTCTGCCCATCGTGGTGGGGGTGGGCATCGGCGGCACGCTGGACCATGCCACCAAAATGGCCAAGGAGGCCATGCTCAGACCGCACGGCCAAGCGCATCCCGACCCTATGCTGGCGGGCATGGAGCGCAGATTGCTTGAAGCCATCAACCAAATGGGGCTGGGTGCCATGGGAACTTCAGGCGACTGCAGTGCCATGGCCGTGAATGTGGAGTATTCGGCAGGGCATGGCTTTGTGCCCATTGCGGTCAGCCTGAATTGCTGGATCAACCGACGCACCGCAGCGCGGATTCACCATGACGGGCGGGTGGAAATGCTTTATGAATGAGGCGCTGACCACGGCCGTGCAAGAGTTGACGCTGCCCCTTGATGAGCATCGTGTGCGTGCTTTAAGCGTGGGGCAATTGGTGCGACTCAGCGGCAAGGTGACGGTCAGCATTGGCATTCCAACGCACCAACGCATGGCCGAGGCTGCTTTGCAAGGTCAGCCGCTGCCAGTGGACATTCGGGGCGGCGCTTTCTTGCATTTGAGCACCTATGTGCGGGAATCTGACGGTGTTTGTGAGCCGATCTACCTCAATCCCAGCACCAGCACCCGCTACAACGCCTGGATGCCTGCCATTGTGCGGGGCCTGGGGCCGCGCATCGTGGGCGGCAAAGGCGGCTTGAATGCAGAAAGCGTGGCGACCCTCCAAGAATGTGGTTGCGTGTACCTCTCGTTTTTGGGCGGGGGCAGCCCTTTGTTGTCGCGCGCCTTGCGCGGCGTCCACAGCATGCATTGGACCGAATACATTTCGCAATTTCGCTTGCTGACGCTGGATGTCCAATCCTTGGGCCCTGCCACCGTGGCCATTGATGCGCAAGGGCAAAGCATTTATCAGTCGGTGGGTGAGCGCGCCAAAGCGCGCATGCCCGCCATTTTGGAGCAGATGGCCAAGGCGCGCGCCCTGGTTTGAGATGTTGTGAATCTTTTTTCGAAAGCCTTGCTATGAAAAACCGTTTCCTTCGCCAAACATTGTTCTCGGGCCTGATGGCTTTGAGCCTGCTGAGCGCCTGGCCGCTACAGGCCTTGTCACAAAACACGCCGTGGCCGAGCAAGCCGGTGCGCATCGTGGTGCCCTTTCCTGCAGGTGGCAGCACCGACTTGGTGGCGCGCTTCATCGCCCAGGGCCTCAGCGATAAATTCGGCCAGCAATTCATCGTGGACAACCGCGCCGGTGCGGGGGGCAACATCGGCACCGATGCGGTGGCCAAGTCCCAACCCGATGGCTACACCATCGGCCTGTCCACCTCCGGGCCGTTGGTGAACAACAAATTCCTTTACAAATCCATGCCGTTCGATTCGGACAAGGATCTTTCGCCGATTGCCCTGGTTTGTGAAATCCCCTTGGTGATCACCAGCAACCCCACCAAGGTGAGCGCCGTCAACCTCAAGGAGTTTTTGCGACAAGCCAAGGCGAATCCGCAGTCCTTCACCGTGGGGCAACCGGGCAATGGCACGATTGGCCATTTGGCCTTGGAGCAACTGGCGATCGTCAGCAAGACACCGCTGACCCATATTCCCTTCCGTGGCGATACGCCGGCCATGACCGATCTTTTGGGGGGCAACATTCAGGCCTTGTCCGCCCCGATCACGGCGTTCATTCCCAATTTGAGTGCCGGTAAATTACGCGGTCTTGCCGTCACGTCCTCTACGCGGTATCCCGGCCTGCCGGAAATTCCAACGGCCAAAGAGCAAGGCATTGATTTGGTGGCCACGGTCTGGTTTGGCATTGTGGGGCCTGTGGGCTTGCCGGCCGACATCGCCAAAAAACTGAACACCGAGATCAATGCCATCGTGGGCTCCACCTACGGCCGCGCGAAACTTCAAACCTATGGCGCTGTGGTCAATTTGGGCCCGCCTGAATTGCTGCACCAAATGATTCAAGAAGACTCTCTGAAATGGCAAAAGGTGATCACCGCTGCCAAGGTCGTTGCCAACTGAACACTTTGACAAAATTCCTATGAACGCATCTACCCGCCCTTTGCTTTTTGACGCCCATGCGCACCTGGTGGCCGATGACCAGCAGGCTTACCCTCGCAACCCCATGCAACGGGCTGCCAATGCACCGTACCGTGCGCCCGGCGTGATCGGTAAGCCCGGCGGGCACCATGGCCCTAACCCGATCAACGAAATTCCGGATGTGTCGCGCATGCTGACCTGGATGCAGGCGCAGAATGTCGATGGGGCGGTGGCGGTGCAAAAGCGGATGATCTACCGCTACGACAACAGCTACATCCTGGACTCCTCCGATCGCTATCCCGATATTTTTTCAGCCGTGGTGATCCTGGATGCCGAAGCTGCTGACACGCCCAATCTGGTCAGGCACTACATTGAGAAGAACCAGCTGGCGGGTGTGCGTTTGTTCGGGGGTCGGGAGCCCGATGGCAGCATGCCTTGGCTGAATTCGCCGCAGGCCCTGAAAACCTGGGCTGTCGCCAACGAATATGGCTTGGTCATGGATTTGGAAGTCCTGGCCACTGGCGGTGGCGGCCCGTCCATCCCCACCTTGATTGAACTCTCCAAAGCGTTCCCGAAGGTGCGCATTGTGTTGGACCATCTTCTGGAGCCCGAAATGGAGGAGGGGGATCATTTTGGCTTGGATGAGCGCTATGAAACGCTGGCACCCGTGGCCAACATGTCGTTCAAGTGGACTTCGATCAATCTGGACATCTGCCGCGAGGCGGGCATCCCTGCAGAAAAAGTGTTGCGCCGTGCCACCGACATGTACGGTGCAGACCGCATCATGTGGGGATCGGACATCGGCACCTCGTCCGGCACCTACGCCGACATGGTGCAACGCGCTCTGGACTCTGCCGTCTTGCTCAGCGATGCGGAAAAGCGCGCCTTGTTTCATGACACCGGACGCCGAGTGTTCGTCAAGGGTGGAACGCATACCAACGCCTGATTGGAAAGAAACCTGCCATGTCCGATACGAACTTCACCTCTTTGGATGCCACCACCATGGACACCGCCACAGCCTATCGCTTGTTGGTGGGGGCCGTGGTGCCCCGGCCTGTCGCCTGGATCACCACGCGCAGCAAGGGCGGCGTCGTCAATGTCGCGCCCTTCAGTTCTTTCAACTATGTGGCGCACAGTCCGCCCATGCTGGCCGTCAACATTGGCAACAGGGACGGCGTGCTCAAGGACACAGCACGCAACATTTTGGAGACCGGCGAGTTTGTGGTGAATGTCTCTACCGTGGACAACATGGACCTGATGCACGCGTCGAGTGCAGAGTACCCGCCGGAGGTCAGTGAGGTGGAGGCCTTGGGCATCGAACTGTTGCCGGGCCAAAGTGTGGCGGTGCCGCGTGTGGCACGTTCGCCCATTCAGATGGAGTGCCGCCTGGAGCGCTCCATTCCCCTGGGGCGTGGCTTGAACACCCTGTACATCGGTGAAATTTTGACCTTTCACCTCGCCTCCTCCGTGTTTGATGGCCAATACATTGACAGCGTCAAGATGCGGCCGATTGCCCGCTTGGGTGGCCCCTTGTATGCCGAACTGGGAACCTTGCACACCCGCGCGCAACTTCAGAAACCGCCGAAATGACATCCTGAAAGCGTCCGCATGAGCCCTCAATCCCAAATCGGTACCTTCGTCAAAACCGCCTCGCCCCATGTGGTCGAGGTGCTGGGCACCACCGCGCTGAATTTTGTTTGCCTGGATGCCGAGCATGCCCCCTTGGATCGCGGCATGCTGGACCTGATGGTCATGGCTGGCCGTGCCAGCCATTTGAAGGTGTTCATCCGGATTGCCGAGATCAACCCCTCGGTCATCCTTTCGGCCTTGGACATCGGCGCGCATGGTTTGTTGGTGCCGCATGTGGACAGCGCTGCGCAAGCGCGCGAGGTGGTCGCCATGGCGCGTTACCGCGGTGGCAACCGAGGTTATTCCGGTTCTCCGCGATTTGCCGCTTACGGCAGCATGGGCATGAAAGACGCGTTGCGCGTCGGGGACGAAGCGCAGGTCATTTGTCAAATCGAATCCGCTGCGGCCGTGCATGAGGCCCAAGCCATTGCGGCTGAGCCTGGTGTGGCCGGATTGTTCGTGGGGCGTGCCGACCTGGCCCTCTCCATGGGCTTGGAGAACTCGCGAGACGACCGTGTGACCGAAGCCACGCAGCATGTGCTGGGCGTGGCCCAGCGCGCCAACAAGATTGCCGGCATGCATGTGGCCGGAACGGCAGAGCGCACGCAATTTGAGCCCATGGGGGCGAATTGGTTCATCGTCGCATCAGACCAAACCCTGTTGCGCCAGGCTGCGCAAGCCATTGCCATCACCCCATGAAGCCCGAGGAATTGTCATGACCTTGCTGCCATCGCAACAACCCACTTACGCCAGACACCATGCCACTGCGCCCCGCACCCTTGCGGGGGATACCTGCCCAGGTTGGGTCACGCGCGGCGCCAATTTCGTGGTGGTGGTGTCGCAAGCCAATGCAGGTGATGTGTTGTTGCGCGACAACCTGGACGAATATGTGCTGTTGGTGCCCGAGACGCCTGGGCTGTCCGTCAGCGTGCAGGCTGGCGGCGAAACATTGCAGGCCACTGCTGACAGCTTGACGATTGTTCCTCCAGGCAGCAGTCGGCTGGAGGTGGCCACGGGGTCAGGCTTGATCGTGCGCATTTTCTCCAGCGATGTGACCGATGTGCTGGTGCTCGCCGATAACCATGCCACCTACCAAGCGCCCAACCCCGATGTCAGCCCCTTGGTGGCCTGGCCCGAGCCCGTGGGCGGGTACCGTTTGCGCAACTACCCCTTGGCCAATTACGTGAGTGAAGGCAGCCAAATGCGCGTCTTTCGCACCCGCAAGCTGATGGTGAATCCCCTGATGAAGCGCAGTGTGCCGCGCGATGTGAAAAAGCTCAGTCCCCACAGCCATGCCGATTTTGAGCAAGGCTCATTGGCGCTGTCTGGCACCTACGTTCATCACCTGCGTTACCCCTGGGGACCCGACATGACCTTGTGGCGTGACGACGAGGCGCAGCAAATGGGCAGCCCCTCGCTGCTGATTGTGCCGCCCAAGGTGGTGCACACCAGTCGCAACACCGACGCGCCCGGGGTGCTGGTGGATATTTTTGCGCCGCCCCGCTGGGACTTCTCCAAAAAAGGCATGGTCTGCAACGCCGACGAGTATCCGATGCCACCGGAACCTGAGGGGCAAGCCTGAGTCCCTTCAAGCAGGGCTCAGAGCCGTTGAAGGCGTTCGCTGATCTCATGTGTCAGCGCACGCAGCGGCTCAAGGTAGCGCTCGATCGCTTGTTGATCCGAGATGGCAGAAGTCATCCAGGTCATGCCGACCGTGGCCACCACGCGTGAGCCTTCCAGGATGGGCAGGGCCAGCGTGCCCGAGACCGGACGAATGCCGGGCGCGCGAAGCGCATAGCCTTGTTGGCGCGTTTTTTTGAGCATCGTTTGCAGCTGCGATTTGTTGTGCACCAGTTGATCTTCTTCATGGGTGGACATGCTCAAAATGTCCAACATGGCTTTGCGCTCTTCACGGCTGCAAAAGGCCAGATAGGCGCGCCCCAGCGCGCGACCCACCAGCGACAGGCGCATGTTCAGTGTCGAGTGCAACAGTGCCAAAGGTGAATGGGGGATGGTGCTGTAGCGCACCACAACCGCATCGTAGTCTGGCACGGCCAGCGCCAGTGGCCATTTGATTTTGCGGGTCAAGGCCTCGGCGGGTGCCGCTGCGGCCTCGATCAGGCGCGGCTCGCCGTGGTAACCCACCGCGAGTGTTTTGACCTCGGCGGTCAAACAATAGGTGCCGTATGGGGGTGCGCGACTGACCATGCCTTTGGACTGCAAGGTCTCCAAAATTCTCACCAAAGTTGGCTTGGGGATCCGAGTCTGCTGGTGCAAGGTTTCGAGGGAGCAAAAGGCGTGGCGGTTCATCGCTGCCAGCACATCCAGCGCGCGTGTGACGGATCGGATGGGGGAAAAAGAAGCCATCACTCACTATACAAGGGCAAGGCTTCTGCTGGAATGTTTGAAACAGACATCGCAACGAATCGCTGATGTCTGTGCGCTGTCGCACACAAAGCATCATTTTCAAGAAAATTAAAAAGCTAAGCCTTGATAAATTGCGAATGTGCGTTACCGAACAAACAAATTGCCACAAATAAATCATCCAGCGACGACTTTTTAAAGCGGTGCGAGGACTAAACTGGCTTGAGTACTTTGAAAGCGTGTTTGAAATTCATTCAAGTCCATTGGGCGCGTCCATGAACCCCAGAACAAACCAGTGCCTGGAAACCTTGCCTGAAAGTGACTATGAATTGCTGCGGCCGCACTTGAGGTTGATGTCACTGGGTGCGGGGCAATCACTGAATGAAGCCTTATCTCGGCCCGATAAGCTGTATTTTCCTGTCAATGCATTGATCGCACTCAGAAAGGATACGCCAGACGGCTTGTCGATTGACACTGCAACCATTGGCGCTGAAGGCCTGCTGGGTCTATCGGGTTTGACAGGTCACTCCTACTTTCAAACCATCGTTGCTGAGCCTGGACTTGTCTATCAGTTGGACATCTCACACATGCAACGACTGATTGATTTGCATCCCATGATCACCAAAATGTGCATGCGGGCGGCCCAACTGGTGATCCGAAAAATTTCGATGGAATTGCTCTGCAACCACTACCACCAAATTCCGCAGCGCTTGTCCCGATGGATTTTGACCCGCCATGATTACCTGCTTGCGGACAACCTGTGCGTCACGCACCAAGCCATCTCTGACTCCCTGGGCATTCGGCGTGAGGCTGTCAGCCTGGCGCTCGCTCATTTGGCGGGTGTCAGCGTGTCACGAGGCCACCTGGACATCTGGGACCGGGCCGAGTTGGAGCGGCAAAGCTGCGAGTGCTACTTTCAACTCAAGCAAGTGCACCCGAGCCAAATCTCGTTGGTTTTTTGAGGACGCGCGGCTCAGATGGCGTTCAGCGAACCCACACCACCACCCCAGTGATGACCGCAATGGCCGCCCAGATATGCGGGTTGTGCCCCTCAATGAACTTGAGCAACTTGTCTTCCAGCGTTCGGCGGGGCGCTGCAGTGACAGCGCTTGAGGGCGGTAGGTGTTCGTCACGCATAAGGGTCCCTTGCTGTGCCCGTTTCATGGGCTGATACCCAGAACTATAGTGCGTCAACTGAAAATGTCATACAGCAATGACCATTTTGATTGACATGTTATTGTCAGTCTCTGGCCATCCTGGTTAAAGTTTCTCATTCTGAGGTCGATTTTTTAATCACGTCTTCTTCCACTCAGGAGGGCATCATGAAAATCGGTTTGTCAAATGTGAATGCTGTGACCCAGCTGAACATGAGTGCCAATGCGCGCATGACGCAAGCACTGCGGGTCAACGACATTGGCACGGCGCAGCGCATTGCGGCTTCGGTAGCTTTGATGAATGGGCAATTTCGCACGCCCCCCGCTGTGACGGCACAAACGGCGCAAGCGGCTCAATCAGCGCCTGCGCACCATGACAAGGCTCACCAAGTGGATACCTGGGCTTGAGGCGCGGTCAGGTCACTGCTTGGGAATTTTGGCCTCGTTGACGACTTGAGTCCATTTTTGCGTCTGACTGGCCACCAAGTTTTTCATTTCGTCAGGTGTGCTGCCCCTGACCTCGCCGCCCATCTCTTCCAGCCGGGTTTTGACGGCGGGCACCAAAAGCGCTTTTTGAACCTCGGCATTGAGCTGATCAATGATGGGCTTCGGTGTGCCGGCGGGGGCCATCAGTCCTGCCCATGAGCGCACGTCGTAGCCCGTCACGCCTTGCTCGGTCACGGTGGGCACGTCAGGCAGCACACCCCATCGTTGCGGGCCTGTGGTTGCCAGGGCTTTCAATTTGCCAGCCTTGATGTTGGCCATCACGGCCGTGGGCGGTGCAATGATCATGGGAATGTCGCCTGCGAGCAAGGCGGCGAGCGAGCCCGAGTCACCCCGGTAAGGCACATGCAGCAGTTGTGTTTTGGACATGCTGGCCAGCAGCTCTCCGGCCAGGTGATGGGTCGATCCGATGCCCGCCGTGCCGTAACTGATTTGATCGGGGTTCGCCTTGGCCGTGACCAGCAGAGCGGAGAGGTTGGCGAACTTGCTGTTGGCAGGCACCACAACGAGGAAGGGGAAATAGGTGATGGTGCTGACCATCTCGAAGTCCTGCACGGTGCGGTACGCCAAATTGTTGTAAAGCGCGCCGGCGACCGCGTGTCCGCCGGTGGCCAGCAGCAGGGTGTAGCCGTCTGGCTTGGCTTTGGAGACTGTGGTGGCCGCAATGGTCCCGCCCGCGCCGGCCTGCGCTTCCACCACCATGGGTTGCCCCAGGCCTTTGGTCATTTCCTGACCCATGGCGCGGGCAATGGCATCGGCATTGCCGCCTGGCGCAAAACCTTGAAGGATTTTGACAGGGCGATCAGGGTATGTTTGAGCGCTGACCTGCGAAGCCACGGTCAGTGATCCAAGGCTCAAAGCGATGAGTAAGTAGCGACGAAGCATGGGGGTCTCCTGGTGGATGGGTTATGCATCTTGTCTGTGCGAGATGTCATGACGGGGATTCAGGGTTGCATGACCAGCTTTCCGCTGACCATGCCCTGATCGAGCAACTCATGGGTTTGGCGAACCTCGCTGAGCTTGAAAATTTGGCAAGCTGGCGCCTTCACCTTGGACGAGGCCATGAGCTCAATGGCTTCGTGCATCAGCGACCTTCGCAATGCAACATCTTCATCGAAGGTGTGCATTGAAAAGCAACGCACTGCCAAGCTCTTGCCCAGCAAATGACGCAGGGTCTGAAACACATCCTCTGTGGGCATGCCCTGAACGATGTTGTACGACACCAAGGTCCCCATGGGCGCCAGACTGTAGAGACCCTCGGTCAGGCTTGCGCCGCCGAGATGGTCAAACGCCAGGTCCACACCGCGGCCTTGTGTGATCGCTTGCAGGCGGTCTTTCAAGTTTTCCTGGGAGGTGCAGACGACATGGTCAAATCCTTGCGTGAGCGCAAAGCGGCACTTGTCAGCGCTGCGGCTGGTGCCGAGGGTCGTCCAGCCTTTGTGCTTGGCCACTTGGCAAAGCATGCCGGCTACACCGCCAGAAGCGCCGGTGATCAAGGCGCTGGGCTGGGGGTTGTTCACCTCACCTGCCACTCGCATCAGTGCCAGTGCCAGCTGAAGATTGGGCAAACTTACGGCGTCCGCAAAAGCGAGGGTGGCAGGCAAGCGGTAAGGCGCGTCTTCTGGCACCACAATGGCTTGCGCATAACAGCCGCCACGTTGGGCCAGTTCACGCGCGCTGACCAGTACCCGGTCTCCTGGCCGCCACTGGTGTACACCTTCTCCGATGGCATCGATTTCGCCGGCCATTTCAGCGCCAGGAATTGCAGGCAGGGGCGGCATCCATTTGTAAGTGCCTTTGCGGAGCAACACATCGGGCCGGCCCACGCCAATGGCGCTGGCTTTGACGCGCACCTGTCCAGGACCCGGAAGCGGATCGGGCAGATCCACTTCGATGAGGTTCTCGGGGCCGCCAGGCACCTGGACTTGAATGGCCTTCATGCGCTCAGGCTTGGGCGGCGATCGGGTTGACCAGGGTGCCAATGCCTTCGATTTCCACTTCGCAGACATCCCCAGGCTTCATGAACCATGCCGGCTTGCGGCTCCAGCCCACCCCCGCAGGGGTGCCCGTGGCGATCACGTCGCCGGGCACCAGCGTGAAGATGGCGGAGGCGTAACTGATGAGCTTGGCGATCGAGAAAATCATGTGGCCCGTGTGGCTGGACTGCACGACCTCGCCATTCAGGCGGGTGACCAACTTCAGTTGCTGGTTGGGCGCAATTTCATCGGCGGTGACCATCCACGGGCCGAAGCCGCCGGTGGACTCGAAATTTTTGCCCGAGGCAATTTGCTTGGCGTGGAATTGCCATTCGCGAATGCTGCCATCGTTGTAACAAGAGTAGCCGGCCACATGGTCAAAGGCGTCGGCCTCGGCGATGTTGCGGCCTTCCTTGCCGATGATCACGGCCAACTCGCCTTCCCAGTCGAGCGAAGCCGACACCTTGGGGCAGACGATGGGTTGGCCATGGGCCACTTGCGAGCGCCACACCCGCAAAAAGATCGGCGGCTCTTCTGACAACTCGCGTTGCATGCCCGCGGCCAGGACTTCCTGGTGGTGGTCCATGTAGTTGCGCACAGCACAGACAATTTTTTCGGGCTTGGGAATGACTGGCAAAAAGGTGATGTCAGCCAGCTTCACATCGGCGGCCTTGTTGGCGACATCGGCGCTGGCCTTGAGGTAGGCGCCTGAGGCGATGTAATCGGTGAGGGTGGGGTATTGCGGCAGGGCTTTGCCGAGATCGACGATGGCATCGGTGCCGACCAGGGCGCCCCAGGTTTCGCGGCCTTGATGGATGAATGAAAGCAATTTCATGAAAGTTCCTAGGTGAAAAAGAGGTTCAGTGCGCGTTGGCAAATTTCGCTTGCCATTGTTCGATGGGCATGAAGCTGGGGTCGCTTCGGCAAATGGCTTCGGTCTCGCGCAGGATGGTTTCGTCATCCTGGCTCAGGTCCAGCGGGTCGCCGTGGGGCTGCGAGATGTAAAAAGGCATGTCCAGGTAGATCTCGACCGTGTTGCCTTCCGGGTCTGCAAAGTACACCGACAAAGCGTTGCCATGGTTGAGGGGCAAAACTTTGCTGGCGCCAAGCGCGATGGCACTGGCTTTCAGATCGCGCAGCGACTGAATGGAGGGCACCGCAAACGACAGTTGCATCACCGTGCTGAAGCTTGCTTCGGCCGGGCGACCGCCAGCAATCACCAGTTGATGGTGCTGGTGCGGGCTGGCGCTGAGAAAAACCAGGGGGGCTTTGAAGGTTTTGCCCACACCCCGGTCGGTCTCCACCAAGCCAAAGACGGTTTTGTAAAAGTGGACCATTTTCTCGACGTCGGTGACATAGATCCCGAAATGAGACGGTGTGGGTTGACTGACTTTCAGCATGGCGTGTCCTTAGGAGAGTGAAGGTGCATTCAGGCGCGTGCTTGGGCTTGGCGTTTGAACGCCGCCAACACATTGGCCTGTGTGCTTGAGATATGTTCAGACAGCAGCACTGTTGCGGTCTTGGCGTCACGGCGCAGCACGGCATTCATCAAGGCGCGGTGTTCATCGTCCTTCTTTTTGGGGACGGTGCGATGGCGTGCCGCAAAGTGGCGGTAGCGCTCGGCCTGATCAAACAGGCTCATGCTCCATGCGCGTTGGCGCTCGGAGGGGCATGCGGCAATCATGGCCAAATGAAAGTCTCGATGGCGCCGACTCCATTCGGCATCGAGCACCACCGGGCCTTGCGGCAATCGCGATTCAATTTTCTCGAGCCGATGAAATGCGGCCACGATGTCGGCTTCCCAGGCGTCGTCGCCCGCCTGAATGGATTCGGTCAGCGCTGGAATGTCCAGCATCAAGCGCATCTTGGTGATGTCGGCCAGGTCGGCCGGCGAAATCGGGGTGACCCGGAAGCCTCGCCGCTCATCGGCTTGGACCAGCCCTTCTTGGACCAGGCGGTTCAAGGCCTCGCGCAATGGGCTGCTGGAGAAACCGTACAGGGTTTGCAGTGCGTCCAGCTTGAGTTTGCCGTCTGGCGCATGCCGACCCGATAAAACATCTTGGCGCAGGGCCTGGCAGGCTTGCTCGGAAACAGTGGTGGCGGGCATTGATTCTTGCATGATCTGAAAATTATGCATAAAAATTGAATTGTGCATTCTCTCGAAAACCCTAGGTTTTCTGGTTTGAAGGAATCTCACTAAACTGCAATCAACCAAGGAACACCATGTCGTTCGCATTCCATCACCATCATGCGGCCATGCTGCTGAAGTACAGCGGCATCAGCTTTATTTCGGGTGCGGTGAACCACGGCTTTTTCAGCGGTGAACGCTCGCTGTGGACCGCGGCCATTGGCATGGCCTTGTTTGTCGGGGGCGCCCTGTTGGAACACCGCCTGAGTGACAGCCAGGACGAGACTGCCGAGTCGGGCTTGCTCCGAACGCTGGCCATCGGGGCCTTGCTCTCCATTGGTTTGGGGTTTTTCACCGGCGGTTTGCAGCATTTCCCTGACTCGCCGGCGCGTAGCGCATGGGTCGTGCCTTTGGGCTTTGTGGTGTCCGTCTTCGCATTGGCGTTCAGCAGCAGTTACGTTTGGCGACGCAGTTCTCGCGTGTATGTGCTGGTGGCGGGCGTGTGGGTCAGTGTGGCCAGCTATGGCGCTTGGCAGTGGCTGGAACAACATCCCGAGTGGGCCGCAGCGGGTGACGGCCATGGCCATTCGCATGGCGAGACTGCCACGGGGCATGCGGAGCCGGAGCTACCTGCTTGGGTGGTACAACGCAGTGTGGAAGTGCGCATGGACGACGCCATGCGCTTCACACCCAACCGCATCGATGTGAAGGCGGGCGAGACCATCCGCTTTGTGGTGCACAACGACGGCAAGGCCGAACATGAGATGGTGATCGGCAGTGCGCAAGCCATCCAGGCGCACGCCTTGGCCATGCAAAAGGGCGCAGACCATGGCAGCGCCCACAGCCACGCCGGTGGCGCAGCCATCACCGTGGCCGCGGGGCAGCGCGGCGAGCTGGTGGTGAAATTTGACCAGGCGCGGACTTTGGAAATGGCATGCCTGATCCCCGGCCACTACGAGGCGGGCATGCGTGGGACAGTGAATGTGCAAAGTGCGTCGGAGAAACAATCTGCCACAGCCGAGCCTGCGGCATCCAAGCCCGCTGCAGCGCACGACCACAGCCAACACAAACACTGAGCGCACTTTAAGATGCGGGTGTTGCAATCTCTTCATCCCGCAGGCTGAACATGAACATTCGAATGGTGAGCGAAACCGACTTCGCACAATGGCTCCCTTTGTGGAAGGGCTACCAGCTTTTTTACAAGACCGACATTCCCGAAACCACCACAGCCACCACCTGGTCGCGCTTTCTGGACCCAGCCGAGCCCATGCACTGCGCTGTGGCGGAAGCTCAGGGGCAACTCATCGGCATCGTCCATTACATCGAGCATCGGAGTTGCTGGACCACGGGCGACTACGTTTATTTGCAAGATTTGTTTGTCGCCCCCGACATTCGCGGCAAGGGCGTGGGGCGGGCGCTGATCGAGCATGTTTATGCCCATGCGGCCAAAACGGGGGGCTCGCGTGTCTGGTGGCTGACCCACGAGTCCAATGCCCATGCCATGCTGCTGTACGACCGCATTGCCGACAAAAGCGGTTTCATTCAGTACCGCAAGCTGATGTGAAGATCGTGGCGAGCGATGGTGTCTCGCAGGTTGCAAGCGGGGGTGTTTCGAAGATCCTTGCACAGGGTTTTCACCATCATCGCCTCAGAGGGGGCGACCTATGATTTCTTTTGAATGAAGACGCATCCATGGTGTCTCATTCATCTCCTCCCTTCCTTTGCGTGCGAGCCGATCTGTGGATCCCATACCGTCCCCTGAAAAGCCCAAAATTGTTGTTGCGGATCCAGTGCATGCAGAGGGACTGGCCGCATTGCAGACCTGGGCCAACGTCACCTACACCCCCGACCGCGCACTGATTGCGCAGACGCCCGATGCGCAAGCCCTGGTTGTCAGGGCGCCCGTCACAGAAGAAGTGCTGCGCACCATGCCGCTGTTGAAGGCCATCGTGCGTTGCGGTGCAGGCATCGACGGCATTCCGAAGGCCTATGCCGATGCGCATCACATCAAGGTCATGAACACACCTGGCGCCAATGCGGACTCGGTCGCTGAACAAGTGTTTGCCAGCGTGTTGGAAGTCTTGCGTGACATCGCTGGGTTTGCCAAGGGCATGCGGGCTGGGGATTGGCAGCGTCGCAACCAAGCCCGTACCCAATCCTTCGAACTCAAAGGACGCCGACTGGGGGTCCTCGGCATGGGGGCGATTGGCCACCGCGTGGCAGAAATTGGGCACCATGGCTTTGGCATGCCCGTCCAGGCCACCCTCATGACGCCCCGAAAACTCCCCGACTTTGTCAAAGTTGTGGACATCGATACCTTGGCAAAAACCAGCGATGTGCTGGTTTTGTGTTGCAGCCTCAACGAAGCCACACGCGGGCTGATCGGTGCAGCTCAGTTGAACAGCATGCCCGCTGGCGCGATTCTGGTCAACGTGGCGCGAGGCGCCGTGATTGACGAGGCCGCGCTGCTGGCGTTTGCATCCAACCCCGATCGAACCGTGGCGCTGGCACTGGATGTTCACCACACCTCGCCGCTTCCCCAAGACCATCCCTTGACGCACGCGCCGCTTTGTTGGTTGACGCCGCACATCGCCGGCATCACCGCAGACTCTGAACGTCAAATGGGCCTGATGACCCACCGTGTGCTGAACCAGTTCTTCTTCGCCTAGTTTGCTGGACAGCAGCCAAGCCAATCACCTTCTCAAAGGAATTATTTTGAAAATCACACAAATCACCGCCATCCCGCTTTCATACCGTTTGCCCGAAGGAAAAACGGTCACGATGGGCATTGGCAGCACCACCAAGCGTGACACCATCATGGTTCGCGTCGAGACCTCAGAGGGCATCACGGGCTATGGCGAGGCGCACCCGGGCCGCAGCCCTGGCGCCATCGTCAGCCTGATCCACAGCACCTTGCGTCCTTTGTTGGTGGGCATGGACGCGACCGACTGCAACGGGGCCTGGCAGCGGGTGTACCGCATGCAAATCAGCAGCCACGGCCTGGGCGCTGGTGCCTGTCTGGCCTTGTCTGGCATCGACATGGCTTTGTGGGACATCCGTGGCAAGGCCGCCAAAATGCCCTTGTACGAATTGCTGGGGGGCAAGCGCAAGCGCATCCCGGCCTATGCGGGCGGCATTGCCTTGGGCTTTCAGCCTGCAGAGTCGTTGGTGGAGGAGGCTCGTGAGTATGTTGCGCAAGGCTACAAGGCCATCAAATTGCGTATTGGCGATACCGCCAAGAACGACATTGAGCGCATTGTCAAAGTGCGTGCTGCTTTGGGGGATGACATCGACATCCTGACCGATGCCAACACCGCTTATCAAATTGCAGATGTTCGTCGGGTCATGCCGGTGCTGGCAGACATTCAAGCCGGATGGTTAGAGGAGCCCTTTGCCTGTAACGACTTTGCCTCTTACCAGGAAGCGGCCAAGATCACGGCGCTGGTTCCGATTGCTGCCGGTGAGAACCATTACACGCGTTTCGAATTTGGCCAGATGCTCATGGCCAATGCCGTCAAGGTGTGGCAGCCCGACTTGTCCAAAACGGGGGGCATCACCGAGGGCCTCAGGATTGCCAACATGGCCTCCGCCTTCCGCATCCCGCTGCATGCCCACAGCTCTGCCACCGGCTTGAACCATGCCGCCACCTTGCATTTCTTGTCCGCCATTGAAAACGCCGGTTACTTTGAGGCTTGCGTTTCCAAATTCAATCCATTGCGCGACATGTTCGGCACCATTTTCAACATTGGAAGCGATGGCTGCGTGGAGCCGCCGACCGGCCACGGCCTGGGCATCGAAGTGGACGAGTCGATTTTCGACAAGTACCCCTCGATCGACGGGCCTGGTTACGTTGTGAAATTCTGAGGCATGGAAGCATTCAAGGAGCACGGTATGAGCACAAAGATCACGCGTCGTCACATCACCATCGCCGGACTGAGCAGCTTGTACGCTTCTTCTGTCTTGGCGGCGGATGACTACCCCAGCAAGCCTGTGAAGATCGTGGTGCCTTATCCACCTGGCGGTTTCAACGATACCCTGGCACGCACCGTGGCAGACAAGTTGACCCGCATGTGGAAGCTGCCCGTGACGGTGGACAACCGGCCAGGCGGCAACACGGTGCTCGCCAACAACCTCGTGGCCAAGTCCGCTGCGGACGGCTACACCCTGCTGATCTCGCCTCTGCCGTTCTCAGCGCTGCCTGCGCTGTATGCCGGCAAGTTGCCCTACGATTCACAAAAAGATTTCCAACCCCTGATTTGGGCGGGCAGCACCCAAAACGCATTGGTCATCAACAACGACCGGCCCATGCGCAGCGTCAAGGAGTTGATTGATTACGCCAAGAAAAATCCCGGAAAGCTCAATTTCAGCTCCACAGGTTCTGGCTCTTCCAACCACCTGAGCATGGAATTGTTCATGTCGATGACCGGCACAAAAATGACGCATGTTCCTTACAAAGGGAGTGCGCCTGCCGTCACCGCCTTGATGGCTGGCGAGGTCGATGTGCTGTTTGACAATGTGCCCAATGTGGTTCAACACATTCGCGCAGGCAAGATGCGCGCATTGGGTGTGACCAGTAAAACGCGCTCTGCCTTGTTGCCCGACATTGTTCCGATCGCGGAAGCCGGTGTGCCAGGCTATGAAATCAATGTCTGGTTTGGCATGCAAATGCCCGCAGGCGTTGCCGCGGCCGATCTTGAAAAAGCCAATCGCGATATCGCTGCCATCCTGCGAGAGCCCGATGTGGTTGCCAAGTTCAGAGACCAAGGTGTGGAAGTGGTGGCGAGCACGCCAGCGCAGTTTGCCGCGCTCATTTCATCCGAAATTGCCAAATGGACCAAAGTGGTCAACGAGGCTGGCGTGAAGCTGGACTGACCACAGTCCCCTGGGGATGTGCACCAACTTCACCCCCACCCGGCGCGCCCCATGGGTGAAGGAGAAACTTGGGGTGGACCTGCCTGCAGACTACCCAGCGGAGTCGTACCCCGGCTTCGCCGCCCCCTTGGTGGTCCAAAGCCATCGCACCGCCCGCGTGGCGTGTGGCCTGGCCCGCTTTGGCCTCATTCCGGCTTGGGCCAAAGACGAGAAAATTGCCCGCCACACGTACAACGCCCGCAGCGAGACCGCCGCCGAAAAACCCAGCTACCGCACGCCCTGGAAGCTTCGCCAGTGGGGTCTGGTGTTGGTGGACAACTTCTACGAGCCCAGCTACGCCACAGGCAAGGCAGTGCGCTGGAAAATTGAGTTGGCATCCGGCGAGCCCTTTGGCATTGCCTGCCTCTGGGACCGTTGGGCGCACCCGAGCACGGGCGAGTGGGTGGTCAGCTTTTCGATGTTGACGGTGAATGCGGACGCGCATCCCGTCATGCGTCAGTTCCACAAGCCAGGGGATGAAAAGCGCACGCCCGTGGTGATCGCGCCAGCGTTGCATGCCGCTTGGCTCCGTGCCGATCACGCCCAGGCCACCGAGCTCATGAGCTGGGCGCACATGCCGGAACTTCGAGCCGAGGCGGCGCCAAGACCTTAGGCCTGCAAGCCGCTTGCAATACTGTACATAAATACAGTATATTTGACGAAATGACGACATCTGCCATTTCCTTGCCTCAGCCCGTGTGTGTGCCAGAAACCAAGCTCTGGCTGGACATGTGCGCATGGACGGTGCGGGCGGGTTTTCCTTCGCCCGCGGCCGATCACACGCGCAAACGCATTGACCTCAACGAGCACCTGATTCGCAACAAAGAGGCCACCTTCATCTTCCGGGTGAAGGGCGACTCCATGAGCGGCATCGGCATCTACGAGGGCGACGAGTTGCTGGTGGACCGCTCCATCGAGGCCAAGCACGGCAACATCGTGCTCGCCGTCTTGAACGACGACTTCACGGTCAAGCGCTTGTACCGCCGTGGCGGGGTGGTCAAGTTGATCGCAGAGAACCCGCTGTACCCGCCCATCACGCTCAAGGACGGCGAAGAGCTGCTCATCTGGGGCGTGGTCACCCGCAACCTGCACAAGCTTTATTAAGGCCATGGCGCGCGCACACGTCCAAGCCTTGGCGCTGGTGGACTGCAACAATTTTTATGTCAGCTGCGAGCGAATTTTTCGGCCAGACCTGGCGCGCGTGCCCATGGTGGTGCTGTCCAACAACGATGGCTGCGTGGTCTCGCGCTCGAACGAAGCCAAAGCCTTGGGCGTGAAGATGGGCCAGCCGTGGTTTGAGTGCCAGCCCTTGGCGCAAGCGCATGGCATTCTGGCCATGAGCAGCAACTACGCCTTGTATGCCGACATGTCCAACCGGGTGATGCGCATCCTGGGTGAGTTTTCACCGAACCAGGAGGTGTACTCCATTGACGAAAGCTTTGTCGACCTCACGGGCACGCCGAACCTGCGCGAGGTGAGTTACGCCATGCGCGAGCGCGTGAGGATGTGGACCGGCATGCCGGTGTGTGTGGGCATTGGCCCCACCAAGACGCTGGCCAAGCTGGCCAACCACGTGGCCAAGAAACACCCCCGATCCCAAGGCGTTTTTAACTACAACGCTCTGACCGATGCGCAGAAGGCCGCCTTGCTCCAACGCATTCCCGTCAGCGAGGTCTGGGGTGTCGGGCGCAAACTGACGCAACGCCTGCTGGCGCATGGTGTGGAGACCGTGCTGGATTTGCGAGAAGCGCACATCCCCAGCTTGCGCGCCGAGTTTGGCGTCGTCATGGAAAAAACCCAAAGGGAGCTGCAAGAAACGCCGTGCATCCAGATGGAGGAGGTGGCAGCCGACAAGCAGCAAATCATTGCCAGCCGATCGTTTGGCAGCATGGTCACAGACTTGCCGGTGTTGAAAGACGCGCTGTCCACCTTCGTGGCCAATGCCTGTGCCAAACTGCGCGCCCAAAACAGCCAGGCGGCCGTCATTCAAGTGTTTTTGCAGACCAACCGTTTTCGAAAAGACCTGCCTCAGTACTCGCCCAGCCTGGCGGTTCCCTTGCCACAACCCACCCATGACACGCTGGTGGTCAACCGTTGGGCCGACGCCCTGTGCGAGCGAATGTTCCGCGAGGGCTACCAGTACAAGAAGGCCGGGGTCATGCTGAGTGAGCTCAGCCCGGTGACCCATCAGCAAGGCGATTGGCTCGAGGCTTCGCCCCCAGGCCACAGCAAGCTGATGCAGGCGCTGGACCATTTGAATGCACGCTACGGGCGGGGCGCCGTCAAGGTGTCCACCCAAGGGGCTTACCAAGGTTGGCAGATGCGGCAAGAGCGCAAATCACCCAACTACACCACCGATTGGGATGACGTGCCTGTGGTTTGACGCAGCGCGTTCCTTGGAGGGATGCGCGGGAGGAGGGTGTGTGTCAACGTTCTGTCATATATTTCTATTAAGATGGAAATATGGAAGAGAAAGATGTTGTCAAAGCACTGGCCGCGCTCGCGCAAGCCAACCGCCTTCAGGTGTTTCGCAGCCTGGTGACCGCGGGGCCGGCGGGCGCCACGCCCGGTGCCTTGGGGGAGTCCTTGGGCGTGCCCAATGCCACCTTGTCTTTCCACCTGAAAGAGTTGATGAACGCCGGCCTGATCAGTCAGGAGCGAAACGGTCGCAACCTGATCTACCGCGTGGCGTTTGGCCAGATGAATGGCCTGCTCGCTTACCTCACCGAGAACTGCTGCCAAGGCGCTGAAGACTGCCTCGACGCCACCGCAACATCTTGTTGCTGAAATGAACACCATGACCACCCCTGCCGAAACTTTGAACGTCCTGTTCCTGTGCACCCACAACTCGGCCCGCAGCATCCTGGCCGAGGCCATGCTGAACCACTTGGGCCAAGGCCGTTTCAAGGCCTACTCTGCGGGCAGCAGCCCTCGCGAGAACCAAAAGCCCCATCCTCTGGCCCTGGAGACGCTGACCCAGGCGGGCATCTCCACCGAAGGGCTGTACAGCAAAAGCTGGGACGAGTTTGCCAAGCCAGATGCGCCCCACATGGACCTGGTGATCACCGTCTGTGACAACGCCGCCGGTGAGGTGTGTCCGTTTTGGCCGGGACAGCCCGCGACGGCGCACTGGGGCTATGCCGACCCCTCCGAAGGCGATGCGGATGACGATCACAAGCGCAAAGCGTTCATGCAGACGCTGCACCTGATTGGCAAGCGCCTGGAAATTTTTGTGAACCTCCCGCTGGCCAGCCTTGGCAAGATGACGTTGGAGAAAACGGCACGAGAACTGGCCCAGCAATGAGTGCTTGGCGTCGCTACTTTTCGGAGCTTGTCGGCACAGCCGCTTTGCTGTGCGCCGTGATCGGCTCGGGCATCATGGGCGAGCAGCTGGCGGGGGGCAACACCGCCGTGGCCCTGCTGGCCAACACGCTGGCAACGGTGTTCGCCCTGTACGTCTTGATTGAAACCCTGGGCCCTGTCAGTGGCGCGCATTTCAATCCTGTTGTGTCCATGGTCATGGCCTACCGCAAGGATTTGGCGCCACCCCTCTTGCCTGGCTATGTGCTGGCGCAATTGATGGGGGCCGCGCTGGGTGCATGGGTTGCCCATGCGATGTTTGGGCTGGAGATAGGGCAGTGGTCTGAAAAAGTCAGAACGGGGCCAGCGCAATGGTTTGCCGAAGTTGTGGCCACCGCGGGCTTGTTGTTCGTGATCTTGCGCTCGCCCGAGGGCAAGGCATCGGCCCTCGTGGCTTGCTACATTGGCGCCGCGTATTGGTTCACCGCCAGCACGTCCTTTGCCAATCCGGCGGCGGCTTTCGGCCGGATGATGTCCAACACCTTCGCGGGCATCTCCCCCGCAGATGTCCCGGCGTTCATGCTGGCGCAACTGGTGGGTGGCGTCGTGGGCTGGTTGCTGCATGGGCTTATGCAGAGCGCCTCAGAATGACACAAGCGCTCGGGCCTATGATCATTGTCATATGACCTTTGCGTCGAATGGGTGATACTTCCTGTCAAAAGGTCTACCCATGGCATCAAAGATTTTCGAATTTGGCCAAGTTCGCGCCGAATACGCGGTTCCCGTTCTCAACGAGCGGGCGGTAAGAGCCGCAGCAGGAATCCTGTTTTTCCTGGCCATGGTCAGTTTCATGAACGCTTGGCTCATCGGTAACTTCCAGCCCACCCGTGTGTTTGTGGTTGGCTTTCTGATCGAGTTCACGATCCGTGTCTTCGTCAACCCACGCCTTGCCCCCATCATGATTCTGGGCGAGTGGATGGTGCGCAAGCAATTGCCAGAATGGACCGGTGCGCCGCAAAAGCGCTTTGCTTGGGGCATCGGCTTCGTTTTGGCGGTGACCATGTTGTATCTGGTGGTGCTCAACAACGTCATTGGCCCCGTCAACCTGATCGTGTGTTCGTTGTGCCTGATTTTGCTTTTCTTCGAGACGGCATTTGGCATTTGCATCGGTTGCCAGATTTACAACAGCTTGAACAAGGAAAAAGCCCAGTTGTGTCCTGGTGGCGTTTGCGAAATTCCACCGGATCAAATTCCACGGATGTCCCTGAGTCAGGCAGTGATTCTGATGGCTTTTGTCGCTTCAGTGTTCGCCGTTGCGCAATGGGTATACCAAACGGCCCCCACGCAAGTGAATGACCTGCCAGCAGCAGCACCGACACAACAAACGGCGCCAGTTGATCCGGCCGAGGTGCAGCGTTGTCAGGTGCCCGACTTTGCCAAAGCGATGGGTCACGAAGAAAAATGGAAGTTGCACAATCATTGCAAGTAAGCAAAGGTATCGAGCATGGACGCTTGCTTGCATTGGTGCGGGCAGGCGGCTGGCCATGCCATGAAAGCCTTGTGGTTACCTGCACACGATGAGTTGATTATTTTCCCGACGCAGAACCTTCTCCGATTCCAAATTCGCCACGGCCCTGTACAAGGCCTCGTGGGTCACGCCCAATTCGCCGGCAAGTGTTTTAAGGCCCGAAGGCGCAGCGTATTGCCCCGCTTGGCCTTCGGTTTCAATCAGATGAAGGATCCGCTCCCGGATGGATTTCATGCTGAGCCGCTCAAGGTGCAAGCGAAGCCGTCGGACCTCTTGGTTGAGCATGCTGATCCATCTGCTGGCGAACGCGGGGTCATGCTCTAAAGACTGCGAGAGCGCTTTCACCGGAATTTGAATGACGGTGGTGTCCACCATCGCGATGGCGTCGCAATGGTAGGCCGCCACCTTCAAGCTGGCCTCGCTGATGAAGCCTTGGCGGATTCGCTGCAGCACAACCGACTCTCCGTGCAAACCCGTTCGCTCCAGAATCAACTCACCAGACACCACATAAAACATCCACGCAGGTTTCTTGCCCGCAAGGAAGACCCGATCATTCTTCTTGAAAAAGGCACCTTCGCAGTGGCATTGAATGTCCGCAGGAAGAAGGGCCTTGAGTGGCGGCGGGAGAATCATCTGTTTCATATGATCTAGATCATATTGATTTTCGAAGCGCCGCAGGATACTTCTCCCATGCCGATGTGAAATTTATCCAAAAGGCATACCACTGGAGGGTACCGAGATGGCTGAACATATGCAGATTGAAATTGAAAACCTCAAATGCGGCGGATGCGCCCGCTCGATCCTGAAAGGCTTGGCTGAATTGCCTGGCGTCACGAATGCGGAGGTTGACATGGACCAGCAGTTGGTGAAGTACGAGGGTACAGAAGCTACGCGCCTTCAAGTCGCTGACAAGTTGCGTGCCATGGGGTACCCCGAGCGCGGCACGCTGCACGGGCTGAGCGCTGGCGTGGCCAACGCCAAATCGTTCGTGAGCTGCGCGATTGGCCGTATTTCTTGACCTGCCCTGCGCAGAACGTTGATGACCTAGGAGAGACCCATGAGTTCTTTTGACCATCCCACCCTGATTCAAAACATCAGCAAGTCCATGGCGACTTTGCGAAAATCTCAATCCGAGGCCATGCAAGGCTTTGGGCAACTCGCCAAGTCGGCCATGGCATCGGGGGCTGTGAGCGAAAAACACAAGGAACTGATGGCCCTGGCCATCGGTATCACACAACACTGTTCAGGTTGCATTGGCTTTCATGTCAAAGCACTGCATCGACTGGCATGCACGCGCGCAGAGTTTGAGGAAATGCTGGCAGTCTGCGTCTACATGGGCGGCGGCCCCGCCTTGATGTATGCCTCCGAGGCCATCGCTGCTTGGGATGCATTTGATCCTGCCCAAGCTTGATGGATCGCTTGTTTTCATTCACCTGATGGAGGTCATTGATCATGACAAAGAATGTTGGCGGAATTGACCGTGTTCTTCGCATCGTTGCAGGCCTTGCCCTGATCGCTTTGGCGGCAACGGGACAAATTGGGGCCTGGGGCTGGCTGGGCGTCGTGGTTTTGGCCACGGGCGTGTTCAGCTTTTGCGGTGCTTACACCTTGTTCGGTTTGAACACTTGCCCCCTGAAAAAACAAGACACAACCGACACGATTTAAGACGCTGATCTGAGCTTCTTGTTCAAGTTCCGATCGTTGGCCTCAGCCCTTGGCCAAGGCGGCGCTCACCCAGCGCATCAAGTCAGGGGTTGACATGGCGCCAGGCTGTCGGGTCAATTCACGTCCCCCCGCAAAAACCGCCAAGGTCGGAATGCTGCGAATGTTGTAGCGAGCCGCCAGCGAAGGCTCATCTTCGGTGTTGACCTTGATGAACCTGGCGCGACCTCGCATATCTTGGGCGACTTTTTCGAAGGCGGGGGCCATCATGCGGCACGGCCCACACCAAGGCGCCCAAAAGTCCACCACCAAAGGCAAGTCGCTCTTGCTCAGTTGCGCATGGAAGGCGGCTTCATCCAGGCTGTTTGGGTGATCGTCCAACAAAACCCCTTGACATTTTCCACAACTCAGCACGGCCTGCAACTTATCCGCAGGGACACGGTTGGTGGTGTTGCAATGCGGGCAAACCAAATGCACAGTATTCATGTTTTTCTCCCAAAGCCCGTATCTTTAAGGGGTTGGTCTGACAGTCAATTCAAAGTGCGTTGAGGGGAATCTTGGCGTATGCGATGCCATTGGCCTCTTTGGGCGGCATTTCCCCCGCGCGAATATTGATCTGCACAGCCGGCAGAATCAGCACGGGCATTTCCAGTGTCGCATCGCGCTTGGTGCGCATCGCCACGAACTGCGCCTCGCTCACGCCGTCGTGCACGTGGATGTTCTTGGCACGCTGCTCGGCCACGGTGGTCTCAAAGGCAATGGGGCGGTCGCTGGGCGGGTAGTCGTGGCACATGAACAAGCGCGTTTGCGCTGGCAGTGCCAAAAGCTTGCGGGTGGAGGCGTACAAGGTTTTGGCGTCGCCACCCGGAAAGTCGCAACGTGCGGTGCCGACATCGGGCATGAACAAGGTGTCACCCACGAAGACGGCATCGCCCACTTGGTAAGCCACGCAAGCGGGGGTGTGGCCAGGGACCGCCAAGACTTTGGCGGTCAGCTCGCCAATTTGGAAAGCTTCGTCGTCTTTAAGCAGCACATCGAACTGCGAGCCATCTTGTTTGAACTCGGGCTCAAGGTTGAAGATCCCTTTGAACACCTTTTGCACGCGCGTGATTTGGTCCCCGATGGCGATCTGACCACCCAGGTGTTTTTTGAGGTAGGGCGCGGCGCTCAGGTGGTCGGCATGGGCGTGTGTTTCCAGGATCCACTGCGTGGTCAATTGATGCGCCTTCACGAACGCAATCAGCTTGTCTGCTGCAATCGTGCGGGTGCGACCTGATTTCGGGTCGTAGTCCAACACAGAGTCAATGATGGCGCAGTCAGAGCCGGGGCCGTTGTGCACCACATAGGTCACGGTCCAGGTGGCCTTGTCAAAAAAGCCTTCAACTTGGGGCTTGGCGAGGGTGGGGGCTGCACTGTTCATGGACACTCCTTCGATTACGTTTTTAATAGTCTATTGACAAATAGATTGTTTGTCAATAGACTATCGGATAAGAAAGCGTAAGGAGGTGTTCGAGATGAGTGATGTGACATTCGAGCTGAGCGACATGCGTCTGGCAGCCAGCCGAGCCTGCAACTTGATGAAAGTGTTGTCCAACCCAGACCGACTGATGATTTTGTGTCAGCTGTCGCAAGGCGAAAAACGGGTGGGCGAGCTGGAGCAATTGCTGGGCATCGTGCAGCCCACCTTGTCGCAGCAATTGACCGTGCTGCGAGAAGAACAGTTGGTGAGCACACGGCGCGAAGGCAAGGGCATTTACTACAGCGTCAACAGCCCTCAGGCATTGGCAGTCATCCAGACCTTGTACCAGCATTTTTGCAGCGATTCCATTCAGCAAGACAGCTGAATTCATTTCAACCTAAGGAACTCTTTATGACGATCGATTGGAGCCATTTCACGCCATGGGCCTCTTTGGCCGGTGGCATCTTGCTGGGCCTGGCCTCGGCGCTGTTCATTTTGGTGAACGGCCGCATTCTGGGCATCAGCGGCATCCTGGGCGGCTTGTTGACGCCCAAGCCCTCCGAGGCCGGTTGGCGTGTGGCGTTCATGCTGGGCATGCTTGCTGCCCCGGCCACACTCTCCTGGGTGGCCCCGCCCGACCTGCTGAGCGCCCCGCGCATTGACGCGAGTTATGCGTTGGTGGTCATCGCGGGTTTGCTGGTGGGCTTCGGCACCCGCCTGGGTTCAGGCTGCACCAGTGGTCACGGCGTTTGTGGGCTGTCTCGTCTGTCACCGCGCTCTTTGGTGGCCACAGGCAGTTTCATGGCCGCTGGCTTCGGCATGGTCTATGTGATGCGTCACCTGTTTTGAAGGAATCGTCATGACCCGTACCACCACACATCGTTTGAGTGAATTCATCGTCGGCCTGCTGTTTGGCTGGGGCTTGCTGATTTCTGGCATGACCGATCCCGGCAAGGTCATTGGCTTTCTTGACCTGACAGGGTCATGGGATCCATCCCTTGCAATGGTCATGGGCGGCGCGATCGCCGTTGGTTTTTTTGCCTTTGGCACTGCCAAAAAGCGCACCAGCAATTTCTTGGGCGGTGCCTTGCACTTGCCGACCTCAAGCGATATCGACAAGCGGTTGATTCTGGGGGCCTTGTTGTTTGGTGCCGGCTGGGGACTGGCTGGGTTTTGCCCAGGCCCTGGCATCGTGAGCATGGCTGCCGGGCAGCCCAAGGCCGCCGTCTTTGTCGTTGCGATGCTCGCTGGCATGCTGGTGTTCGAATGGATGGATCGGCTGAGCCGCCGCACTGTGCCTGCCGTTTGATGCCATGAAAGAAGCGCGCGTCAGCGGCTTAGGCGCTTTTCTTCCCATGTTGGATTGGGCCCGCCACTACGATCGCGAGACGCTGATCAGCGACCTGGTGGCCGCGCTGATCGTGACCATCATGCTCATCCCCCAAAGCTTGGCGTATGCCTCGTTGGCGGGTTTGCCGCCCGAGGTGGGTTTGTACGCCAGCATAGCGCCCTTGTTGCTGTACGCGATTTTTGGCACCAGCCGAGTGTTGGCCGTGGGGCCCGTGGCCGTGGTGTCGCTCATGACGGCCACGGCCGTTGGGGATCTTGCGGTTGTTGGTTCGCCCTCGTACTGGGGCGTGGCCATCACTTTGGCATTCCTGTCGGGCGCCATGTTGCTTGTCATGGGCTTGTTGCGTTTGGGCTTTTTGGCAAGCTTCCTGAGCCATCCTGTCATTTCGGGGTTCATCACTGCTTCGGCCCTGTTGATTGCAGCCGGTCAACTCAAAGTGATTTTGGGCGTCAAGGCCGAGGGACACAATTTTTTTGAGTTGGTGGGGGCATTGGTCCAACAGTTGGGCCAGGTCCATGCCGTCACGGCGGGTCTAGGATTAAGCACGGTAGCGTTCTTGTTTTGGGCCAGGCGAGGGCTCAAACCCTTGTTGCTGTCCTTGGGCTTGCCTGTGCGCTTGGCCGACGTGTTGGCCAAGGCAGGACCGGTGGCTGGCATTGCCGTGACAGCGTTGGTCACTTGGCATTTTGAATGGCATCTGGCTGGCGTCAAAATTGTGGGCAGTGTGCCTGCAGGCTTGCCGCCTTTGACTTGGCCTCAGTGGGACATGCCATTGTGGAAGTCGCTGGCCATGCCCGCACTGTTGATCAGCGTGGTCGGCTTTGTGGAGTCAGTTTCGGTCGGGCAGACGTTGGCCGCCAAACGACGCCAGCGCATTGTTCCAGACCGAGAGTTGGTGGCGCTTGGGGCGAGCAACTTGGGCGCGGCCTTCACGGGCGGATTCCCCGTGACCGGCGGTTTTGCCCGTTCGGTGGTGAACTTCGATGCCGGAGCGCAAACGCCAGCGGCAGGCGTCTTTACCGCGGTGGGCATCTTGGTGGCGGCTTTGCTGCTCACGCCGGCGCTTTATTTTGTGCCACAAGCCACGCTCTCTGCCACCATTGTGGTGGCAGTGCTGTCGCTGGTGGACCTGAGCATCCTGCGAAGCACTTGGGCCTACTCGCGAACAGACTTCGCGGCTGTGGTGGTGACCCTCCTGGTGACTTTGGCTGCCGGCGTGGAAGAGGGTTTGGTCGCAGGGGTAGCCCTTTCTCTCTTGTTGTACCTCTATAAAACCAGCCGACCGCACATCGCCGAGGTCGGATTGGTGCCCGGCACCGAGCATTTCAGAAACGTATTGCGCCATAAGGTGCAGGTCAGCCCGCGCTTGGCCAGCTTGCGCGTGGACGAGAGCCTTTACTTTGCCAATGCCCGCGTGCTGGAAGATCGTGTCAATGCATTGGTGGCCGAGCGGCCGCAGCTTCAGCACCTGGTGCTTCAGTGCTCGGCCATCAACGACATCGACGCCAGCGCATTGGAGAGTTTGGAAGCCATCAACCAGCGATTGGCGGAGGCTGGCATGCGATTGCACCTGAGTGAAGTCAAAGGCCCGGTCATGGACCGACTGCAAGCAACGGCGTTTCTTGCGCACTTGAGCGGTCGGGTGTACCTTAGTCATTTTCAGAGTGTTTCGGAGTTGGCGCCTGAGACTTTGAAAGAGCCTGTGACGGCAAAATGTCAAAGCCATGAACCTTCACGCTGATCTCTCGCAACGGGTCGTGATTCACCACCCCAACTTGCCCTGGACGCCCAGCCCCGAAGCCGGCGTTGAGCGGCGCATGCTCGAGCGTGTCGGTGAAGAGATTGCCAAAGCCACGACGGTGGTTCGCTACCAGCCAGGCGCCAAGTTTCAGACGCACACCCATGACTTGGGTGAAGTGATTTCAAGCCCCACAGGCACTATGGCGGAGAGGAAATTTTTGTGGTGTCGGGCGTCTTTGAGGACGAGCATGGGCGCTATCCAGCGGGGACCTGGATCCGAAGCCCTCACATGAGCCTGCACCAGCCTTTCAGCAGGGAAGGTTGCACCATCTTTGTCAAGACTGGGCATCTCTTGCCCTGACCCAGTGCTCTCCTGCGGTGCTCCATTAGCAGGGAATACCCCAGCACTAGACGACCGGTCTAATATTAAACTGACTTGCATGGTTTTGTGCTCGGCTCAAGTCCGGTTGCACAAAAAAGTTAGTAGAGACACTTCAAGTGCCACCAAGGAAAGACCCTGCCCCAATGCCTGAGCACGAGCGACTGTTAACTTTGCATCAAGTCAGCAAAAATTTCGGTGGCGTGCAAGCCGTCAAGAATTTGAGCTTTGATGTGAACTCACATGAGATTGTGGGATTGATTGGCCCCAATGGCTCTGGCAAATCCACCTCAGTGAATTTGATTTCAGGGGCTGTGCCGCCAAGCTCAGGCGATATTGTTTGGCTTGACCAAAATGTCAACCATCTGCCCATCAGCCAGCGTGTGCCGCTGGGCTTGGCGCGGACATTTCAAACCACAAGTTTGCTCGCTGAATTCAGTGTGTTGGACCAAGTTTTGACGGCCTGCCACACCAGTTACCGCGTTTCAGCTTGGCGCTCAGTTTTAAGAACGAAGGACGCCAAATCTCAAGATGCTCAGCAACTCACCAAAGCCCAAGAGTTGGTGGAGTTTGTTGGTTTGGGTGAGGTGATGAACGATCCAACATCCACGATTTCATCCGCTCAGCAGCGTTTGCTGATGATCGCCACTGCCATGGCTTCCGATCCCAAACTCATCTTGCTGGATGAACCCGCCGCAGGTATGGTGGCCAAAGAACGAAAAGAATTGGCCGATGTGATTCTGCGTATTCGAGCCCGAGGCTTGGCTGTTTTGGTGATCGAGCACCACATGGGGCTGATCATGGAGGTTTGTGATCGCATTGTGGTGCTGAACTTCGGTGAGAAAATTGCGGAAGGCAGACCTTCGGACATTCAGCGCGACGCGGCCGTCATTGAGGCTTATCTGGGTGGGGTGCATTGATGCTGCACATTCAGAATCTGACCGCTGGTTATGGAAAAGTCAATGTCTTGCACGGGATCAGCCTGGATGTCTACGAGCGTGAATGCGTGGCGCTGATTGGTGCCAACGGCGCCGGCAAAAGCACCACGCTTCGCTGTATTTGCGGCCTCAACGAAGTGCGCTCGGGTCGCATTGAATTCATGGGGGAACAGCTCAATGGTTTGAGCGGGCATGCCATAGTGCGCAAAGGGATCACCATGTGTCCCGAAGGTCGGCAAGTGTTTGCGGAAATGTCCGTTCTGGAAAACCTCGAAATGGGTGCGCACACGCGCAGGGATAGCGAACAACTCAGCGATATTGAGCGAATGCTTGACCTGTTTCCCGTCCTGCGCCAACGCGCAAAGCAACGCGCAGGAACACTGTCTGGCGGCGAACAAGAAATGTTGGCCATCGCGCGGGCATTGATGGCCAGGCCCAAGCTCTGCATTTTTGATGAGCCCTCGTTGGGCTTGGCACCCAAAATTGTCGAAGAAGTTGAACAAATCTTACTGCGCATCAAGGCGATGGGAACGACCATCGTTCTCGTAGAGCAAAACGCGGCCATGGCCTTGCGCTTGGCCGATCGTGCTTATGTGTTGGAAGCGGGCGAGGTGGTATTGCATGGCACGGGCCAGGAACTGAAAAACGATCCGCAAGTGAGCAAAGCCTATTTAGGCTATTGAGGTCAAAGCAGCCGCCTGCCAAGGGCTTGCTGCAAAGACGATTTTTATCAACCGGAGACAACAAATGAAACTGAAGACACCTTTGACTTGGGCTGCACTTGCCTTGAGTGCTGCCTTGATGCCTGTCGCGCACGCAGCTGACGAAGTGTTGGTGATCGGCGTGAACGATGCCCTGACCGGTGGCGGCGCCGTCTACGGCTTGCCTCAGGCCAACGCAGTGCAAATGGCCGCCGATGAGATCAACGCAGCCGGCGGCATCAAGGCAGGTGCCATCAACTACAAACTCAAGGTCATCACCTCGGACGACAAAGCCAACCCCACAGAGGCGACCAACAGCGTGCGAAAGCTGATCGACCGTGACAACGTGAAATACCTGCTGGGTTTCTGTTGCTCGGGCTCTACCAGTGCAGTGGCTTCCTTTATTGCCAAAGAGGATGCCGTCATGTTGGTGGGCAATGCTGCGGAGCGCGCCATCACGGCACAGGGCATTCCCAATGTCTTTCGCACACGTCCGCCAGCAGACTTCACGGGCGCTGCTGCCGGAACGTTTGTCGCCCAAAAGGGTGCCCGCAATGTTGCGGTGATTGGCGCTTTGGAAGTGGGCTTTTACACCCAATATGTGGATGCCTTCGAAAAAGAGTTGAACAAAGCGGGCGGCAAGATCATCGCCAAAGAAGCCTTTGGACTTCGTGACCGCGACATGACGCCGCAATTGACGAAAATTCGCGGGCTCAAGCCAGATGCCATTTTGGTCGTCGGCTACGTAGAACCTGCTGCCTTTGTGTACCGCCAAGCGGTGGAGTTGGGCCTCAATGTGCCGCGCTACGGTTTCACCAGCGGCAGTGAAGAGCAGTTTTTGAAGGTTGTCACCAGTGCGCAAATGGAAGGCGTTTGGGATTTGCGACCCACAGAACTGACCGTGGAGGCTTTGGGGCCCCAGGCCAAAGCCTATGACGCCAATTACAGAAAAAAATTCAACCAATCGCCCACACCCAGCTCTCCTTATGCCTATGACCAGGTTTATGTGCTGAAAAATGCGATCGAGCGCGCAGGCAGCGCCAACGATGCCAAAAAGGTTGCCGACGCCGTCCGTACCCTGCCTATTCCCAAAGAGGCTGTGATGAAGTACATCGCCAACGATGGCAATGCCATGTTCGACCAGAACGGTCAGGCCTATACCTCCAACGGCGCGTTCCAGTGGCAGAAGGGCAAGTGGGTCTTTGTGTCCGAGTTGCCATCGGATAACAAGGCATATTCGCAATTTTTGCGCAGTATTCGCAAATAACGACAGAGCTTAAGTTGGCACGCACCCGCGACTCAGTCCCCCACTGAGTCGCGAGGGTTGCGGTCTCTTTAGCAGGCTCCCCCAAACGGTGAAAAGCGATGAATGAATTACTGCAACAAATACTCAATGGGCTGGCCATTGGGTCTGTGTACACATTGGTTGCGCTAGGTTTGACCGTTGTTTTTGGAATTTTAGGCATCGCGCATTTCGCGCATGGCTCTTTGGCCATGTTTGGGGGCTATTTGACCTTTGTATTTTCAACGTCAATGGGCCTTTCCTTCTTTGCCAGCATTGCATTGGCCATGCCGGTGGGGGCTGTGATGGGCATGCTCATCGAGCGCTTGGCCTATCGGCCAGTGCGTGATGCACCGCACATCAATGCGTTCATCATCGCGCTGGGTTTGACCATGATGTTGGAAGGCGGCAACCTGCTGTTGTTTGGCGCCGATCAGGTGATCATTCAAACGCCTTATCAGCAGGTGTTTGATTTTGGTGGCATCTTCGTCGCACAGTTGCGGTTGGTGGTGATCGTGACAGCGGTCAGCTTGGTCGCTGCGGTCACTTGGCTTCTCTTGAAAACGAAAACAGGAAAGTCTGTGCGTGCTGTGGCCCAAAACCGCCATGCAGCAGTGCTCATGGGTGTCAATGTGAACTTTGTCTCATCGGTTGTGTTTGCCATTTCCTCAGCACTTGGCGTTGCAGCAGGCGCCCTGATTGGCGCTTTGCTGGCGCTGGCACCTGGCGTGGGCGAAAGTTTTGCGGTGAAGGGCTTTGCGGTGCTGATATTGGGGGGGCTGGGATCTTTGCCAGGCGCTATTTTGGGTGGGCTGGTATTGGGTGTCAGTGAGTCCTTGGCCGCAGGCTTTTTATCGTCTGCCTACAAGGATGTGATCTCCTTCTTGATCATGATCTTGGTCTTGTTGGTCATGCCACAAGGCTTGATGGGGAAAAAATGAAACAGCTGATGAGCCATCGTTGGATGCTGAGCGTTGCTGTTGTGGCCGTTGCTTTGGCATTGCCACATCTTTTCAAGTCTCCCTATTACATTCATTTGATGACCTTGGCACTGATTTGGGTGGTACTCGCACAGGGTCAAAATTTAACGCAAGGATTTGTCGGTTATGTGTCGATCGCCCAAGCTGGGTTTATGGGGATAGGCGCCTACATATCCACGCTCTTGACCATGAAGCTGGGGGTTTCGGTCTGGGCCATGTTGGTGATTGCGCCCTTGCTGACGGGGGTCATGGCCATTGTGGCGGGCTATCCCAGCCTGCGCGTCAAAGGACATTACTTCTCCATCGTCACCTTGGCCTACAACATGGTCATCTTCATTGTGTTGATGACATTCAGCGCGCTCACCGGTGGCGAAGCAGGCATTCCTGATGTGCCGCGTCCAAGTGAGTTGACCATTGGGGGGCATGTTTTCAGTTTCGAAGGGCGCAGCAATCTCAATTTTTATGCGCTGGCATTGTCAGCAGCAGTTTTGGCGACCACGTGCTGTGCCTTCGTGCTGCACTCTCGGGTCGGGCGGGTGATGTTGGCAATTCGTCAAAACGAGGATCTTGCCGAGGCCATGGGGGTCGTGACATCACGTTACAAACTGTTTGCGTTTGTGATGAGCTCCATTCTGGCTGGCTTGGCGGGCTCTCTTTATGCCCATTACATCGGCTTTTTAAACCCCGAACCGTTTGGCGTTGACCAATCCTTGAACATTATTTTGGCGGTGATTTTGGGCGGTAGCGGCACACTGTCGGGGCCCATTGTGGGCGCGGTGTCGGTCACATTTTTACCTGAGTTGCTTCGCTTTGCCGACAGCTTCCGCCTGATCACCTATGGCTTGATTTTGGTGGTGGCAACCATCTTCTTGCCTAAAGGTCTGGTGCCCTTGATGGCCACCTTGTGGCGGCGCTTGCGTGCCAGCCAACCGATGGTCGCGGAGCACAAGCCTACCAGCAAGGCGTGAAAAAATGGCCCTGAACACCGAACAATTTCCTGAGGGTGCAGGCAGCATCATGCAAGCGGCGGACCTGTTTGCTCAGGCGCACCTGCTGCCTCATGCAGCGCACTGGGGGAGAGGTTTTTTTGACCGCAAGGCTTTGTTTGAGCCAGCGGGTGTTGCCGGTTTGATGGGCCTGCAAGTTTCGCGTGAATGGGGTGGCTTGGGTTTGTCTTTTGCAGACAAAGCCAAGGTGCTGCAGCAGCTGGCGAAAATTGACTTCAGCGCAGCCATGGCCTTGGTCAATTCTCACAATGTGGTGGCACAGTTGGCCCAAGCTTCACCCCAGACCCTGGCGCCTCTTTATGCTGAACGTTTGATGCGTGGAAGCATCGTGGCGTGCACGGCGCTGACGGAGCCTGGCGCTGGCTCGGATTTAGGACAAATCCAAACCACGGCCATTCGACAGGGGAAGGGGTGGCTGCTGAATGGCGCGAAGACCTGGATCATCAATGCCGCACACGCTGACGGTGTGGTGGTGTACGCCCAAACCCAAAGTGGTTCTGGCGTGAAAGGGATTGCGGCATTTTTTGTGCTTGCGGACTCGCCGGGCTTCGAACGTGTTGCCCTAGCAACCGATACGGCATTGAGCAGCATGGGCCTTGGCGGATTTCGCTTGACCAATGTCTACTGCGATGAATCTCACCTTGTTTATGCGCCCGGCGAGGCATTTGTTGACATCATGGCAGCGATCAATCGTGCGCGAGCGTATGTGGCCGCCATGTGTTGCGCCATGGTGTCCCAAGCCTTGAGCGATGTCCGAGCCTATGGTCAGACGCGGACTGCTTTTGGCCAGTCTTTGGATCAGTTTCAAGGTTGGCGATGGCAAGTCGCGCAAGCAGCAACTGCTTTACAAGCCGCGGAGTTGATGGTGAGCGAGGCTTGCGACCGCATTGACAAGGGCCTGGATGTTCAATCTGCAGCGGCTCAAGCCAAACTGTACGCCACCAGCATGGCGCAGACGCATTTGGGGGTCCTGTTACACGCCATGGGTGCAGAGGGATTCTTGGATCGCTATGCGTTCTTAAGGCATCTCACGGCAGCGCATGCCGCTTCCTTGACCGACGGCTCCACGGCGATGCTGCTAGAGCGCGTGGCACATGAGCTTAGATTTCGGCCTGGCGCTGGCTAAATGGGTGTTTTTTCAATGGGGGCTTGATGCTGATTCCTATCCGTCCACTGCGCGTTGATCCTGAAAAAATTGCATTTCAGATGTGCGAAAGCGGCGAGCAAGTCACCTATGCGCAACTTGAAGCCCGTGCCAATCAAGTGGCACATTTGGTCTCCGACTTGGGCATTCTTCCCGGCCAGCATGTGGCCGTGCTGATGAACAACTGCCGTGAGTTGCTGGAGCTTTGCTTTGGCTTGGATCGATGCGGCGTGTACTACACACTGATCAGCACCCGCCTGACTGTCGACGAGATTGATTACATCGTTCGGGATTGTGAAGCCCGCTTGTTTGTCTACGCGCCAACTGTGGAAGCGGTTGAACTAGGCTTGCTTTCTCAGCTGCCCAGCACGCTGCAGTGCATGAGCCTTGGTGCAAGCGATGGACAAAGCGCGCATGGCAACTGGGTTTTTGAATGTGCACAAAAGCCGACATCGCCCATAGCCCATGCATTGCAAGGCAGCGACATGCTTTACTCTTCGGGAACCACGGGACGACCCAAAGGTGTGCTGTGGCCGCTACCCAAGACAGCTGCAGGCCAACAGACCATGTTGGTGAAATTGTTGGCCCCGCTGTTTGGGTACGATGCCGACAGCCATTACCTGTCGACCGCACCGCTTTACCATGCAGCACCTCTGCGCCACAGCATGACGGTGATCAAAATGGGCGGGACGGTCACAGTCATGGAGCGATTTGATGCGCTGCTGGCCTTGCAGACCATTGAGCGGTGTCGCATCACCCACAGCCAATGGGTCCCCACCATGTTTGTACGCATGCTCAAGCTTGACCCCGCGACGCGCGAGAACTTCGATCTCTCCTCCATGAAAATGGCTGTGCACGCTGCTGCGCCTTGCCCTGTGGATGTCAAAGAAAGAATGATGGACTGGTGGGGGCCCATCGTGCACGAGTATTACGCGGGCACTGAAAACAATGGCTTTTGCAGCATCACCCCTACAGAATGGCTGGCACACAAGGGCTCGGTGGGCCGCGCCTCACAAGGGAAATTACATATTTGTGATGAAGAGGGTGTACCCCTGGAAGTCGGGCAGGTTGGCGCTGTTTATTTTTCGGAAGGGCCCCAGTTCACCTATCACAACGACCCTGGGGCCACTGCACAAACACGCAATGCCTTGGGTTGGACGACATTAGGTGACATCGGCCACCTGGATGAGGAAGGCTATCTCTATTTGGTAGACCGCAAGGCCTTCATGATCATCAGTGGGGGCGTCAATATTTACCCGCAAGAAATTGAAAACGTCTTGCTGCAACATCCCAAAGTGATGGATGCTGCGGTGGTGGGTGTCCCCAACAGTGATTGGGGTGAGGAAGTCAAAGCCGTCATCCAACCCATGCATGCAAGCGATGTGAGCCCGGCTTTGGCGGATGAGTTGAAGGCTTTTTGCCGCACAAAATTGGCAGACTTCAAATGTCCACGTTCGATCGATTTCGACTTGGAACTCCCTCGTTTGCCAACGGGAAAGCTTTACAAAAAATTGGTCAAACAACGTTATTGGCCTCAATAAGCCTTGGCCCCCACTGCTATGTCCGTAGGAGAACCTCACGTGTCAGAAAACCACACCCGTCCTCTTTCCTTGAATGCCATCCCACGCGGAAATCGTGCTGCCAACAGAACCGATACGCGCAACGCTTTGGTTTGGTGTGGCACCGAACTGTTGACCGAACGTGGCTTTCAAATCACAGGGATCGATGAGGTGCTCAAACGTGTTGGCGTCCCAAAAGGCTCTTTTTACCATTACTTCAAAAGCAAAGATCATTTCGGACATGCTGTCATCGACAACTATGAAGCCTACTATGCGAAAAAAATGGACCGTATTTTTGGTGACACCACACAATCACCGCTTCAGCGACTGGTCAATTTCACCGTGAATGCCAAAAATGGCATGGTCAAATTCGACTTCAAGCGCGGCTGCCTGATCGGCAATTTGGGCCAAGAGTTGGCCGCCCTGGATACACAGTTTCGTGAGCGACTGGAGGGGGTCTTGGTGTCATGGGAAAAACGAGTTGCAGACTGCCTTCGCGAAGCCATCGACCTGGGTGAGTTGGCGCCTGGTCAAGACCCTCAAGCACTGTCGCGGTTTTTTTGGGTGGGATGGGAAGGCGCTATCTTGCGGTCAAAACTGATGCGCAGTTTGGAGCCCATAGAGCAATTCACTTCTATCTTCTTTCGGTCTGTATTGGCTCGTTAATTCCCAAGATGTCTGCCCATACCACCCGTGCTGCGCCAACCAGCACCCAAGGCTGGCGCCGCGAACCTACGTGGCAAGCCCTGCAAGGCCAAGCGACGTGGGACGTTTGCGTTGTGGGCGGCGGTGCCACAGGTTTGGGAACAGCGCTGGACGCCGCTGCGCGTGGCTACAGCGTTGTTTTGGCAGAAGCGGAAGACTTTGCCAGCGGTGCGAGCTCTCGCTCATCCAAAATGTTGCATGGCGGCGTGCGCTATTTGCAGCAAATGGATTTTGCGTTGGTCAAGGAAGCGCTGGCTGAACGTGCCACAGTGCTGGCAAATGCACCCCATGTGGCCCAGGTGTTGCCCTTTGTCATTCCTTGCGAAAGCCTGGCGCATGCGGCTTTTTACGGCAGCGGGCTCAAGCTTTATGACCTGTTGGCTGGGAGCCGCAATGTGGGCCGGTCTCACTACATTTCATCCAAGGCGATGGGCGCGCAAGTGGGCGCCTTGAAAGCCCACGCTCACGGCATTCAGTACCACGACGGGCTTTTTGACGATGCCCGATTGGCACAATCCATTGCGCGCAGTGCCAGAGAGCGCGGCGCCGTGTTGATGAATTACTGCCGTGCCGAGATCAAGGGCCAAGCCGATGATGGGGCTGACTTGATCCTTCTGTCCCGAAAGGACACGGGCGCACAGCACACCTTGCGTGCCCGTTGCACCATTGTTGCAACCGGTGCTTGGAGTGGGGAGCGGGTGGCTGTCTCGCGCGGCAGCCACATTGTCTTGAAAGACATTGGCCTCGCCAGTGGTGTCTTGTTGCCTAAAACACCAGACGGCCGTGTGCTCTACCTATTGCCTTGGTTGGGGCATACCTTGATTGGCACCACCGATGTCAGTGTGTCCCGGCCTGACTATGGTCACCAGGCACCGCAAGATGACATCGCATGGTTACTGAAAACGGCCAGCCAAGTGCTTCAAAAGCCGCTGGAAGCGCACCAAGTTACCGCCAGTTTTGTGGGCTACCGACCCTTGGTACACAGGCCCCAAACTGGCAAGAATTCCTCACAATTGTCCCGGGCGCATCTTGTGGAACGCTTGTCGGCTCGCAGCTTGCGTGTGGTGGGCGGCAAATGGACCACGTATCGCCGCATGGCGCAAGACGCGCTGGATGCAGCGATCGCACATGGCATGTTGCCCAAGGCCATGCCATGCAGCACGGCGCAACTGAGGCTCAGCCCCAATCCCGTGCTGGACAATGCCTGGCTGACGCAAGGGCAGTGGAGCGAAGACCAGCTTCAAAAAATCGTTCAAAGCGCCGTGCAAGAGGAGGCAGCCTGCCATGCGGAAGATATTCTTTACCGCCGCTTGCGCACGGGATTCACAGACCAGGCCTTGGCGCAGGCTTTGCAGTCGCAGGTGGCGCAGTCAATGAAGATGATGTCTGGGTAAGCCAGTCATTCATGCATTTGTAATCATCATGAAGTGAATAAAAATGCATTGGACAACATAAATTAGTACGCTTACCATCTGCTGGATATTTCCTATCCACAAAGTAGACATTGATGAAGTTCTCTCTGAAACTCTTTGGCGGCACGGTCGTTGGCCTGCTGCTCGCTGGATCAGCCCTTGCCCAAACATTCCCCGCCAAACCGGTCACTCTGATGGTGCCCTATCCCGCAGGCGGCGTGTCGGATGTGATCGCACGAACCTTGAACGTGACACTGTCCAAGCATTTGGGGCAGCCCGTGATCGTGGAGAACTTGGGGGGGGCGGGTGGCGCCATTGCGGCGCAAAAGGTAATGCGCTGGTAGAGGTTGCGCAGAGACGGTCGCTGCTCAGTGACTCTGTCCGGCCAGTAGCAGTCAGCCACGGTGATGACCGATAGCAGTCCTATGCAGCCCACCTAGACACAAAGCGCTTGGTCGTATTGATCCAATATTTAGTACCAGCGTAAATTGATGCACGCTTGGATCTGTGGTAGCGTTACCAAAGAGAGATTTAATGATGGCAGATAAAACAACAGTCCGAAAGCGCCGCGGCAGTGGTGCGGTGACCCTCAATGACGTTGCAAAGATTGCGGGTGTGGCGCCCATTACCGCGTCTCGCGCACTCAACAAACCCGATCAGGTCTCACCTGAAGTCTTGCAGCGGGTCAAGGAAGCGGTTGATCGGACCGGCTACGTGCCCAACCGCATGGCGGGAGGCTTGGCCTCTGCCAAGAGCAAAATGATCGTCGCTATCGTGCCAAGTGCTGTCAGTTCTGTCTTCATGGACACCATTGAGGCACTGAACAACACCCTTTTCGATTCAGGCTACCAGTTGATGCTGGGGCAATCTGGCTACTCGGCTGACCGTCAGGAGATGCTGATCGAATCGTTCATCGGTCGTCGCCCGGATGGGATTTTCCTCACCGGGGTTCTCAACGCGGGCAAGGGGCGCACCAAGCTGCTCGCATCCGGCATTCCGATTATTGAAACCTGGGATTTGACCTCCACCCCAATGGACATGCTGATCGGTTTCTCACACTCGGAAGTGGGCCGTTCAGTGGCTCAGTTCCTCCTCCAGAAAAAACGTACCAAGTTTGCGGTCATCACGGGTAACGATGAGCGGGCTGCACGTCGTTACGGCGCCTTCTGCGAAGAGCTTAAAAAAGCCGGTATCAAGAAAGTACCCATTGAAGTTGTCGGCTCCAAGAGCACGATGCATCTGGGCCGGGTGGCATTGGGCAACATCCTGGATACTCAACCGGGCACGCAAGCGGTTTTCTGCAGCTCTGATGTTTCGGCACTGGGCGTGCTGGCCGAAGCACACGCCCGTGGGATCAGGGTCCCCGAACAACTGGCGGTTGTGGGCTTCGGGGATGGCCCCTACGCCGCTGACACGGTTCCAGGCCTGACCTCTGTCCGGGTCAACGGCAGCGAGATCGGTGCACTGGCCGCTCGCTGTCTCATCCAGAGGGCCGAAGGCGAGGAAGTCGATCCTCGCATCGTGGACATCGGCTTTTCGATCATCGAGCGCGGCACCACCTGATCAGGGTAAACCCCAAAAAGAAAACGTTTGACACGCAAAAATGACAGCGCTACCATTTCAGGCATTAATGGTAGCGCTACCATTTGATGATCAAACCCACCACTCTAGGACCAGAAATGACCCCTCAAGAACTCAAATCGATCATGTCCCATGGCTTGCTGTCGTTCCCTCTGACCGACTTCCATGCCAACGGTGACTTCAACAAGAAGGGCTATATCGATCGCCTGGAGTGGCTGGCGCCCTACGGTGCTTCGGCTTTGTTCGCTGCAGGCGGCACAGGTGAATTCTTCTCGCTGACGGCAGACGAATATCCCGAGATCATCAAAACGGCCGTGGAGACCTGCAAAGGCAAGGTGCCGATCATTGCAGGCGCAGGCGGTCCGACGCGCTTTGCCATCCAGTGTGCCCAGGAGGCTGAGCGCGCTGGCGCCCACGGCATCCTGCTGCTGCCGCATTACCTCACTGAAGCGGGGCAAGAAGGCCTGATTGCCCACGTGGAAGCCGTTTGCAAGAGCGTGAAGTTCGGCGTGATCATCTACAACCGCAACGTCTGCAAACTCACCCCAGAATCCCTGGCCATCCTGGCCGAGCGTTGCCCAAACCTGATTGGCTTCAAGGATGGCGTGGGAGACATTGAGATGATGTCTTCCATCTACATGAAGATGGGTGACCGTTTCTCATATCTGGGTGGTCTGCCCACTGCTGAGGTGTATGCAGCCGCCTACAAAGCATTGGGCACACCGGTCTATTCGTCTGCTGTTTTCAACTTCATCCCTAAAACCGCGATGGAGTTCTATCACGCAGTCGCCAATGACGACATGGCCACGCAGCACCGTCTTCTCAAGCAATTCTTCATGCCTTACCTGGCGATCCGCAACCGCACGCAAGGTTACGCCGTGAGCATCGTCAAAGCGGGTGCCAAGTTGGTGGGCCATGACGCTGGTCCGGTGCGCCCCCCCCTGACTGACCTTAAGCCCGCTGAAATGGAAGAACTCAATGCACTGATCAAGGCACTGGGCCCACAGTGAGTACATCGATTAATTGAAAAACCATAGGAGACCATCATGAAAAAGACGCTTGTGACATTTCTTCTTGGCGCTGTGACTAGCCTGAACGCACTGGCCTGGCCTGAAAAGCCTGTGACCATCGTGGTGCCCTTCCCAGCAGGGGGGTCCACCGACAGCATTGCACGTGCGCTGGCACCCAAAATGCAAGAGAAGCTGGGAGGCTCGTTTGTTGTAGATAACCGTGCAGGTGCTACGGGCACCATCGGTGCTGCATCTGTGAAACGCTCAGCGCCAGATGGTTACACCCTGATGGTTTCCTCCCTGGGTCCGCTGGTCATTGCCCCGCACCTGATCAAGGGAGTGCAGTACGACGCACTCAAGGACTTTGACACCATCACCATCGCGGTTCAGGCTCCGAACGTCCTCGTGGTTCCTGCCAGTTCGCCGTTCAAGACCGTGGCGGATGTGATCGCGCAGCAAAAGAAAACACCGGAGAAGGTGACATTTGCCTCGTCGGGTAACGGATCATCTGACCACCTGACGGTCGAATTGTTCTGGCAACAGACCGGCACCACGGGTATTCATATCCCCTATAAGGGAGGCGCACCTGCAATCAATGACCTTTTGGGCGGGCAAGTAGACGCCTCGTTCCAAAACATCAACGCTGTTTTGCAGCACATCAATTCGGGCAAGCTGCGCGCACTGGCAATCACTTCCGCCAAACGCAGTCCCGTGTTGCCGCAAGTGCCAACGATGAAGGAAGCCGGGGTGAATGGCACTGAAGTCGCTTCCTGGCAAGCCATGGTGGCCCCCAGGGGACTTCCTGCAGACATCAGGAACAAGATTCATGCAACGGTTGTGGGCGCACTTCAAGAAGAGACCCTCAAGAACAGGCTCCTGAGTCAGGGCTTTGAAATCGTGGCCAACACCCCGGAGCAATTTGCTCAGTACCAAGCTTCGGAATTCGCTCGCTGGAAAAACGTGATCGAAGTCGGAAAGATCACAGCGGATTGATGATGAGTGCTCCCATAGTCAAAACCATGCGTGTGATTCCGGTCGCTGGCCGGGATGACATGCTGATGAACCTCTCCGGCGCCCACGCTCCGTTTTTTACGCGCAACATCGTCATCGTGACGGACAGCGTGGGCCACACGGGCCTGGGTGAGGTGCCTGGAGGTGAAAAAATCCGCCAGACCCTCGAAGATGCCCGCAGTTTGGTCGAAGGCCGGTCCATCGGTGACCTTCAGGCGATCCTCAATCAGATGCGAGAGAAGTTCGCAGACCGCGACAGCGGTGGCCGCGGCCTGCAAACCTTCGACTTGCGCACCACCATCCACGCGGTGACCGCAGTGGAGTCGGCACTGCTGGACCTGCAAGGCCAGCTGATGAACGTCCCGGTGGCCGCACTTTTGGGTGAGGGTCAGCAACGAGACGCTGTGCAGATGCTGGGGTATCTGTTCTTTGTCGGCGATAAATCCAAGACCAATTTGCCCTATGTCACGGATTTGAGCGAAACCGATAACTGGAAACGTTTGCGCCATGAAATGGCGATGACCCCCGAAGCGGTTGTTCGACTGGCTGAGGCGGCTCAAGAGCGTTACGGTTTTCAGGATTTCAAGCTCAAAGGCGGTGTGCTGCGCGGCGAAGAGGAAGTCGAAGCTGTGCGTGCATTGCATGAGCGCTTCCCCGAAGCTCGCATTACCTTGGACCCCAACGGCGGCTGGCGCCTGAAGGATGCTATCCGGCTGATGCGTGACATGCATGGTGTGGTCGCCTACGCCGAAGACCCCTGCGGCGCCGAAGAAGGTTTCAGCGGACGGGAAGTCATGGCCGAATTCCGTCGTGCCACAGGCTTGCCCACGGCCACCAACATGGTCGCCACCGATTGGCGTCAGATGGTGCATTCACTCGCACTGCAAAGCGTGGACATCCCGCTGGCTGATCCGCATTTCTGGACCATGGCGGGCTCGGTCCGTGTGGCGCAGACCTGCCGTGACTGGGGGCTGACGTGGGGCTCGCACTCCAACAACCACTTTGATATTTCCCTGGCGATGTTCACACATGTCGGCGCGGCAGCCCCAGGCAAAGTGACCGCCATCGATACCCACTGGATTTGGCAGGATGGTCAACGACTGACCAAGGAGCCACTGCAGATCCAGGGTGGCTATGTCGAGGTGCCCAAGAAGCCCGGTCTGGGTATCGAGATTGACATGGCTGAGGTGGAAAAGGCGCATGCCCTTTACCTGCAGCATGGCCTGGGGGCCCGTGATGACGCGATCGCCATGCAGTTCCTGATCCCCGGCTGGAAGTTCGATAACAAGCGTCCCTGCATGGTCCGCTGAGAAAAACCAACAAAGAAACCAAACCATGTTGCATTCCTTTGAGGCGCGAAGCGGTCTGAATTACGGTGAACCACTGCCGGAAACTTCCAGTCTGGAGCTCGATCGGGCGATCCAGAAATCTGCAGAGGCTTTTGATGGCTGGCAAGCCAGCGATGGGGAGAAACGAGCTTCGCTGCTCAATGCCTTGGCCGAGGCCCTGGAAGCCGACCGCGAAAAACTCGTTGAGCTGGCAGATGTGGAAACCGGATTGGGTCCTCTCCGCCTCAATGGTGAGCTCGATCGCACGGCATTTCAGCTGCGCCGTTTCGCCAAGATTGCTGAGAATGGCGGCGCATTTGCCTTCACTGACGATCCGGCTGTAGCCGGTAGACCGCCCGCCGGGCATCCTGACATGATGCGTGTGCGCGTGCCGCTGGGCCCCGTGGCCATGTTCTCGGCCAGCAACTTTCCTTTCGCGTTCTCCGTGCTCGGGGGCGATACCGCATCCGCTTTAGCGGCGGGTTGCACGGTGGTGGTCAAGGCCCATTCGGGACACCTGTACACCTCGCAACGGGCATTTCACGTGGCCCAAACTGCCATCCAGAAGCTGGGGCTGCATGAAGGTCTGCTTCAGATGGTGCAGGGCGCTGGCAACAAGATCGGTGTGGCGCTCATTCAACATCCGCTGATCGCCGCTGGTGCCTTCACTGGCTCCACGCGAGGTGGTGCCGCGCTTCGCGATGCCGCACGTGCGCGTACGCGTCCCATCCCGTTCTACGGCGAATTGGGCTCCATCAACCCGGTGGTGGCTACCCCAGAGGCACTGCAAAAGGGTGGCGATGCCTTGGTGCAGGCGCTGGCTGGCTCGATCACTTTGGGTTGCGGACAGTTCTGCACCAACCCTGGCTTGCTGGTGCTGCAGCGTTCGGCCCAAAGCACCGAATTTGTGACCAAACTGGCCGAGGCGCTCAAGTCGATCCAACCCCATGCCATGCTCACAAAAGGCATGCGCCAGGCACTGGATACGGGAACAGCAGCGCAAATCGCCGCAGGCGCCAAGCCCTTGCTCCACACCCCTGTGCAGGACGTCTGTCCGAAGCCCTACCTGGCCGAGGTGGACGCTGCCACCTTCATCAAGAAGCACGAGCTGCAGGAAGAGGTTTTCGGACCTGCCAGCTTGATTGTCTGGACCGATTCAGTAGCGCAAATGCTGGAAGTGTTGAGAACCGTGGGCGGCACGCTGACCGTCACAGTCTGGGGCGCCGAGCAGGAGTCTCCAGAGATTCAGCGCCTGGTTCGGGGTTCTATGGCCATTGCAGGCCGTGTGCTTTTTGCCGGCGTTCCCACTGGCGTGGCGGTCACTGCTGCGCAACAACACGGTGGTCCCTGGCCATCGTCCACTGAACCCATGACCACTTCCGTGGGGGATGCCGCACTGGATCGCTTCTTGCGGCCAGTGTCCTTGCAAGACATGCCCGCATGGTTGAAAAACCGCAACGGTCGCCCCTGTTGATTTGCCCCGCCAGCAGCCCACACTGCTGGCATTTTTTTGAGTCCTAAAAGGAGACAACATGAACCAGAAGTCCATTCCCAGCCGTCGTAGCTTCATGCAAACCGCCATTGGTGCAGGTGCTGCTGTATTGGGCGGCAATGCCTTTGCACAGGCCATGGCATTCACACCCAACACGCGCTACCCTGACCCGGTTGTTCAGATTCTGGACCCCAGTTTCGCCAAATACCGCATCTACAGCAGCACGCTGGAACAAGTGGCAACTGGTTTCCGGTGGACCGAAGGCCCGGCTTATTTCCCAGAAGGTGGGTACCTGTTGTTCAGCGACATTCCGAACAACCGCATCATGAAATTCGATGAGAAGACAGGGAAAACATCCGTCTTCCGCGAAAACGCCAACTATGCCAACGGCAATGTCCGTGATCGCCAAGGTCGTTTGCTGACATGCGAGCACTCTGTCACTCGTCGCGTGACCCGCACCGAAAAGAACGGCAAGATCACGGTCCTGGCAGACAGCTATAACGGCAAGCGCTTGAATGCGCCCAACGACATCGTGGTCAAGTCTGACAACACCATTTGGTTTACCGATCCCCTCTTTGGCATCAACGGTGAATGGGAAGGCTCCCGCGCAAAGCCTGAGCAAGAGACCACCAATGTTTACCGCATCGACGCCGATGGCAAGCTGACTGCAGTCATCACCGACATCGTCAATCCCAACGGTCTGGCATTCTCGCCTGACGAGAAGAAGCTTTACGTTGTTGAATGGCGCGGAACTCCTAACCGCAGTATTTGGAGCTATGACGTTAACGCTGACAACACGGTCTCCAACAAGACCAAATTGATTGATGCAGCTGATTTTGGCGCGCTCGATGGGTTCAAGGTGGACCGCGATGGCAATTTGTGGTGCGGTTGGGGTAGCAATGGTGCATTACAAGCGGAGCCCACAGATGTCGGCGGCCGGAAGGTCTACCAGCTCAAGGGCAAGTCCGAAGACCTAGATGGCGTGATGGTTTTCAACCCGCAAGGCAAAGCCATTGGTTTCATCAAGCTGCCAGAGCGTTGCGCCAACTTGACCTTTGGCGGTCCGAAGAACAACCGTCTGTACATGACGAGCTGCCATTCTGTGTACGCTCTGTACGTCGAATCGCACGGTGCGGTCTAAGCACTGATCAATTGAAGGGGAGGTCGCAAGACTTCCCCTTTTTTTTGTCTGCCGATGTCTAAAAGTCCTCGTTCAACCGCCCAAAGCCGACGCATTGGTTTGGTTGAGCTGGTCGTATCTGGAGTGCGCCAACTCATAGGCGAACAGTCACTCCAAGCGGGTGATAAATTGCCGACCGAGGGCGATTTGGTTGCACGATTTCAGGTCAGCCGATCCGTTGTCCGAGAAGCCATTTCTCGATTGCAGGCAGCAGGATTGATCAAGACTCAACACGGTATTGGCAGCTTTGTTCTAGGCAGTCACGAAGACAAGGCAGACCATCTCGCCCAAGAACTTTCAATCGCACGTCAACAAATTAGTGAGCTTTTCACGTGTGTAGAGCGGTTAGAACGGTTACTAAAATCGGACCAGAAGGTTACCTAGAAAAATCTTGAGTGACCGCTTTTGAAGGTGCTAAACGGCTGGAATGGGTCGAAAGTGATCCTTCACCATCTTTCTATTTAAGCGTAGCGATAGATATTCCTCATCGCAGACTGTCGGTTAATTGGGCAGTCTGAACGCAGATGTTCCGACTAACGCCGAAAAAGGCAGCTGACGGCTACAAGCGGCCATCGACTAATGGCAGGTTTAAGGAGCCACATTGGCAGTTCCACTAATGTTCCCTGCCAAGTCGGCAATTCGGCTTCAAGATTGAAGACGGTCTAGGTTTGTGGTCCATGCCAAATTCCGCCGTTTGCAGTTAGCTAGCCCTTGTATTTCCGCAAAACATTTCGTTGGTTCCGGAGGTTTGTTGCCTACCCTCGACTAGGCTGTTGCTCTTTGCCTCTTTATTCATTGAGCAAGTCAAATATAAATAAGACAGGTCGCTGCTGCATGTGCATAGACCTTTCCATCCGATCCTAAGATGCGCCCCTCGGCGATGGCGACCTCAAGCCTCGGTAGGCCGATCAGGCGAAGTCTTAGTTGGTCGCTCGGCTGAGGGCTGCAGGCCGGGCTTCACGTATGGGCAGGTTCACCAACGCAGCACCCAGTGCAAGAACAGCGTCAGCCCACCACATCCAAAGGTAGTCCCCGTTGTTGACTACAGCTACGCCACCCAGCCAGGCGCCCAAGAAGCCACCAATCTGGTGACTTAAAAGTGTTAGACCAAAAAGGGTCGCGAGATAGCGGGTGCCGAACAGCTTTGCCGTAAGTCCGGCCGTAGGCGGGACCGTCGCCAGCCAAGTCAGACCGAGAACTGCTGCAAACAGATAGAAGCTCATGGGTTCTTTGGGAGCCGCCAGGTAGAGCAGCACCGCCACTGCACGAGACGCATACATCCAGAACAGGATCATCTTCATTCTTACGCGAGAGCCCAGCGCCCCTGCCATGAGGCTTCCGGCGATGTTGGTGAGTCCAATGATGGCCAATGAAGTGGACGCCACGGATGCACTCAGGCCACAAAGATTAACCTCTCCAGGCATATGCGTCACTAGGAACGCAATATGAAAGCCGCAGGTAAAGAACCCGGCGTGCAGGCACCAATAGCTCTTGTCGCGCTTCGCAATTTGGAGTTGCTGGCGCAAAGTCAGACCATTTTCAACAACTGCACATGCTTGGTGCTTTTGTGGCGATCCACGAAGCCACCACGCCATCGGTGCAGTGGTCAATGCCAGCACCGCCATCATCCACATGGCACTCATCCAACCGAAAGCGCTCATCACGGACTGGTTCAAGGGGGCAAAGATAAATTGCCCTATGCTGCCACCCGCATTGATGATGCCACCGGCAAAGGAGCGCTGGTCAGCTGGAAGGCGCTGCGCAGTCGCGCCAATTAGGATGGAGAAACTACCGGCCCCCGCGCCTGCAGCGCTCAAGAGTCCTAGTGTAAAAATCAGGCCCCACTGGCTTGTAACTTGGGTGGTCAACGCAAAACCAGAGGCGAGCATGACAGCCCCCAACACGATGACACGTCCCGGCCCCCAGCGATCTGCCACGGCACCAAACAGGGGCTGAGCTGCACCCCAAACAAGTTGGGAGATGGCCATGGTGAAGCTGATGGATGCGACGCCAAGCCCGGTGTGCGTGTTCAGTGGAGAAAGAAACAAACCCAATGACTGCCTGGTACCCATGGTGACCATCAGAATGAGTGCAGCTATGAAGATCAGGGCTAAAAATTTCGGCTTTTTCATGTGGGGGTGATCTGTCTGTCTTTGAGTTCTTGCATTCACATGAGGCTCAATTTTTCTTAAAGACTGCCTTTGTGACAAACGATTAAACTTGCCCCATACCATAGAAATACTTCATCATGGGTTCGCCGCTGCCTATCAAATCCCTATTGATTTTTGATGCTGTCATGAAGCACGAGAGCTTCACTCTGGCAGCGGACGAGCTTCATGTGACACCGGGAGCGGTCGGGCAGCAGATTCAGAAATTGGAGGAGTGGCTGGGTGTGTCACTCTTTACGCGTGCCGTGCGTCAAATTCACCCAACTAATGATGCTGTTCACTACTGGTCCCTCATACAACCTGCGCTGGCAAAAATCCAGCAGGCCAGCGATCAGCTTCGCTTGAGTCAAGCTAATGAAGTTTGGCTTTCCATGCCGCCGACCTTGGCGGCCAAGTGGTTTGCCTCACGGATGGCAGGTTTCATGACACTTCGGCCAGACATTTCCTTGCATCTTGGGGCCACCACCGTCATCAGTGATTTCGAGCGTGACCGAGTAGACCTTGCAATTCGCTACTTTGACGGTAAAGATCACGCGCTGGATGCCCGCCTGCTTTACCAGGATGAAGCTCGCCTTTATTGCTCGCCTTCTTATGCGCGCAAACTCAACCTGAAGACACCAAACGATCTGGCCCGGGCGACCTTGCTCCACACCACCGTCCAGCCACATTGGAACGCGTGGTTAAGACAGTTTAGCCAGCTCACGGACGCTCAAATTGAGGCCATACCTGGTCAGCATTTTGATCAGTCGCTGTTGGCAATTGAAACGGCACGCTTTGGTCAAGGTGCCGTTCTGAGCAGCGAATTCCTGACTGAACCTGAAATGCAAGATGGTTCTTTGGTAGAGCTTTTTAAGCTCCGTTTGCCGTTAACAAAGGGCTATTACGTGGTCCATCAAAAGGGTGTGACATTGAGACCTGCTGTGGCTGCGTTGAAAGAATGGTTGCTGAGAGTTCCAGCGTCAGAAAGCAGCAAATAAGTCATGCCATGCAGTTGTCTGTGTATGGCCGTGATCAGATTACGCTGATCAGCTTTTTTGATTATTGATCTTTCACCAATGGCACGGTCAGCTCTTTGATGACCTGCTGTGTGTCCGGGCGCACACCCCGCCACCAAAGAAATGCTTCTGCGGCTTGCTCAGCAAGCATGCCGACACCATCGGCCAGTTGGCGTACGCCAGCGTTTTGCGCCAGTCGAAGAAATGGCGTTAATCCTTTTCCATAGGCCAGTTCGTAGGCCAAGGCGTCTGGCGCAAAGGCAGAGGCCGGGACCGCGGGCAACTCGCCCCGCAGGCTTGCCGACGTGGCATTGAAAACTACATCAAATTGCCTGCCACTTAACTGGCTCATCGCTATCGCTTGAACCTCTGTCGATCCAGACGCGTAGAGCGCAGCAATCTTTGCCAGCTCCTCTGCTTTGGATGCTGTTCTGTTCGAGATGACCAGTTGTTGCGGCGCTTGCGCCAGGAAAGGCAGCAAGGCACCTCGCGCTGCACCTCCAGCACCTAACAGCAGCACACGTTTCTTAAGCAGGGCGCAGCCCAGGTTGTGCACCACATCGCGAACCAGGCCCACGCCGTCGAAGTTTTCAGCAAGAACCTCCTTGCCTTGAAATTTCAGCGCATTGGTCGCCCCTGCCAATTTGGCGGCCGCCGAATGCTGGGTGGCATAGTGGAAGGCATCCAATTTGAATGGCGCCGTCACATTCATGCCCAACCCACCGTCTTGGCGGAATGCATCGACAGTGGCGTTGAATTGCCCAAGCGGGCCCAACACTTTGGCGTATTCGATGTCTTGGCCCGTCGCTTGGGCAAAACTCATGTGAATGAAGGGTGACTTTGAAAAGTCAATCGGGTTGCCAATGACGGCATAGCGGTCAGTCATGTTTTTGGTTTCACTTTGAAAACAGAACGCCCTCGTCCTGCATGGCTTGAATGTCGGCATCGGAATAGCCCAGCGTGCGGGCAATCTGGGCGTTGTGCTGTCCCATATCAGGGGCCACCTGTCGCATCGGCGCCGTGGTGTCGCAGTCCGAAAACCGGAAAGGCAGATTGGGCAATTTGAGGGTGCCGTAGCGCGGGTGCTGCTGCTCCAGCACCATGCCGCGTGCCTGGATTTGCGGGTCATTGAGAACCTCGTCGATACGCTGCACCTTGGCGCTGGGCACATCAATCCCATCCAGCAGGGCCAGGACCTCGGCCACTGCACGCTGCGCCACCCAGGCCTTGACGGTGGCCAGGATCTCTTCGCGGTGGGCGTTGCGCCCATTGAGGCTATGAAAGCGGGTGTCGCTGCCAAAGCCTGCAGGCCCGCCTTGCTGTTCCAACATGCTGGCAAATCGCACCCAGGCGTCGTCCACTTGCGCGGCAATCACCAGGTCACCATCCTTGGCTCGAAACACCCCGTACAGCGTCGAGGTCGGCATGTCGTGCCCGGTTTGCTGTGGCAGCACCTTGCCGCCAGAAAGGGTGTAGCACTGCACCGCATATTCGTGCATGGACACCAGCGTGTCGTAGAGCGCCATGTCGATGTGCTGTCCTTTACCGGAGCTCACACGCCCCAGCAGAGCCGCGTTGATCGCGGCCACTGCGTGGATGCCGGTGTACATGTCGCCCAGCGAGATGCGCAGCAGCGGCGGCGCTTCCCCGGGCACGCCCACCATCTGCATGATGCCGCTCTTGGCTTCGGCGATCAGGCCAAATCCTGCGCGGTGAGAGTCCGGCCCGGTGTGGCCGTAGGCCGAGATTGAGCAGTACACCAGCTTCGGGTTGCGCGCAGACAGTTCCTGGTAGCCCAGGCCCAGTTTGTCGAGAGCGCCGGGGCGGTAGTTCTCGATGAAAACATCGGCGCTGTCACACAGCTTTTGCATGAAGTCTTTGCCGCGGGGGTCTTTCATGTTGACACTGACCCCTTGTTTCCCCATGTTCAACTGCAGGAAGTAGCCGCTTTGCTGATCGTCAAGTACGTGCGAATGCTGGCGCCCAGCGTCGCCGAGCCCAGGGCGTTCCACTTTGATGACCTCTGCGCCCATGGCGGCCAGGCATCGGCCCACATAAGGGCCTGCAAGAAAGTGGCTGTAATCGATGACCCGAATACCTTGGAGGGGCAAGTTTTGCATCAGAAGGCTCCTGGGCGGCGGGGGATCATCAAGCGATGCTCACCTTTGTGGACGACTTGACCGTGCTGGTTGATCAGCTCCGAGGGCAGGATGACGATGCCCCAGCCAGGCCGGCTCTTGCTGGCACGCAAGCCCGTGACGGTGAACTTGACGTGCAGCACATCGTTGATCTTGATGGGCAGCAAAAAGTCCCAAGTCCAGCCCAATGACATGCCGGGCAAAAAACGGTACTCGCTCTGGGTTTTGAGGCCATCTGCGATGGACAGGCCAAACAGACCATGCGCCACGCGGGTTCCAAACGGCGTGGTTTGGGCGTAGTCCTCATCAATGTGCACGGGGGTGTAGTCACCCGTCAGCACAGCGTAGGCATTGATACGTTCTTCCGTGACTTCGTAGCTGGGGCTGATGCAGACATCGCCCTCCTGGGCATCGTCCCAGTATTTTTCAGGTGTCTTGAAGTGGATGACAGGGGGAGTGAGTTTCATGTGTATGGCTTTCGATCATTGGGCGCGTGGGTTGACCTGGAGGGCTTGCGCCACAGTGCCAGGGGCTGCTTGAATCAGCTCAACGGCAAGCCCGTCTGGCAATTGCAGCCAATTGCGGCCTTGCGGCAATGTTTTGACGCCCCAAGGTTCTGCAGCTTGAATTGCAGCCTCAAGGTCATCGACCATGACCCCCAGATGCGCTAGCCACCCATCATCATTGCTAGGTGGGGCATTGAAATTTGGCGAGGAAATGAATTGCATCCCGCCGATCGTCCAGTACTGCTTCGGATCATCGGTGGGGCCGTCGATTTCTCGCACGTCCATGCCAAGCACTTCGTAAAAGAAGTTGATGTGCCAGCGAATATCCTTGACCCGTACGGCCACATGCTCAACGTAGGCTTTGACTGCCATGGAGACTCCTTGCGTTATGTTGTAAAACGGCGCTCGATACCCTTGAGGCAAGCGACCAGGGTGCTGTTCACCGGCGTAGGTACGCCACATTTCTGGCCCCACCGAACCACCGAGCCGTTGACATAGTCCACCTCGGTGATGGAGCCTTTTTCAAGGCTTTGCAGCATCGACGCCTTGAATTCAGGAGGGAGTCCTGCAGCCGCCTTGATCCAGGGCTGCTCAGGGTCATTGACAGAAAGGCGAATGCCGCTGGCGTGGGCAACATCCATGGCTTCCTGCACTGCAGCCAAAGCGCACGCCTTGACCTCTGGGACCTGGTACAAATCGCCATAAGCAAGGTGGGTGATGCCGCTCAATGCCCCAGTGGCGACATTCACCAAGAGCTTCTCCCACATCGTGCCCATGATGTTGTCGCTGATGTGGGTGATCAGTCCGGCCGCATTAAATACCTCGGCCACGCGCTGGACACGATCGGTCATGCGTCCATCAAGTTCGCCGATATAGGTTTCCTTCCCGTCCGTGCCGCGAATGATCCGACCCGGACCGAGCATGACGCCGCCCGCATAAGTTTTGCCCGCCAACACCTTGTCGCGTCCCACGACCTCTGCCAAGACATCCTCATGGCCAAGGCCGTTTTGCAGCGACAAAACGACAGTATCGGGACCTACGATAGACGTGGACGATGTGATTGCTTCGCGCGTGTGGAAAGATTTGACAAGCACGACCAGCAGATCGACTGTGCCAATTTGCGCGGCAATATCAGCAGCATGCAGCGCTGCCTTGACGGGTGTGTATCGGTCAATTCCGTTTACGCGAACGCTGAGGCCATGCTTGTTCATCGCCTCGACGTGCTCAGCACGGCGATTGATCAACCAGACTTCGTGCCCCGATTCGCTGAGGCAACTGCCCATTGCACAACCGAGCGCGCCCGCACCCAGGACGGCTATCTTCAATTTGCACTCCTATCTCTCGCGGTTTTGAGAGTTGCGAGGATGCTAATGCTGAGGCAAAATTAAATAAATGCAATGAAATAAATAATACGTATTGAAATATTAAATATGAGAAAGAAATCGGAACTCAATCCCGAGGAAATCGACCTCAAGTTATTGCGACTGCTTGATTCGCTCCATGCCACACGAAGCGTGACTCGGACTGCAGAGCAGATAGCTTTAAGCCAACCCACGGTCAGTATCGGTTTGGCCAGGTTGAGAAAGATGCTCTCTGACCCGCTGTTTGTTCGAACATCCGAGGGCATGCAACCGACCCCTCGAACCGAAGATCTGATGCCTGCGGTGCGGCAAGTACTCGCAGGGATGTCGCAACTGATCTCCAGTGCCAGCCAATTTGATGCGGCCACCAGTGAGCGCACGTTTCGCATCTTCATGACCGATGCCAGCCACATCACATTGATGCCTAGGCTATTCGGGCACGTTCACGCGCTAGCGCCTGGTATCCGTCTGGAGGCGGCGACCATCGGACCACAAATGGCTTCCGAATTGCAGTCTGGTGAGGCTGACCTGGCATTGGGCTTGATCCCAGGGCTGGAGGCTGGGTTTTACCAACAGGCCTTGTTTGACCAGGACTGGATCTGCTTGGCCAACCCAAGACACCCCCGTTTGGGAGCCAAGCTCACGCTCAAGACTTATTTGACAGAAGCGCACGTAGGCATCGTCTCGGGGACAGGCGCTACTCTGCTAGATAATGCGTTGTATAGAGCAGGGCAACAACGTCAGGTTCAGCTGGCGCTGCCTGGCTTTTTAGGCCTGCCTGCCATTTTGCAAGGCAGCGATTTGATTGCAACGCTGCCCAGGCACATCGGGGAAACGCTGGCGCACTCAGCCCGCTTGCGCGTATTGCCCTGCCCATTGCCGATTGATGGCTTTACAGTAAAGCAGTATTGGCATACCCGTTTCCATCATGACCCGGCAAATACCTGGCTTAGAGGCATTTGCAGCTCGTTGTTTCTTCAGAGTCAACGTCACAAGCTGGTCACAGCGAAAAAGAGGTAGATATTGAATCTATCAATAAAGATCATTTCATCAGTCTAATAGACTAAATGTTAGGCGTTTCCTAGGATCAGACCGTTGTATTCCAACTGCATGGTATCTAGGAGACCCCTGATGAATAATGGTTTCAAGCACTTAATCGGCGTCATTGCCTTTGCAACTGCGAGCACTGCTGCAATCTCGCAGCCCATTCCTATCGCTGGATTGGTTGAACTAACGGGTTCGGGCACGACAGCTGGTACCAACTACGACAACGGCGTCAAACTTGCTGTTGCTGAAATCAACGCTGCGGGGGGTATTCTCGGCCGCCAAATTCAGTACACACCCATGGACACTCAGACCAATGCTGGGGTTGCTAAATCGCTTGCTGCCAAGGCCATTGACGACGGTGTGCCACTTGTCATGGGACCGGTTTACTCTGGTTCCATTTTGGTGAGCATGGCTGAAACACGCCGAGCTGAAATTCCCAACATCATTGGCGGCGAGGCTGCAGCCATTACGCAGCAAGGCAATCCTTACGTTTTTCGAAGCTCTTTCACTCAAGCATCAGCCATGCCCAAAGTGGTCCGCTACATATCAGAAATTGTCAAAGCCAAATCAATCGCAGTCATCTACGTCAACAATGATTTTGGCAAGGGTGGCCGGGACATGGTACTGAAAGGGCTACAGAGCGCAGGCATCAACGTGGTGGCGGATATTTCTACGGAAGTAGGACAAATTGATTTTTCAGCCGCGGTACTTAAGGCGAAGCAATCCAACGCCGATGCCTTGTTTGCATACACCAACGAAGAAGAATCCGCTCGCCTGCTCAAAGAAATACGCAAGCAGGCATACAGCAAGCCTGTCATTGGGGAAACGACCTTGGCCAATGACAAAGTGATCGAATTGGCAGGCGATGCTGCCAACGGCGTTGTAGCTCACGTCGGCCTGACGCCTGATGCGCCTAATCCTCCGGTTCAGGCGTTTGCCAGGAAATACCTTGCCACTTACAAGTCGAAAGCGGATCACAACGCCATGAAGGGCTACACCGGCATGCACGCCGCGAAGGCCATTTTTGACAAGATTGGAAAGATTGATCCCAAAGCCTTTGCTGCAGCCATGCATGGCGCAAGTATTTCAGTCAAGGACTACCCTGGGGTATTGTTCGACGTGAAATACGATGACAAGGGTGACCTGGACCGTGAGAGCTTTATCGTTAAGGTTGTCAACGGAAAGCCGCAAGTGGTTGAAATTCTCAAGCCAGCAAAATAATTCCTCATCCAAGCTTCTTGTCATGTCTGGATTTGACTATTGCATCGTTGAGCGTAGAGATCACATCCTGACCATCACGCTCAATCGCCCCGAGGTTCTCAACGCCATGAATCCTGGAGCACACTTTGAGCTGCAGGAGATCTTTGATTTTTATGCCACCGATCCCGAAATGAATGTTGCCATCATCACGGGTGCGGGTGATCGTGCGTTCTGTGTAGGGACTGATCTCAAAGAGTTGGCCCTGACAGGAGATCATCGAAAGCCCCCGGGCGGGTTTTGCGGTATTACCACGCGCTTCAATTTGTTGAAGCCTGTGATTGCCGCAGTGAATGGCTTGTGCTTGGGTGGCGGTACTGAAATCGTCGCAGCCTGCGACCTGGCCATTGCCTCTGATCGTGCTGAGTTCGGACTGGTCGAGCCTTTGGTCGGCTTGGCAGCTTTGGGTGGGGGTGCCCTGCAGCGTCTGGCGCGTGAGATGCCCATGAAAGATGCCATGAGGCTTGTTCTAACTGGCAAGCGCATAGACGCCCACGAAGCACGCAGAATCAGCCTTATCAATGAAGTCGTGCCTCATGAAGACTTGCTTCCTGCAGCGCGGCTCCTAGCCCAAGAAATTTTGGCGTGTGCTCCGTTAGCAGTTCAAGCATCAAAACAGGTCATGCTGCAAAGCAGAGATATTCCTTCAATGGAGGACTCTATGACAAGGGCGTATGACGCCGCAGAGAAAATGTTGGCAAGCCAAGATGCTAAAGAAGGTCCTTTAGCGTTCTCTGAAAAAAGAAAACCGCGATGGACTGGGCGTTAAATTTCATTACTCTTTTGGAATGGACGCATTGGTTGTAAAAAAAACGTGTGAGTGGGCTCTAAAAACGCTACTAACAGTAACCAGATACTGACATCAGTAGGTCTTGACCGGCAACAGCCTGCTTATCAGCCTAATGCGCTGGTAGAGGTTGCGCAGAGACGGTCGCTGCTCAGTGACTCTGTCCGGCCAGAAGCTGACAGTCAGTTTTGTTCGGCCAATTAATGTTACGTGCTAACTGCGGACATACTTATCGAGAGACTGATTTGAAGGAGCCAGTCATTCAATTCACAAAGCACCGGTCAACGACAAAAAATGGTCCTCTTGTTAAAGCAGACCTACGAACCTTCGGCGGGCACTTTCGCTATGGGATTCTGATTGGCGGTTGCAGCTATCGAATCGCTTTCAGTGATGTGCTTCGTCAGCACTCTAGGGGCGTCAGCATGTTTACGGCCCTGATGCAATAGCGATATTCGGTATCAATTCTGCCTTAGTGAAGGCGAGACGAGCGGCCCAGTTGCCTGACCCAAAGCCCGGCAACAAGATCATCAAGATCTGATCATTCACACTGCTGCTTGGCTGCCATCTTGAGGGTAAATACTGATATATGTACGAGTCTGTACATTAATAAAATATTTATGTACTAAAACGTACATTAAAGACTTTCAAAGGATCTCGGGTGCTCAAAATCCTCTTCCACCGCTTATTGATGTCAGTGCCCCTTGTGGTGGTGGTCACTTTGCTGACCTTCGTTCTCAACAGTCTGGCCCCTGGCGACATGGCCATGACCATCTTGGGAGCAGACGGCACTCGTGAGCAGTACGAAGCCCTGCGCATTGAGCTGGGTCTGGACAAACCCTTGATGCTGCAATACCTGTCTTGGCTCGGTCAGGCCCTGCAGGGTGATTTGGGTGTCTCGCATTTCACCAAAGAGTCCGTCAGCTCGCTGCTCAATCCCCGCCTGGGGGTGTCGGTATTTATCATGGTGGGCGTGCTGGTGGTCTGCCTGAGCTTGGGTCTGGTTTTGGGAGTGGCTAGCGCACTCAAAGGCGGGTGGGTGGGTCGTGCCATCGATGCCTTTTCGCTGGTCGGCCTGATCTTTCCGTCCTTTTGGCTAGCCCTGGTGCTGATCTCGGTCTTTGCTGTAACCCTGCGCTGGCTGCCAGCCACCGGCTATGTGTTTTTCAGCGAAAGCCCTAAAGACTGGGCCTTGAGTCTAGTGCTGCCCATCTTTTCGGTGGCCATGTACTCAATCACCAGCATCGCCAAACAAACCCGTGACGCCATGAACGATGTCATGGGCCGCGATTTCATCCGCGCCTTGCGAGCTTGCGGCTTGCCAGAACGCAGCGTGATCTGGAAGCATGCCCTGCGCAACGCGGCCTTGCCCGTGGTCACCGTGCTGGGCCTGGTGATGATCGGTGCAATCAGCGGCACGGTTTTCGTCGAGCGCGTGTTCGTGCTGCCCGGCATGGGCAGTCTGGCCGTCAGCGCCGCCTTGAACAAAGACATCTTGCTGCTGCAAGGCGTTACCCTGTATTTCACCTTGATGACCGTGGCCATCAATTTGATGGTGGACCTAAGCTATGGCTGGCTCAACCCCAAAGTGAGGCTGTCATGAGTGCCCTTGCATACAACCCCCCCAGCTTTATCCGGCGCTTATTGGGGCGTCCACTGGCCGTATTGGCCTTGTTGTGGCTGCTGCTGCTTTTTGTGCTGTCTGTCAGTGCACCGCTTTGCGCCCCCATAGACCCATTGGAGCAAGACCTGCTGGCGCTCAAGCAGTTGCCCAGCGCCGAACACTGGCTGGGTACCGATGCACTGGGTCGCGATGTGTTCAGCCGCATGGTGCATGGTGTCTCGATCACCATTGCCGGCGTGATCGAAGCCGTGGTCGTGGCCAGTCTGCTGGGCTTGAGCCTAGGCGTGAGTGCCGGATATTTCGGCGGCATGTGGGACCGCTGCGTTCAGCAATACGTGAGCCTGGTTCAGTCCTTGCCCACCATGCTGATCATGCTGGCTGTACTGGCCGTGTTCGGCCAGGCCATGCTGCCCGCCATGGTCACGCTCGGCGTGATGGGTTCGGCCGGGGTCTCGCGCGTGCTGCGCAGCGTGACGCTGGCCGTGCGCGAAGAACTGTATATTGCGGCCGCCCGCATCTCGGGTCTGAGCGACGCACAGATCATCGTGCGCCATGTATTGCCCCGCATTGCTGGGCCGGTGATCGTGCAGATGTCCTTGTTCGCCGCCATTGCCGTGATCGTGCAAACGGGCATCAGCTTTCTGGGCTTGGGCGTAGCCCCACCTGCACCCACTTGGGGCAGCATGATTTTTGAAGCCTCGGCCAGCCTGAACGATTTCCCTTGGTTGCTGGTGCCTTCGGGTGGTGTGGTGGCGCTCACCGTTCTTTCATTTGGCCTGCTGGGCGACAGCCTGCGCGATACATCCACCGAATCCTGGTCTCGTCCGGCGGTGCGTCAGGGCGTCAAGGCCCGCTTGGCGGTCAAGCCGCAAGATCTGCCCGAAGGCGTCTTGCTGTCCATGCGCGATGTGTCCATCGTCACCAGCTCAGGCCAGACGCAGCGCACCTTGGTCAAAGGCGTAAATTTCGACCTGAAGCAAGGTGAAACCCTGGGCATCGTGGGCGAATCGGGCAGTGGCAAAACCCTCACCAGCTTGTCGCTCATGGGCCTGCTGCCGCCCGGTGTACATGTGAGTGCAGGCACGGCGGTCATCCAGGGTGAAGTGATCGATTTGTCCAACGAAAAGCGCCTGACCCAGCTGCGCGGTGCCACCGTGGGCATGATCTTTCAGGAGCCCATGGCTGCATTGGACCCTTGCTTCACCATCGGCCACCAATTGGCCGAAGTCATCCGCTTGCATGGCCTGCGTGCAGCGCAAGTCCAGGCTAAGGTCATCGAATTGCTTGAGCAGGTCAAGATCCCCAACCCTCAGGATGTGGCCCAGCGTTACCCACACCAAATTTCGGGCGGCATGGCCCAGCGCGTGGGCATCGCCCGTGCGCTGGCCAGTGAACCCAAAATCTTGCTGGCCGATGAGCCCACCACCGCGCTGGATGTGACGGTGCAGGCCGAAATTCTGGCCTTGCTGCGCAGCTTGAGCCAGTCTCGCCAGATGGCGGTGGTGCTGGTCACGCACGATTGGGGCGTGGTGGCCGACATCTGTGACCGCGCCATGGTGCTGCGTCATGGTCAGGTCCTCGAATCGGCCACCGTGGTCGACCTGTTCCACCGTCCACAACACCCCTACACCCAGGCTCTGCTGGCCGCCAACCCGCACAGCGCCCAGCCGGGTGAAGTGCTCCCGACCGTGGACGACAAATTGATGGATATCACGGGAGCTGCAGCATGAACGCCACACCTCTTTTGCAGGTCAAGGACCTGAGGGTCGATTTCGCTCAGGGCAAAGGCAAAGTCTTTCAAGCGCTCAAAGGCGTGAGCCTGAATATCCACCCCGGCGAGACCGTGGGCTTGGTGGGCGAATCCGGCTCTGGCAAAACCACTGTGGGCCGTGTGATCCTGGGGCTGACCGAGGCCACCAGTGGCCAGGTCATCTTTGACGAAGAAGACATCACCCAAGCCAGCCGTGCACGCCGACGCGATTTGGGGCGCGACATCCAGGTCGTGTTCCAGGACCCGTATGGCTCGCTCAACCCCGCACGCACCGTGGGTGACACGCTGGCCGAACCTTTGCTGGGCGACAAAAGCCTGAGCCCCACAGACATTCAGCAGCGCATCTCCGAAGTCTTGCAACGCGTGGGCATGCCCACGGACACCGCGCAGCGCTATCCCGGTCAGTTCTCGGGCGGTCAGCGCCAGCGCATCGCCATTGCCCGCGCCGTCATCGCCAAGCCGCGCCTGATCGTCTGCGACGAGCCGGTCAGCGCGCTTGACCTGTCGGTGCAAGCCCAAGTGTTGAACCTGCTCAAGGAGCTGCAGGAAAGCATGGGTCTTGCCATGCTCTTCATCTCGCACGATTTGACCGTGGTCAGGCACGTATCACACCGCACCGTGGTGCTGTACCGGGGCGGCATCGTCGAGCAGGGCGACGCCGCTCAAGTGCACGAGCATCCGCAGCACCCCTACACCCGAGCCCTGCTGGCAGCAGCGCCCGTGCCCGATCCGTTGATCCAGCGCGAACGCCGCACCCAGTTCGAGCAGGCACGCCAGGCGCTGGCCGCAGCGACTTAAATCCGTTTTCCAACCGCGGTTCACACTTTTTTCAACCACACCGACAGGAGACATGCATGAACACCCCGAACACCTTTCGCCGCCATCTGCTGAGCACCAGCGTGCTGAGCGCCTGCGCCCTCAGCCTGGGCCTGCTGAACGGCCCCGTCATGGCGCAAACCAATGCCAAGGTGCTGAGCATTGGCATGCCCTTCTCGCCATTGAGCATGGACCCCTCGATCAGTGGCAACGGCCGCGCCGGCGTGCACCTGTCGCCCGCTTATGAGCCTTTGATCCGGACACAGGCCGACGGCAAATTCGCGCCCGGCCTGGCCACCGACTGGCAGTTGTCGGCGGACAGCAAGGAAGTGACCTTCACACTGCGCCAGAACGCCAAGTTCAGCGACGGCGAACCCGTTACGGCCGAAGCGGTCAAAAAGTCCATCGAGTATTTCGTTGGCAAGAAGGGGCCTTTCTCGGCCAACTTGTCGACCATGACCGGCATCGAGATCCTCGACAAGTTCAAGCTGAAGATCAAACTCTCGGCCCCACAGCCCGCGCTGTTGTCGCTGTTTGATGCTTACTTCAACAGCGGTGACATCATCAGCCCCAACGGTGTGGCCAAACCTGACCAACTGGGCGCAGCCACCTTTGGCGCAGGCCCCTACAAACTAGACCCTTCAGCCACCATCACCGGCAAGAGCTACACCTATGTGCCCAACGAGCACTACTACGACAAGAGCCGCGTCCAATGGGACAAGGTCGTTGTTCAAGTGTTTGAAGACCAGAACGCCGGCATTCAGGCCATGAAAGCCGGCCAATTGAAGGTTTTGGTGAGCGATCCTTTCACCGGCAACGCCAACGCAGCCAATCTGCCCAAAGACCTGCGCATCGTCTCTGACCCGGTGCAGTGGACCGGTCTGATCTTGGCCGACCGTGAGGGCGTTTTCCAGCCCGAACTCAAAGACGTGCGTGTGCGCCAAGCCATCAACTACGCGCTGGACCGCAAACTGATCGCCACCGCCTTGTTTGGCAAACTGGCCGAGCCCTCTGCGCAACTGCAAAGCAAGGGTTTTCTGGGCTACGACCCCGAGATTGAAAAGCGCTACCCCTACGACCCGGCCAAGGCCAAAGCCTTGCTGGCCGAGGCCGGATACCCCAATGGCTTTGAGCTGAAGTTGCAGTACGTGAACAACACGCTCAGCCGCTTTATGACCATGGCCATTGCCGGCCAACTCAAGAAAGTCGGCATCCGCCCCGTGACCGAAGAGTTCCAGAACTTCGGAGCCATGATCGCCGCCGAGCGCAGTAAAAAAATCGGCGCCCTGATGTTCAACAGCAACTCGGGTGTCCCCAACCTGGCCCGCTTCCAGACCTTGGGCAAGGGCAGCCTGAACTTCTACAAATCGGAAGACGCCACCCTGACCAAACTGATGGACGAAGCCGCTGCTTTGCCACTGGACAAGGCTGAAGGAGCCTGGAAGAAAGTCTATGCCCACGCCGCAGAGATCGCTTGGTTCGCGCCTGTGGTGGCCAGCCATACGGTCTACTTTGTGTCCAACAGCGTGAAGGCGCCTCGCATTGGCCAATCGGTCGTGATCGACGCCATCGACTTCGTGCCCACCAAATAAGTCATCCCATGCCTCACAACACCCCCACCTTGCCCCTGGATCCGGCAATTGTCGAGATCGACCGCCGATGGAAAGCCGCTGGTATCCCCGACCTCTATGAAGGGGGCAACGGCCCCGTGAGCCGCGAACGTGCCCGCAATGTGCGTGCGCTGCTTTACCCCAAGCCCAAGCTCCCAGAAGGCCGCATCGAGTCCCGCACGATTCCTGGCCCTGCCGGGAGCATGGCTGTACGCGTGATCTATCCCTTGTCCGGCGAAATCACCGGCACCTTGGTGTATTTGCATGGTGGCGGCTGGGTGGTAGGCGATCTGGAGTCGCATGAAGCCCATGCCATTCGCCTGGCCAATCGTGCCGGTGTGGTTGTCCTGAATGTAGACTACCGCTTGGCCCCAGAGCATCCCTTTCCTGCTGCTGCGGACGATGCGGAAGCTGCGCTGCAGTGGGCCAGCACCCATTTGGACGAGCTGGGGGGCAAAGACAAACCGCTGGCCGTGGGCGGCGACAGCGCCGGGGGCAACCTGGCCGCTGTGGCGGCGCTCTACTGCCGTGACCACGGCATTGCGCTGGCTTGCCAGCTACTGCTTTACCCGGCCACCAACCTGTCTGGCCGAGGTGGCCCTGAAAAGTCTTACCTGGGCGACAACGCCGAAGCCAAGGCGCTGGACCCACGTGTGTCCCCCCTGAAGGCATCAACGCTGGCAGGTTTGGCCCCCGCCATCATCGGCGTGGGTGTGCATGACTTTTTGTACCAAGACAACCTGGCCTACGCGGCCGCACTCAAAGGCGCAGGCGTGTCGCTGCAGATGCGTGTCTACGGCGACTTGAACCACGGCTTTTTCAGTTACACCGCGGTGTCGCCTGCAAGCGCCGTTGCAGCGGACCAGCTGTGCGACGACTTGCGCCAGCACATGCTGACCTGATCGTTAAACTTTGGCCTCTATGGATCCGGTCAAACGCAATATTCTTGAAGTCGCACTGGCGGAGTTCGCAAACTTCGGGCTGGAGGGCAGCCGCATCGAATCGATCGCGGCGGGCACCCACACCAGCAAGCGGATGATTTACTACCACTTTGGCAGCAAGGAAGGCCTGTATGCCGCCGTGCTGGAGTTCGCCTACTGGATCGTGCGCGAAGACCATATCGACCCGCCAGTCGACCTGCCGGCTTTGCAAGCTTTGGCCCGATTCGCCGGGTACGCCTTTGATAACTTCAGCAAATACCCGGACTTCATCCGATTGAGCTTGCAAGAAAACCTGCAAGGTGCGCGCTTTCTGAAAGCATCGCCCACCATCATCGAGATGAACCGCGCCACATTGACCGTGGTGAAGGACATCGTGAAACGCGGCCAGGCCGAGGGGACGATCCGTCAAAACGTCGATCCGATGAACGTCTACATCAATTTCATTGGTCTGTGTCATTACCACATCTCATCGCGGCATAACTACCGGGTGCTGTTTGATTACGACACCAGCACGCCTGAAAACAGCCAGTCACGTCGCGAGTCGATCTGCGATGCCATCGTGCGCTATGTGCAGGCCTGAATGCTCACCGCAACACAGACATCTTCATGACCCCGTTTGAATCCATCGTGCAAACCCATCCCCTGCAAGCGCCATTGATCGTGCTGGCTTGGGAGGCGGTGGTGCAGGTCTCGCCCCGACAAGACCTAGGCATGTCACCTGCGGGTGAACGCTACATCATCCCGATAGTGGGCGGCCAATTTGCGGGCGACATCGATGGCCATGTCTTGCGCGGGCGTGTCCTGCCCGGCGGTGCCGACCGACAACTGCTGCGGCCCGATGGCATCAAGGAACTGGACGCGTTGTACGAAATGCAGCACGACGACGGTACGGTGCTGACCATCCACAACCGGGTGACCATCGATGTTCCCGCCGATGGGTCGCGTTATGCCTTCTCGCATGTGAAAGTCACAGCCCCCGAAGGACCACACGCATGGCTCAATCGCCGGGTCTTTGTGGGCACCTTGCATGGCTTGCCACCGGAGCAACAAGCTGTCTTGATCCGGGTCTGGATGCTGCGCTGAAGCTCAGTTATCAGCCAATAGCACACCCACAAACACGCTGAACCTCAGCCAGTGGTTTTTAGCCACCGTTAAATCGTGGCCAAGCCCTGTTTCAGCGTCGGTCTGCTTAGGATCGTTACCTCTCGCCGCTTGAGATTAAGCGAAGGGCTGCCACCACTTAAGACAGGTTGATGTCTTTAGTGAAATGAATGACCGCTATGGGTCGAAAGTGATCGTTCACCACTTATCACCAAAGGACTGATGTTAGGTGCCCCTCATCGCAAACTGTCGGTTCACCCGACACTTCACATCAAGGGGCACAACACGAAGTGTCGGTTCGTTGCTACGATTGGCAGCAGCACAGTCCGTTTGTTTTGAAAGATAGGCTTTCTTGATTGAAGCGAATGTTCAAAACCGCGTATAGGCCTACTTCTTCTGAAACTTGGCAGCTACAAAGTCCATCAGCGCTTTGACACGCAAAGAAGTACGGTGCCGTTCAGCATAGATGGCATAGATATCGGCATCTGGACTCTTGTACGCGTCCAAAACCTGAATCAGTTGACCAGACTTCAGGTATTTTTGAATATCCCACTCAGCACGCAGCAAGATACCGTGACCGTCTAAAGCCCAGCTGACCGCAATCCCACCATCATTGGTGGTCAGATTGCCCCTTACTTTGACGCTGAGTGCTTGCTCTGCCTTCCTCTTGCCCTGAAGAATTGTGAAGCGCCATACCCCATAAGCCTCGTCGCCCTGTCGTATGCCAATGCAGTTGTGTTGTTTGAGTTCCTCCGGCGTTTTCGGGATGCCAAACTTTTTGAGGTACTTGGGCGAGGCTACCAACAAACGTCGATTAGGTGCAATAAACCGGGCAATGGATCGGGAATCTGGTGGATGACCAAAACGAAAGCACACGTCATATGAATCATCAGCACTTGGCGGGGGATTCACAGATAACTGCAACTGAATGTCCACCTGCGGAAATTTTTCGCAAAACTCTGACATGAGTGGGGCAATATGGCTTCTGCCGAAACCCAGCGTGGCATTCACGCGCAATAGACCTTGTGGCGCAGCATTAGAGCCTAACAATCGATCTGACAGATCATCAATGTCACCTTGAATTTTGCGAGCGTAGTCGAGATAAATCTCACCCTCGGGTGTCAGGTTCATGCGTCTAGTCGTTCGATTGAGCAGTGCAAAACCCAGCCGGGATTCCATGTGTCCCAGATGTCGACTCACTGCGGCTGTTGAGATGCCTTGTTCACGAGCTGCGGCGCTGAGCGAACCTGCATTAGCAAGCGCAACAAAAAAACCGAGATCTGCAGGCTGGATGAGATTGGTCTTGGCCACAATTATTGCGTATAGATTAACAATGAATTGAGTATAGCGCCGGTTTTTTGCAATCAGGATGTCTACATTAATGCCAAGACCAGAGTTGCAAATATTCCAATGACCCACGAGGAGACAGACATGTTGAAAAAGCCCAAGCAGTTGATGTTGCTCGCGATGCTGAGCGCCACCGCTAGTCTGGCCAGCGCACAAACGTGGCCTACCAAGGCTGTGACCATCGTAGTTCCCTTCCCGGCTGGCGGAACTACTGACGTTCTGGCTCGTGCCATTTCCAATAAGCTTTCTGTAGCCATCGGTCAGACCGTCATTGTTGACAACAAGCCTGGTGCAGGCGCCACGCTGGGTGCGGATCTGGTAGCCAAAGCATCAGCTGATGGTCACACCTTGCTGATGGGGGCGGTTCACCACACCGTAGCCTCGAACTATTACAAGAACCTGCGCTACAACTTTGAGAAGGACTTTGCACCTATCACCACAGTGGCTCTGGTGCCCAACGTGATGACTGTCAGCGCCAAGTCTCCCTACAACAGTGTCAAGGATGTGATCGCTGCAGGCAAGACCAGCCCTGACAAGCTCAGCTATGGCTCCAATGGCAATGGCACGGCGCAGCACATGATTGGCACCCAGTTCGAGATGGAAACGGGTGTCAAGGTATTACATGTGCCTTATAAGGGCAGCGCTCCGCTGACTACCGATCTGCTTGGCGGCCAAGTGGATATGTCGTTTGACACGATTACCCCGGTGCTGCCCTTCATCAAAGAAGGCAAGCTCAAGGCTCTGGCGGTGACTACCGCCAAGCGTTCCTCCACGCTACCCAATGTGCCCACGCTGCAAGAAGCGGGCGTACCCAACCTCGCAATTGGCACCTGGTTTGGTCTGCTGGCTCCTGTCGCCACACCCAAACCCGCGATTGCTCGCTTGAACACTGAGATCGTCAAGATCATCCAGTCGCCCGAGTTCAAAAAGCAGATGGCTGATATCGGCGCGGAGCCGGTCGGCAATAAGCCAGAAGAGATGGCCAAACAGATCAAAGAAGAAACCGAAAAGTTCGCCCGTCTGGTCAAAGACGGAAAGATCACCCTGGAATAAGTTGCAACCGCTAAAGGAATAAGCCCGTGGACAAAACAGCCGCAGTAGCAGACCTGACGAACCTGATGTCGAAGTTCACTTCGTACATCGGCAAACGTCTTCCCACCGACGTGAGCGAAAAACTTGGAGAACTTCGTGAGCAGGAAGTCAACTTTCTGGCCAAGGAGGTCTACGAGTCGATGCGTCAGAACCAAGAAGCTGCCGACAAGCTCGATCGCCCGAGCTGCCAGGACACTGGCGTGATTCAGTACTTCCTGACCGCAGGCGCGAATTTCCCGCTGCTTGGCGAACTCGAAAGCGTCCTAGAAGGCGCGACTCTGGGTGCGACCAAAGAAGGCCCGCTACGCCACAACGCGGTCGAGACCTTTGTTGAGAAGAACACCGGCACCAACACGGGCTCCAAGATTCCATGGCTCGATTGGGAAATCGTACCTGGCTCCGATAGCGTGACGATCGATGTATACATGGCCGGTGGCGGCTGCACCCTACCGGGCAAGGCAACGGTGCTGATGCCAGGTCAGGGTTACGAGGGGGTGGCTGAGTTTGTATTCGACGTGATCACCTCGCGCGGCGTCAACGCTTGCCCACCCCTGCTGGTCGGCGTTGGTGTCTCGACTTCGGCTGAGACGGCAGCTCGACTGTCCAAGAAAGCGATTCTGCGGCCGGTTAACACTCGCCACAGCAACGAGAACGCAGCTCTGATGGAAGAACTGCTGACCGAAGGCCTCAATGAGCTGGGTCTGGGCCCACAAGGCCTTACAGGTAACAACAGCGTGATGGGCGTGAACATTGAGTCCTCGGCACGCCACCCATCAACGATCGGCGTAGCCGTTTCGACAGGCTGCTGGGCTCATCGTCGCGGCCGCATCAAGATCAATGCCGACATGAGCTACGAAGTCATCTCGCACCAAGGATTCAAACTGTGAAAAAAATTCTGACTACCCCCATCAAAGACGAAGACCTTGAATCCCTGAACATCGGCGATGTGGTGTACCTGACAGGTACCCTCGTGACCTGCCGTGACGTTGCGCACCGTCGCTTGATCGAGCTGGGCCGCGAACTGCCGGTGAACCTCGAAGGTGGGGCAATCTTCCACGCAGGTCCGATCGTGCGTCAAAAAGAAAACGGCGAGTACGAGATGGTCTCGATCGGCCCAACCACCAGCATGCGCATGGAGAAGTTTGAGAAAGAATTCATCAAACGCACGGGGGTGAAGCTGATTGTCGGCAAAGGCGGCATGGGTCCAGATACTCAGGCAGGCTGCCAAGAGAACAAAGCCGTGCACGCCATCTTCCCGGGTGGCTGCGCAGTGCTTGCTGCTACGCAGGTTGAAAAGATTGAGGGTGCCGAGTGGAAAGACCTAGGCATGCCCGAGACGCTGTGGATCAACCGCGTTAAGGAGTTCGGACCGCTGATTATCTCGATCGATACCAAAGGCAAGAACCTGATCGAAGAAAACAAGGCAGTGTTCAACGAGAAAAAGAAGCCTATTCTTGAGCGAATCAATCAGAAAATTCGATTCATCAAGTAATCCATTAAAACACCCTTCGGGTGTTTTTTTTATGAGTTATCAGATGAAGTCATTTGGAAATTACTGATAGAGCATCTTTGGAACGACAAAGTTGTGAATGCTATTTCCATCTCAAGCAAGTGCATCCGAATCAAATCCCTTTGGCTTTTTGACGAAATATTCCAAGAGAGTTCCGTGGAGGAGTCTTCCATGGCAATCACGCTATCAATGTGTCATCAGTTTCTGTGGGAATCCCCGTCAATTGGGCATCGCGGCTTTGATCGCTTCCCCCAGTTTGATCACCGCCATCGCGTAATAACTACTCCAGTTGTAGCGCGTCACCACATAAAAATTCTCAGTCCCCGCCACATACGACGCCGGCTGCTCACCGTTTTGCAATTCCACCAGCGCCAGTGGACCCACGTGGGCTTGTGCTTCAGGCCCAAGCTGCGCGCCCAGTTCTTGAAAGCGTGCCGCGCTGAAGCTGGGCAAGATGTCGGGCGCGAGCAAAACCTCTTTTTGCAAGTCTGGGCTGTCCAGGTTCACCGCGTAATGCGTGGGCATGCCTGTTTTCCAGCCGAAGGCCTGAAAGTAGCGCGCCACCGACCCGATGGCGTCGACCGGGCTGTTGATCAGGTCAATGCGGCCGTCGCCATCAAAGTCCACGGCAAAGCGTGCCCAGCTTGAGGGCATGAATTGGGGCCAGCCCATGGCGCCTGCGTAGCTGCCGGCAAACGTCATTTTGGGAGACTTGCGCATTTGCACCAGCAAGTGGCCCAATTCATCCTGAAAAAACTTTTGGCGTTCGGCCGCACGCGGATGCTCCGCCGGAAAATTCAAGCCCAAGGTGGTCAAGGCGTCAATGACACGGTAGTTGCCCATGTGCCGGCCATAGTAGGTTTCCACGCCGATGATGCCCACAAGCATGGCGGCAGGCACGCCGAACTGTGCTTCTGCGCGAGCCAATGCGGCGCGGTGGGTTTCCCAAAACGCGCGGCCTGCCTCGATGCGCCGCGGTTCCACAAAACGGTCATGGTAAGCGGCCCAATTCTTGGGGATGCCCACGGGCGGGGGCAAGACCAATTTGGGGATGCTGCTGATTTCGCGAGCCTGGCTCAGTTGCTTGCGAACCCATGTCGTGGGCAGTGCATGGCGTTGCGCCAAGGTGTCGGCCAAAGCCATGGCATCGGCACGTTCGCCAAAGGGCGGGCCTGTGGGCGTTTTGGGTTTGCGGGGCGTGGCCGCGCTGGCCTTGTTGTTGGCCATGGCCAAAGGGGCCCAGGCTGACAAAACCGTTGACGCCACGCTTGCCATCAGAAGCCACAAGCCCAGGTTTTTTCGAAGCACAAATTTCACCTTGATTCCCGTCAGTCTGTGTGCGAGTGTATGCAAATCTTGCACAAGCCCATGGTAAGCTGAATGCATGAGCCGAACTGGTTATTACACGCATCCAACGTGCTGGAAGCATGACATGGGCCACGGGCATCCCGAGTGCCCCCAGCGGCTGGACGCCATTCAGGACCGATTGCTGATTTCGGGGGTCAGCATGGGGCTCACCCCCATGGAGGCCGCCCCCGCCGCGCTGAGCGACATTGAGCTGGCCCATGACCGCATGCATGTGGCCGCTTTGCGCGGATTGAGTGACCGCTTGCGCGACGACCTGATGGCCGGTGGCCCAGAACATTTGCAAGTGGACCCCGACACCTCTTTGAACCTGCACACTTGGGAAGCGGCCCTGCACTCCGCGGGCGCCGCCATTGCCGCCACCGATGCGGTCATCGAAGGCGAGCTGGAGAACGCGTTTTGTGCCACCCGTCCGCCGGGCCATCACGCCACCCGACAGCAGGCCATGGGCTTTTGCTTTTTCAACAACGTGGCCATCGCAGCCAAGCATGCGCTGGACAGGCATGGCCTCAAGCGCGTGGCCGTGGTGGACTTCGATGTGCACCATGGCAATGGCACCGAAGACATCCTGGCCGGCGATGACCGGGTGCTGATGGTCAGTTTTTTTCAGCATCCGTTCTATCCCTACAACGGCGCCGAGAATCCTGCCCCCAACATGGTGAATGTGCCCGTGCCGGCCTACACCCGTGGCATGGAAATTCGCGAGCTGGTGGAAACCTTTTGGGTCCCCCGCCTGGAGGCGCACCGCCCCGAGTTGATTTTCATCAGCGCGGGCTTTGACGCGCACCGTGAAGACGACATGGGCCAGCTGGCCCTGACCGAGGCCGACTACAGCTGGATCACCTGGCGCATTCGCGAGCTGGCCAAGAAGCATGCCGGCGGGCGCATTGTGTCTTGCCTGGAAGGTGGCTACAACCTGAGCGCGCTGGCACGCAGCGTGGAAGCGCATTTGCGCGCACTGGCGGATCTGTGACCATGAGTGAATTGCTGCAACTTCTGCAAGACCTTCGCAGCCCGGGCGTGTTGCCCGAGCTAGCCCTGCTGCTGCTGGCCTTGGGCCTGGCTTGGGGCGCGTCGCGCTGGCTGGGGCAGGGCGCACGCCCCGACTCGGTCTGGTTTGGCCGATCGCTTTGGGATGGCTTGATGTTTCCCACGCTGGCCCTGGTGCTGACCTATGGCGCCAAACTGGCCTGGACGCAACACCACGCCGGCGCATCGGTCTTGAAAGTGGCTGTGCCTGTGCTGCTGTCGCTGGCCGCCATTCGCTTGCTGGCCCGCGTGATGTCAGCGGTGTTCCCGCAATCGCAAGGCGTGCGCCTGATCGAGCGCGGTTTCTCGTGGGTGGCGTGGCTGCTGGCCGTGCTGTGGATCACGGGCGGCCTGCCCATTGTGCTGGCCGAGCTTGAGGCCATTCATTTGTCGTTTGGCAAAACCCATCTGGATTTGCGCACGCTGCTCGAGGGCGTGCTGTCGTCCTCGCTGGTGCTGGTGCTGGCCCTGTGGCTGTCGGCCACGATCGAGCGCAAGGTGCTGGCGCAAACCGTTCAAGACTTGTCCATGCGCAAGGTGGCTGCCAATGCCTTGCGCGCCTTGTTGCTGTTGTTGGGCCTGTTGTTCGTGCTGTCCGCCGTGGGCGTGGACCTGACGGCCTTGTCGGTGCTGGGCGGTGCCTTGGGCGTCGGCTTGGGGTTTGGCTTGCAGAAGCTGGCGGCCAATTACGTCAGCGGCTTTGTCATCTTGCTCGAGCGCTCCTTGCGCATTGGCGACCATGTGAAGATCGATGGCTTTGAAGGCAAGATCACCGACATCAAAACCCGCTACACGCAAATTCGCGCAGCCAATGGCCGCGAAGCCATCGTGCCCAATGAGGCCTTGATCACGCAGCGCGTTGAAAACCTGTCGCTGGTGGATTCCAAAATCCTGCTGACCTGCACGGTCACCGTGTCTTACGACAGCGACGTGCCCCACCTGCAAAAGCTGTTGTGCGAGGCCGCGCTGAGTTGCCCGCGCGTGCTGGCCGAGCCCGCTCCCGCAGCCCATCTGGCCTTGCTGGGCAACGACGGCCTGGAGTTCACCGTGGCCTTCTGGATCAACGATCCCGACAACGGCCAGTTGAATGTGCGCTCAGCGGTCAATGTGGCGATACTGAATGCCTTGCGTCAGGCGCATGTGATGATCACATCGCCCCCCACCGACTGGCGCCACCAGTCCGGGGCGCCAGGGGTCTGATCAGTTCATCAATGAGGGCAGCCACAGGCTGAGACCCGGGAAAGCCACCAGCAAGCCCAGCACGCCGACCATGATGGCCACGAAGGGCCAGCAACCGCGGAAGATCTGGCCCAGGCTCACACCCGGCAACAGTGAGTTCAGCACGAACAGGTTCATGCCCACCGGCGGCGAGATCAGGCCGATCTGCACGATCATCACAATCAGCACGCCAAACCACACCGGGTCAAAGCCCAGGGAAGTGACGATGGGAAAGAACAAGGGAATGGTCAGCAGCACCATGGTGAGCTCTTCCATGACCGTGCCCAACAAAATGTAGATGCCCATCATGGCCACCACAATCATGGTGGGTGACAAGCCCAGGTGGGTGATCCATTCCTTCAGGTCTGTCGGCATCGTCGTGTAGTTTACGAAGTTGGCGAAGATGGAGGCGGCAATCAGCAAGGTGAACAACATGGCCGTGGTGCGCGCCGACTCCACCAGAATTTGGTAGAGCGACAGCCAGGTGAGGCGGCGCCGTGCCAGGGCAAATAAAAAGGCACCGAACGCGCCAAAGCCGGCACCTTCGGTGGCCGTGAACAAGCCGCCGTAAATGCCACCGAGCACCACCACCACCAACAGGGCCACGCCCCAGATGCCGCGCAGGGCACGCCAGCGGTCGGGCCAGGAGGTGCGCTCGCCCGCAGGGGCGTGCTCGGGGTCGTGTCGGGTCATCAGCACAATGCCCAGCATCATCAGCAAGGCGGTGAGCACGCCCGGAATGACGCCGGCGGCAAACAGTTTGCCGATGTTGGTTTCGGTGATGATGCCGTAAATCACCATGATGGTGGAGGGCGGAATCATGATGCCCAGCGTGCCGCCTGCGGCCATCACGCCGGTGGACAGCTCGTCGCTGTAGCCCAATCGCTTCATCGAGGGGTAGGCCACCTTGCTCATGGTGGCAGCGGTGGCAATCGACGAGCCGCAAATGGCGCCAAAGCCTGCGCAAGCCGCCACCGTGGCATGGGCCAGGCCGCCGCGAAAGTGGCCAATGAAGGCATAGGCCGCTTGAAACAGCTCATGCGCCAAGCCCGCGCGCGCCACAAAGTTGCCCATCAAAATGAACAAGGGAATGACAGACAAGGTGTAGGCAAAACCGGTCTCGTAGACCACTTGGGCCGCACCGGCAAACGCGGCCTGCCAGCTGATGGTGAGGCCAATGCCGCACAAGCCGACCAGGCCCATGGAAAAGGCCAGAGGGACACGCAGCAAGGCGAGGGCAAAAATAGCGGCAAAGCCAAGGAGTGCTTCAATCACAGTGCCACTCCTTCACCTTCTTGCAGGGCCGCAGGGGGTTGGATCATCAAGCCCAGGTGCAAGATGCCCGTGATGCCACACATCAAGCTCATGCCGTAAATGAAGGGCGCCTTCAAAATTTTGAGCTGCGCTGTGGTTTCGCCGGTTTCCAAAAACTGGCTACCGGTTTTCCACATCAGCATGGCCAGGCTGAGCATGCAAGCGGCACACAGCAAATGCACCAGCACATTTTGCAGCTTCAGCACCCACTCGGGCCAGACGCTGTCAAGGGAGTCGAACACCACGTGCTCGCCACGGTTGGACACCAAAGGCAGCGAGGCAAAGATCACCACCACCATCAGCAGTTCGGTCAGCTCCAGCGAGCCGGGAATGGATTGACTGAGCAGCTTGCGACCACCCACGTCAAAGAACGTCAGCGTCATGATGGCAAACAATGCGAGCGCGCAAAGCGCCCCGCACAAGTGTTCGAGCAGTTTCTTCAAAATTCAAATCCTCAAGGGCTGGCGCGACGCGCCAGAAAAAACGGCCTCACGCGGAGGCCGTCGTGTCGCAACCCTGTAGTTTACTTTTCCAGCTTGGCGATTTCTGCGCGGAACTCGGCCAGCACTTTGGCAGCGTTTTTCAAGCCCTTGGCTTCTGCATCAGCAGCCCACTTGGACTCCAGCGACGAGGTCTTGGCTTTGATGTCCGCCACAAACTTGGCGTCCGCCTTGGTGACGGTCACGTTGTTGGCCTGCATCAGGCCAAAAGCACGGCGGTCCACTTTGTCCCAGCCACGGCCGAACAGGCGTGCCACGTACTCGCCAGACATCGAGTCGATGACCTTCTTTTCCTCGGGGCCGAGCTTGTCGTACTTGGCCGGGTTGATCATGAAGACGAAACTGGTGTTGTACAGGCCGCCGGGGAAGGTGGTGGCGTAGCGAATCACTTTGTCGATGCGGAACGACTCGGTGGATTCGGCCGGGAACAGGGTGCCGTCCATCACGCCGCCCGACAACAACTCATAGGAGTCGGGGGCGGGCTTGAGGGTGACGTTCATGTTGAGGGTCTTGGTGATCTCATTGACCATGCCGCCGCCCACACGGAATTTCAGGCCGGAGAGGTCGTCCACCTTGGTGATTTCACGCTTTGTGTTGAACACGATGCCGGGCCCGTGGGTGAAGAACGCCAGCACCTTCACGCCCTGGTGCTCGGCGGTGAATTCCGGGTACTTGCTGGCCACCTTGTTGAAGGCAATCGACAGCGATTCGGCCGAATTGCCCAGGAAGGGAAATTCCGCCATCTGGGTGTACAGGAAGCGGCCCGGTGTGTAGCCGTGCACGGTGAAAGAGACATCGACCAGGCCGTTCTTGACGGCGTCATAGGTGCCCGGTGCGGCGGTGGGCGCGCGCGGCAGGATGTTGCACTTCACTTTGCCCGTGGTCTTTTGTTCCAGCACGTCGCACCACTCTTTTTGGGCCAGCGACAGGGTGTGGGTGGGGCCCACCCAGCTGGAAACCGTCAGCACGGTTTGGGCCTGGGCGGCAAAGGCGCCAGCGAGGGCCAGGGTGGACAGGATGAAACGTTTCATGAAAACTCCAGTAAAGGCAATAAGCCTAGAAATGTATAGGGAATTCGGGCCTGTCGCCCTCATGATTTTCCCGAATTAACCGACCAAGCGGTCAGCGAACTCTACCCCGCCAGAAAGTTCGGGCAATCCCCCGCCAAAACAGCGGCATCTCCCTCTACACTAGAGGGCAGAACCATAAAAAAGCACGGTCGTTCGCAAAAATCCCGGACTTGTTCTAGAATTGACGTTTACGTAAACGTCAATTGGGGCTTTGTGCTCTGACCGATGGTCCTTATTTTTAAACTTTGGAGCTAACCCATGAAGGTCTTGGTACCTGTCAAACGCGTGGTCGACTACAACGTCAAAGTGCGCGTCAAATCGGACAACACAGGCGTGGACATCGCCAACGTGAAGATGAGCATGAACCCCTTCGACGAGATTGCCGTGGAGGAGGCTGTGCGCCTGAAAGAGAAGGGCGTGGCCACCGAGGTGATCGCGGTGTCATGTGGTGTCACGCAATGCCAGGAAACCTTGCGCACGGCCATGGCCATCGGCGCCGACCGCGCCATTCTGGTGGAGACGGCCGAAGAGCTGCAGCCTTTGGCGGTGGCCAAGCTGCTTAAAGCGCTGATCGACAAAGAGCAGCCGGGCCTGGTGATTCTGGGCAAGCAAGCGATTGACGACGACTGCAACCAGACCGGCCAAATGCTGGCCGCACTGGCCGACCTGCCGCAAGCCACCTTTGCCTCCAAAGTGGAAGTGGCCGATGGCAAAGCCAAGGTGACGCGCGAAGTGGACGGCGGCCTGGAGACCCTGTCGCTGTCCATGCCCGCCATCATCACCACCGACCTGCGCCTGAACGAGCCGCGCTATGTGACCTTGCCCAACATCATGAAGGCCAAGAAGAAGCAGCTCGACACCTTCAAGCCCGAAGACCTCGGCGTGAACGTGGCCCCGCGCATCAAGACCCTCAAGGTCACCGAGCCGCCCAAGCGCAGCGCTGGCATCAAGGTGCCCGATGTGGCCACCCTGGTGGACAAGCTCAAGAACGACGCCAAAGTGATTTAAGCCAAGGATGAATTGACATGACTTCTCTCGTGATTGCTGAACACGACCATGCGTCCATCAAAGGCGCAACCCTCAACACCGTGACCGCCGCGCTGGCCTGTGGCGGCGATGTGCATGTGCTGGTGGCGGGCCACAACGCTGGCGCCGCCGCCCAAGCCGCTGCCCAAATCGCTGGCGTGAGCAAGGTGATCCATGCCGACAGCGATGCGCTGGCGCATGGCCTGGCCGAGAACGTGGCCGCCCAAGTGCTGGCCATCGCTTCGAATTACAGCCACATCCTGTTCCCCGCCACCGCCGGTGGCAAGAACGTGGCGCCGCGCGTCGCGGCCAAGCTGGATGTGGGCCAGATTTCTGACATTACCCGCGTGGACAGCCCCGACACCTTCGAGCGCCCCATCTACGCCGGCAATGCCATTGCCACCGTGCAGTCCACCGATGCCACCAAGGTCATCACGGTGCGCACCACCGGCTTTGATGCGGCTGCCGCCACCGGTGGCAGCGCCGCCGTGGAAAGCGCCGCCGCCGTGGCCGACAGTGGCCAGAGTAGCTTCCTGGGCAGCGAAATCGCCAAGAGCGACCGTCCCGAGTTGACCGCCGCCAAGATCATTGTGTCCGGTGGCCGCGCCCTGGGCAGCTCTGAGAAATTCAATGAAGTGATGACGCCGCTGGCCGACAAGCTGGGCGCCGCACTTGGTGCCAGCCGTGCCGCGGTCGATGCGGGCTATGCCCCCAACGACTGGCAGGTGGGCCAGACCGGCAAGATCGTGGCGCCGCAACTCTACGTGGCCTGCGGCATCAGCGGTGCCATTCAGCACTTGGCCGGCATGAAGGACTCCAAAGTGATCGTGGCGATCAACAAAGACCCGGAAGCGCCGATCTTCAGCGTGGCCGACTACGGCCTGGAAGCCGATCTGTTTGCCGCCGTGCCCGAGCTGGTGGGCAAACTCTGAGTGACCGTTTGATTGAGGATATGCCATGAGCTTTACCGCACCCGTCAAAGACATGCTGTTCAATTTGCAGTATCTCGCCAACATCGATGAAATTGCCACCATTCCCGGCTTTGAGGATGCAGGCCTGGAAACCGCGCAGGCGGTACTCGAGGAATGCGCCAAATTCAATGAGGGCATGGTCGCCCCGTTGAACTGGGAAGGCGACAAAAACCCGTCGAGCTGGAAAGACGGTGTGGTCACCACGACGCCGGGTTTCAAAGAGGCCTACAAGCAGTACTGCGAAGGCGGCTGGCAAAGCTTGCAGCACCCGGCAGAGTTTGGCGGCCAAGGCCTGCCCAAGGCCATTGGCGCGGCTTGCGGCGAAATCCTCAATGCGGCCAACCTGAGCTTTGCCCTGTGCCCTTTGCTGACCGATGGCGCGATTGAAGCGCTGTTGACGGCGGGCAGCGACGAGCTCAAGGCCATCTATCTGGAAAAGCTGATCAGCGGTGAGTGGACCGGCACCATGAACCTGACCGAGCCGCAAGCCGGCTCCGACTTGTCCATGGTGCGCTCGCGCGCAGAGCCGCAGCCTGATGGCACCTACAAAGTGTTTGGCACCAAGATCTTCATCACCTACGGTGAGCACGACATGGCGCAAAACATCGTGCACCTGGTGCTGGCCCGCGTCAGCGGCGCGCCCGAAGGCGTGAAGGGCATCAGCCTGTTTGTGGTGCCCAAGTTCATGGTGAACAAGGATGGCTCTCTTGGCGCGCGCAACGATGTGCACTGCGTCAGCATCGAGCACAAGATGGGCATCAAGGCCAGCCCCACCGCCGTGTTGCAGTACGGCGACCACGGTGGCGCGGTGGGCTATTTGGTGGGCCAGGAAAACCGTGGCCTCGAATACATGTTCATCATGATGAACGCCGCCCGTTATGCCGTGGGCGTGCAGGGCATTGCGGTGGCCGAGCGGGCCTACCAGCGTGCCACGCAGTATGCGCGTGACCGCGTGCAGTCGCGCCCGGTGGACGGCTCCATCAAGGCCTCTGCGCCCATCATTCACCATCCCGACGTGCGTCGCATGCTGATGACCATGCGTGCCTACACCGAAGGCTGTCGCGCGATGGCCGCGGTGGCGGCAGCGGCTTACGACGCCGCCCACCATCACCCCGATGCCGAAGTGCGTCGCCAAAACCAGAGCTTCTATGAATTCATGGTGCCCTTGGTCAAAGGCTACAGCACCGAGATGAGCTTGGAAGTGACCTCGCTGGGCGTACAGGTTCATGGCGGCATGGGCTTCATTGAAGAAACCGGTGCGGCCCAGCATTACCGCGATGCCAAGATTTTGACGATTTACGAAGGCACCACCGCCATCCAGGCCAACGACCTGGTGGGCCGCAAGACCGCACGCGATGGTGGCCAGACCGCCAAAGGCATTGCCCAGCAAATTGCCCAAACCGAAGCCGCCCTGGCCCAGCGCAGCAGCGCCCACAGCCAGGCGGTGGCCAAGCGTTTGAAGGCCGCACGTGAGGCCTTTGAAGCCACGGTGGACTTCATTGCAGCCAACACCTCGACCAACCCCAATGCCGCGTTCGCGGGCAGCGTGCCCTACCTGATGCTGGCCGGCAACCTGATGGCGGGCTGGCAACTGGCGCGCTCGCTGATCGTGGCCGAAGACTTGCTGGCCACCAGCGAAGACAAGGCCTTCCTCGAGGCCAAGATCACCACCGCGCGTTTTTATGCCGACCATTTGCTGAGCAAGGTTCCTGGCATGCGCGACAGCATCGTGGAGGGCGCCGACAGCGTCACTGCCATGGCGCTGGACGCCTTCTGAGTTTGCTTGTTCCCAAATAAAAATATTTCAGGAGACACCATGTCCAATCTGCCGCAGACCCTGCGTCAACTCAAGTTCCCGGTGATTGCCTCGCCGCTGTTCATCATCAGCAACCCCAAGCTGGTGATCGAGCAATGCAAGGCCGGCGTCATTGGCTCCATGCCTGCGTTGAACGCACGGCCTGCCTCGCAGCTGGATGAATGGCTGGCTGAAATCACCGAGACACTCGCGGCCTACGACCGCGCCAACCCGGACAACCCGGCAGCGCCTTTTGCCATCAACCAGATCGTGCACAAGAGCAATGACCGTCTGGACCACGACATGGAAATGTGCGTGAAGTACAAGGTGCCGGTGATCATCACCTCGCTGGGTGCGCGCGAAGAAATCAACCAGGCCGCGCACAGCTATGGCGCGGTGGTGATGCACGACATCATCAACAACAAGTTTGCGCACAAGGCCATCGAAAAAGGCGCCGATGGCCTCATCGCCGTGGCCACCGGTGCCGGCGGCCATGCGGGCGTGAAAAGCCCGTTTGCCTTGATCCAGGAAATTCGCGAGTGGTTCGATGGCCCGGTGGCCTTGAGCGGCTCGATTGCCAATGGCGGCGCCATTTTGGCGGCCCAAGCCATGGGCGCAGACTTTGCCTACATCGGCTCGGCCTTCATCGCCACCGAAGAGGCGCGTGCGCTCGACGCTTACAAGCAATGCGTGGTCGACTCCACCTCGGATGACATTGTTTACAGCAACTTGTTCACCGGCGTGCACGGCAACTACCTGGCACCCTCCATCCGCAACGCCGGTCTCGACCCCGAGAACCTGCCCGAGAGCGACCCCAGCAAGATGAACTTCGGTGGCGACGCCAAGAAAGCCTGGAAAGACATCTGGGGCTGCGGCCAGGGCATCAGCGCCGTGAAGAAAGTGGTGCCCACGGCCGAACTGGTGGCACGCCTCAAGCGCGAGTACCAGGAAGCACGCACGCGTCTGGCGCTGTAACAAAAGCCTTCATCGCAAAACAAACGCAAAACCCCCGCCTTCGAGCAAGAAGGCGGGGGTTTTCGTTTCCTGTGACGGGTTGCTTTAACCGAAGTGGCAAATGTAGTGGTACGCCTCGGTCACGCGAATGTCGAACGAGGCGTTGCCCGGAATGCTGAACTTCTCGCCAGGGCCTGAGCGCAACCAGGCATCGCTGCCTTGGAGCTTGTACTCGCAAGCGCCGGCCACGCACTCCATGATTTCGGGGGCGCCGGTGTTGAAGGTCAGGGTCGAGGGCAGCACCACGCCGACGCTTTTTTTCGTGCCATCGGGGTAGGTGATGCCGTGGCTCACGCACTTGCCGTCGAAATACACATTGGCTTTCGTGGTGACGCTGATACCGTCAATTTTTTCAGTGGTCATGAAGGGGCTCGCTTATTTCTTTTGGGCAGGCTTGGCTGCGGGCTTCTTGGCTTTGGCGGCCGGCTTTTTGGCGGCACTGGCGCGGGCGGCCTTGAGGTTGCCGGCAATGCGCATGCGCAAGGCGTTGAGCTTGATGAAGCCGCCAGCATCGGCTTGGTTGTAGGCGCCGCCATCGTCGTCGAAGGTGGCGATGCGGGTGTCAAACAAGCTGTCGGTGGCGCTTTCGCGGCCCACGCACATGATGGTGCCCTTGTACAGCTTGAGGCGAACCTTGCCATTGACGGTGGCTTGCGAAGCGTCGATCAGGCCTTGCAACAGCTCGCGCTCGGGGCTGAACCAATAGCCGTTGTACACCAGGCGGGCATAGCGCGGCATCAAGTCGTCCTTGAGGGCCAGCACTTCGCGGTCCAGGGTGATGGACTCGATGGCACGGTGGCCCGCCAACAGAATGGTGCCGCCGGGGGTTTCATAGCAGCCGCGGCTCTTCATGCCGACATAGCGGTTTTCCACTTTGTCCAGGCGGCCAATGCCGTGGCGGCCGCCCACCTCGTTCAGGTGTGACAATACGTTGGCAGGGCTCATTTTCTTGCCGTCGATGGCCACGATGTCGCCTTTGGCGTAGGTCAGCTCAATGATCTGGGGCTTGCCCGGTGCCTTTTCGGGGCTGACGGTGAGGCGCCACATGTTTTCTTCGGGGGCGAAGTTCGGGTCCTCGAGGATGCCGCCTTCGTAGCTGATGTGCAGCAGGTTGGCGTCCATCGAGTAGGGCGCGCCGCCCTTGCGTTTCTTGAAGTCCACCGGAATGCCGTGCTCGTCGGCGTAGGCCAGCAGCTTTTCACGCGACAGCAGGTCCCACTCGCGCCAGGGGGCGATGACCTTGACGTTGGGCATCAGCGCATAGGCACCGAGCTCGAAGCGCACCTGGTCGTTGCCTTTGCCGGTGGCACCATGGCTGATGGCATCGGCCTTGGTCTTGCGGGCAATTTCCACCAGGCGCTTGGCGATCAGCGGGCGCGCAATCGAGGTGCCCAGCAGGTATTCGCCTTCGTAGAGCGCGTTGGCGCGGAACATGGGAAACACGAAATCACGCACAAACTCTTCGCGCAAGTCTTCGATGAAGATGTTTTGCGGCTTGATGCCCATCTTGATGGCTTTGGCGCGCGCAGGCTCAATTTCTTCGCCCTGGCCAATGTCTGCGGTGAAGGTCACGACTTCGCAGCCGTATTCATCTTGCAGCCACTTGAGAATGATCGAGGTGTCGAGGCCACCCGAGTAGGCCAGGACCACGCGTTTCGGGCCGTTGCCGGACTTGGCGGCTTGTGTTGCTTTCGTCATGATGAATGTGTCGTTTGGAAACCCTCAATTCTAGGACACGCGAAGGACAAAGGCACAAAAGGAAAGGACGCCATGCGGTGAGCACATGGCGCCCTGAGGGCTGACAGGCTGAAAGCGATCAGCTTTGCGGAGCAGAACCCAGAGGGGGCACACCTGCAGGTGCCATGGGCATGGGCAAAGTTGCGGGTGGCACGGTGACCGGTGTGACCGAGGGCGGCGGCACCATGGGGGTGATTTGCAAGCGCACTGTGGGGCCGGGGTCGGAGGGCATTTGCACGGTGTACTGCTTGCCTGCGAACTCGTAGACCACGTTGTAGCCAGCGGTGCGGTTTTCATAGAAAACCTGGTTGGTGCAGTTTTGGACGTTGCGCACTTCGGGCGCCGCAGCACCCTCTACCTTCTCGCCCAGCAAGGCGCCGCCAAAAAGGCCAAGCATGGTGGCCGCTGCACGGCCTGTGCCTTGGCCCATGCTGTTGCCAATGGCGCCGCCAGCAATGGCGCCCATGGCCGCGCCGGCGCCGGATTTTTGGCCGGGCGTGACCACCTGTGAGTTGCTGCAAACTTGACGCGGTACAGCCACTTGCTGGATGACGGGTGTGCTGGAAATGACCCGGCCCACCTCTTGGGCTTGCACGTTGGCGCAGACCGTTGCAGCGATTGAAACAACAGTCAGTGAAAGGGCAAAGTTTTTCATAAAGGGAATCTTAAAGGTTATCTGTTCATGCGCAAGGTCTTATCCAACAACGCGAGACCAAGCTTCTTCGTTGACGCCAACCGTGACCTGGCGTTCGCTGCCCGCCACCACGACTGGCCGCTTGATGACGCTGGGGTGGGCCAACATCAGGACGCGTGCGCTGGCGGCATCGCTCACCTTGGCTTGCACGCTGGCATCGAGTTGACGCCAGGTCGTGCCCTTGCGGTTGACCAGGGTTTCCCAACTCACCTGGCTCAGCCAATGGTCCAGCGCCGTGGGGTCGACGCCTTCTTTTTTGAAGTCGTGAAATTGATAGGCGTGGCCTTGGTCCTCCAGCCAGACGCGAACTTTCTTCACGCTGCCGCAATTGGGAATGCCGTAGACATGGGTTGCAGAGTTTTTCATGCAGCAATGATGCCCGATTTCTGCGAGGGCTTGCAGACTCGGCGACAATTCCAGCATGAACCTTGACGACTGGCTTGCCCATTGCGAACGCCTTCACCCTGTGGCCATTGACATGGGCTTGGCCCGTGTTCAGGAAGTGGCCGAGCGCCTGGCTTTGAAGTTTGACGCGCCCGTGATCACGGTGGCCGGCACCAATGGCAAAGGCTCGACCTGTGCCATGCTGGAAGCCATCTTGCTCGAGGCAGGGTACCGCACAGGCGTGTACACCTCGCCGCACCTGGTGAACTTTGAAGAGCGTTGCCGGGTGGCTGGCGAGATTGTCGCGCCCGAGGCACTTGTGCCGCATTTCGAGCGCGTGGCACAGGCACGCGGCGAAGTTTCGCTCACGTATTTTGAATTCACCACCCTGGCCATCCTCAGCTTGCTGGCGGACCAGCCACTCGATGCCGTCATTTTGGAAGTGGGTTTGGGCGGTCGACTGGATGCGGTGAACATCATCGACCCCGACTGTGCCATCGTCACCAGTGTCGACCTCGACCACATGGCTTTTTTGGGCAACGACCGCGAGACCATTGGGCGGGAAAAGGCCGGCATCTTTCGCACCGGCCGCCCGGCCATCGTGAGCGACCCGGTGCCCCCGCAAAGCGTGCTCGACCGTGCGCTGGAGATCGGCGCCGATTTGTGGCGCATGGGGCACGACTTCAACTACGCGGGCGACAAACAGCAGTGGTCCTGGAGTGGCCGTGGCCGCCGCTACAGCGGCTTGGCGTATCCGGCCCTGCGGGGCGCGAACCAGTTGATGAATGCCTCGGGCGCCTTGGCCGCGCTTGAGTCTTTGCGTTCGCGCATTCCTGTGACCGCACAAGCGGTGCGCAATGGTTTGGCCATGGTGTCCTTGCCCGGGCGTTTTCAAATTGTGCCGGGGCAGCCCGCCTTGGTGCTGGATGTGGCGCACAACGCGCATGCGGTGGCGGTGCTGGCAGAGAACCTGGACGCGATGGGCTACTACCCCTGCACCCACCTGGTGTTGGGCGCCATGGCCGACAAAGACGTGGCGCCCATGCTGGCGCGCATCGCGCCGTTGGCCGATGCCTGGTATTTCACTGACCTGCCCACGCCACGTGCCTCGCCTGCGGAAAATTTGAAGCAGGCCTGGCAAGCTTTGGGCTTGCGAGACGATGCGCGTGTTTCCTGCCACGCCAACCCGCAAGCGGCACTGCAGTCAGCTGTGGCTGCAGCAGACCCCGCTGATAGAATCGTGGTCTTCGGCTCCTTCTACACGGTGGGCGGCATTCTCGAAGGGGGAATCCCCCGGTTGGATGCGCCTCACCTGAATACTTAAGTTCATGGCTTTTTTCAAATTTCGATTGCCGGGTCGGGTGGGCAGCGATGAAGCGCTGGCCAGTGCCTCGCCCGCAGAGAGCCTTGAAGCCTTGCGGCGTCGGGCACGCCAGCGCCTGATGGGCGCGGCGGTGCTGGTGGTGTTGGCCGTGGTGGGTTTCCCTTTGCTGTTTGACACCCAGCCTCGTCCCATTTCGGTGGACATCCCCATCGACATCCCTGACAAGAACAAAGTGGCGCCTGGCGCTGTGCCGCCGGCACTGGTCAAAGTGCCCACCGAGGCCGATGCCAAAGCCGCCGAGCTTCCCCCAACCGTTGGTTTGGGCCCCAAAGAAGAAGTGGTGGCGCCTGCGCCTGCAGCGAAAGACGGCGGCCCTGCTGTCACGCCAGGTGCCGCGCCTGCTGCTGCTGCCGCTGCTGCCGCAGCGCAGGGCAAAGAGGCCCCAGCTGTCGCCAAAGACCCGGCCGCCACGCGCTATGTGGTGCAGGTTGGTGCCTATGCTGAAGATGCCAAGGTGCGCGAAGTGCGCGCCAAACTCGAAAAAGCCGGCCTGAAAACTTACACCCAGCAAGCGGACACCAAAGAAGGCAAGCGCACCCGTGTGCGCATGGGGCCGTACACCGACAAAGCAGAAGCCGAAAAAGCCTTGGCCAAGGCCAAGGGCCTGCAATTGCAAGCCACCCTTTTGACGTTCTGAGTCCATGGCTGCTCTGGACTGGATCCTGTTGGCCATTTTGACAGCGTCCATGCTGTTGGGGGGTTGGCGGGGTCTGGTGCGCGAGGTGCTGTCGCTGGCCGGCTGGGTGGCCGGTTTCTTGTTGGCGCAGATGCTGGCGCCCGAGGTGGGGCAACGATTGCCCATGGAAGGTGCCAGCGAGGGCTTGCGTTACCTAGCGGGCTTTGTGGTGGTGTTCCTCGCGGTGCTGGTGCTGACCGCCGTGTCAGGATGGGTGCTGCAAAAGTTGGTGGCCGCTGTCGGCTTGGGTATTTTGGACCGTTTGCTGGGGGCTGTCTTTGGCAGCTTGCGTGGCGTGATTTTCTTGCTGGTGATCACGGTGATTGCCGGCATGACGCCGGTGCAAGACACCGCCACCTGGCGGCAGTCCGAAGGTGCCCGTGCGTTGACGCAGTTGTTGCATTTTTTGAAACCGGTGCTGCCGGCTGATTTTGGAAAGTACCTTCCCTAAATGTGTGGAATCGTCGGCGTTGTCAGCAACGCACCTGTGAACCAGTTGATCTATGACGCCCTGTTGCTGTTGCAGCACCGGGGGCAGGATGCCGCTGGCATCGTGACCCAGCTTGACCGCAAGTTTTTCATGCACAAGGCCAAGGGCATGGTGCGCGATGTGTTTCGCACCCGCAACATGCGCGCCTTGCCTGGCCCCACCGGTTTGGGCCAGGTGCGCTACCCCACAGCGGGCAATGCCTACAGCGAAGAAGAGGCACAGCCGTTTTATGTGAACGCACCTTTCGGATTGGTGCTGGTGCACAACGGCAACCTGACCAATGCCCAGGCCTTGAAAGCCGAGCTGTTCTCCACGGACCATCGCCACATCAACACCGAGAGCGACTCGGAAGTGCTGCTCAATGTGCTGGCGCATGAGTTGGAAAAAACAACCCGTGGCTTGCCCCTGGCGCCGCAAGATGTGTTTGCCGCCGTGCGCGGCGTGCACCAGCGCATTCGCGGCTCTTATGCCGTGATCGCCCTGATTGCCGGGCACGGCTTGCTGGCTTTTCGTGACCCCTATGGCATTCGCCCCTTGTGCATGGGCCGTGGCAAAGACGGCACGGTCATGGTGGGCAGCGAGTCGGTGGCCCTGGAAGGCACGGGCCATGTGTTCGAGCGCGACATCGCGCCTGGCGAGGCTGTGTTCATCGATTTGGCTGGCCAGGTTCATGCGCAGCAATGCGCTGACAAGCCCAGCCTGAACCCTTGCATTTTCGAATTCGTTTACCTGGCGCGCCCCGACTCCACACTCGATGGCATGTCGGTGTACCAAGCCCGCCTGAATTTGGGTGAAACCCTGGCCAAGCGCGTCATCTCCACCGTGCCGCCGCAAGACATCGATGTGGTCATTCCCATTCCGGAATCGAGCCGTCCCAGCGCCACGCAATTGGCCCACTTGCTGGGCAAGCCTTACCGCGAAGGCTTTGTGAAAAACCGTTATGTGGGCCGCACCTTCATCATGCCGGGGCAGGGGGTTCGCAAGCGCTCGGTGCGCCAAAAACTGAACGTCATTGCCAGCGAGTTCAAAGGCCGCAATGTGTTGCTGGTCGATGACTCCATCGTGCGCGGCACCACCAGCCGCGAGATCGTGCAAATGGCGCGCGATGCTGGTGCCCGCCGCGTGTACATGGCCAGTGCGGCGCCGCCGGTGCGCTTTCCCAATGTGTACGGCATCGACATGCCCACGCCCACCGAATTGGTGGCGCACGACCGCACGGTCGAAGAAGTGCGCGAGCTGATTGGCTGCGATGCTCTGATTTACCAGGATGTGGACGCCATGAAGCTGGCCGTTCGCCAAGCCGCACTGAACGGCTCGCCCAAGCTCGATGGCTTTGATGCATCTTGCTTCGATGGCCAGTATGTGACGGGCGACGTGTCCCTGGAAGACATTGTCCGTTTGAACCAAAACCGCGTGGGACAAGAAGAAGGCGAGGACGACAACTCGCGCCTGGCCTTGCCCAACACTGCTGATTGATGGCCCCTCCATGAGCTCCAAGAAACCCGATTTGCCGCAAGGCCTGCACCTCGACACCCTGGCCGTTCGCGCGGCCGTGGACAAAACCCAGTACGGTGAAAACTCCGAGGCCTTGTTCATCACCTCCAGCTTCACCCAGCCCGATTGCGAAACCGCCGCGCGCCGTTTTGCCGGCGAGGAAGAAGGCTACATCTACTCACGCTTCACCAACCCCACCGTGGCCAGCATGGAAAAGCGCCTGGCCGCGCTCGAGGGCTCCGAGGCCTGCATTGGCACGGCCAGCGGCATGGCCGCCGTGCTGTTGCTGTGCATGGGCTTGCTCAAGAGCGGCGACCATGTGGTGTGCTCGCGCTCGGTGTTTGGCTCGACGCTGAAACTGATTGGTTCCGAGTTTGGCAAATTTGGCGTTCAGACCACCTTTGTCAGCCAAACCGACCCCGACGAATGGCGCCGGGCCATGCAGCCCAACACCAAGCTGTTGTTCGCCGAAACACCCACCAACCCTTTGACCGAAGTGTGTGACATTCGCGTGCTGGCCGACATTGCCCATGCGGGCGGCGCTGTGCTGGCCGTCGACAACTGTTTCTGCACGCCGGCCTTGCAAAAGCCCATCGCCTTGGGCGCAGACGTGGTGGTGCACTCTGGTACCAAATACCTGGATGGCCAGGGCCGCGTGATTGCCGGCGCCTTGTGCGCCAGCGAAGCCATGGTGCGTGAAAAGTTCATTCCGGTCATGCGCAGTGCCGGCATGAGCCTGTCACCGTTCAATGCCTGGGTGGTGCTCAAGGGCCTGGAGACCTTGGGCATTCGCATGGAGGCGCAGTCGCAGCGCGCGCTGGCGTTGGCGCGCTGGCTCGAGTCGCACCCCCGCGTGGCACGGGTTTACTACCCGGGCTTGCCCAGTCACCCGCAACACGCTTTGGCCATGGCGCAGCAATCGGGCCAGGGCGGGGCGGTGGTGTCGTTTGACGTGTTCGGTGACACGCCGGAAGTGGGGCGCCGCAATGCCTGGCATGTGATCGACAGCACGCAGCTGATGTCGGTCACCGCCAACCTGGGCGACGTGAAAACCATCATCACCCAACCGGCCAGCACCTCGCACGGCCGCTTGACCGAAGAACAACGCCTGGCCGCTGGCATTCAGCAGCACCTGATTCGCGTGGCCGTGGGCCTCGAGCACCTTGACGATTTGAAGGCCGACTTGTCGCGCGGCCTTGACACACTTTAAGCACATGACCGCTGTTCGCACCCGCTTTGCCCCGTCGCCGACGGGCTTCATTCACCTGGGCAACATCCGCTCGGCTTTGTACCCCTGGGCCTTTGCGCGCGCCACCGATGGCACCTTCATTTTGCGCATCGAAGACACCGACCTGGACCGCTCCACCCAAGCCGCGGTGGACGTCATTCTGGAAGGCATGCGCTGGCTGGGCATGGACCCCGACGAAGGCCCGTTCTACCAAATGCAGCGCATCGCGCGCTACAAGCAAGTGTTGGCTGAGCTGCAAGCCGCCGGCCATGTTTACCCTTGCTACATGAGCGTGGCCGAACTCGATGCCCTGCGCGAGCGCCAGATGGCTGCCAAAGAAAAGCCGCGCTACGACGGCACCTGGCGTCCCGAGCCCGGCAAGACCTTGCCCGCCATTCCCCCCGGTGTGCAGCCTGTGCTGCGGTTTCGCAACCCCACCGATGGCGTGGTGGCCTGGGACGACAAGGTCAAAGGGCGCATTGAAATCAGCAACCACGAGCTCGACGACTTGGTGATTGCGCGCCCCGACGGCACGCCCACCTACAACTTCTGCGTGGTGGTGGACGACATCGACATGCGCATCACCCATGTGATTCGCGGCGACGACCATGTGAACAACACGCCGCGGCAAATCAACATCTTCCGTGCGCTCGGCCATGAGCCGCCGGTGTACGCGCACTTGCCCACTGTGCTGAACGAGCAGGGCGAGAAGATGAGCAAGCGCAACGGCGCCAAGCCCGTCACCCAGTACCGCGACGAAGGCTATTTGCCCGAGGCCATGGTGAACTACCTGGCGCGTTTGGGCTGGAGCCATGGCGACGATGAAATTTTCAGCCGCGAACAATTTTTGTCGTGGTTCAACCTCGACCACTTGGGCCGCAGTGCCGCGCAGTTTGACGACGCCAAGCTGCGCTGGGTCAATGCCCAGCATTTGAAGGCCATGCCCGATGAGGCCCTGGCCTTGGCGGTCACGCCCTTCTTGGCGCAGCAGGGCTTCACGCCCGATGAGCGCCTGGTGCCCATTTGCGCACTCTTCAAAGACCGATGCGACACCCTGGTGGTGTTGGCGAATTGGGTCGCTGCTTTCTATGGTGACGTGCAGGCTTCTGCTGAAGAGTTGTCACAGCATGTGACGCCAGCGGTCAAGCCTGCTTTGACCATGCTGAGCGAGCGTTTGCAAAGTGTTGCCTGGGACAAAGCCTCTATTGCGGCGGTCATCAAAGAGGTCCTGGCGGCCACGGGCTTGAAAATGCCGCAACTGGCCATGCCGGTGCGTGTGTTGGTGATGGGGACAGCCCAAACACCCTCGCTGGATGCGGTGCTGGCGCTGAGCCATCGCGAAATGGTTTTGAGCCGCTTGGCAAAAGCCTGAAAAATAGGTTACAATCTTTTTCTCGACGCCCAAACGGGGGTATAGCTCAGCTGGGAGAGCGCTTGCATGGCATGCAAGAGGTCAGCGGTTCGATCCCGCTTACCTCCACCAGAAAGCGTCGAGTTGGAAACAGTCCAGGTTTTGACCCTATCGTCTAGAGGCCTAGGACATCACCCTTTCACGGTGAGTACCGGGGTTCGAATCCCCGTAGGGTCGCCAAGTTTGCAGCACTTGGCAGCCGGTTGCAAAACCGGTTGCGAAAGTTGCACCACGCGGAGTGGTAGTTCAGTTGGTTAGAATACCGGCCTGTCACGCCGGGGGTCGCGGGTTCGAGCCCCGTCCACTCCGCCAAGTCCTTAGTAAAAACGCCCCTTTCGGGGCGTTTTTCATTTGTGCATGCCGTTTATTGGCCATCAGTCTTTGCTTACTGCTTGCTCAGCCATCAAGGCTTCCCCACCCCCTGCAAGCGGTTGATGTACTCCACCAACGCCAGCACCCTCACACGGACATAGGCATCCGGGTCGTAGAAGGTGTCCAAGTAATGCTCGGCCGCCTTGATGCGGTAAGTCTGCCCCCAGACAGGCATGTCCCGGCTGCCGTGCGCTTGCATGTTGTCTCCCGTGATGCTGTCGTACACCCTCGCCATGGGAAAGATGCCGGCATTGCCGCGGCTCAAGGTGGTGAGGTCGGGCGGTGGCTTGCGCAACAAGTCGGCAATCGGGCCATTGCCTTTGCCATCGCGCCCATGGCAGGAAGCGCACTGCGATAAAAATTCCTGTTGGCCAAAGTCCATCGGCTTGACGGGTTTCTTCTGCGCTGACGTCAGCAGGGGCAGGGCAACCAGAAGCCCGAAAAGGGGCAAGCGCAGGGCATGGAAGCGTTTCATTTTTCAGGCCTTTCGTTGAGAGCTCGGTACTTGATTGATTTCGCACTCTAAAAAAGGCACTTCGAACGGTCTGTGCAGTTGCGAACAATTGTTGATGCATGGTCTTGAACCGTACGCCCTGACACCCTTACACTCTGCAAATGGACAAACCAGTACATTCTGCGAAAAAAGCCAAACGAAGCCCCACGCGCACCAACGATCCCGAGCGCACGATGGCCGGGATCATGGAGGTGGCCACCGCCGAGTTTGCGGCCAAGGGCCTGGCCGGGGCGCGCATCGATGCCATTGCCGATGCCACGCACACCAGCAAGCGCATGATTTATTACTACTTTGGCAGCAAGGAAGGTTTGTACCTGGCGGTGCTGGAGGAGTCGTACCGGCGCATGCGCCAGATCGAGGCGGATTTGCACCTCTCGGACCTGCCGCCCGAAGAGGCTCTGGCCAAACTGGTGGGCTTCACCTTTGACAGGCACCACAGCAACCAGGACTTCATCCGGCTGGTGATGTCAGAGAACATGCAGCGGGGCAAGTACTTGGCGCAGAGCAAAGTCATTCAGGGGCTGAACGTGTCGGTGATTCAGTCCATCCAGGACTTGTACGAACGGGGTGTGGTGCAGGGGGTGTTTCGCCCGGGCTTGGACCCGACCGACATCCACGAGTCGATTTCCGCGTTGGCGTTTTTCAACGTGTCCAACCGCTACACCTTTGACCTGATTTTCAAGCGCGACGGCCACCTTGCGCCCACCCTGGCATCAAGGCGCGCCAATGTGATTGACATGGTGCTGCGCTTTGTCAGACATTCAGGAAGTGCATAACTGCTAGTTTGGTATCCATCCTAAATGCTAGGGTTTTTACTTATCCAAATAAAACTAACTGTTTTGTACATTTTGTCTTCACGCCCAATTCACAAGGATGCCGGTCATGCTGAACCGATTCATTGACGGCTATTGCCGTCTCATCACTTTCCTGATCGTTGCCGCTTTGGCGGTGATGGTGGTGCTGGTGTTCGGCAACGTGGTGCTGCGCTACGGCTTCAATTCGGGCATCACGGTGTCGGAAGAGTTGTCGCGCTGGCTGTTTGTCTGGGTCACGTTCCTGGGGGCGGTGGTGGCATTGAATGAGCGCACGCACTTGGGCTCGGACATGCTGGTCAGCCGCTTGTCGGTCACGGGCAAGAAGGTGTGCCTGTTTTTGACGCATGTCCTGATGCTCTTCATTTGCTGGCTGTTGTTCAAAGGCTCGCTGGATCAGGTGATGGTGAACCTGGAGTCGTCGAGCGCGGCCATGGAAGTGCCGATGTCCATTTTTTACGCCAGCGGCATGGTGTGCGCCGCGTCCAGCGCGGTGATCCTGGTGGCGCATTTGCTGCGCCTGTTGCGTGGTGAGCTCAGCGAAGAGGAGCTGATCGGCATTCGGGAATCCGAAGACGAGCCCTTGGACCTGTCCAAGCAGCACTGAAGAGAAAGACTCAGACCATGACCATTGCCGTCTTTCTCTCTTCGTTGTTGGCCGCCATGTTGTTGGGCGTGCCCATTGCCTTCTCTTTGTTGTTGTGCGGCGCCGCGCTGATGTGGCATCTGAACATGTTCGACGCGCAAATTTTGGCGCAGAACATCATTGAAGGCTCCAACAGTTTTCCCTTGCTGGCCGTGCCATTTTTCATGTTGGCGGGCGAGGTGATGAACACCGGCGGCTTGTCGCGGCGCATTGTGAATTTCGCGCTGGCCTTGGTGGGGCATGTGCGCGGTGGCTTGGGCTATGTGACCATCATTGCCGCCTGTATTTTGTCGGCCCTCTCAGGCTCGGCGGTGGCCGATGCGGCCGCGCTGACCGCGCTGTTGTTGCCGATGATGGTGCGCGCCGGGCACGACAAGGCGCGCAGTGGTGGCCTGATTGCCGCTTGTGGCGTGATCGGCCCGATCATCCCGCCGTCGATTGGATTTGTGATTTTTGGTGTGGCCGCCAACGTGTCGGTCACCAAGCTTTTCTTGGCCGGCATTTTTCCGGGCATCTGGCTGGCGCTGGGTTTGTGGCTGACCTGGTGGTGGACCACTCGCAAGGAAAAGCTGGAAACGCCCCCGCGCCGCACCAAGGGTGAAGTGTTGCAGGCAATGCGCGAGGCAGGCTGGGCCTTGACCTTGCCCCTGATCATCATTGTGGGCTTGCGCATGGGCGTTTTCACGCCGACCGAGGCTGCCGTGGTGGCCGCGGTGTTTGCCATGTTTGTGGCGGGCGTGATTTATCGTGAGCTGAGCTGGCGTCAGCTGTACCAGACCTTTGAGGCGGCTGCCAAAACCACTTCGGTGGTGATGTTCCTGGTGGCCGCAGCCATGGTGTCGGCCTGGCTGATCACCGTGGCGCAACTGCCTGCGCAGGTGGTGCAATTGCTGAGCCCTCTGCTCGACAACCCGACCCTGCTGATGTTTGCCATCATGGCCTTGGTGATCGTGGTGGGCACGGCCATGGACATGACGCCCACCATTTTGATCCTGACACCCGTGCTCATGCCCCTGGTGAAGGCCGCGGGCATTGACCCGGTGTACTTTGGCGTGATGTTCATCATCAACAACTCGATCGGCTTGGTGACGCCGCCTGTGGGCACGGTGCTCAATGCTGTGGCGGGGGTGGGGCGCATGAAGATGGACGACGTCACCCGTGGGGTGATGCCTTTCATGATCGTGCAGTTCGCCGTCATGTTCCTGATGGTGCTGTTCCCGCAGCTGGTGATGTGGCCTGCCAAGTTGCTGTACTGATGTTTTCCAAAGCTCGGCATGCTTTGTACGCCATGCCGAGCCCCTTTTTGTTGCGTACTTAACCTGTTCTTAGGATGGAGACAAGCATGAAACGTTTGATGATCAAGTCGGTGTTGGCGCTGGCTGCCGTGGCAGCCATGGGCATGGCCAGTGCACAGGAGCGCACCCTCAAGATGGGCCTGAACGGTCCCGAAGGCCACCCCGCTGTGGCAGGCATGAAGAAGTTTGCCGAGACCGTGGCTGCCAAGTCGGGCGGCAAGATCAAGGTCAACCTGTTCCTCAACGGCTCCTTGGGCAGCGACCAAGCCGTGGTGTCGGCACTCAAGGGCGGCACGATTGAGCTGGCCGTCATGAACTCTGGCATTTTGGCCAGCGAGGCCAAAGAACTGGCGATCTTCGATTTCCCCTTCCTGTTTGCCAACGAGAAAGAGTCTGACGCCATCGTGGACGGCCCGGTGGGCAAGAAGATGCACGCGCTGCTCGAGCCCAAGGGCTTGATTGGCTTGTCTTACTGGGAACTCGGCTACCGCCAGATCACCAACAGCAAGCGTGCTGTCAACAAAGTGGAAGACCTCGAAGGCCTGAAGCTGCGCGTCATCCCCAACCCGATCAACATCGATTGGGTCAAGGCTTTGAACGCCAACCCCACGCCCATGCCTTTCCCCGAGGTGTACGGTGGCTTGGAGCAGAAAGCCATTGACGGGCAAGAGAACCCCATTTCGGTGATCGCCGCCAACAAGTTCTGGGAAGTGCAAAAGCACATCGTGCTGAGCAACCACCAGTACAACCCCCAGTCGGTGATCATGAGCAAGAAGGTGTGGGACTCGCTGACGCCTGCCGAGCGCAAGCTGATTGACGATGCCGCCGACGAAGCCGCCAAAACCCAGCGCACCGAATCCCGAGCTGCCGTGGCCGCCAACCTCGAGTTGCTGAAGAAAAACGGCATGACCGTGACCCAACTGCCCCCGGCAGAGGTGGCCAAGCTGCGCGAAAAAATGAAGCCCGTGATCGCCAAATACTCCGCCAACGTGGGTGACGCCACCGTCAACGAGATGATGGCCGAACTCGCCAAGCTGCGTAAGTAAGAAAGAGAAAAGGGGTCAGGTCTTGAGTTTTGCCTTTTTTCTGTGGATAACTCAAGTGGTTCGCCGGCTTGTGTAGTTATCCACAGAAAAAAGGCAAAACTCAAGACCTGACCCCATGCCGACCCCATGCCCCCCACCAGGAGACGTTTATGAAAATTGTCATGCTGCATGGCATCAACCACAACATGTTTGGCAAGCGCGATCCGAAGCAGTACGGGACGATCACGCTGGACCAGATCAATGACAGCTTGCATCAGCTGGGCAAAGAGCTGGGCGTGTCGGTGGAGTGTTTCCAGACCAACAGTGAAGGCGAGATGTCCGAGCGCATTCACAAGGCTTATTTCGACAATGTGGACGCGGTGCTGATCAATGCCGGCGCCTGGACGCATTACAGCTACGGCATCCGCGATGCCCTGGCCATTCTGACCTGCCCGATTGTGGAGTTGCACATGTCCAACATCCATGCGCGCGAAGCCTTCCGCCATGTGTCGGTGTTTGCAGAAATTGTGACCGGACAAATTTGTGGTTTTGGCGCAGACAGCTACCTGCTGGCGCTGCGTGCTGCGGTCAACGCGGCCAAAGCCAAGGCCAAGTGAGCCAACGCACGCCACGCACATTGACGCAGAAGCCCAGGAGTTTTTCTTGATCACCGGACACACAGAAATCATCGCGCACATTGGGTACCCCACCCACAGCTTCAAGGCGCCGATGATTTACAACCCTTATTTCGACAGCGCCAACATTGACGCCGTGGTGGTTCCCATGGGCTGCAAGGCCGAGGACTATCCCGTGTTTCTGAAATCGGTATTCACCCTGGCGAACATTCGCGGCGCCTTGATCACCATGCCGCACAAGGTCACCACGGTGGGCTTGCTCGACGAGGTGAGTGCGGCAGTGAAGGTGGCAGGGGCCTGCAATGCGGTCAAGCGCTTGCCCGATGGCCGCTTGGTCGGGGACATGTTCGATGGCGAAGGCTTTGTGCGCGGCGTGTTGCGCAAGGGCCTGAAGCTGCAAGGCGCACGCGTGTTGGTGGTGGGCAGTGGCGGTGTAGGCTGCGCCATTGCGGCGTCACTGGCCGGTGCGGGGATAGCCGCCATCACCTTGTACGACGTCAACGACGCATCGGCCAAAGCCTTGGGCGCACGCCTCAAAGAGCACCATCCGCAGATCGACGTGCAAACCGGGTCGAACGATCCGCAGGGTTATGACTTGGTGGTGAACGCCACACCCATGGGCATGAACCCCGGAGACCCCTTGCCCATCGACATGGACCGCGTGTCGTCCAACACCTTCATCGGCGAAGTGGTGATGAAAACCGAGATCACGCCTTTTCTGGCAGCGGCACGCTCCAAAGGCTGCGCGACCCAGGTCGGCACCGACATGTTGTTCGAGCAGATTCCGGCGTACCTGGAGTTCTTCGGCCTCCCCACCACCACCGCAGAAAATTTGCGCGCGCTGGCCACGCTGAAATACTGAAACCACGCCGAGGGCCTTGCGCCCTCCGGTATCATCGCCGCTTTGCCCATGTCGGGCCATGTCGAGGAACACCATGTACAAAAACCTCAAGGCCGCAGGCGTGGCCTTTTCTTTTTTGCTCTCCCTCTCTACCAACGCACAGACACCCCCTCTCAAGGTGGGTTTTGTGTACGTCGCCCCGTTGACAGAAACCGGTTGGGTGCGCCAACACGAAGAAGGGCGCAAAGCGGTCGAGGCTGCGCTGAACACCCCAGGGGCGCCCCCCAAGGTGCAAACCACTTATGTCGATAACGTGGCCGAAGGCCCCGATGCGGAGCGCGTCATCCGCGACCTGGCGCGCCAAGGCCACCGGCTGATTTTCACGCCCAGTTTTGGCTACATGGAGCCCACGCTGAAAGTGGCGGCCGAGTTTCCCGAGGTGAAGTTCGAATCCATCACCGGCTACAAGCGCAGCGCCAATGTGGCGACCGCCAATGCCCGCTACTACGAGGGCCGCTACCTGGCCGGCATTGCCGCCGGCCGCATGACCCAAACCAAGGTGGCGGGGTATGTGGCGGGCTTTCCGATTCCGGAAGTGCTGCAAGGCATCAATGCCTTTACGCTGGGCTTGCGCTCGGTGAACCCGCAGGCCGAAGTGCGCGTCATTTGGCTCAACGCCTGGTTTGACCCCCCGCGCGAGCGCGAGGCCGCCATCACTCTGTTCAATCAGAACGCCGACGTGGTGGCCTTTCACACAGGCTCCAACGCCGTGATGGTCGCGGCCCAGGAGCGTGGCAAGTTCGCCATTGGCTACCACTCGGACATGCGCAAGGTGGCCCCCGACGCCCAACTGCTGACCGTGACCCACCAATGGGGCGCTTATTACAGCCGTCGCGCCCGCGAAGTGCTGGAAGGGCGCTGGGCCTCGGGCGATGTCTGGGGCGGCGTGCGCGAGGGCATGGTGCGGGTGGAAGGCTTTGGCAGCAAGGTGCCCAAAGCGGTGCAAGACGAGGTGCTGCAGCGCCAAAAAGAGCTGGCCGCAGGGCAGTTGCAACCCTTCACCGGCCCGATTTCCGACAATGAAGGCCGACAGGTTGTGGCCCCGGGCAAAAAGCTGACCGACCCGGAAATCCTCACCATGAATTACCTGGTGCAAGGCGTGGTGACCAAGCCCTAGTGCTCTTAGAATGCCCCCATGAGCATCAAATCTGACAAATGGATTCGGCGCATGGCCGAGCAGCACGGCATGATCGAGCCCTTCGAGCCCGGCCAGGTGCGCCAGCGCGACGGGCACAAGATCGTCAGCTACGGGACCAGCAGCTACGGCTATGACATTCGGTGTGCGCCTGAATTCAAGGTGTTCACCAACATTCACAGCACGGTGGTCGACCCCAAGAACTTTGATGAAAAGAGCTTTGTCGACATCGAGTCCGATGTGTGCATCATTCCACCCAACAGCTTTGCGCTGGCCCGCACGGTGGAATACTTTCGCATTCCTCGCAATGTGCTGACCATTTGCCTGGGCAAGAGCACCTATGCGCGTTGCGGCATCATCGTCAACGTGACCCCGTTCGAGCCGGAGTGGGAGGGCTATGTGACGCTGGAATTCAGCAACACCACCCCGTTGCCCGCCAAGATTTACGCCGGCGAGGGCTGCGCCCAGGTGCTGTTCTTCGAGAGCGACGAGGTTTGCGAGACCAGCTACAAAGACCGCGGCGGCAAATACCAGGGCCAGGTGGGCGTGACCCTGCCCAAAACCTGAAAACAACGGTTCGGCGTGCTTTGTTTGGGCTGTCGCGGCAAGAGTGCGACAATCAGCCCCTGACATGAGTTCCTTTTCAAATTTGCAGCTGGCCCCCGGGCTGGCACGTGCCGTAGCCGAAATGGGCTACGAGTCGATGACCCCCATCCAGGCCCAAGCCATCCCCGTGGTGCTGACCGGCCAGGACGTGATGGGTGCCGCCCAGACCGGGACCGGTAAAACCGCAGCCTTCTCTTTGCCGCTGCTGCAGCGCTTGCTCAAGCACGAAAACCCCTCGACCTCACCGGCACGCCACCCCGTGCGCGCCCTGGTGTTGTTGCCCACCCGTGAGCTCGCCGACCAGGTCGCCCAGCAGGTGAAGCTGTACGCCAAATACACCCAGTTGCGCAGTGCCGTGGTGTTTGGTGGCATGGACATGAAGCCCCAGACCCTGGAGCTCAAGCGTGGCGTGGAAGTGCTGGTGGCCACCCCAGGACGTTTGCTGGACCACATCGAGGCCAAAAACGTGGTGCTCAACCAGGTGGAATACGTGGTGCTGGACGAAGCCGACCGCATGCTGGACATTGGCTTCTTGCCCGATTTGCAGCGCATTCTGAGCTTTTTGCCCAAGCAGCGCACCACCTTGCTGTTCTCGGCCACGTTCTCGCCCGAAATCAAGCGACTCGCTGGCAGCTACTTGCAAAACCCGATCACCATCGAGGTGGCGCGCCCCAATGAGACAGCCTCCACGGTCAGCCAGCATTTCTACAGCGTGACCGACGACGACAAGCGCCGCGCGCTCAAGCAGTTGGTCAAACAAAACGGCATCACCCAAGCTTTTGTGTTTGTGAACAGCAAGCTTGGCTGTGCCCGCCTGGCCCGCTCCCTGGAGCGCGATGGCCTGAAAACCACCGCATTGCATGGCGACAAAAGCCAGGACGAACGCCTCAAGGCGCTAGACGCCTTCAAGCGCGGCGAAGTCGATTTGCTGGTGTGCACCGATGTGGCCGCGCGCGGCCTGGACATCAAGGATGTGCCCGCGGTGTTTAACTTCGATGTGCCCTTCAACGCCGAAGACTATGTGCACCGCATTGGCCGCACCGGCCGTGCCGGCGCATCGGGCCTGGCCATCAGTTTTGTGTCGGGCAGCGACCAGCGTTTGGTGGCCGACATTGAGAAGCTGATCAAGAAAAAAATCGAGCTCGAAGCCGTGGAGTTTGAGGAAGACCGCCCCCGCGGCCGCATCAACACCGGCCGCCGCGCCTGGGGCGAAGACGACCCGCGCGATGTGCTGGACGCGCCGTCCGAGCAACGCCCTGCAGAGCGTGAGCGGGAAGGCCGCAGCAGCAGCCGTTATGCGCCACGCCACAGCGCGCCCAAAGATCCTTTCTTCGACAAGCCCTATGAAGCGGGGGAAGTGAAAGAGGAAAAACCCAGCTGGGAAGTGTCGACTCGCCCCACGGCGCGCGCCATTTCCAGCAACATCAAGCCCAAGCGCAAAGTCGCCGCCTTGTTCAAAAACCAAGAGCCGGCTTAAGCCGCAGGCTCTTCGATCCACTCGCCTTGTTGCACGGCATCCACGCCGGTGCCGGGCGTCCAGCGCAGGGCGCTCAAGCTGCGCCCCCAGACACAGCCGGTGTCCAGGCACACCACATTCGGTCGCCACAGGCCGCCTGCGGTCGACCAGTGGCCAAACGCGACCATCACCTCTGCGGTTTGGCGGTTCGGCACGTCAAACCAGGGCATGAAGCCCTCTGGGGCAGCATCCAGGCCCTCCTTGGCCTGGAACTCCATTTGGCCTTGCGGCGTGCAAAAGCGCAGACGCGTCAAGGCGTTGACGATCACTCGCAAGCGGTCCATGCCTTGCAAGCCTTCGTGCCAACGGTCGGGCAAGTTGCCGTACATCTCGGTGAGGAACTGAGCGCGCTGCGGGCTTTGGAGCACCGCGCTGACTTCGCCGGCCAGTTGCAGGGTTTGCTCAGCGCTCCATTGCGGCAGCACTCCGGCATGCACCATCAGGCAGGTGCCGTGGCGAAGGGCCAAGGGTTGTTGCGACAGCCAGTCGAGCAGGGCGCGGCGGTCGGGCGCGTCCAGGATGTCTTGCACCGTGTCGCCGGCTTTCAGGGGGCGAATGCCCAAGTCGACCGACAGCAGGTGCAGGTCATGGTTGCCCAGCAAAGACCGCGCGCTGTCGCCATAGCCCATCAGTCGGCGCAAGACAGCCGCATTGGCCGGCCCACGGTTGACCAAATCGCCGAGCAAGTACAGGGTGTCCCGGCTGGGTGAGAAGTCGATGCGCTGCAGCAGGCGGCCCAAGGCAGCGTCACAGCCCTGGATATCGCCAATCAAGTAAAGTGCCATGAGTGCATTGTCCCATTGCCATGATCTAATGTGTGACCCATGGATTTGTTGCTGATTGTTTTGCTGACGCTGCTCAACGGCGTGTTCGCGATGTCCGAGATGGCCTTGGCATCGAGCCGCAAGGCGCGCTTGTCCGCCTTTGAAGAGGCGGGCGACCGCGGTGCCATTGTGGCGCTGCGCCTCATGGAGCAGCCCACCCAGTTTTTGTCGACGGTGCAAATTGGCATCACCTCGATTGGCGTGCTCAACGGCATTGTGGGCGAGGCAGCCTTCAGCGATTCACTCTCGCGCTGGTTGCAAGTGCAGGGCTTGAGTGTCTCGGCCGCGGGCATCCTGGCCACCGCGGTGGTGGTGTCACTCATCACCTGCATCACGATCGTGTTTGGCGAGCTGGTGCCTAAGCGCATTGGGCAGTTGTATCCCGAGACGGTGGCGCGTTGGGTGGCGCCCACCATGCACGTGCTGGCGCAAGTGGCGCGCCCCTTGGTGGTGTCCTTGTCATGGGCCACCGCGGCTGTGCTGCAATTGATTCGCGTCAACACGCGCCATGCACACACCGTGACCGAAGAAGAAATTCGCGCCAGCCTCAGCGAGGGCGTGGATGCGGGCGTGATTGAAAAACAGGAACACCAGATGGTGCAGAATGTTTTTCACTTGGACGATCGCCCCCTGACCTCCATTATGGTGCCGCGTTCCGAAGTGGTGTGGCTGGACCAAACCCTGACAGTGCGTGAGGCGCTGGCCCAGGTGGCGGCGCACGCCTCGCACTCCTGGTACCCGGTGTGTCGTGGCAGTTTGGACGATGTGGCCGGCGTGGTCAGCCTGGGCCAGATGGTGCATCACCTCACGCCAGACGATGCCATCGAGACCCTGATGGTCACGGCGGCCTTCGTGCCGGAAACCTTGAGCGGCCTGGATTTGCTGGAACAGTTCCGCCGGCCTGACGCCCACCAGGCCGCACGCACTGGCGCTTCGGGGCGCATGGTGCTGGTGGTGGACGAATATGGCGTGGTGCAAGGCCTGATGACGCCGCGCGACTTGCTGGAAGCCATCACCGGCGAATGGCTGGCCGCCACGCGGCACGACGCGGCCTGGGCCACGCCGCGCGACGATGGCAGCTGGTTGCTCGATGGCACCATGCCCATCACCGAGTTCAAGTCGCGCTTGGACATCCGCGACGATTTGCCTGAAGAAGAGCGTGGCCGCTACAACACCCTGGCCGGCTTGATCCTTTTCTTGCTGGGGCATTTGCCGCAGCGCGGCGAACGGGTGGAGTGCCAAGGCTGGCAGTTGGAGGTGCAAACCCTGGAAGGGCGGCGCATCGACCAGGTGCTGGCGCGACCCATCCCAATTGCCCCATCCTGAGCAGCGCTGCTTCTGTCACCGATGTTGCAGGCCTACGGGGAAAAACTCTTGGCGCCCGATTTGAAACATGTCTAAATGGAGATTGAAGTTCTCGCAGAAGACATTTCCCATTTTTCGTTTCAATCGAGGAGACATTCATGGCTGTTTTTTCCCACACCAAGCGAACCCTTGTCACGGCCCTGGCGGCCGTTGGCGTTTGGGCCAGCGTGCTGCCGGCCCAGGCCCAGCAAGCCCCCCTCAAAATTGGCCTGACCACAGCGGTTCAGTTGCAAGTGGGCCGAGACACGCAAGAAGCGGCCAAGATTGCCATCGATGAAATCAACGCCAAGGGCGGCGTGATGGGCCGCAAGCTGTCCTATGTGGTGGCCGATGAAACGGAAAACCCCGAGGTGGGCATCAACGCCATCAAAAAGCTGACGGCCGATGAAAAAGTGGACGTCATCGTGGGCGGCTACACCAGCGGCGTGACGCTGGCGCAATTGCCGCACATCTCCTCCGCCAAAACCATTTACCTGGGCGTGGGCGCTGCGTCACCCGCCATCACCGCCAAGGTGAAGCAAGACTACGACAACTACAAATACATTTTCCGCACCGGCCCCATCAACGCCGCGCACCAAGCGCGTGGTTTGGTGGGCTGGATCTCCGGCCACCTGATTGGTGAGTTGGGCCTGAAGAAAATCGCCATCATTGGCGAGAACGCCAAATGGGTGCAAGACTTGGTGCCGGTGCTCAGGAAGGGCGCAGTCGATGTCGGCGCCGATGTGCGCATGACCGAATTCTTTGACACCACCACCTCCGACTTCTCGCCCTTGCTCTCCAAGATTCGCGGCAGCGGCGCCGAATTCCTGGTGGTGATTTTGTCGCATGCCTCGAGCGATGTGTTTGCCAAGCAGTGGTATGACGCCCGTTTCCCCATGCCCTTTGGTGGCATCGACGTGAAATCCATGGACGGTGACTTCTTTGAGCGCGTCGGCGGCAAGTCCATCAGCCAGATCGCTGCCAACTTTGCCGTGCGTGCGCCGCTGACTCCCAAGACCATTCCCTTCTTTGACGAGTTCAAGAAGCGTACCGGGCGAGTGCCGGTGTATACCGCTTTCGGCACCTATGACTCGATTCACGCTTATGCCCAAGCCATTGAGCGTGCCAAGAGCTTTGACACCAATGCCATCATCAAAGAGCTGGAGAAGACCAGCATGGTGGGCATCTCGGGACAAATTGAGTACGACGAAAACCACGACGTCAAAGCCGGCGGCAAGTACATCAACTTCTTGTTTGCACAATGGCAACCCAAGGGTGAGCGTGTGGTGGTGTGGCCCAAAGAGCTGCGCAACGGCAACATGATCATGCCGCCCTGGCTGACCAAGTAAGCCTGCCTGAACCACTCCATCATCGGTCTTCGACAGAAGGCGAGGGACACGCGTGCTTGAAATCCTGATCTTCGGTGCTGTCACCAGCGCCATCTACGCCATGCTGGCGGTGGGCTTCACCCTGATTTTTGGGGTGGCCCGCATCCTCAACCTGGCGCATGGCTCCTTTTACGCCCTGGGGGCGTACGGGGCCTATTTGCTGACCACGGTCTTCAACATCCCCTTGGTGGTGGCAACCCCCCTGGTGGTGTTGGGCGTGGCGCTGTTTGGCATGGTGGTCGAGCGCGTGCTGATTCGCCCCATGCGCAAATCGCAATTGGCGGTGCTGATGATCAGCCTGGCCATTGCCCTGGTGGTGGAGCAGGTGCTGTTCCTCAGCTTTGGCTCGGAATACCGCAATGTGCCCAGCTTCATCGAGCAAAAGTATGTTGTCGGCGGCGTTGATGTGGCGGGCCAGCGCTTGCTGACCTTGCTGGTCGCGGTGGTCTCGATTGGCGGCTTGTACCTGTTCATTCAGCGCACCCGCTTGGGCAGTGCCATTCTGGCGATCTCACAAGACCCCGAGGCTGCGCAATACATGGGCATTCCCAGCGACCGCATCTTTGGCATTGTGATGGCCCTGTCGGCGGGCTTGGCCGCGCTGGCGGGCATCATGGCCGGACCGTTTCTGAGCGTTCAGCCTTCCATGCACCTGCTGCCCATTGTCAAGGCCTTTGCCATCGTGGTGGTGGGCGGTCTGGGCTCGATCCCCGGCAGCATCGTCGCCGCCCTGATGTTGGGCTATGCCGAAACCTTTGTGGCTTATGGCATCTCGACCGCTTGGACTGAAATTGTTTCTGTGGCCGCGACCTTGCTCATGCTGGTGCTGCGCCCCGCAGGATTCTTTGGCAAGCGCGCCGCTTTCTGATGGGCAGGACACGACATGCAAGCTAAAAACATAGACCGCACGGGCGCCCTGTTGGCCGTGATCGCCTTGGCGATCCTGCCGCTGGTGTTTGACAGTCGCTACCTCATTGGCGTGCTCACCGTGGCGGCCATTTATGGCATCTGGTCGGTCAGCTGGGACTTCATGTCCGGGCTGACCGGGCGGGAAAACTTTGGCCACTCGCTGTTCATTGGCGTGGGCGCTTATGCCGCTGGTTTCCTCAACACAGAATTTGGCGCGAGCGCCTGGTGGAGCTTGCCTGTGGGCATGCTGGCCGCCGTGGTGTTTGCGCTCATCATGGGCTTTCCAACCTTGCGACTCAAGGGGCCGTACTTTGCATTGGCCATGCTGTCGGGCGCGGTCATCATGCAGCGCCTGATGCTGATTTTTTGGGAGTACACCGGGGGCGAAGAGGGCATCAATGGCATCGAGCCATTGCTGCGCTCGCCCTTGCATTTCTACTGGCTGGTGCTGGGCATCTTGGTGGCGACCACTTTGTTGCTGAGCTGGTTGGCGCGTTCGCACTGGGGCTTGATTTTGAAAGCCATCCGCGGGGACGAAGCCACTTGCCAGGCTGCGGGCTTGAACATCACCTATTACAAAATTGCGTCGCTGGTCATCAGCGCCGCCTTTGCCGGCATGGGGGGCGCGCTGTATGCCCACTACCAGCTGCAGGTCAGCCCGCAACTCTTTGCAGTGGTGACCTCGGTGACCATCATCACCATGGTGTATGTGGGCGGTATGGCCTCCATCTATGGGCCGATTGGTGGCGCCTTGTTGCTGACCCTGATGACCGAGTTGCTGCGTAATTTTGGGGAATGGCGCCTGATGGTTTACAGCGTGGTGCTGATCCTGATTTTGTTCTTCTTGCCGCAGGGCTTGGTGGCGCCCACCTGGCAGCGCATTCGCAGTGCGTTCCTGGGAGGAAAATCATGAGCCTGCTTTCCGTTAAAAACCTGGACAAGCGCTTTGGCGGCTTGCACGCGGTCAAGGATGTCAGCCTGGACGTTAAAAATGGCGACATTCTGGGCATTCTCGGCCCCAACGGCGCGGGCAAGACCACGCTCTACAACCTGCTGACGGGTTTCATCAAGCCCGACAACGGCGAGGTGCTGCTGGAAGGCCAGCCCCTGCTGGGTTTGCCGCCGCACAAGGTGGTGGGCATGGGTGTGGCGCGCACCTTTCAGTTGTGCCGCCCCTTCGTGGGCTTGAGCGTGCTGGAGAACGTCATGGTCGGCAGCCTGGGGCCCCGTGTGCCGGCCGTTGACCTGACCGAGCGCGCGCGTCACTTGCTGGCGCAAGTGGGGCTGGCTGGCAAGGAAGATTCAGCGGCCGAGTTGTTGTCCTACGGTGACCAGCGTCGCCTGGAAATTGCACGCGCCTTGGCCACCGAGCCGCGCTTGCTGCTGTTGGATGAGCCGTTTGCCGGCCTGGGCTCGGGGGAGATTGCCGCGCTCTCCGAGTTGATTCGCGATCTGCACAAAAACCAGGGCCTCACGATTTTGCTGATCGAGCACAAGTTGCGCGAGTTCATGCAGCTGGTGTCGCATGTGGTGGCGATTGATTTCGGCCAGGTGATTGCGACCGGTTCCCCGAGCGAGATTGTGAAAAATCCCAAAGTCATTGAGGCCTACATTGGGCGACAGGATCCCGATCATGCTGCTTGAAATTGAAAACATGAGCGCCTCTTACGGCAAGGCGCTGGCGCTTGAAAACATCAGCATGCACATTTCGCCCGGCGAGTTTGTGGCGGTGCTGGGGCCCAACGGCGCTGGCAAGTCCACTTTGCTCAAGTGCATTTCACGCATGCTGGGCGCCGAGGGCACGCTGAAATTCAATGGCGAATCCTTGCATGGCTACCCCGCACATGAAGTGGTGGGGCGCGGCATTTGCCATTGCCCTGAGGGGCGACGTTTGTTTCCCGAGTTGACGGTGCTCAAGAACCTGATGCTGGGAGCTTACCTGCGAGACGATGCCGATGCGGTGGCCCGCGACCTGGAGCGGGTCTATGGCCTGTTTCCCATCTTGCGCGACCGCGTGGGGCAGATGGTCAGCACCTTGTCGGGCGGGCAACAACAAATGGTGGCCATTGGTCGCGCACTGATGGGCGGCCCGAAGCTCTTGCTGCTGGATGAGCCCTCGGTGGGCATTGCACACCGTTTGAAGCACGAAATCTATGATGCCATTCGCCAGATTCGCGATGGCGGCGTGGCCATCCTGATGGCCGAGCAAGACGCCTTGTCGGCCTTGCGCATTGCCGAGCGCGCCTATGTGCTCGAGCATGGTTCTGTGGCGCGAGAGGGCCCTGTGGCCGAGTTGAGCCGCGATGACCACATTCGCCAGATTTACCTGGGCGTGGCCTGAGCCGGAAAGCTTCGTAACCGACTCGTAACCCGGCCGCGGCCCGGGGTCGTTACCATGGCGGTATGACGACCCGATCCAACCGTGACAATGAACGCCAGCTGGTCGAAGACATCCGCCTGCTGGGCCGCATCCTGGGCGATGTCATCCGCGACCATGAGGGCGACAAGATTTTTGCGCTGATCGAGCAGATCCGCAAACTCTCGGTGGCCTTTCGGCGCGATGCCGATGCCGAGGCCGAAAAAGCCCTGAAGAAGCTGCTCAAAAGCCTGGCCAGCGACGAGGCGGTGAAGGTCATTCGCGCCTTCACCTACTTCAGCCACCTGGCCAATTTGGCCGAAGACCAGCACCACCTGCGCCGCCGCGAAGTGCATGAGCGCGCGGGCGACACCCAAGAGGGCAGCGTCGAGGTGAGCTTGCAGCGCCTGCGCTGGGCTGGCCTGACGCCCCATGCAGTGGCCAAAATGCTGGCACAAGCCCATGTGTCGCCGGTGTTGACAGCGCACCCTACCGAGGTGCAGCGCAAAAGTATTCTGGACGCCGAGCGTGACATTGCCAAATTGCTGGCGCAACGCGATGCCATTCGCGACCGCGCGAGAGGCCATGCGGCGGCGCGTGACGCCTTGAGCGCCCGCGAGTTGGTGGCCAACGAGGCCTTGATGCGTGCGCGCGTCATGCAGTTGTGGCACACCCGCTTGTTGCGCTTCACCAAGCTCACGGTGTCAGACGAGGTGGACAACGCGCTGAGCTATTACGAGGCCACTTTCCTGCGCGAAATTCCCAAGCTCTACCGTTCCCTGGAAGACGCTTTGCCCGGCCAGAGCGTGGCACCTTTTTTGCGCATGGGCCAGTGGATTGGTGGCGACCGCGATGGCAACCCGAATGTCAGCGCCGACACCTTGCGCTATGCCTTGCAGCGACAGGCCGACATGGCCTTGCGCCATTACCTGACCGAACTTTTTCACCTGGGCACCGAGTTGTCGCTGTCGGCCATGTTGGTCGATGTGACGCCCGAAATGCGGGCCTTGGCCGAAGCCTCGCCCGACAACAATGCCCACCGCCAGGACGAGCCTTACCGGCGCGCCATCAACGGCATGTATGCCCGCTTGGCCGCCAGCTTGAAAGAGCTGACCGGTGGCGATGCGGCGCGCCACGCTGTGGCCCCGCAAAACCCATACCCCAACGCCCAGGCCTTGGCGCACGACCTGGCCGTGATGGACCGCTCGCTCAGTGCACAGCACGGCACGGCCTTGGCGCAGCAGCGCCTGCGGCCTTTGATGCGCGCGGTCGATGTGTTTGGCTTTCATCTGGCCACGGTGGACCTGCGGCAAAGCTCTGACCAGCATGAGCGGGTGGTGGCCGAGTTGCTGGCCACGGCCGGCATTGAAGCCCACTATGCGGGCCTGAGCGAGGCCGACAAACAAGCCGTGCTGCTGCGCCTCTTGAACGATGCCCGGCCCTTGCGCGTCTTGCAGGCGCAGTACAGCAACCATGCCGTGCATGAACTGGCCATTTTTGAGACAGCCCGCCAGATGCGCGAGCGTTACGGCGCGCAAGCCATCGTGCACAACATCATCAGCCACACCGAAACCGTCAGCGATTTGCTGGAAGTGCTGTTGCTGCAAAAAGAAACGGGGCTGATGCAGCAAACCTTGTCGCGCCAAGCGCACACCGATTTGATCGTCGTGCCTTTGTTTGAAACCATTGACGACTTGCGCCATGCGGCCCTCATCATGCGCGACTTCTTTGCGCTGCCGGGCGTGGCCGCCATGGTGCAGCGATCGGGCGGCGTGCAAGACATCATGCTGGGTTACTCGGACAGCAACAAGGACGGCGGCATTTTCACCAGCAACTGGGAGCTGTACCGCGCCGAGATTGACCTGGTGGCGCTGTTTGACGAGCTGGCGGTCTCGCATGGCATTCGCTTACGCATGTTCCATGGCCGCGGTGGTACCGTGGGGCGCGGCGGCGGCCCCAGCTACCAGGCCATCCTGGCGCAACCGCCGGGCACGGTGCGTGGCCAAATTCGCTTGACCGAACAGGGCGAGGTGATCGGCTCCAAATACGCCAATCCCGACATCGGCCGGCGCAACCTAGAGACCTTGGTGGCCGCCACCTTGGAGGCTACCTTGTTGCAGCCCACGCGGTCGCCCAGCAAAAAATTCTTGCAAGCTGCCGATGCGCTGTCGCAAGCCAGCATGAAGGCCTATCGCAGCCTGGTCTATGACACCGAAGGCTTCACCGACTATTTTTTCAATGCCACGCCGATTCGCGAAATCGCGCAGCTCAACATTGGCTCGCGTCCTGCCTCGCGCAAGGCCAGCCAACGCATTGAAGACCTGCGCGCCATTCCCTGGGGCTTCAGCTGGGGCCAATGCCGACTGACCTTGCCAGGCTGGTTGGGTTTTGGCTCGGCGGTCGAGGCATTTTTGGCGCAGCCCACGCCCAAGGAACGCAAGGCCGCGCTGGCGCTGTTGCAGTCGATGTACCGGCAGTGGCCTTTCTTCAAGGCCTTGCTCTCCAACATGGACATGGTGCTGGCGAAAAGCGATTTGTCGCTGGCCTCGCTGTACAGCGAGCTGGTGCCGGATGCGCGATTGCGCAAGCGCATGGCCCGCCTGTTGTCAGAAGAATGGCATCGCACAGTGGATGCGCTGGCCCAGATCACGGGCGAGAAAAACCGCTTGGCCAGCAACCCTGCGCTGGCGCGCTCGATGCGCCACCGCTTTCCCTACATCGACCCTTTGCACCATTTGCAGGTGGAGTTGATTCGCCGCTACCGCCAAGGTCAGGATGACGAGCGCGTGCAGCGCGGCATTCACTTGTCCATCAACGGCATTGCGGCGGGCTTGCGCAACACCGGCTGACGCCTGTCAGGTGGGAAACACCGGCTCACCCAGGTTCAGCATCAGGCGGTTGGCCCAGGCAAAGATGGCCACAGCATGGATCAAGTCGAGGATCTCGGCATCGCTCATGCCCACATCGATCAGCGGTTGCACCGACGCGGCGTCGACCTTGTCGGGGTTCAAGGTCAGATCGATGGAGAAGGCCACGATGGCTTTTTCTCGGTCGTTGGTGCCGGCGGTGGCCGGGTTGGCAAAGACCTGGGCGATGACATCGTTGCGCTTGGCCAGCTGTTCAAAGCGTTGCGCGTGTACTGAGGCGCAATAAACGCAGCCATTGACACATGACACCACGGTAGAGGCCAGCTCGCGCTCTGCGCGTGACAGCCCGCCTGGCGCGTACATGATGGCATTGAAGGCATCGGAGCGGTGTTCCAGAATTTCTGGCTGATGCACCAAAAAGAGGTAGTAGTCGGAGACCTTGGCCTGGGGGTGACTGGCTTCCAGCACCTGGATTTGCTTGTCGCTGGCTTGCGCCAGTTGCACCGTGTCCAGCCAAGCCTTCCAGCCCAGGGTTTCGCTGGTGAAGCCGTTGATGTTCAAAGGCGTGCTCATGCGGCCTTCTCCTGCGAAGCCGCACGCGCTTGTTGCAAGGCCGAGAGCCCGCTGACCACGCGCGTTTGGTAAGAAAGAAAGGCGATCAGCTGTGCGATGGCGACCACCGCCGGTGTGCTGTAGCCCGCTTGGGGCAGGGTGTGCAGGGCGGCACGGTCACCTTCCACCGGTTTCAAAATCAGGGTGCGGGTGAAGGCCAGCAAGGCGCGCAGGCGCGCATCGGTGAGCAGGCTGAGTTGGTCGCTCTCGATGGCTTGGCACACAGCCGCTTCGATGTCGTAGGCATCCAGGCGTTCACGGTAATGGGCGGCCAAGGCCGGGTGGGGCGTGAGGCGGCAGGCGTACCAGGCGAGCAGCAAACGCTCGCGCAAGGGCACGCTCTCCAGGCCAGGGCTCAAGAGCGCGTCATAACTCTGCTGGGTGGCGTTGACCACCTTGGCGCGCTGGTGGCGAGTGGCATGCAGCGCGTCGGTTTCGGGCAGCGGGACCATGCGGTCGATCACATCGGCCGCTGGCCATTCGTCGCCCAGCAGTTCCGGGTCTGCAAAGTCGTGGATGGCTTGTTCGTGGTGCTTCACGTCTTCTCCATAAAAATGGCTGGCGATGCCGCGGGCCAGGCGCTGGGCGCCATCGCTGATGGCGGGGATGTCGCCCGACACCTGGCCATGCGACATGGCGGCGGGGTAGCAAAAACAATGGATGCGCTCCAGCCCCGGGCAACTGCCCGCGTGCTTGGGCTGGAATTCGAAGGCCGGCCCGAGGTCGGGCATGCTGGACAGCTCTTCATCCTCATCGCCCGCTGCTGGTTGGTAGCGGTCAGACCACAGCTTGAGGTGCGGCGCGATGGCCGCCAACTCGGGGCGCTCAGCCAAGGCCACCCGAAAGCCTGTGCAAAAAATCACAAAGTCCACGCGGTGCTCGGCCTTGGGCGTGGTCAGCCACAGCCCCTGCGCTGTGTCACGCACAGACAGCAGCGGGCTGCCCAAATGCATGTGGGCCTGGGGATGGCGAAACACGCGCAGTGAGCTGCCCCGCGGTGGTGGGGTTTGCTGCACGTTCATGTAGTGGCGCAACCGCCATTTCCATTCGTCTGGCAAATGCTGGTAGCCATGGGTGATGCCAGGGTTGCCCGAGCCTTTCACCTTGTTGATGCGTGGCAGCACCGCACGGCGCACCAACAGATCGACCCGCTCGGCACCTGCTTCCAGGGCGGTGGCGGCGCAGTCCATGGCCGAGGCGCTGCCGCCCACCACGGCCACGCGCAGGCCATGCAGGCGGGCTGCATCGAACAGGTCGGCCGAGTGCGCGCGCTGGCTGGGGGGAATGTGTTGCGCCTCGGGCGGCAGCCAGGCGCTGCCCAGGCCATCGCGGCCTGTGGCCAAGACCACGCGGCGTGCCAACAGGGTTTGCAATGCGCCTTGATGACGCACCTGCAATCGCACATGGCCCTCGTTGGTGGGCTCGATGGCCTCGACGGCATGGTCGTTGCGCAGGTCGACCGCCATCACGCGACGAAACCAGCGCAGGTAATCCATCCATTGGGGGCGCGGAATTTTGTCCAGCGCATCCCAGGCGGCCACGCCAAACTGCGCCTCATACCAGGCCCGAAAGGTCAGGGCGGGCAAACCCAGCGCCGGCCCAGTCAGGACCTTGGGCGAGCGCAGGGTTTCCATGCGCGCGGAGGTGACCCAGGGGCCCTCTTGGCCCACGCTGGCTTTGTCCAGCACGACCGCTTGAATGCCCAGCATCTTCAAGGCGGTGGCTGCCGTGAGGCCGGCCATGCCGCCGCCAATCACGACCACGTCCAGAACCGCTTGGCCGTCGTGTGCCTGTGGGGGGATCCAGGCTTTGGGGGGCAGCTCCAACCAGGCCAGGTCTTGGGCCAAACGCGCTTCCAGCGCTGCGAGTCCTTGGGCTTGTGCCATCGGTGCGCTCGCTCTCAATCGACGGAGGCGCCAGAGTATTTCACCACATCCGCCCACTTGCGAATTTCACTGTCCAGGTGCTTGGCCAGGGTGTCGGGCGTGCCGCCAGCAGGCTCCAGTCCCATGCCCATGAAGCGGTGGCGCACCGCTGGGTCTGCCAACAATTTGTTGACGGCCTGATTGAGTTTGGTGACGGCTTCTGCGGGTGCGCCTTTGGGAAACAGCAGCGCGAACCAGGTTTGCGACTCGATCGGGAAGCCCAGCTCTTTCATGGTGGGCACGTCGGGCAGCACCGGCGAGCGCTGCGGCGCCAACACGGCAATCGGTCGCACCTGGCCTGATTTGACCGCGCCTTGTGCGCCGGTGATCAGGTGAAACATGAACTGGACCTGGTTGGTGATGAGGTCGCCGGTGGCATTGCCCACGTTGTTGTAGGGCACATGCACGATGAAGGTCTGGGTTTGCTTTTTGAACAGCTCGGCCGCCAGGTGCATGGAGCTGCCGTTGCCGGACGAGGCATAGTTGAAGCGTCCTGGCTGGCTGCGGACTTGCTCGGTGAATTCCTTCATGTTCTTGGCCGGAAAGCTGTTGTTCACCACCAAAATGTTGGACACGCCGCCGAGCAAGACCACTGGGTCGAAATCGTTGACAGGGTGAAAGGGCAAGTTCTTGTAAAGGCTGATGTTGGTGGCCAGGGTGCCGGCCCAGGCAAACAGCACGGTGTAGCCATCGTTGGGCGATTTGGCCGCAGCTGCGGCGCCAATGTTGCCGTTGGAGCCGCCGCGGTTTTCAATCACCACCCGCTGGCCCAGCACTTTGCCCAGCTCTTCCGAGAGCACGCGAGACAAGGGGTCGGCCGTGCCGCCACCGGCGTTGATGGGCACAATCATTTTCACGGGCTTGTTGGGCCAGCCATCGCCTTGTGCCATCACGGCCATGGGGGCCAACAGGAGTGGCAGGACTTTGCGCCAGAGGGCCGTGTGCAGAGCAGTCATGAGGGATCCTTGGGACGGGCACGCCAGCCGCGAAACCAGCGCCAAAAGAAAAAGGCGCTGAGCATCATCATCACGGCTTGTGACACCAGGTGAAAAAAGTAAACCTTGCCATCGGTGGTGACCGTGGCGATGGGAATGACCAGGGTCAGGCAGGCAAAGAAAACGGCCAAGATCAGGTCGAACGGGTCGTACCGAACTTCTCTGACCAATTTCTCTTTGTCTGCCATGCCTGCGATTTTAGGACTTGCGGCAGCGCGCGCCGCTCAGCAGGGAAAGCCCAGGGCTTCGCGGAAGCGGTTCTTCAGGTAGACGCCGTCGCGCGAGGGCAGCACGCGAGGAATCTCGTCCTGGCGAATGTGCACTTGGGCCAGCAGCATGCCGCTGCGAGCGTTGATGCGTTGCGCCAAGGCCGGCAGTTCGTTTTCTGAAAAGACTTCCTGCGCATGGCTGACACCGCAGGCTTTGGCCACGTCGGCCAGGCGGGTGCCCAAGCTGGTGTGGCTGCGCTGCATGCCGGTTTCGCCAAAGTGGCCGTTGTCCAGCACGACGATGGACAGGTTCTGGGGTTGTTGAGCAGCGGCCGTGGCCAGGCTGCCCATGCCCATGAGTTGCTCACCATCGCCGGTGACGATCAGCACCGGGCGCTCGGGCTGGGCCAAGGCCAGGCCCAGGCCCATGGCGGTGGTGCCGCCCATGGCGCCCCACAAATAAAAGTGGTTGGCGCTGTCGCCCGCAGCGAAGACGTCGTAGGTGGGTGAGCCCAGGCCGGTGATGACCAGGGCCTGGGGGCAGGCCTTGAGCAAATCGGCGACGAAGGCGCGACGTTCGATGGTGGCTTTTGTGATGGCGGGTGAGGTGCTCATTGGCGAATCCATTTCTTGCGGCCGATCAGGCGTTGTGACAACAGCACGGCCACTTGCTGGCCGCCTTCGAAAGCCGCGTCCACCGCGGCACCGACCAAGTCTTCGACTTCCTCGGGGGTGGAGGCTCGCAGCACCGTGATGCCCATCAATTCGAGCGCGCCCTGGGTGGCTTGCCCCATGGGGCACTGCCAGTTGTTGAACTCGGCGTACTCGCCCCGCATGGTCACCAGGGTCAGAAAGGGAAAGCGGCAGCTTCGCAACAACGAGAACATGTTGACGCAATTGCCCACGCCACTGCTTTGCATCAGCAGCGCGGCGCGTTGCCCGCCCAACCAGGCGCCGGCGGCCAGGGCGACCCCTTCCTCCTCGGTGGTCAGCACAATGTCGCGCATGTCGGGGTCGGCTTGCACGCGCCGGATCACGTGGGCGTGGCCTGCGTCGGGCACATAGGCCACTTGTTGGATGCCACCCTGCTTGAGGGTGGTAAAAATGGTTTCCTGCCAGGGGATGACGGGGGTGGTGCTGGTGTTCATGGCGCTTTTTTAACACGGGGCTGGCGCCGCAAGAGTCGCCAGGGTGTCGGGCAGCGCGAAACTCAGTCCAAGAGTTTGCCCTGCAGCGTTTCGCTGGGAACGGCGAACACGCCAGCGCCGAGGTGGTGCAGGGTGTGCAAGTCTGGGTTGTCGGCACGGAAGGACCAGCGCCCATTGGCGAACACCCGATCATCGGCCTGGGCGGAGACCACCTCCACGAAGAAGGTGTCGTAGGCGTCTTGGGCGTGGGCCTCTTCAATGAGCTTGCATTCCAGCCAGGCAATGCAGCCTTCCAGCAAGGGCAAGCCAAGTTCAGGGCCTGCAAAAGATGTCAAGCCGTAGCGGCTGAATTTGTCTTGTACTGGCATCGGGTCGGCCCGCCCACTGACGCTGCCCACGGTGAAGGTCAGGTCCGCCTGCAAGCGACAGGGGATGTTCAGCGCCAACTGGCCGGTGGCGCGCAATTGCTCGCGGGTGTAGGTGCTTTTGTCGATCACCACGGCAATGCGTGGTGGTGTGAACTCCACCGGCATGGACCAGGCCGCCGCCATCAGGTTGCGCCGGCCTTCATGGACGGTGCTGACGATCACGGTGGGGCCATGGTTGACCAGTCGGCTGGCGTGGGCGAGGGAGACGGGGTGGCGCATGGTGAGTCAGGTGAAATGAAAGGGTTTTTGCGAGGTC
>Ga0255088_1000012_pt1 | contig 157293 bp, 137 predicted proteins | sample Colum_Miss_RepB__2_FD_188587 | JGI IMG/M metagenome (GOLD analysis project Ga0255088, IMG submission 188587) | Freshwater microbial communities from Columbia River, Oregon, United States - Colum_Miss_RepB_8d | ecosystem: Environmental > Aquatic > Freshwater > River | place: USA: Oregon...
AAACAGAAGTGCAATTCAACTATGAAAGCCGGGGCTATAGTCCAGTTTTGAATGGCACGAAGAAATCAGGCAGGTCACTTCAACCTGAAATTTCGTCCGGAATTATTTGGCCGCTGCATTGGGTGAATCGAACCATGAAGGCAACGCTTACACAGATCTTTGTAGACAGACTGACCTGCCGTCAAGGTAATGTGAAGGATGACTATTTCGACACAAAAACTACCGGGCTGTTAGTTCAAGTACTAATCTCCGGCAGGAAGACCTACTATCTCCGATTTCAAAACCTCAGGAAGAAAGCCGTCCAACGTAAGCTGTGCGCCGCGTCATTGTTTAAGTTGTCAGACGCAAGAATACTTGCCAAAAAGTATCTTGCTCAAATTGCGATGGGCGAAGACCCTTTTGCAACCAAGTCGACACTACGCACAGTACCCACCTTCTCTCAGTTTATGGCCGAACGCTACATGCCCTTTGCAAAGGGCTACAAGCGCTCGTGGGGCTGCGATGATTCGTTACTGCGCAACCATTTGCTGCCAGCCCTGGGCAAGAAGTACCTTGACGAGATTACCAAACACGATGTGGTCCTCTTCCATCACGGGATGCGGGGCAGAGGCTACGCTGCAGGCACCTGCAACCGCTGTCTTGTTTTGCTGCGCTACGCGATGAACCTTGCCATCAAGTGGGAGATACCGGGCATGACGAAGAACCCCACCAAGGACGCGGCGCTGTTCGAGGATAACAACAAGAAGGAGCGCTTCCTGTCCAGCGAGGAAGCCCAGGCCTTGTACGAGGCCGTTAAAAAAAGCGAAAACCCGATGCTGAAATTTATTATCCCCATGCTGATTTTGACCGGCGCGCGCAAGCGTGAGGTGCTGGATGCCAAGTGGGAAGACTTCGACCCTGTTCGTCGCCAGTGGCGTATTCCCATGACTAAATCGGGGCGCCCGCGCCATGTGCCTTTGTCGGAAGGGGTGTTGCAGTTGCTCGATTCCATCCCGCAGGGCGAAGGCTGTGAACATGTGTTCCCCAATCCGAAAACCAAGAAGGCCTACGTCAGCATCTTCTATTCGTGGAACACGGCGCGTAAGTCGGTAGGGTTGGGGGATGTGCGCGTCCATGACCTGCGCCACAGCTTTGCCAGTTTTCTGGTCAATGCTGGCAGGTCGCTTTACGAGGTGCAGAAAATACTGGGGCACACCCAGATCAAGACTACCCAACGCTATGCCCACTTGAGCCAGGACACGCTGATTGAGGCGGCCAATGCGGTACCATTTACGGTGACGGTGCCGGTGCCGCTGTTGATGTCAATGCCCGAGCATGTGGCGGATGCGCAGCTGGTGCATATAGTGCCATAGGGGGTAGAGGCAACCCCCTCAGCACAGGCCCTGCCGCTCTGTCGGAATCGCCTTTGATCCGCGATTCACGATACGATTGGCACATTCGCGTGACATCCCAGCACATCTTTGCAGAAGGTACTAATGGCCAACTATCAAGTCGTTTCAAAAGACAGCCACGCGCAGACGCGCTGGCTGCCCTACACTAACTACAAGCATGCCAGCGCAGAGGCCGTTGCCCCGCTGGTTTTACAGGAGTTTCTCGCTGCCGGCAGAGATATGCCTGTTGGTTTCATCGAAGCGGATGGCTGCTTCATTCCCGTCGCTATTCAAGGCCTGCGGCCCGGCAAAAATCTGTTGGTGGCACCCGATGGCCGGTGGCTGGGGGGTTACGTGCCTGCCAGATACAGAAGCTTTCCATTCACGCTGGCCAATACAGAGGACGGGCAACAAGTCTTGTGCACCGACACTGACAGCGACCTGCTGACAAGCGCCGGCGAAGGCCAGGCGCTCTTTGACGATGAGGGGCAGCCATCCAAGGCTACGCAGGACATTCTGGGATTCCTTTCTGCTATTGCAACCAACCGACTCCTTACTGAAAAGGTCTGCTCGGTTCTCCAGAAACATGACCTCATCCAGCCCTGGCCGATCAAGGTTGCTACCCAGGCAGAGCAGGTCGAAGTGGGGGGAGTGTTTCGCATTGATGAGAGCAGGTTCAACGCCCTTCCCATCGACGCCCTCGATGAAGTCCGCAGCGCCGGGGCACTGCCGGTTGTGTATCTGCAATTGATGTCGATGCAGAATCTGTCGCTTCTGGGGCGCCTGGCAGACATGCATGCCAACAATGCATCAAAACCGCAGGCGCTGCCCGCCACCCTCGATCTTGAATACCTCAACGAGAGTGGCAACATCAGTTTCGGAAGTCTTTAAGGAATCAGCTCTGGCGAGCCCACTGCCAGCCAGGCGCGCGGGCAGCATCATCAATGGAGGCTGGTGCGCCGCGTGGTGCTGGCACTGGCCGGCTCCCCCATCCACTCCGGCCAAATCCCCGCAGGCCATTCCGCCACGCGCCAGAGCGTTCGCAGAATCGTCAGCCACTGCCGCATGTGCAGCGCTGACAGGGTGAGCGACACCGCCTCTTCCCCCTCCCGGCGAAAACTCAGCCTCAGCACATGGTCGCCTGCGCTCATGTCCACGGCTTCCACCAGCCACGTCAGGCTCTGCACGCTGCGCTGCACGGCGGCTTCCTCCCCCATGTTCGCGCTGGCGGCGCGCTGCTCCAGGCTCTGTTCAATCTCCGCAGGGAATGCGGTGCTGCTTTGCTTCTCCAGCCACAGAAACAAGTGCGGCAGCAGGCGCATCAGCAGGCGCTGACTGAGCCACAGCACCAGGGTTTCGCCGGGGCGTATCTCGCCCGTGAGCCGCAGGCGGTCTTCGGCATCGATGTATTCAGTGGTGAGGCGTTGGAGTTCCAGCAATTCTCTATCTCTCAAGGTGTGGTATCAGGGGCCCAGCAGCGCACTCAATGCAGCAACAACGGCGCGCTTGTCTGCTGCAGACAAGTGACCTGCCTTGCGCAGCACCAAGTCTCTATCCAGCGTGAATATCTTCATGCGGACGATGGATGTGGAGATCAATCCGGCCGCCGTCAAGTCAGTCACCTCAACATCCAGTGGCCACGATGTGTGCTTGGTGCTCGTGATCATCGCCAGCACAACATGTCCCGATTGCTCATTGAATGCTTCAACGCCTGAGAGCACCAGCGCTGGGCGGCGTTTGCTGCTTGCGCTGTCTGTAAACGGAAAGGGAACCACTACTACATCAAAGCGTTCACAAGTCCCGGTAGGCCTCATCGTCTGCATCGCTGTTCCATTCCTCCAGAGTGCCTTCCAAGGCGGCTGCGAAAATCAGGTCCCGTTGCACCGCCTTTCGGAGTCTGATTTCACTGTCGGTGACTTCGAAAACAACGGAATCTCCTGCACCCAAGTGTAGTGCCTTTCTGACAGGCTCAGGGATGGTGGCCTGATACTTGGAGGTCAGCTTGCTGATGGATGGCTTCATAACGGGCTCCTCGCAGGTAATACGGTAATACTGGCACCGGAACGCGATGCCGGCAACCACGCCAAACTATTTTTGATGGCCCCGAGTCAAAGGAGTACAATGGGCCCCATTCCAGAGAATTCCGCAATGAAAAAATCCCTTCCTCCCGCCTGGTTCGCGCTCGCTGTGCTGCTGTCTGCAGTGCCAGTGGGGCACGCGCAGGAACTGCAACTCTTCGAACCGGTCGAGACCAGCGGCCAGCCCGGCGTGGTCGATGCCGTTCAGGGCGACGTGCAGGCCCAGATGGCCATGCCCACCACGCCGGCCTTCACCCTGGTGGGCACGTCGCGCATCGGGGGCCGGCAGCGTGCGACGCTGGCCAGCAGCAGTGGGCAGATCGTGCATGTGGATATCCGTGATGGCGAGGCTGCGTCGATCGATGGCTTCCCCGGGTATCGACTGGTGAGTGTGGACTCACGCCGTGCCGAGGTCGCTTTGCCTGAGGGCATGCCGTGTGTCGGCGCGCGCGCCCAGGGCGTTGATTGCCTGGCCGACGGGCGTGTGCAGCTCAGCCTGACTACCGCAGCCCCCGTGCCGGTGGCGGCGCCGGTTATCGCGGCAGAGGCCAGCGCAGCGCCAGCGGCCGTCGATGCCAATGGCAATCTGGCTGCCGACAATCCCTTCGCAGCAGCCCTGCGGGCAGCGGCGCAGAATGAACGTGCGGCCGCCGATGGCCCGCGCGGCCGCCCCGATGCAGAGCGCTTCCAGCCCCGCCGCATCGCCCCGGAAGATGTGCCATCCGGCATGCGCGTGGTGCGCACGCCGTTTGGTGATCGGCTGGTTGAGTTGTAAAGTCGCCCCGTGATGTCCGCTTCCTCCCACGAACCCAGCACGTTGACGGTATCCATCGTCGTCTACCGCTCTGCGCTGCCAGTGCTGCGCGCCACCGTGGAGTCGCTGCTGCACGCCATCGACATCGCCCGGGAGGCCGGGCAGCTGGGCACGGCAGCCATTGATCTTGTGCACAACGCCGAGGCCAGTGCGGATTTCACGGCGCTGTGCGACGCCCTGGCTGACCAGGCGCATGCACTCGCAATCCGGTTCCGGCTGTTGGAGGGTCACGGCAATGTGGGCTATGGCCGTGGTCACAATTTGTCCATTGCCCAGGCCAGCGCAGACTTCCACCTGATCCTGAACCCCGACGTGCTGCTGGCCCCCGACAGCCTGTTGCAGGGGCTGCTGTTTCTGCGCGACAACCCTGCCGTTGCAGGCCTGAGCCCATCCGTGGCGGATGGCGACGGGCACAAGCAATACCTCTGCAAGCGCTACCCCGCGGTGCTGGACTTTGTGCTGCGGGGCTTCGCGCCGGCGCAGGTGAAGCACTGGTTTCGCGAGCGCCTGGCGCACTACGAGATGCAGGACTTGCCGGAAACCTCGCCCAGTGTGAACGTCCCCATCATCAGTGGTTGTTTCATGCTGTTCCGCACCGAGGTGCTGCACAGGGTGGGTGGCTTCGACGAGGGCTACTTCTTGTATTTCGAAGACTTCGACCTCTCGCTGCGCGTCCACCCCCACGGCCTGCTGGCCTATGTGCCGGACATGCACATCGTGCATCTGGGCGGCAACAGCGCCCGCAAGGGTCTGCGTCATATCGGTATGTTCGCCCGTTCGGGGCTGCGGTTTTACCGGACGCATGGGTGGCGCTTGCTGTAGCATCTGGGCTGAAACGTGAGGGTCATGCCATGAGTGCCACTTCAATACTGTCTGCCGACTATCAGCTAGCCATCCCCGAGAGCATTCGGGATGCGCAGCACTGGAAGGCAGGGCAAGAGTTTGTCCTGATCCCCAGGGGGCTCGGCGTATTGCTGTTACCGGTCCCGACAATGGAAGAGTTGTTTGGCATCGCAGAAGGCGCCAACACCGAGAACTTCCGTGAGCGCGCAGACTGACTGCCCTGTCACACTGATTTCCAGCCTGAACCTCAACTTGAACCCCCGGAGTCCCCCTTGCAGCCACCCAGCAAAACCGTTCTCGTCACCGGCGCCACCGGCTTCATCGGCCGCAGCCTGGTGCAGCGTCTACTGGAGAAGCGCTGCCGTGTGCACGCCTATTCCCGGCAGGCGCCGGTTGTCGGGCCGGATGCGGGCGACTGCCTGAGCTTTCAGGGCGATATCCACGACGCTGCCGCGCTGGCCCGCGCCTGTGCCGGCGTCGACACCGTGTTCCATCTAGCCGCCTATGCCCATGTCAACGCGCACGACGAGGCGCTCATGCGCGCCACCAATGTGGACGGCACGCGCCGTGTGCTTGAGGCTGCGTTGCAGGCCGGCGTGCGGCGCATCGTCTATTTCAGCAGCGCGCTGGCCGATGCCACCCGGCCCGGCGAGCTCACCGCCTACGGCCGCGCCAAGCACGACGCCGAAGCGCTGCTGCTGGCGGCCTGCCACGCAGGGGCGATCGAGGTGGTCTGCCTGCGGCCGGTGAATGTGTACGGGCTGGGCATGAAGGGCAATCTGCTGAGCATGATTGCGTTGCTCCGGCGCGGGGTGTTTCCGCCCCTGCCGGTGCCCAGTGCGTCGCTGTCCCTGGTGGGTTGCCGTGATCTGTGCGAAGCGGCGCTGTTGGCGGCCGAATCGCCTGCCGCATCCGGGCAGATCTACACGGTCACGGATGGCAAGACGTACACCATGAAGGGGCTGGAGATCTCCATCCGCAAGGCTCTGGGCCGCCCGGTGCCGGGCTGGTCGGTGCCGCTGTCAGTGCTGTGGCTGGGGGCTGCGGGCCTGGAGCTGGCGGGCAAGGTGCTGCGGTTGCAGAACGCGCCGGGTCTGCGCTCCTATCGCACCCTGACCACCGACAACGTGTTTTCCTGCGAGAAGCTCCAGAATGAACTGGGCTATAATCCGGCCGGCGCGTTCACTGACGAAATGCCCGGCATTCTTGCGCAGCTGAGCCAGAAACCCTGAACCCTGACCCACAAACCCTGACCCACAAACCCTGACACAGGCCCCAGCGTGAAACTCATTCCTACCGCCATTCCCGACGTCATCATTTTCGAGCCCACCCTCCATGGTGACCACCGCGGCTTCTTCATGGAGACCTGGCGCGAGAGCACCTTTGCCGAGATCGCGCCCGGCCTGCGCTTCGTGCAGGACAATCACAGCAAGTCGGGCAAGGGCATCCTGCGCGGGCTGCATTACCAGCTGGCGCAGCCCCAGGGCAAACTGGTGCGGGTGATTGCGGGCGAGATCTACGATGTGGCGGTGGACATGCGCCGCGCGTCACCAACGTTCGGGCAGTGGGTGGGCGTGACGCTGTCGGCCGACAATCACCGTCAGCTGTGGGTGCCGCCGGGCTTTGCCCATGGTTTCCTGGTGACCAGCGAGAGCGCCGAGATGGCGTACAAGTGCACGGACTATTACGCCCCGCAGGACGAACATTCCCTGCGCTGGAATGACCCGGCCCTGGGCATCGACTGGCCACTGGCGGCCCTGGGCCTGCCGGAACCGGTGCTGTCTGCCAAGGATCGCGATGGACGACTTTTCGCCGATGCACTAGTCTACGAAGCCCGCTGAACAACAAATAAACACAGGACGCCAGCGCGCCGCCACGGAACCAGCCAGATGGGAAAACGCATCGCCATTACAGGAGCGAACGGTCAGCTTGGGCAGACCCTCATGCGCTCGCCACTGTTTGAAGACGACATTCTGCTGCCCCTGGGTCGCGAAGACATGGATATCACCGATGCCGCCAGCGTCGGTGCCACGCTGGATTCGCTCAAGCCCGACATCCTAATCAATGCCGCCGCCTACACCGCCGTGGATGCCGCCGAGACCCACGAGGCCGAGGCCTACAGCATCAACGAGCAGGGCGTGAAGCATCTGGCGCGCTGGTGCCGGGACCGCAAGGTGCACCTGATCCACATTTCCACAGACTTCGTGTTCGGTGGCGAGAAGAACCGCCCCTACCGTGTGGACGACCCGGTGGGGCCGCTGAGTGTCTACGGGCACAGCAAGCTGGCGGGTGAGCAGATGATCACCACCCTGCTGCCGGAGCACTCCACCATCGTGCGCACGGCCTGGCTGTATTCGCCGTGGAATCACAATTTTCTGAAGACCATGCTGCGCCTGATGCGCGAGCGCGATGTGCTGTATGTGGTCGATGACCAGATCGGCACGCCCTGCTCCACTGCCAGTCTGGCGCAGTGCCTGCATGCCATCACCCAGCGCAACGTGCCGGGAGGCATCTTTCACTGGACCGATGCCGGCGTAGCCAGCTGGTATGACTTCGCCATCGCCATTCAGGAAGAAGCCCTGGCGCTGGGGCTGCTGGATTTCGCCATTCCCGTGCAGCCGATTCCCACCGAGAAATACACCACACCCGCCCGTCGCCCCGCCTACAGTGTGCTGGACAAGTCCCGCGCGCTGCAGGAACTTGCCTGCCCGCAAGTGCACTGGCGCGAAGCGCTGCGTGATGTCATGAAGAAACTGTCATGAAGAAATTGGCATGAATTCACCCGGACCCAAGCGAGACATGGCCCCATGCGAACTGCTCTGATCACTGGCGCCGCCGGCTTCATCGGCGCGAACTTCACGCACTACTGGCTGGCGCAGCACATCCACGACCGCGTCATCGCCCTCGATGTGCTGACCTATGCCGGCAATACCTGGAACCTGAAGGACGTGTGGGAGAATCCGCGGTTCACCTTCGTGAAGGGCGACATCTGCGATCAGGCGCTGGTGGAGTCGCTGCTGCTGGAGCACGGCATCGACACCATCGTGCACTTCGCCGCCGAGAGTCATGTGGACCGCTCCATCACCGGGCCCGATGCCTTCATCAATACCAATATCGTGGGCACCCACGCACTGCTGAAAGCGGCCAAGAAAATCTGGCTGGATGGCGGGGCGAAGAAGCCGCACCATTTTCACCATGTCTCCACCGACGAAGTGTATGGGACACTGGGCCCCCAGCACCCAGCCTTCACCGAGACCACGCCCTACGCGCCCAACTCGCCCTATGCGGCCAGCAAGGCGGCGTCCGACCATCTGGTGCGCGCCTATCACCATACCTATGGCCTGCGGGTGACCACCAGCAACTGCTCCAACAACTACGGCCCGTATCATTTCCCCGAGAAGCTGATCCCGCTGTGCCTGCTAAACATTCTGCACGGCAAGGCACTGCCCATTTATGGCGACGGGCTGCAGATTCGCGACTGGCTGTACGTGGAGGATCATTGCCGGGGCATCGAACTGGTGATCGACAGCGGCGCGCCGGGCGAGACGTACAACATCGGCGGCAACAACGAGTGGACCAACATCGACACGGTGAAACTGCTGTGTCAGCTGGTGGATGGTTTCTTCGCGACGGACGAGCTGCTGCGCGCGCGCTTCCCGCAGTGTCCGGCGGCCAAAGGCTCGGTCAGCACCACGCTGATCACCTTCGTCACCGACCGCCCGGGCCATGACACACGGTATGCGATCAACGCCGGGAAGGTGATGTCCGAGCTGGGCTACCGGCCCATGGCAGGCTTTGCCGAAGGGCTGGCCCGCACCGTGCAGTGGTATCTGGACAATCAGGACTGGTGGCGGCGCATTCAGGACGGCACGTACCAGAACGGCTTCTGATCAGGGCAGCAGCAGGAAGTTCTGCTCGTCGCCAGTGGAATACCGCATGCGGAAATCTGCCGTGCCATCCCCGTTCACATCGCCCGCGTCAACGAAGCCGCGCGGCGCGGTGCCTGTGTAAGTCGTCGGGTCTATCCGGCGCACGATCATGTCCGCATACAGCGTCAGCACGCGCCCGTTGTAGCGGAATGTCACGATGCCATTCTCTGCGAAGCGCACATTCGTGACGCCACTCAACGCCAGCAGGCCGGCGCTCAGCTCGTCAGGAATCAGCGGGGCCGTGCTCATCATCTGCTTGCGCCGCTGCGTGCCGCTGGTAAACACCACCTGCACGATCACTTCGTCCTTGAGCGCCGGATGCGGATTCGGGTGTGGCAGCACCGTGATGCCCGCGGTCAGCGTGGTGGGCACTGTTGTCGAGACGATGGCGGGGCGGAAATTGAAGCGGTCGTAATAACGGTTGTTGATGACCAGTTTGCCCGTGCTGTCCAGATCCAGCGGCGGGGTGCCCTGGATGCGTTGCACGGTGATGTTGCCGTACTCGGTAATGGTCAGTTTCGGCATCAGCATCGCGGTGAGCTGCGTCTGCAGGACATCGATCTCCGCCAGCGCGGGCTGGAAGCTGAACTTCAGACGCTCGTCGGTAATCATGTGCCCGCTGAGGTTGGCGTTGAGAAAGATGCCCTGCGCGGTGCCTTGCACCACCCGCGTCGCGGTATAGGGCATGAAGTGATAGGTGCTGTCGCCCACCGCGATGCTGGTCACGCCATTGGCAGCCTGCAGGGCCGCCAGGCCGGTGATGCTCAGCTCGGGAATGCGGTTGATGGTGGCCAGCAACGTGTTGGTGCTCAGGAACGGCGATGGCTGGGTGAGGTTCAGAATGACGGGTTGCGTGACGCCCGTGCGCGCCGGGGTGATCTTGGTCAGGCCGCCCGTGAAGTCCGTGTCATCGTTGATGATGGTGACGGTGGCAATCAGGGTGGTGCCTGCCAGCGCGCTGCCGGTGATGTTGGAGAGCGTCACCCGGAAGTCCCGGTTTGCCTGCCCCAGGGTGTCGTTGATGATGGGCACGCTGATGCTCTTGCTGGTCTCGCCATCGGCGAAGCTCAGGATGCCGGTGGTGGCGGTGTAGAACTCGGGCGTTGTGGCCGTGCCATTGCTGGTGGCATAGGCGATGGTGACGGCGCCATCACTGCCGCTGCTGCGGCTCACGGTGAGGCTGGCCGTGCCGGCATTCTCGGCGACCTCCAGCGTGGCGGCGGAGAACTGCAGCGTGCCCTGTTCGTAATCTTTAATGGTGAGAGTGGCCGCCGCGACGGCGCCGAGCGTATCCCCGGTCACAGCTGACAGAGTCAGGAGAATGGTTTCATCTGCTTCCACCAGTCGGTCATCCACAATGGGAATGCTGACGGTCTTGTTGGCAGCGTCGCCCGCCGCCCAGCTCACTGTAATGGACACCGCCGTGTAGTCACTGGTCACCGTGGCGGTGCCATTGGCGGTGGTGACAAGCACCGTGGCGGCGGCCGTGGTCACGCCCGTGCGGGTCAGGGTCACCACGCCGGGGGTGGTGATCTCGTTGCTGGTGAAGGCGGCAGAGGAGAACTGGATGCTGCCTGCGTGCGCAGACAGGCTGGCGCAGAACAGCAGCAGAGCAGCGAGCAAGCGTGGCGAATTCGTCATTGGTCCAGCCATGTTCAAGGGGTGCGAAGGGTGTCTCAAGCTTTTCATTACAGCGGTAGTGTGGCGGATTTCTTGAGCATCGTCGAGGCTGCAAGGATAAGGGCTTTTGTGCTGCAGCTCACCAGAAAGGCGCGCTGGTATGACATACTGCCCCGCGTACACGCCACGATCAAGGCATTTCCTGGAGTCCCTGTATGGGTAAATTGATGCGTTTCTGGCGCCTGGCAGCAGCCTTGCTGTTGGTGAGTGCCTGCTCGCTGCAGGCGCACGCCAGCACCGTGCTGGAGATGAGCTTCAAGGAAGTGCTGACGCATGCGCAGCTGGTGTTCGAGGGGCGCGTCAGCGCGGTGGAGTCGCGCCGCGAGGACGATGGCATGATCTACACCTTTGTGCGCTTCGAGGTGCTGGAGGTGCTCAAGGGTGAGTATGCCGGCAGCACTCTGGAGCTGCGCTTTCTGGGGGGCACGGTGGGCACGGCGCGTCTGGAGGTCACGGACATGCTGGTGCCGCAGGTGGCCGAGCGGGGCATCTACTTCGTGGAATCACTCAGCGCGCCGCAGGTCAATCCGCTGGTGGGCTGGTCGCAGGGACACTTCCTGATCGAGCCGCAGGCCGGCGGCGCAGCGGGGGTGTTGACGGCCACCCATGAGCCGGTGCTGGCCGTGGATGCTGCGCCGGTGACCGCCGCCCTGAACACCTTCAGCAAAGGCGTCGCCAAGGGCGTGGTGGTGCAGGAATCACTCTCCGCGCAGGCCGCCAGCCGGCCTCTGACGGCGGAAGAATTCAAGCGTTCTGTGCGCGCCCTCGTGGCCGAGTCGCAGTAAGGAGCCTGCCCCGCGATGATCAAGTGGATTCTGGCCCTCCTGCTGGCCATGCTGAGTGTCACGGCCTACAGCTTCTCCATCAATGGCTCGAAATGGCCGGGCGGGGCGACGCATCTGCATGTCGGCATCCCCGGACTCGCCGCCAGCGGAGAGTCCTGGCGCAATGCTCTGCGCCGCGCCGCGCAGGAATGGACGGACAAGACGCCCTTCCGGTTCACGGTGCTCGACTCCTACCGTGATCCCTGCCAGGGCTATCGCGCCAGTGGCTCGGGGTCGGGATTCCCGGCGGGCACTGGCGATGACTTCAATGGCGCCGATTTCACCAGCACTGTCTGCGGCAATGAGTATGGCACTGGTGTGCTGGCAGTGACGCTGGTCTACACCGAGACCAATCAGCTGGGCGCCTTCGACATCACTGAGGCCGACATCGTCTTCAACAGCAACAGCCGCTTCGACATTTACGATGGACCCTTCGTCAGCAGCCGCGGTGCTGACTTCACCCGCGTCGCGCTTCATGAGCTGGGGCACGTGATGGGCATGGGGCATGAGCAGAATGCCGCCTCGATCATGCGAGCGAACATCGGCAATGTGTTTACCTTGCAGAAGGACGACATCGACGGCGCCACGACCTTGTACCAGGGCTTTACCCGCTGCCCGGTCTCTCGTCTCGACTTCGGCCGTGTCACGGGCAGCCTGGCCACTGGCGACTGCACGGTGCAGCAGCTGGTGGGCGGCGGCACCGACAACAGCCTGACCGATGTCTTCCAGCTGGACCTGGCACAGTCGACCAGAGTCACTTTCAACATGAACTCTTCTACGCTGGATTCGGTGCTGGTGCTGATGAATGACAAATCGGAGGTCATCGAGATCGACGACGACGGTGGCAGCGGCTGCAATTCCCAGATCGTCAGGACGCTGGCAGCGGGCACCTATGCCGTACTGGCCAACACCATCACGAGTGCCACTGGCGAGTCCAGGTGTGGCAAGGTGACCGGCCCCTATCAGCTGAGCGCGCGCTATGACAGCAACGCCCTGATTGGCGCAAGCCGCAACACCAGCCTGCAGGGCGGCAGCAGCTCGGCCACCTTCGCCGGAGGTGTGACCACCAATGGTGGAATCTCCTTCAGCAATCGCGTCTCCCCAAGCCAGCGCTTCGATGTGCTGGGCCGCATCAGCATCGACCCGGCGCATCGCGGGCTCCCGGGTTTTCTCGTCACGGCAGCCATTCTTGAGAACGATCAGGTCTATGTGCGCAACCCTGCAGGCGAATTCGTACCGCTCGGCTCCCAGACGTCGCCAGTGCCCATCACCTCCAGCAAGGTACTTGGTGCCACTGAAGCGGTGACAATACTGGGGCAGGCTGTGGCCTCGCAGTTCGGCATGACCGATGCCTCGGTGCGCTTCCTGATCGGCTATGGTTTGAACAGCAAACCGAATGAGCTCTACTTTCATGACGAGCCCATCAATCTGCTGATCACGCCCTGACCGCGATTTCGCTGTCTGCGGCAATATTCCAAATTTACTCCTGCGCTGCGCTGCCTGTATAATCGCGCGCAAATTCGCTTCAGTTGGTTCATTCAAGAGGGTTTCAGCGTGCCAGTTTTCAACAGCAGTTCCGCTTTCCGTGTCGTTCGTATCAGTGCGCTGCTTGCCAGCGTAGTCTTTGCCGGTTCCCTGGCTGCACAGTCCCGCGAAGAGCTGGTGGCCGAACGCCTCAAGCCAATCGGCGAAGTGTGCCTGGCAGGCGAAGCATGTGCCGCTGATGGCCTGGCAGCTCCGGCCGCCGCTGGCTCAGGGGAATTCAGTGTGGAAGCTACCTACACGGCCAGCTGTTCCATGTGCCACGCTTCCGGCATGGCCGGTGCGCCACGCACTGATGATGCGGCAGCCTGGGCTGCCCGGATAGCTGAAAAAGGCATTGAAGGCCTTGTGGCCAATGCAATCAATGGCATCAATGCGATGCCCGCGCGCGGAATGTGCATGACCTGCAGTGATGAAGACATTGCAGCGCTGGTTGAGTACATAACAACTCAGGCTCAGTGATTCGTTCATTGCTGGTTAAGCTTGGGGGGAATACTCTCTCTTCGTAACAGTTCACTACTGGAAACAGTACAGGAGTAAGACGTCGTGAAATTGATTAGTGTATTGAAGTCTCGTGCAGTACAAGTTGGTCTGGTTTCCGTTCTGGCAGTCATGTCAGGTTCACTGTCCGCTGACACCTCCAAGCCGGTCGTCATGCAGCTGGCTCAGCTGTCTGAGAACTTCGACGTGGAACGCGCCTACATGCAAAGCTGCTGGGCCTGCCACAACAGCGGCGCCGCCGGTGCTCCGAAAGTCGGTGATGCTGCCGCCTGGGCTCCACGTGCAGAGAAAGGCATCGATGCGCTGCTGGCCACTGCCATTGCCGGTATCAATGCAATGCCTGCCAAGGGCATGTGCTTTACCTGCACCAATGACGACCTGAAAGCGCTGGTTCAGTACATGGTCGACAGCAGCAAGTAAGCAGTAAGCTTATTGTGGGAGCGGGCTTGCCGGCGAGAGTTCGCTTGCAAGCAAGCTCCTACAGTTCCAGCCCTCTACAGTTCCAATCCCCCGCTCCATCAGTCTGGATCAAACAGTCCCATCAGCCCGGCAATTGCCGCGGAACCCTTCTCTTTCTTTTGCTCCGGCGTTGATTCGCTGCGCCCTTCCCAATCCAGCAATTCCTGCGGCAGTTCATCCAGAAACCGGCTGGGCGTTGTCGTGATCACTTCGCCAAACTGCTTGCGCTTGCGGGCCAGTGTGAATGCCAGTCCCTGCTGGGCGCGGGTGATGCCCACATAGGCCAGCCGCCGCTCTTCCTCGATATCGTCGTTCTCGACACTGGTGCGATGTGGCAGCAGGTCTTCTTCCATGCCCATGATGTAGACGTAGGGGAATTCCAGCCCCTTGGCGGCATGCAGTGTCATCAGCTGCACCTGATTGTTGATGTCTTCCTCTTCCTGGCGTTCCAGCAGGTCGCGCAGGATCAGCTTGTTGATGGCGGCCTCGATGTTCTCCTCGCCCTCATCGTCATCCTCAGCTGCTTTGGTGAGACTCTTCTGCAGTTGTTCCAGCAGCAGCTCCACATTGGCGATGGCGCGAATGGCTGCCGGCTCAGAGCTGCTGGTCTGCTGCAGCCAGCCTTCGAAGTCCATGTCGCTGAGCATTTCACGAATCGCCGCGATGCTGTCGCCGCGCTGCGACTGTTCGCTGATGTGATTGATCCATTCCGCGAACTTTGTAAGGCGCAGCCGTTTCTTGTCCTCCAGGAACTGCCCGAGGCCGATCTCGGTGCTGGCGCTCAACAGCCCGATGCCGCGTTCCGTTGCATAGGAGCCAAGTGCCTCCAGAATGGAAGGGCCGATCTTGCGACGCGGGGTGTTGATGGCACGCAGAAAGGCATTGTCGTCGTCGGGGTTGATCAGCAGGCGCAGATACGCCATCACGTCCTTGATCTCGCTGCGCGAAAAAAACGAAGTGCCACCTGTAATCTGATAGGGAATCTGGTTGGCCTGCAGTTGCAGCTCCAGCGCTTTGGCCTGGTGATTGCCGCGATAAAGCACGGCGAAGTCGCGGAAACGCAGCCGCTTCGTGACGCAGTTGGCGAGAATCTCGGTGGCGATGCGCTCCACTTCTGCTTCCTGCGTTGGCGCGACGATCACGCGCAAGTGATCACCGACTCCCAGCTGGCTCCACAACTTCTTCTCGTACAGGTGTGGATTGTTCGCGATGAGCGTGTTGGCAGCAGTCAGAATATTGTTTTTGGAACGGTAGTTCTGTTCCAGTTTGATGAGCTTCAGACTGGGATAATCCTTCTCGAGTTGAATCATGTTCTCGGGTTTGGCGCCGCGCCACGAGTAGATCGACTGGTCGTCGTCGCCCACCACGGTCAGTCCGTTGCGCGGGCCCACCAGCAGCTTCACCAGCAGGTACTGGCCCGTGTTGGTGTCCTGATATTCGTCCACCAGCAGGTAGTGGATGCGGTTCTGCCAGCGCTCCAACACGTCTCTGTGAGTCTGGAAAAGCATGACAGGCAATAGAATGAGATCATCAAAATCCACGGCATTGAAAGCCGCGAGATGGCGTTGATACTGCGTGTAGACGCGCGCCGCGAAGACTTCCTCCGGCTCGGCTGCCAGCAGATTCGCCTGCTCTGGCATCACCAGCTGATTCTTCCAGTTGGAGATGGTGCTCTGCAGAAACTTGAGCTGCTCGTCACTCAATTCAGAATCCTTGTGCAGTAGACTCTTCAGAAGTGACTGACTGTCCTGGCTGTCAAAGATGGAAAACCCCGACTTGAAGCCGAGTTTCGCGTGCTCCTTGCGAATGATGGTCAGGCCAAGATGGTGAAACGTCGAGATAGTGAGGCCGCGGATATTGCTGCCGCCCTCGCGCTCACGTGAGAGTTTTCCTACACGCTCTTTCATCTCGCGCGCGGCCTTGTTGGTGAAAGTCACCGCTGCAATCCGGTGGGCCGGATAGCCACACTCGTTGATCAGATAGCTGATCTTCTGCGTAATGACACTGGTCTTGCCGCTGCCCGCACCGGCGAGTACGAGCAAAGGGGAGCTGATGTATTTCACAGCTTCCAGCTGACGGGGATTGAGTTTGTTCACAGGGAGTTAGAAAAAGTCATTACTGGCAATGGGTTGGCGTGTTCCCTATTATATACACCCGAACCCCGCATGCCTTGAAGTGAATGGATTATTTCAGGGCGCAAAGATTTTCATGCAGGAGCGCACTTTGCGCTGAAGGTTTTCGGCGTTAGAGCCGATAACAATATTCATATTGTTGTTTCGTGGAGCAGTGCAGTGCGAATACTGCTGATTGCCGATCAGGACGCCGAGTACAAGCAATTCGAGCGACTGTTGGGCAGCATAGAAGGTGCCAGGCATCAGTTGACCTGGTGTCAGGCAGATATCATTGTCCTCGAAGCGACGCTGGTAAGCTCTTTCCATGTGATCCTGTGGGGTCGGGTGTCTGAAGCCCGGCTCTCCCGCAAGCTCCTCGCAGAGCTCAGCCATCAGAAAGTCAAAGCTCCCATCATCGTCATCACAGACCGATTGCCTGCCGGAGCGGATGCCGAGGCGTGTGCCCGCGGCGAATCCGACATTCTGTTGCGCGATCAATTGACTGCTCCGCTGTTGGCCCGAGCCCTGGCGCTGGCGGTGGCCGTGGAGCCCGCTGCTGAAATGGTCCTTGCCGCGCGCAATGTCGACCCCCTGACAGGGCTGATAAATCGCAGCGAATTCCGTGACCAGCTTGATCGCGTGCTGGCCAATGCCACGACGCCCGAGTCCGTCGGCCTGCTGCTCGTTGACGTGGATCAGTTCAAGAAAGTAAACGCTTCCTACGGACAGGGCGCAGGCGATGCCTTGATTCAGCTGATTGCCGAACGCATCGCGACCTGCCTATCCGCGCATCATTCCCTCGCCCGCATCGGAGGCAATGAGTTTGCGGTGGTGTATCAGAATGCACTGGGGTCTGTGGAATCCGAGTGTCGTATCAACCTCGAGCGCATCCTGCAGGCCATGGCCAAGCCCTTCCCGGTGGCACAGCATGCCATTCGCATGAATGTCAGCATGGGCGTTGCCATGAACAAGGAGGCCGGCATGTCGGTGGATGTCATGCTGGCCAATGCCGACATGGCCATGCGCATTGCCAAGCGTGAAAAGGGCAGCAACTACCAGTTCTACACCAAGGATATGACTGACGCGGCACAGAAGATTCTGCGTCTGGAGGCCGAAATCCGTCGCGCCATCCGCAATGAGGAATTCGTGCTGCATTACCAGCCACGCATCGATATCACCAGCAATCGTATCGTCGGTGCCGAAGGGCTGGTGCGCTGGCAGCACCCCAACCGGGGTTTGCTGCCTCCGGCCGAATTCATCGCGGTGGCCGAAGAAAGCGGGCTGATCGTGCCGCTGGGATACTGGGTCGTGCATCAGGCCTGCAAGGACCTGAACGAGCTGACGTCGAAGGGCTATGACGACATACAGCTGGCGGTCAACGTGTCCTTCAAGCAGTTCCAGGACAAGAACTTCGTGCAGACCGTGGCCAACATCATGAACAAGCACAAGATCACCGAGGGGCGTCTGGAGTTCGAGCTGACCGAAACCACCATGATGATCGAAGGGCAGGCCGTCGATCAGAGCCTGCGGCGTCTGAGCGAGCTGGGCATCGACATCTCCCTGGACGACTTCGGCACCGGCTATTCCTCGTTCGCCCACATTCAACGTCTGCCCATCTCGGTGCTCAAGATCGACCGCTCCTTTGTGGGCAGCGTCACCACGAATGAAGACGACGCCACCATCGTCAAGGCCATCATCAACCTTGCCCACAGCCTGAACATGCAGGTGATTGCCGAAGGCGCCGAGACTGCCGAACAGGTGGATTTCCTGGCTAAAAACCACTGCGACCAGGTGCAGGGCTTCTTCTTCAGCAAGCCGGTGACCTTCGCCGACATCAAGGAACTGCTGACACAGGACGACTTCGTCGACCGCCGCATCCAGTCCGTCCTCGCCCTTGGCGGCGCCCTGCGCTGAGCCTTCGCCTTGCCAGAATGCCTGGCGTGCTCTACACCTTGAAGGAGCGCACAACGCGCTTCCCTTCCACCAGACACCGCTCACGGATGGACGCATGTCACTGGCTGTTGTTTACACCCGCGCGAACATCGGCATCGACGCCCCGCTCGTCACTGTCGAAACCCATTTGTCCAACGGCCTGCCCTCCCTGGCCATCGTCGGGCTCCCCGAGGCCGCGGTGCGCGAGAGCAAGGAGCGAGTGCGCAGTGCCATCCTCAACGCCGGGCTGGAGTTTCCCACGCGGCGCATGACCATCAATCTGGCGCCAGCCGACTTGCCCAAGAGCGGTGGACGCTACGACCTGGCCATTGCCCTCAGCATCCTGGCGGCGTCGGGGCAGATTCCTGCACCGGGGCTGGCGGATTACGAAGTGCTGGGCGAGCTGGCCCTGAATGGTACTTTGCGCGCCGTGCACGGCGTGCTGCCCGCCGTGCTGGCAGCGCGGGAGCAGGGGCGCACGCTGCTGCTGCCGGCTGTGAACAGCGCAGAGGCTTCGCTGGTGCGAGGTGTGCGTGCCTTGGCCGGCGCGCATCTGCTGGAGGTGTGCAACCAGCTGCGGACGGGCAAAGGCATGCAGCGCTGCGAATTTCAGGAACCGCCGCTGATGGCGTCAGAGCGTCACGAGGGCACACGCTTTGCCGACATCAAGGGCCAGCACGCTGCCAAGCGTGCGTTGCAGGTGGCCGCGGCCGGTGCCCACAACATCTTGTTCATCGGTCCGCCAGGCACGGGCAAGACGCTGCTGGCCAACTCTCTGGTGTCCCTGCTGCCGCCGCTGGACGAAGCCGACGCGTTGGAGGCCGCCGCAATCAAGTCCATTGCCCGGCGGCCCATAGACGCCGCGCGCTGGCTGCAGCCCGAGTTTCGCGCACCCCATCACACGGCCACCAGCATCGCACTTGTGGGGGGCGGCGCTCAGGCCAGCCCGGGCGAGATCACCCTGGCTCATCGCGGGGTGCTGTTCCTCGATGAACTTCCCGAGTTCAACCGCAGTGTGCTGGAAGTGCTGCGCGAGCCGCTGGAGTCCGGCCACATCACCATCAGCCGTGCCAGCTATCGCCTGCAACTCCCTGCCAATTTTCAGCTGGTGGCGGCGATGAATCCCTGCAAGTGCGGCTACCACGGCGATCCCGACGGCCGTTGCCGCTGCACACCCGAAGGCGTCCAGCGCTATCTGGAAAAGATCTCCGGCCCCTTGCTGGACCGCATTGATCTGATCGTGGAAGTGCCCCGCCTTGCACCCCACGAGCTGCGCGCCGTGCGCGAATCCGCACCGACCAATGATGCCAGCGGCAGCCAGCAGAACGTCGCCCGCATTCGCGCGTGCCGGCACTTGCAAAAACAACGCAGCGGCAAACTCAACAGCGACATGAGCGCCCACGAGATCGAAACCTTCTGCGTGCTTGACGACGTCAGTGAACAATTTCTGGAACTGGCTGTCCAGAAACTGAAACTCTCGGCGCGCGCGCATCACCGCATTCTCAAGATCGCGCGCACGATTGCGGACATGGACGGGCGCGAGGCAATCGCGCAGCAGGACCTGGCGGAAGCGATCTCGTACCGGCGGGTGGAGAGGTTCTTCAGGGGGTGAGAGACACCGATGGCCAGGATTGTCGCAAGCGCGCTGTTTATGATACTCTCAATCGTACTATCTACAGTGCTATAGACGCAGGAGCTTGCACGATGCATTCGGTAACAGCCAATGAATTGAAAACCAAAGGAATTTCCATTGTGGAAGCGCATCTGAAGCACCAGGAGGAAGTCATGATCTCCGTACGTGGGCAGGATCGCTACGTGGTAATGGATATCGAGAAGTATGCAAAGCTGCGCGAATACGAGCTGGCAGCGGCTTTGCAGGAAGCGCTTGCCGATTTGGAAGCGGGGCGAATCCATACGGAGAGTGTTGCGGATCACATCAAGAGGGTGACTGATGGCATACAGGCTGATCTATCCTGAGAGCTACGTCAGGAAAGCACGGAAGTTCCTGAGCCGACACCCTGAGGTGCTCGGGCAATATCAGAAGACTCTGGCACTGCTGGAGGTCAACCCGCAGCATCCGTCGTTGAGACTTCACCCCTTGCAGGGACGCCTGACCCGCTTGCACTCCGTGTCAATCAACAGGAGTTACAGAATAGTGTTGACCCTGTTTCTGCAAGGGAGCGAAATCATTCTTGTGGATATCGGAAATCATGATCAAGTGTACTGAACGTATAATTTCTGCCTAAGCGTCACAGCGCACCGAACTCCCTTCGCCTCATCCGTATTCTGAGTCTCCTGCCTGTTCACCGATCCGGAAAATTCTTCCGGGTCCTCGCAGCCCTGGAGATCATCATGAGTAAGCCAGACATGCATTCATAGAATTCGCCCCGCACTTCGACCATTGCCGGCATCAATGTTGTCACACCCGCCTCGAAAAGCCCTGATGAAAAATCGCACTCCTTGCGCGTTCAGAAACTCTCCGGTCAATGGAAGCAGTATATGGGCTCGGCCAAAGTGGCCTGGGGAAAGCTGACGCAGGATCAGCTCATGCAGACAGAAGGGCAGTTCCAGAAGCTGGTCGGACTGGTGCAGGAAAAGTATGCCGTCAGCAGGATGGATGCTGACAAGCAGGTGCGTGCGTTCATGGACAAGCACGTCATTTGAGAATTCCCGGCCTGTCTCCCGCGACGGGCCCGTTCATTTGGCCACCCTGAACGCCTTGACCGCCCATTGTTACGCCTTTCCGGGGTTTCCCACCAAGGCTTCCAGCCGCGCCATCTCTGCCTCGAGTTGAGTCAGCCGTTCTTCTGCACGTGCCAGTGCGGCGGCCTGCGCATCGAACTCCTCCCGGGTCAGCAGGTCCAGGGACGCGAAGCCCTTCTGCAGAACGCCATTCACCGTCTTCTTGATTTCTTCGCTGGCGGCGCCGGCCTGGGGAAGCAGGCGCGCGATCTGCTGAGTGAGGTCTTCGAAGAATTGTGTGTTGATCATGGGATGGCCTTTGGTGATGGTGGATTGAGACACTCCGGATTGTAGCCCAATGCCCGCGGAAGGTGCACGGTATGCGCCACGCAAGGTCGTGTGCCCGAATGCGCGCGTGCGGTGGCGAGCCAAAACGGTGCAGTGAGCAGGATTATCGTTTGCGCATCCCTGCAGTGCTTGCTTTTGCTTCCTGGGTAGCGAAATTTCAAGTCTTTGTTTTTACGCAAATATGTCACATTCAAGAGGCTGAATTCGGAAATAGGCACGCATTATGCTTCAAGGAAAGTGTACATCGCTGCGAGCGTCCACGAGAAACACAAAACGCCGCAGCGCTGCTTCTGACCCTCGAGGTCAAACACTTACTACAACGTCATGGAGTTACTCTAAATGAAGAAACTTACACAAGCATTGCTGGCCGCCGGATTCATGTCTGCAGCATTCGCTGCCAGTGCGCAGGAAGCGTCGATTGCTGGCAACGTGGCAATCAAGACTGACTACATCTACCGTGGTATTTCCCAGACCAGCGGTGGCTCAGCAATTCAAGGTGGTTTCGATTACGCAAGCGAATCAGGCTTCTACGTTGGTACCTGGGCTTCCAGCATCACGTTTGACGACAGCATCGAGCTGGATTATTACGGCGGTATCCGTGGCAGCTTCTCTGAAGAAGTCGGCTACGACTTCGGTGCCCTGTACTACGATTATCCGGGCAACAGCAACGACGACTTCCTTGAAGTCTATGGCAAATTCACCTACGCAGGCTTCCTGGCCACCATCAACTACTCCGACGATTTCTTCGCTGGCGTAGGCGATGCCATGTACTACACGCTGGACTACGGCGTGCCGCTCGGCAACGACATTTCTCTGGGCCTGCACTACGGTCTGCAGACATTCGACAACGATGTGTTTGGCGACGAAGATGCGTACTCCGACTACAACGTGTCTCTGACCATGCCCTTCTCTGGCGTGAATCTGTCACTGATGTACAGCGATACCACGCTCAGCGAGGCAGACTGCTTCGGCTCTGAAGACTGCAGCGCTGTTGTTGTCTTCGGCATCGCCAAAGCATTCTGATGATTACGGATCATGATCGCCCATCGCGAAAATGATCTGCTGAACGACTCTGCGAAAGGCCCGCCAGCGTTGCGCTTGCGGGCCTTTTGTTTTCTGCGCTCAGCGCAGATTCTGCTGCCCCTTCCAGTCAAACGCACAGCATTGGTGCGACTGATTGGTGAATGCGTCATATCGGTGCAATTTCGGGGCATGCGCTACTCACATCCAACCCACATTGTGCGCGGCATCACGTATCACACTGTAATGAAACAGTTTTTCCTTTGTGGCACGCGCCATGCATCTAGTCGACTCAGGTGTATCTGCACTGAATCGGCGGAGCAGATATTAAAAAGGTAAGGAGCAAACACATGAAGTTAGTAACGGCAATTATCAAGCCTTTCAAATTGGACGATGCCCGTGAAGCACTCTCAGAAATCGGAGTGCAGGGTATTACCGTGACTGAAGTGAAGGGCTTTGGCAGACAGAAAGGGCATACCGAACTTTATCGCGGTGCAGAGTACGTAGTGGACTTTCTGCCCAAAGTGAAGATCGAAGTAGCGATCGGCGACGACCTGCTTGATCAAACGCTGGAAGCCATCACCAAGGCGGCGAATACAGGAAAGATCGGCGACGGCAAGATTTTCGTCACCGACCTGCTCCAGGTCATTCGCATCCGGACTGGTGAATCTGGCGAAGAAGCTGTGTAAGGCAACAACGACTACTTAAATCAATCAGGCGTCAAGAACTCGATACGGGTTCGGAGGTATCAAGGTGGAAGACCAAATTTATCAACTGCAGTATGCACTCGACACATTCTATTATCTGGTATGTGGCGCATTGGTCATGTGGATGGCCGCAGGCTTCGCAATGCTGGAATCCGGCCTGGTGCGAGCCAAGAACACCACGGAAATTCTGACCAAGAACATCGCTCTCTACGCGGTAGCCTGCATCATGTACATGGTGTGTGGCTACGCAATCATGTACGGCGGCACCGTGTTCCTGACGGGCATTGACGGCGGCGACACACTGCTGGCTGACGCGCTGGCATCCAAGGCAGAAGAAGGGTTTGAAGGCGGTGCGGTGTACTCCGGCGCATCCGACTTCTTCTATCAGGTGGTGTTCGTCGCAACCTGCATGTCGATCGTGTCCGGTGCAGTGGCTGAGCGCATGAAGCTGTTCGCGTTCCTGCTGTTCGCTGTGGTCATGACTGGCGTGATCTATCCGATGGAAGGCTCCTGGACCTGGGGTGGCAATGCGGTATTCGGCATGTACACACTGGGCGACCTTGGCTTCTCCGACTTCGCAGGCTCAGGCATCGTTCACCTGGCAGGCGCTGCTGCAGCACTGGCTGGCGTGATTCTGCTGGGTGCTCGCAAGGGCAAGTACAGCGCAGACGGCAGCGTGAAAGCGATTCCGGGTTGCAACCTGCCAATGGCAACACTGGGCACCTTCATCCTCTGGATGGGCTGGTTCGGTTTCAACGGCGGTTCCGTCTTGAAAGTGGCCGATGTGGCCAATGCCAACGCAGTTGCGATGGTGTTCCTGAACACCAACGCTGCAGCGGCAGGCGGTCTGGTTGCCGCGCTGTTAGTAGCTCGCGCCCTGTTTGGCAAGGCTGACCTCACCATGGCACTGAACGGCGCACTGGCTGGTCTGGTGGCCATCACGGCAGAACCCTCCACTCCAACTGCTCTGCAAGCCACCATCTTCGGTGCGCTGGGTGGCGTACTGGTAGTGTTCAGCATCATCTTCATGGACAAAGTGAAGATCGACGATCCTGTCGGTGCGATCTCCGTACATGGCGCGTGTGGTCTGCTGGGCCTGTTGCTGGTACCGATCACCAATGACGGCGTGTCCTTCTCCGGCCAGATCATCGGCGCACTGACCATCTTCATCTGGGTGTTCGTCACCAGCATGATCGTGTGGTCAATCCTGAAGGCGGTAATGGGTATCCGCGTCAGCGAAGAAGAAGAAGCCATGGGCTGCGACGTGGCCGAGTGCGGACTGGAAGCGTACCCGGAGTTCACCAAGTAATACTCGCTGGAAGGTATCGAAAATTTGAAAGCGCCCTGCGGGGCGCTTTTTTTTGCGCTGGAAAAAACGCGCTGGTCAGCGCAGGTCGCCCCACAGGTGCTGAGCCAGTGCGATGGCAATCACCGGTGCTGTTTCGGTGCGCAGCACACGTGGTCCGAGTCGCACCGGCTGAAAGCCTGCCGCACAGGCAGTCTGTACTTCTGCATCGGACAGGCCGCCTTCCGGACCGATCAGTAGCGTCACATCGGAAGGAGTGGTCGTGTAGCTCATGCCGGATGCGCCACGATGATCGAGCACGAAGCGGGCGCCCTGGTGTTCCCGGGCAAGCCATTCCTGCAGCGAGACAGGCGCCAGCACCTCGGGCACGGAGCAGCGCCCGGACTGTTCACAGGCGCTGATGGCGATGCGCTCCAGATGCTGCAGCCGATTGTCCACGCGGTCGGTCTTGATCTTCACTTCGCAGCGTTCGGTCAGCAGCGGGGTAATGCTGGTGACGCCCGCTTCGGTGGCCTTCTGCACCGCATAATCCATGCGTTCACCGCGAGACATACCCAGTCCCAGGTGAATTCGCAGAAGCGGATCGGAGTGACATTGACGAGCCTCCAGCAGTTGCACGGTGACTGTGCGTTTGTCGACCTGGGTCACTTCGGCGAGGTGTTCTCCATCTCGTCCGTTGAACAGGGCGACCTGCTCACCGGGCCGCATGCGCAGCACCTTGCCGATGTAATGGGCGACATCGTCTTCCAGAACCACGGCCGCGCCGCTGTGCAGTGCCTGTGCCGTGTAGATCCGGGACAGGCGCATTTCAGCGCGCGCTCAGGCCGAGGTTGTGCCAGATGGCACTGACCGGACCGGCCTGGTTCATGGTGTAGAAGTGCAGGCCGGGCGCTCCGCCGTCCAGCAGCGCGTCGCACAGCTGCGACACGACTTCGATGCCGAATTCGCGGATGCTGTCGGCGTCATCGCCATAGGCTTGCAGACGCTGCCGCACCCAGCGTGGAATCTCCGCGCCGCAATTGCTGCTGAACCGGGCCAGGTTGGCGTAATTGGTGATGGGCATGATGCCGGGCACGATGGGAATCGTGATGCCCATGTCCTGACACCGTTCGACGTAATAGAAATAGGCGTCGGCGTTGTAGAAATACTGGGTGATGGCGCCATTGGCACCGGCATCCACTTTCTTCTTGAAGAAGTGCAGATCACTTTCGTAGCTGTCTGACTTGGGGTGAATCTCGGGATAGCACGCCACTTCGATGTGGAAGTGATCGCCGGTGTGGCGGCGCACGAATTCCACCAGCTCATTGGCGTAGTAATAACTGCTGGTGGCACCGGTACCGGACGGGATGTCGCCGCGCAGCGCCACCAGGCGGGAAATGCCCATGGCCTTGTAGACGTTCAGCAGGGCGATGATCTCGGCCTCGCTGGAGCCGCCGAATGACAAGTGCGGGGCAACGTTCGAGCCCGCCTTGTGGATGGCCTCCACCGCACTGCGTGTGCCATCGCGGGTAGAGCCTCCGGCGCCATAGGTCACCGAAAAGAAGTCCGGATTGAGCAGCGCCAGCTGGCGATGCACTTCACGCAGTTTTTCTTCGCCGACTTCCGTCTTGGCGGGGAAAAACTCGAAGCTGAAACGGGTCTGCTCGCTGCTGCCGGATTGGGGTGTTGTCATGACTTGTTGCTCTGGAAGATGTGCTTTCGAAAAGTGGTGGTTGAGAAAGTTCGCTGGCAGGCCAGCTCCCACGGTCGCCTGGATAGTTCGCGGGCAAGCCCGCTCCCACTATGCCCGCTCCCACTGTCTCTGTGGGAGCGGGCTTGCCCGCGAACATTTCAGTTCTCAATACTTGTAACTGTCCGGCTTGAACGGCCCTTCCACATTCACGTGGATGTATTTCGCCTGATCCGGACGCAGCTTGGTCAGCACCCCGCCGAAGCCACCCACCATCAGCGCAGCAACCTGCTCGTCCAGATGCTTGGGCAATACTTCCACCGTGATGTTGTCCTTCTTGAAGTCCGGTGACAGCGACGCGAAGCCCTTCTCGTACATGTAGATCTGGGCAATGACCTGGTTCGCGAACGAGCCGTCCATGATGCGTGACGGATGGCCGGTGGCGTTGCCCAGGTTGATCAGGCGGCCTTCCGAGAGCAGCAGCAGGTAGTTGCCCTTGTCCTTCTCGGCATCGCCGCGATAGACCTTGTGCACCTGCGGCTTGATCTCTTCCCACGTCCAGCTCTTGCGCATGAAGGCCGTGTCGATTTCGTTGTCGAAGTGGCCGATGTTGCAGATGATGGCGCCATTCTTGACGCTCTGCAGCATGTTCTTGTCGCACACGTCGATGTTGCCAGTGGCCGTCACGATCATGTCGAGCTTGCGCAGCAGCGCCTGGTCGATGTCTTCCAGGCGGCCGGTGTTGTTGCCGTCGATGTACGGCGACACGATCTCGTAGCCATCCATGCAGGCCTGCATCGCGCAGATCGGGTCGATTTCCGCAATCTTCACGATCATGCCTTCCTGACGCAGGCTCTGGGCAGAGCCCTTGCCCACGTCGCCATAGCCCACCACCAGCGCCTGCTTGCCGGACAGCAGCATGTCGGTGCCCCGTTTGATGCCATCGTTCAGGCTGTGGCGGCAGCCGTACTTGTTGTCGTTCTTGCTCTTGGTGACCGAGTCATTGACGTTGATGGCCGGTACTTTCAAACGGCCCTCCTCCATCATCTCCAGCAGACGGTGCACGCCCGTGGTGGTCTCTTCAGTGATGCCATTGATGCGGTCCAGCATCTGCGGATACTTGTTGTGCACCATGCCGGTCAAGTCGCCGCCATCGTCCAGAATCATGTTGGCATCCCATGGCTTGCCGTCTTTCAGAATCGTCTGTTCCACACACCAGTCGCCCTCTTCCACGGTCTGGCCCTTCCAGGCGTAAACCGCGATGCCTTTGGCGGCGATATAGGCGGCTGCGTGATCCTGCGTCGAGAAAATATTGCAGGACGACCAGCGCACTTGCGCGCCCAGTTCCACCAGGGTTTCGATCAGCACGGCCGTCTGAATGGTCATGTGGATGCAGCCCAGAATCTTTGCGCCGGCCAGTGGCTGACTGGCCTTGTAGCGTGCGCGCAGAGACATCAGCGCGGGCATTTCGGCCTCGGCGAGAATGACTTCCTTGCGACCGAACTCGGCCAGGGAAATGTCGGCTACTTTGTAATCGTGCTTGCTCATGAATGAATCCTGTCTTTGTTGATAAATGAATAATGCAATCAGAGTCCGGCAGCGTCGCGCAGTGCGGCGGCCTTGTCGGTTTTTTCCCAGGTGAAATTCTCTTCTTCGCGGCCGAAGTGGCCGTAAGCTGCTGTTGGCAGATAGATCGGGCGCAGCAGGTCGAGCATGCGGATCAGACCCTTCGGACGCAGTTCGAAGAACTCGCGGATCAGCTGCACGATGCGGTCTTCGGAAATCCTGCCGGTGCCGAAAGTTTCCACGCTGATGGACGTCGGTTCCGCCACGCCGATGGCGTAGGACACCTGAATCTCGCAGCGGTCGGCGATGCCGGCAGCCACGATGTTCTTCGCCACATAGCGCGCCACATAAGCCGCTGAGCGGTCGACCTTTGACGGATCCTTGCCGGAGAAGGCGCCGCCGCCGTGACGGGCCATGCCGCCGTAGGTGTCGACGATGATCTTGCGACCAGTCAGTCCACAATCACCGAAGGGGCCGCCAATGACGAAGCGGCCGGTCGGGTTGATGAAGTACTTGGTGTTCTTGTCCAGCCACTCCGCCGGCAGCACGTGTTTGATGATCTCTTCCATCACGGCTTCCTGCAGCGGGCCCTGGGCGATGTCCGGGCTGTGCTGGGTGGACAGCACCACAGCGTCCACAGCGACAGGCTTGCCATTTTCGTAGCGGAAGGTGATCTGGCTCTTTGCATCCGGACGCAGCCAGGGCAAGGTGCCGTTCTTGCGCACTTCTGCCTGGCGCTGCACCAGACGGTGGGAGTAGGTGATCGGTGCTGGCATCAGCACCTCGGTTTCATTGGTGGCATAGCCGAACATCAGGCCCTGGTCGCCGGCGCCCTGTTCGTGATCGGGGGTGTCATCCACGCCCTGGGAAATATCCGGCGACTGTTTGCCAATGGCGTTGAGCACGGCGCAGGACTTGCCGTCGAAGCCCTTGTCGGAGTGGTCGTAGCCGATGTCGCATACGATCTTGCGCGTCAGCTCTTCGATGTCGACATAGGCTTCGGTGGTCACTTCGCCGGCCACCACCACCATGCCGGTCTTGATCAACGTCTCGCAGGCCACCCGCGCCCTGGGGTCCTGGCGCAGAATCGCATCGAGGACGCCGTCGGAGATCTGGTCGGCCATCTTGTCGGGATGTCCCTCGGAGACGGATTCAGAAGTGAAGAGAGAAGTGGCCATAGTGTTTTCCTTTTCTGATCATTGTGGAGTGAAAGTTCGTGCAATGGATGAAACGTTCTGACGAAAACCGGTTTTCTGGAACACGCACATCTGGATCTGGAAGCCGTTGCGCAGGCCGAGGAACACGCTGGGCCCGATCTGCAGCGAGGCCTGCAGCGCCCATGCGTTCATGTCCTGAGCGTCGAAGCCCAGCCACAGGTCGCCACAGGAATCCTTCACCCAGTCCTGATCGTGCTGACACAGATCGACGATCAGCAGCATGCCGCCCTCATTGAGCAGGGCCTGCGCATGCTGGAACGCCTCGTGCGGGGAAGGCAGGTGGTGCAGCACCATGTCGAACACAATCAGGTCGCAGCGCAGGTCGAGCTCCAGCGCCTTGTGGGTGTCGCCAAGAATGAACTGCACATTGTGCAGCCCTTCGGCCGCCACGGTGCTGCGCGCGCGGTTGAGCATCTCGGCGGCGTTGTCCAGGGCGATGACGTTCTTGAACTGCGCGGCCAGCAGTGCCAGCAGCTCGCCTTCGCCGGGACCGACTTCCATGACGCGTTCCTGAGATGTCAGGTCCAGCTGTCGCAGCAGATCCAGAAGGCTGCTGGTGTACTGGGCATGTTCGGCCACCAGGCCCTGCTTCTCGCGGAACTTGTCGGCATGGCGCGTAAAGAATTGCAGGGACTGTTCCGAGCGCTCCTGTTGCACGCGGTTGAGTCGCTGCAGCAGATCAGTGCCCAGCGGCACAAGGTCGATGGCGTCGAAGGCGCTTTTCTTGAAAGCCAGCAGCGGGTCGTCGGCGCACAGCAGCGGGCGGCGGTAGAAAATGGTGTTGCCCTCGCGTCGCGTGCTCGCCAGGCCGGCAGTGGCCAGAATCTTGAGGTGATGACTGAGCGCGGACTGGCGGATGTCCAGGATGTGGCAGATCTCCAGCACCCCGAAGGAGCTGGTGCGCAGCAGTCGCAGGATCTCCAGGCGCAGGCTGTCCGCCAGGGCCTTGCAGACCAGCGTGAGCTGATCGCCGTCCTCGGAGGCTGCGCTGTCGGTCTTGAGGAGTGCGGGGGTGTTCACGGCACGGTCCTGGGGGTTGAGTGGCTGGTGACTATAACAAGGGTTTGGGGCTATATCAAAATTATTTGATATAGATTGCAGGAGCTGGGTTGAGGGCCGTGCCGCCTCCGGGCCGGCGGACACGCTGTGAATACATCCGTGTACGCTCGGCGCACGCCCTCCCTGGCGTGCGACGGTCCGCCGGCCCGGAGGCGGCACGGCCCTCGGCCCAGCTCTCGCGATCCATGCCAGCGAATGGTTTTGATGTGGCGGGGTGGAGGAGGTGGCACTGTCGGTGGGCAGTGGGCTCGTTTCTCTAGACCGCCATCTCCGCACTGCACCTCATCCCCCGCCGGCAAAATAAAGGATGCCCCGGGTGGCTTATTTGGCAGAGGTGCGGGAAAATGGCCGGCCTCGAAAATCAGACACAGATCAGGAGCCCGACCCGTATGTCCAGCCGTCTTCCTTCGCGCAGAGACTGTGCCAACGCCATCCGCGCCCTCAGTATGGATGCCGTGCAGAAAGCCAATTCCGGTCACCCCGGCGCCCCCATGGGCATGGCCGACATCGCTGAAGTCCTGTGGAACGATTTCCTCAAGCACAACCCTGTGAATCCGGGCTGGGTCAACCGTGACCGCTTCGTGCTGTCCAATGGGCACGGCTCCATGCTGGTGTATTCCCTGCTGCATCTGAGCGGCTATGACGTCTCCGCTGACGACCTGCGCAATTTTCGCCAGCTGCATTCCAAGACACCGGGTCACCCGGAGTATGGCTACACGCCGGGCGTCGAGACCACTACCGGTCCGCTGGGGCAGGGGCTCGCCAATGGCGTGGGCATGGCCATCGCCGAGAAGACACTGGCCGCGCAATTCAATCAGCCCGGCTTCGGTGTCATCGACCACTTTACCTACGTGTTCGCGGGCGATGGCTGTCTGATGGAGGGCATCTCCCATGAAGTCTGCTCGCTTGCCGGCACGCTGGCACTGGGCAAGCTGATCGTGTTCTATGACGACAACGGCATCTCCATCGACGGCGATGTGGAAGGCTGGTTCACCGACGACACGTCAAAGCGCTTCGAAGCCTATGGCTGGCAGGTGCTGTCCGCCGATGGTCACGATGCTGCACAGATTGCGACTGCCATCAAGGCTGCGCAGTCTGACACGCAGCGCCCGACGCTGATCAAGTGCAAGACGGTGATCGGCTTCGGCTCGCCAAACAAGCAGGGTTCCCACAACGTCCATGGCTCACCGCTGGGCGACACCGAGATCGCCGCTACCCGCGCCGCACTGGGCTGGCCTCACGCGCCCTTCGAAGTGCCCGAAGACATCCGTGCCGTCTGGGACGCGCGTGACAAGGGCTTTACCGCTGAATCCGCGTGGAAGGAACGACTCGTCCGCTACGAAGAAGAGCATCCCGTGCTGGCGATGGAACTGGTGCGACGACTCAAAGGCCAGCTGCCAGGGCATTTCGCCGCTCAGGCCGACGAGTACATCCGCGCCTGTCAGGACAAGGGCGAGAACATTGCGACCCGCAAGGCCTCGCAGAATTGTCTGGCTGCGTTCGGTCAGCACCTGCCGGAAATGATCGGTGGTTCGGCCGATCTCGCGGGCTCGAACCTGACCACCTGGTCTGGAACCACGCCCATCACCGAACGGGCCGACGGCAACTACATCAACTACGGCGTCCGCGAATTCGGCATGAGCGCCATCATGAATGGCATTGCGCTGCACGGCGGCTTCATTCCCTTCGGCGGCACTTTCCTGATCTTCATGGAATACGCCCGCAATGCTGTGCGCATGGCCGCCCTGATGAAGCAGCAATGCGTGTTCGTGTACACCCATGATTCCATCGGGCAGGGCGAAGACGGCCCGACCCACCAGCCGGTTGAACAGATCGCCAACCTGCGCGTAACCCCCAACATGTCTGTGTGGCGCCCCTGCGATGCTGTGGAATCCGCCGTGGCCTGGAAGGCTGCCATTCAACGCAGCGCAGGCCCGACCTCGCTGGTGTTCTCACGGCAGAATCTGGCCCACCAGGTACGCACGCCCGAGCAGCTCGCCGCCATCGCGCGCGGTGCCTACGTACTCAAGGAGTGCGACGGTACGCCAGAGGTGATCGTGATAGCTACCGGATCGGAAGTGGCTGTCTGTGCCGAAGCCGTGACTGCGCTGCAGGGGCAGGGCATTCGTGCGCGACTGGTGTCGATGCCGTCCACCGATCTGTTCGAAGCGCAGGACGAAGCCTATCGGGAGCAAGTATTGCCCCGCGCCGTGCGTGCACGCCTGGCAGTGGAAGCCGCTGCGGCAGATTACTGGTACAAGTATGTCGGCCTGGATGGCAAGGTGATTGGCATGACGAGCTTCGGCGAGTCGGCACCTGGTCCGGTGCTGATGAAGGAATTCGGTTTCACCGTCGAGAATGTCGTCAGCACCGCCACTGCCCTGTGCAGAAAGTGACGCCTTCTCACCAATGAGAGTGCCATGTCCTACCGCATTGCAATAAATGGTTACGGGCGTATCGGTCGTTGTGTATTGCGCGCACTGCACGAGTCACGGGCCTGGCCCGACCTGCAGATCGTGGCCATCAATGATCTGACAGACACGCACTCGCTGGTCTACCTGACCCGCTATGACAGCACGCACGGACGCTTCCCCGGCAAGGTGGAGGGGCACGATGGCGTGCTCAGCATCGACGGGCAGGACGTGCAGGTGTTTTCTGAAAGTGACATCAGCCGCCTTCCATGGGGCGCGCTGGGTGTGGATCTGGTGATGGACTGTAGCGGAGCGTTCTCTGACCGCGCCACCGCCGCGCTGCATCTGGACAGTGGTGCGCTGCGCGTGCTGATTTCCCATCCTGCGCAGAGCGATGTCGATGCCACCATCATCTACGGCGTGAATCACACCAGTCTGAAGCGGGAGCACCGCATCATCTCCAATGCGTCATGCACCACCAATTGCGTGGTGCCCGTCATTCAGTGCCTCGACGCGGCCTTCGGCATCGAGAACGGCGTCATCACCACCATTCATTCCGCCATGAATGATCAGCCGGTCATTGATGCATTTCATCATCATGATCTGCGCAAGACGCGCAGCGCGGTGCAGTCCATCATTCCAGTGAACACGGAAATCGACAAGGGCATCGGCCGTATTCTGCCCCATCTGGAAGGGCGTTTTGCGGCCCAGGCAATGCGCGTGCCCACCATCAACGTGTCGGCCATCGACCTGACGGTGACACTGCGTACCGATGTCAGCATGGATTCGGTCAATGCGGCCATACGCCAGGGCGCCCGCGACTCGCTGCCCTTCGTGCTCGACTGCACCGACGAGCCGCTGGCCTCCTGCGATTTCAATCACGACCCGCGCTCCGCCATCGTCGATCTGAGCCAGACCCGCGTCAGTGGCACCCGGCTGGTGAAGGTGCTGGCGTGGTTCGACAATGAATGGGCATTTGCCAATCGCATGCTGGATGTGGCAGAAACTATCAGACAACTCGACAACAGGAGCTCGTCGACGCCATGACAATCTTGAGAATGCAGGACCTGGATCTGCGCGGCAAGCGCGTGCTGATTCGTGAAGACCTGAACGTGGCCGTGAAGAACGGTGTCATCGCCAACGACACGCGCATCGTGGCGGCAGCGCCGGCCATCCGTGCGGCTCTGGATGCCGGAGCCCGCGTCATCGTGATGTCCCATCTCGGGCGTCCCGAGGAAGGCAAGCCCATCAGCGAGCAACCTGGCGCCTCCCTTGCGCCGGTCGCCGAGCGGCTTGCGCAATTGCTGGGCACCCGCGTTGTGCTGTCGCAGCACTACTTCGAGAATCCTGCCGAAGCATTGCCTGCCCCGGGCGAAGTGGTGCTGCTGGAAAATGTGCGCATCAACAGCGGCGAAGAGTCCAATGACGATGCCCTGGCCAAACGTTATGCCGCTCTGTGCGATGTGTTCGTGATGGACGCTTTCGGCACCGCCCACCGCGCCCAGGCCAGCACCCATGGCGTGGCGAAGTTCGCGCCTGTGGCCTGCGCCGGCCCGCTGCTGGGCAGTGAACTGGATGCACTGGAACTGGCGCTCAAGAAGCCCGCGCGACCCATGCTTGCCATCGTCGGTGGCGCCAAGGTCTCCAGCAAGCTGCAGGTGCTGGAAAGCCTGGCCGGCATCGTGGATCAGTTGATCGTAGGCGGCGGCATCGCCAACACCTTTCTGCTGGCGGCAGGCTATCCCGTCGGCAAGTCGCTGGTGGAACTGGACCTAGTGCATACTGCCCGCACGCTGATGCAGAAGACGAACATTCCGCTGCCTGTCGACGTGGTGGTCGCCAAGGCCTTCGCCGCTGATGCACAGGCCTCCGTCAAACTTGTGGCCGATGTGGACGATGACGACATGATTCTGGACATTGGCCCACAGACGGCGACCGCCTTTGCTGCCATCATTGCCCGCATGAACACTATTATCTGGAACGGCCCGGTCGGGGTCTTCGAGTTCGACAGCTTCGCAAAAGGCACCGAGGCCATTGCCCATGCAGTGGCGAACAATCACGGCTTCTCGATCGCCGGGGGTGGCGAAACCATTGCCGCCATCGACAAGTTCGAGGTCACGGCAGACATTTCCTACATCTCCACCGGAGGCGGTGCCTTCCTGGAGTTCGTGCAGGGAGAGAAGTTGCCGGCAGTGCAGATTCTGGAAGAGGTTGGCAGCCGTCACGCAGCTGGCTGAAAGAGACTGGCAGTACGTATTTGAAAGACACGCGCGGCTCAACACCGCGTGCCCCATTGAACAGAACAGACACTACGAGGTTACCCATGGCACTCATCAGTTTGCGTCAGCTTCTCGATCACGCCGCCGAGCACAGCTACGGCGTTCCAGCCTTCAATGTGAACAATCTGGAACAGGTCCGCGCCATCATGGAAGCGGCCCATGAATCCAACAGCCCGGTCATCCTGCAGGCCTCGGCGGGTGCGCGCAAATATGCCGGCTCCAACTTTCTGAAACACCTGATTCAGGCCGCCATCGAAGAGTTTCCGCACGTGCCGATCGTAATGCACCAGGATCATGGCGTGTCGCCCGCTGTCTGCCAGCGCTCCATCCAGATGGGATTTTCTTCCGTGATGATGGACGGTTCGCTGGGCGAAGACGGCAAGACGCCGAAGGACTATGACTACAACGTGCGCGTGACGCGTCTGACCGTCGAGATGGCCCACGCCTGTGGCGTCTCCGTGGAAGGCGAGATCGGCTGTCTGGGTTCGCTTGAAACCGGCATGGCCGGCGAGGAAGACGGCATCGGCGCCGAAGGCATCCTGTCCATGCACCAGATGCTGACCGACCCGGAAGAAGCTGCCCGCTTTGTTGACGACACCGGCGTGGATGCGCTGGCCATCGCGGTCGGCACCAGCCACGGCGCTTACAAGTTCAGCCGTCCGCCCACGGGCGACACGCTGGCCATCGAGCGCATCAAGGAAATCCACCGTCGCATCCCCAACACGCACCTGGTCATGCACGGTTCGTCATCCGTGCCGCAGGAGTGGCTGGCCATCATCAACCAGTACGGCGGTCAGATTGGCGAAACCTACGGCGTGCCTGTTGAAGAAATACAGGAAGGTATCCGTCATGGCGTGCGCAAGGTGAACATCGACACGGACTTGCGTCTTGCTTCTACTGGCGCGGTGCGCAAGTTCATGGCGGAGAACCCCGCTGAGTTCGATCCGCGCAAGTTCCTGGCGCCGACCATCAAGGCCATGAAGTCTGTGGTGAAGGCACGCCTTGAAGCCTTCGGCACGGCCGGGCAGATTGCCACCATCGGCAAGGTCTACACGCTGGAAGAAATGGCGGATCGTTACGCGCGAAAATCCTGATCGGGCATTCCATTCGCCTGATCATTGACTCCCCAGAGGGAAGCAGTGCATGTTCACCGCATCGGACATCGATCAGTTGCGAGCGAGTCTGCCAGAGTGTGACTTCGCGGCAGACGCACTGTCGGTGCCGGCGCTGCTTCCCTACCTGCAGTTCTACGATCTCGATCCGCGGCAGCTCCCCGCGCCCTCTGGCGCGGCAGTGCGTTGCAGCGCTGGCTCCTTCGATGCGGCGGGTTTCCGGATTTTCTGTCAGTCCTACACCTTCAGCCCGGGCGGCTGCCGTGGCACCGTCTTCGTGCTGCATGGGTACTACGATCACGGCGGACTCTATGGCAAGTTACTGCGCTACCTGCTTCTGAAGGGCTATGCCGTGGTGCTGTTCGATCTGCCGGGACATGGGCTTTCCTCCGGAGATCGGGCCGCCATCACCTCGTTCGCGCAGTACACCGACGTGCTGGATGCGTTGCTGACGCGAGCCGCGACTGCGGCGCTGCCTGCTCCCTGGCACCTCGTCGGTCAGAGCACCGGCGGCACCATTGCCATGGACTATTGTCTGCGGCATTGTGCAGAGACAGCACCGCGTGTCGACAAGGTCGTGCTGCTGGCGCCGCTTGTGCGGCCACACCAGTGGTGGCATGGCAGTCTTCTGCACAGCGTACTGAAACATGTGGTGGAAGGCATTCCGAGAAACTTCGTTGACAACAGCCACGACACTGAATTTCTGCACTTTCTGCGCGAGGAAGATCCGCTGCAGAGCCGGCAATTGTCAGCGCGCTGGGTGAGTGCTCTGAAGGAGTGGCTGAAGTGTTTCGAGGCCGCACCAGCCTGCACGAAAGCCTTGTTCGTCGTGCAGGGCACGGGCGACACCACAGTGGACTGGCGTTACAACCTGCAGGCAATCGCGCGCAAGTTTCCTCTCGCGCACATCGAAACAATTTCCGAAGCGCGCCATCACTTGGTCAACGAAAGCCCGCCGTATCGCGAGCACCTCTACGGGCTTCTGGACAGCGTATTCCAGTACTAGAACAGCACGCGGCAGCGGATAGTGCCTTTGACCTGGTTCAGTTTTTCCAGCGCCACTTTGCTGTACTCCACGTCGATATCCGTTACCACATAGCCAATCTCTTCATTGGTCTGCAGAAACTGCGAGCGGATATTGATGCCGTTCTCGGAGAAGATGTTGTTGATCTGGGAAAGCACACCCGGCACGTTCTTGTGGATGTGAAGAAGACGGTGCATGCCGGGGTGAGCAGGCAGCGCCACCTCCGGAAAATTCACAGACGTGAAGGACGAGCCATTGTCACTGTACTTCACCAGCTTCTCGCTGACTTCCAGGCCGATGTTTTCCTGCGCTTCCATTGTGCTGCCGCCAACGTGGGGCGTCAGGATGCAGTTGTCGAACTGACGCAGAGGCGACACGAATTCATCTTCATTGGAGCGAGGCTCCACGGGGAACACATCGATCGCTGCGCCGGCAAGATGACCGCTGTGCAATGCCGCAGCAAGGGCGTCGATATCCACCACCGAGCCGCGTGAGGCGTTGATCAGAATGGACCCCTTCTTCATCCAGCCAATTTGTTCGGAGCCGATCATGTTCTCGGTCTGTACCGTTTCTGGCACATGCAGGCTGACCACATCGCAGGTCTGCATCAGTTCCTTGAGGGTCGGCAACTGCACTGCATTGCCCAGAGGCAGCTTGGTGATGATGTCATAGAGAAACACTTTCATGCCCATGGACTCTGCAAGCACGCTCAACTGAGAGCCGATATTGCCGTAGCCCACCAGGCCAAGTTTCTTGCCGCGCGCTTCGAAAGAGCCCGTTGCAATCTTTTGCCAGACGCCTCGATGTGCCTGCGCGTTTTTCTCAGGTACGCCACGCAGCAACAGGATGGTCTGACCGATGACCAGTTCGGCAACGCTGCGGGTATTGGAGAACGGTGCATTGAATACAGGGATGCCGCGCACGAGTGCGGCATCAAGATCTACCTGATTGGTGCCGATGCAGAAGCACCCGACGGCCTGCAGCTTTTCCGCAGCATCAAACACGGCCTGCGTCAGTTGTGTGCGTGAACGAATGCCGATGAAATGCACGTTGCGAATCTTCTCGATCAACTGCTCTTCCGACAGCGAGGTTTTCAAATACTCGATGTTGGTATATCCCGCGCGATTGAGGGTTTCGACAGCACTCTGGTGCAGACCTTCAAGGAGGAGGAATTTGATCTTGCTCTTTTCCAGCGATTTCGGATTCATGGGGACGTGATTTCTCTTGGCGTGTGGCTGCAGGAAGACAGGGCGGCTATGGTAGCATAAGGCCCGTCACAAATTTACCCACTACAGGTTGGTTGCTCATTCCGATGAAATCATTGCCCGAAGAAATGATGGCCGCACTCACGCAGATCGTAGGTGCTGACAAGGTGCTTTCCGACAAGGACTCGCTCGTGTTTTATGGCAAGGACTGGACGAAGGCGAGCGAGCCGAGCCCGTCAGTCATTGTCTTTCCAACAACGATTGAACATGTACAGGCCATCGTGCGCTTAGCCGGTGAACACTCTCTCGCCCTCGTGCCTTCGGGTGGTCGCACAGGTCTGAGCGGAGGCGCCGTTGCTGCCAACGGCGAGATCGTCGTGGCTTTCGACAAGATGAACAAGATTCTCGATTTTGACGCAACGGACCGCCAGGTGGTTTGCCAGCCAGGGGTTGTAACTGAACAGCTGCAAAATTTCGCCGAAGAAAATCATTTGTTCTACCCCGTGGACTTTGCCTCATCAGGTTCCAGTCAGATCGGCGGGAACGTGGCCACCAATGCCGGTGGCATCAAAGTCATCAAGTACGGACTGACCCGCGACTGGGTGGTCGGCATGAAAGTGGTGACGGGCGAAGGAACTTTGCTCGATCTCAACAAAGGCTTGATCAAGAACGCCACAGGCTATGACCTGCGGCATCTGTTCATCGGTTCTGAAGGCACGCTGGGTTTTGTTGTGGAACTGACCATGAAGCTGGCTACTTTGCCGCAGGATCCTACGGTGCTGGTACTGGCGGTCGATTCCATGGAATCAGCCATGCATGTGTTGCAGACATTCCAGTCACGCCTGCCTCTGATGGCTTTTGAATTTTTCTCCGAGAAGGCGCTGCGTCATGTGATTGCAGAAAAAGGATTGCAGCGGCCTTGCGAAACAGTCGGTGAGTTTTACGCGCTGATTGAGTTCGAGAACATTTCGGAGCAGAGCATGGAGCACGCCATGGAGGCATTCGAGTATTGCGTCGAGCAGGGCTGGGCGCTGGATGGCACCATCAGTCAGAACTCCTCCCAGGCGCGGGATTTGTGGCGACTGCGCGAAGATATTTCGGAAACCATTTCGCGATTTACACCCTACAAGAATGATATTTCCGTCAAAGTGTCGAAAGTGCCGGCGTTCCTGCGTGAGGTGGATGACATTGTGACGCGGCAGTACCCTGATTTCGAAATCATCTGGTTCGGCCATATCGGCGATGGCAATGTGCACCTCAATATTCTGAAACCGAGCGATCTCGACAAGGCCGTGTTCTTCAAACAATGCGCCCAGGTCAGTCTCGATATTTTCGCTTGTGTGCAGCGTTTTGGCGGCAGCATTTCTGCGGAACATGGCGTTGGGCTTCTGAAGAAACCGTTCCTTTCCTACAGCCGTGATGCGGCGGAAATCGCCTATATGCACGCCATGAAAAGAGTGTTCGACCCGAAGGGAATCATGAATCCCGGAAAGATTCTTGATTTCGTCCCGGAATGACCCTTGGAAGTATGTGTTTTTCGCAGGAAATCTGCGAAAAATAATCAGAATTCCCCTGTTTATGTGAGAAAACCATATTCCATCCGTTCTTATATAGGGTTACACTTCGGTCGAATCCTTGGGGATTCTAGGGTTGGTAGCAATGCTGGCCATATATTTAATTTTTAAGAACAAGAGAGAAATATGTCAGAGCAAGTAGAAGGTACTGTTAAGTGGTTCAATGACGAGAAGGGCTTCGGTTTCATTGAGCAGGAAGGTGGGAAGGACGTATTCGTTCACTTTAGCGCAATTAACGGTTCCGGAAGAAAAACTCTTCACGAAGGCCAGAAAGTTACGATGAACGTGACTCAAGGTCAAAAAGGCCCGCAAGCAGAGAACGTGACTCCTCTGTAAAGAACAAACGCAGAGTATCGAAAGGTACTCTGCGTTTTTTTACGGTTGCGATTCAGGCAGGAATGCCTAGGTTGATGGATTACTTTTTGTGTCGCTTTGCCACAGCGTTGTTATCAGGCTTTGAAAGTTCTGATGCCATCACTTTTGCCCAAGATCATCAGGTCTGCCGGGCGCACTGCAAATAGTCCGTTGGTCACCACCCCTGTAATTTGATTGAGCTGGGTTTCCAGTTCGACTGGATTCACGATATGCATATGATGTATATCGAGAATGTGATTGCCATTGTCTGTTACAAAGCCTTCTCTGTACACGGGGTCTCCGCCCAGAGTGACGATCGCCCGTGCAACATGGCTTCTTGCCATGGGAATGACTTCAACAGGCAGCGGGAATTTGCCAAGCACAGAAACATATTTGCTTTGATCCGCGATGCAGACAAACTCCTTTGCCACCGCGGCGATGATCTTTTCTCTTGTCAGCGCACCTCCGCCTCCCTTGATGAGGTGCAGGTGCGCGTTGGCTTCATCCGCGCCATCGACATAAATACTGACTTCATCCACGCTGTTCAGGTCCATCACGGGAATACCCAGGGCCAACAGCCGCGCTTTCGTGCCCTCTGAGCTTGCTACAGTGCAGTGAAGGTCGTGTTTGAATGCCGCGAGGCATTCGATGAAGAGGTTGGCAGTAGAGCCGGTTCCTACTCCCAGCACGAACTTCTCGTGCAGTCTTTCCCGAACATACTGAGCGGCGGTCGCTGCCACGGCTTTTTTCAATTCATTCTGATCCATGTTAAGTTCCCGGCGTTCTCGAAGAGGTGCCGATTATACGGAGTTGCGCTCCCCAAAGGTCAATGATGGAAAAGTATGTAAAGGCCATTCTCTCCGCCAGGGTCTACGACGTCGCCATCGAGACGCCCATTCACAAGGCGCCGATTCTGACGCAGCGCCTGCACAACGAAGTACTGCTCAAGCGCGAAGACATGCAGCCCGTGCACAGCTTCAAGCTGCGTGGTGCCTACAACAAGATGTCCGGACTCTCGACGGACGCTGCACATAAGGGTGTCATTGCTGCTTCTGCAGGCAATCACGCGCAGGGCGTGGCGATGGCCGGCACGCGGCTGGGCATCAAGACCATCATTGTCATGCCCGTGACAACTCCCCCCATAAAAATCGATGCGGTGAAGGCGCTGGGCGGCAAGGTCATTCTGCACGGTGATACCTACGACGAAGCAGCCGCCCATGCGCAGTCTCTCGTGGCAGAGAAGGGCTATACCTTCGTGCATGCCTTCGATGATGCCGAAGTTATCGCAGGGCAGGGCACTGTGGGACTGGAAATCGTGCGGCAGCACAGTGGCCAGCTGGATGCCTTGTTCGTGCCGGTAGGTGGCGGAGGTTTGATGGCCGGCATAGCGGCCTACATCAAGTACATCCGCCCGGAGATTCGCCTGATTGCCGTGGAAGCCGAGGATTCCGCCTGCCTGCAGGCGGCGCTGAAGGCAGACCGTCGCGTCGTGCTTTCGCAGGTAGGCCTGTTTGCCGATGGTGTCGCGGTTGCCCAGGTGGGCAAGGAGCCGTTTCGCATTCTGCGCAAGCTGGTGGACGAGGTAGTGACTGTCACCACGGACGAGATATGCGCTGCCGTTAAAGATGTGTTCGATGATACGCGGGCAGTGACGGAACCCGCTGGCGCCGTCGCCGTGGCCGGGCTGAAGAAGTATGTCAGGGAGCGCGAACTCACCGGGAAAACCTTGATGGCCGTGGTGACAGGCTCCAATGTGAACTTCGACCGGCTGCGCCATATCTCCGAGCGCACCGAGCTGGGCGAGAATCGCGAAGCGGTGCTTGCCGTCACCATCGACGAGAAGCCCGGCAGCTTCCGAAAGTTCTCCGTGGCGCTGGGGAAGCGCAATGTCACCGAATTCAACTACCGCTATGGGGACGCGCGCAGCGCCAAGATCTTCGTGGGTGTGCAGATTGCTGATCCGGTCAATGGTCGCCGCGACCTGCTGGCCGACCTGCAGAACAAGCACTTTCACGTGGTCGACATGTCCGACAACGAGGCCGCCAAGCTGCACATCCGCCACATGGTGGGCGGGCGCATTCAGACCCTGGCCCACGAGCGGGTGTATCGCTTCGAGTTTCCTGAGCGTCCCGGTGCACTTATGAAGTTTCTCGATTTGCTGGGCGGGCGCTGGAATATCTCGATGTTCCATTACCGCAACCATGGCGCGGCTTACGGACGAGTGCTGGCGGGCCTGCAGGTGCCGCCCGGGGACATGAAAGCATTCGGGGAGTTTCTGACGCAGATTGGTTATCGCTGCTGGGACGAAACCCACAACGTGGCCTATCAGACCTTCCTGGCGCCAGACTGAGCGGCTAGAGAATGCGGTTGTTCGGGTCGTAGCGCTGCGGCATGCGGGCGCGCCCGGAATGCAGCCCGATCACGAACATCGTCAGGCCTGCCCGAACGCGCGAAAACACGCGCGCCGCGCGGGACTTCTGCGGCAGCGCCGCCTGCACGATGCAGTCCCTCAAAGCCTGCTTCTGCGGCTCATCCAGCTCGAATCCCTTGCACATTGTTTCTTCCCCGACTTCAGGCGGCTGAAATTTCGATTTACGGCGCAAACAGGCTGCGTGATAGAATCGCCGCCCGTTTTATCCCATGACTCTTACCCTTTCTAACAGAGAACCCAGCATGAGTAAATTTGAGAACGTCACCGTTGTGAAAGCAGCGAATGTCTACTTCGACGGCCAAGTCACCAGCAGAACGGTGGAATTCGCCTCTGGCGAGAAGAAAACACTGGGCATCATGCTGCCAGGAGAGTTCAAGTTCTCAACGGGCAAGAAAGAGATCATGGAAATTCTGTCCGGCACCGTCGAAATCCTGCTGCCTGGTGCGAACGCCTGGCAAACCGTCAAAGGCGGAGAGAGCTTTGAAGTGGGCGCCAATGCCGCCTTCGGCATCAAGGTGCTGAGCGTCACGGACTACTGCTGTTCCTATCTGGACTGATCGTCGGTCAGCGAGCCAATGCGCTGACCCATCCACACTGCATCGCCGGCCGCCAACCCGGCCGCCAGGGACGCCATGCCCGGGCCAAACACAGCGATGACGGTGGATCCCAGCTTGAAGCGGCCCATCTCGTCGCCCTTGCCGATCTGGATTGGCGGCACGTGGTCGCGGTAGTCCACGTCGATGCTCTGCGTTCTGCCCGGACAGACCTGCCCGGCCCAGACCGTATCGACACTGGCCACGATCATCGCGCCAACCAGCACCAGAGCCATCGGGCCCTGAGCAGTGTCGAAGCAGCACACCACGCGCTCGTTGCGCGAGAACAGGCTGTCCACGTTTTCGCTGGTGAGCTGGTTGACTGAAAACAGCTTGCCCGGCACGTGGATCATGCGCGTCAGCGTGCCTGCCAGCGGCATATGCACCCGGTGATAGTCGCGCGGCGACAGATAAACCGTCATGAAGCAGCCTTCCTGAAATTGTTCGGCCAGCGCCGGGTCTCCTCCCAGCAGGCTGGTCAGGCTGAAGCTGCGGCCCTTGGCCTGCAGCACGCGATCCTGCGTGACCGGCCCCATCTGACTGATGGCGCCATCGGCCGGACAGACGATGGTGTCGTCGCCAGCCGCGATCGGACGGGCATCGTTTTTCAGCGCACGTGTAAAGAATTCGTTGAAAGTCCGGTATTGAAGAGGGTCGCTGCAGAAGGCTTCCGCCATATTCACCTTGTAGCGTTTCACGAACCACTGGATGAACGGGTCGCGCAGCAGCGGCGATGAGCTGTTCGCCACCCAGCCCGCCACACGGGACAGCGCGTGCTGAGGCACAAGGTGCTGCAACAGAATGAAAAGTTTGTCGTTCATATGATCCGGGTCAAAAACTGATGGCCTAAAGGCGACGAAGCTTAGCCAAGGGGCGGAACTGACACAAGTTATGGTGCAGAATCCATCTTAATTTGAGCATCCTCCTAATGATTTCCGGAATGTGTCCGATCTATAGTGTGGCAACAGGGAAAAGCAGACTTGGCTGGCGCGCAGCCGGCTGATGCTCCTCAATTGGTTTTCAAGGTAAGGTCAACATGCTGTATTTCATAGGGGTAGCGGTCGTACTGGGCAGCGTGGCTGGCGGCTACATCTGGCATGGCGGCATTCTGGGACTGCTCTGGCAACCTTCCGAAGTATTGATCATCCTGGGCGCCGCGTTCGGTGCTTTTCTCATTGCCAACAGCATGCATACCGTCATGGACACGGGCAAGCAGCTCCCCCGCGCCATCTTCGGGTCCAACAAGAATTCCGCCTTGTATCTGGACCTGCTCGGCCTGCTGTATGACATCTTCAACAAAGCCCGCCGCGAAGGCATGATGGTCGTGGAAGCTGATATCGAATCCCCCGCCGACAGCGGCATCTTCACCCGCTACCCCAAACTGCTGAAAGACAAGCGCATGGTGGAGTTCATCGCCGACAACCTGCGCATCCTGACCACCAGCAACATGGCGCCCCACGAAATCGAAGCCATGATGGATTCCGAGATCGAGACCCAGCTGCACGAGCTCAACGAGCCTTCCCACGCCATACACCGCATAGCGGACGGTCTGCCGGGGTTCGGTATCGTCGCGGCGGTACTGGGTATCGTGATCACGATGCAGAAACTGGGCGGTCCGCCCGAAGAGCTGGGCCAGAGCGTGGCCGCAGCGCTGGTGGGAACCTTCCTCGGGATCTTCGTGGCTTATGGCTTTGTCGGCCCCATGAGCACGCGGCTTGCGTCTGTCGCAGAAGAAGACATCAAGATGTTCCAGTGCGTGAAAGCCGCCATCGTGGCGACGTCCAACGGCCTGCCGCCGCAGATGGCCGTGGAGTTTGCCCGCAAGACCTTGTTCTCCCATGACCGACCGAGTTTCTCGGAACTGGAAACCCACGTCCGCAGTCGCTGACTTGCGTTACTGACAATCGCTACCTGACCCAAAGAGCCAGAACGTGGAAAAGTCCGAACAGAACGTCGTCATAAAACGCGTGAAAAAAGTCGAAGGGGGTCACCATGGCGGCGCCTGGAAGATTGCGTTCGCCGACTTTGCACTGGCCCTGATGGCCTTCTTTCTGGTGCTCTGGCTGATTGAGTCCACCACCAACCTCGAGAAGATGGCCATCGCGGGTTACTTCTCCGACCCGACCAACCTCGGCGCTGTGGGCGACGGCGGTACGCCCTATGTGCTCGACCTGCAGGGCCGTCCGCTCAATGTCACCAACCAGGGCCTGAACCTGTCGCTGGTGCGCCAGGACGAAGAGCCCCGGCTCGATTCCGAGCAGGAGCTGGAGAACCCAGAGTTCGCCGAACTGGCCAGACTGCGCCAGATGCAGGCGCTGGAAAGCGTGCAGGGGGCTATCGAAGCCGAGATCAACCTCAACCAGTCTTTCGAGTGGTTTCGCGAGAGCGTCTCGTTCGAAGTGGTGGACGAGGGCCTGATGGTGCAGATCATCGACCGCGAGGGCCGCGCGCTGTTCGACACTGCACAGACCCGCCTGCGGCCCTACGCCATGGAGATCCTCTGGGCCATGGGACGCATCTTCGGTGCCGTGCCCAATCGCATCAGCGTCTTCGGCCACACCGACTCCACGCCTTTCGGCGACGAAGACTCCTACTCCAATTGGGAGCTCTCAGCCGATCGCGCCAATGCGGCACGCCGTGCGCTGGTGGAAGGTGGCCTGCAGGCCCAGCAGATATCGCAGATCATCGGCATGGGCGACTCCGTGCCCATGAACCCTGAAAATCCGCTGGATGCCTCGAATCGCCGCATCGTGATCATGGTGCTGAACTCGGTGGTGGAAGCCCAGGTGGAAGCGCAGGCCGAAGCAGGGCGCGAAGCCGGCACGCTGGCCGAAGAGCTGCTGCCCTCAACGCCGGAAGTGCAGATATTCTAAGGAAGGGGGCGCTCAGCTGTTGAGCGTGCCCAGCAGGAAGAAGTAACTCGCCAGCCGCGCGGGGCTGATATGGCCCTCTTCCACGGCCAGGCGCAGCGCACACCCGGGTTCCTGCAGGTGCTTGCAGTCGCGGAAGCGGCAACGGCCCTGATAAGGACCAAACTCCACGAACCCGTCGAACACCATCTGCGGCTCCAGATTCCAGAGCCCGAACTCCCGGATGCCCGGTGAATCCACCAGATCGCCACTGCCCGGCATGTGATACAGCCGGGCTGCTGTCGTGGTGTGCGTGCCCTTCTCGTGACCGGTGGACATGCCACCGACCGCCGCGTTGTCAGTCACCAGTGAGCCGCGCAAGGCATTGACCAGGGACGACTTGCCTACCCCCGACTGCCCCACGAACACCACTGTCTGCGTGGACAGAAACTCCTTCAAATGGGCGATGCCCTCGCCGCTGTGGGTGGACACTCTCAGCACCGGGTAGCCGATGCGGGTGTAATTGGCCAGCATCGTCTCCAGCTCGGCGTCGCGCGCGGGCTCCAGCATGTCCGTCTTGTTCAGCACAAGGATGGGACGCAGCCCCAGGTGTTCCGACATCACCAGATAGCGGTCGATGAGATTGGCGAAGGCCTGGGGCAGCGGCGCGATGGTGATGGCCACGGCGGTGACATTGGCCGCGATGGGCCGCAGGTTGGCCTGCTGATTCGGCCGTGCCATCAACGAGGTGCGCGGTTGCAGCGCCACGACGATGCCCGAGGCCTCGCCGTCGGCCTGCCAGATCACCCGGTCGCCCGTAGCCAAAGCCGGCAGGTTGGTGCGCTGGTAGCAGCGGTAGATGCGCCCCGCCGTCTCCGGCGCCGTGCTCTCGATCTCGAGTTGTTGACCGTAGTGGCAGATCACCAGGCCAGGCTGTTCCGGCCCCAGGTCGTCAGGATTGGTGTCAGCCTTGCGCGGGGCGACGTCGTGCAGACGGTTCTGGCGATCCGCCTGATTGCGGGTGATGCGGGTGCGTTGCTGCTGACTGAGACGGCGTTTGGCCATGAAGCTTGGGGAATCCTGATGTGCGGGAGTGGGCGAACTGGCGGGCAGTGTACCCCAATTGCCTGTCCGCGACGCACTGCCGCCCGCTGGCTGCTCTGCTACAATCCCGCCCGCACACGCCGGCAGCCAGCCCGGCCCACTTCACAGGACACACAATGAGCAAACTTGAAAAGAAGCTGACCCTGATCTGGATTGATCTGGAGATGACAGGCCTGATCCCCGAAACCGACCGCATCATCGAGATCGCAACGCTGGTGACCGACGGCCATCTGAACGTGATCGCCGAGGGCCCGGTGCTGGCCGTGAAGCAGTCTGACGCCGCGCTGGCCGGCATGGATGACTGGAATCAGCGCACCCACGGGCAGTCAGGCCTGATCGAGCGCGTGCGCCACAGCCTGACCGGCGACGCCGAGGCTGAGGCCCTCACTCTGGACTTTCTGCGGGAGTATTCCGAGCGTGGGGCATCGCCCATGTGCGGCAACAGCATCTGTCAGGACCGCCGTTTTCTGGCGCGCTACATGCCGACACTGGAGGCCTTCTTCCACTATCGCAATCTGGATGTGAGCACGGTGAAGGAACTGGCGCGGCGCTGGGCGCCAGAAGTGCTGAATTCGCTGAACAAGCGCACGACGCATCAGGCGATGGATGACATCAAGGATTCGATCAGCGAGCTGCGCCATTACCGGGAGCACTTCTTCAGGATCTGAGTTTGTGGGAGTGAGCCTTGTAGGAGCTAGCCTTGTGGGAGCTAGCCTTGTGGGAGCGAGCCCTGCTCGCGAACTGACTCTGACTGTGGGAGCGGGCTTGCCCGCGAACAACAACAGATACTCCCGGCGCGGCGCCCCCGTGGCCTGCTTCTTCGGCTGACCCGCATCCCTCCCGGATGCCCTCGCATCGCAAAGAGCCGCGGTCTCTTTGCTCACTCGGTGCGGGTCTTTTATGCCGCTGAATCAGGCCACGGGGGCGCCCAGCCTGGTGCAGTGCCAGCGAATTCATCGCGGGCAGGCCCGCTCCCACGGTCAGAGTCAGTTCGCGGGCAAGGCCCGCTCCCACACAGGGCCCGCTCCCACCTCAAGGACCGCTCCCACCTCAAGAGCCGCTCCTACATGTCGCCCCAGCGCCCACTGCACGTGCTCGCGGACCAGGGCCGAGGGGTGGTCGGCGCGGGCCTGCAGGGCGGCCAGAATCGCGGGTGTGGCAGGCGCATTGCCCAGTGCCACCGCCAGATTGCGGAGCCAGCATTCGTAGCCGATGCGGCGGATGGCCGAGCCTTCCGTACAGCGCAGAAACTCCTCCTCGCTCCACAGAAACAGGTCCGTCAGGCGGGCATCGTCCAGGCCGTGGCGCGGCGCGAAATCCTCTTCCTTGCTCACCCGCGTGAACTTGTTCCAGGGGCAGATCAGCTGACAGTCGTCGCAGCCGAACACCCGGTTGCCCAGCAGTGGGCGCAGTTCCAGGGGGATGGCGTCGCGCAGCTCGATGGTCAGGTAGGAGATGCAGCGGCGCGCATCCAGCACGTTCGGGCCCACGAAGGCCTGGGTGGGGCAGATGTCCAGACACGCCGTGCAGCTTCCGCAGTGGGCCGTGGTGGGGGCGTCCACCGGCAGGGGCAGGTCGGTGAACAGCTCCGCCAGAAAGAACCACGAGCCCGCCTGCTTGTTGATAAGCATGGTGTTCTTGCCGATCCAGCCCAGGCCCGCCTTTTCGGCCAGCGCCCGCTCCAGCACTGGCGCGCTGTCGACAAAGGCGCGGTAACCGAAGGGGCCTGTTGCCTCGGTGATGCGGTCGGCCAGCCTCTGCAGACGCTTGCGGATCAGCTTGTGATAGTCCCGCCCGCGGGCATAGCGCGACACATAGGCCTTCTCCGGCTGCTTCAGCGGCGCCAGGGAATTGGTGGTGGTCAGCGCGTAGTCCATGCGCACGCAGACCACCCGCAGCGTATCTGGCACCAGTGCCTGGGGCTGCAGGCGCATGTCGCCATGGCGCGCCATATAGTCCATCTCGCCGTGGTAATGATTGGTCAGCCAGCTTTCCAGATGAGGGCGATAGGCGGTCAGATCGACGTCGGTGATGGCCACCTCCTGGAAGCCCAGCTCGCTGCCCCAGCCCTTGATGTCGCGGGCCAGTTGCGCCAGTTCGTCACCGTCGAGGCGGTGCGCAGAGTCTTGCGCGCCGGCCATCTCAAAGCGCCCGCAGCAGGGCCGCCGCCGCTTCCAGCGTGGAGTCGTCCTTGCAGAAACAGAAGCGGATAAGGGTGCTGGCGGGGAGCTTCGCGTAGAACGGCGACAGCGGGATAGCCGCCACGCCCTTGTGCTGGGTCATCCAGTTCACGAAGGACGTGTCGTCCTGCTGGCTGATGGCGCTGTAATCCACCAGCTGGAAATAGGTGCCGCGCGAGGGCGTGTAGCGGAAGCGCGAGCCTTCGAGCAGCCGGCAGAAGGTGTCGCGCTTCTCCTGGTAGAAGGCCGGCAGCTCCTTCGCGTGCTCGGGGCACTGCGCCATGAAGTCGGCCAGCGCGTACTGAATGAAGCTGGGCGAGGTGAAGGTGACGAACTGGTGCACCTTGCGGAACTCCGTGGTCAGCGCCACCGGCGCCACGCAATAGGCCAGTTTCCAGCCCGTGGCGTGGTAGGTCTTGCCGAACGAGAACACCGCGAAGCTGCGCGCCCGCAGCTCGGGGTGACGCAGCACGCTCTGGTGCACGCCGCCGTCATACACCATGTGCTCGTACACCTCGTCCGAGAGCACCAGGATGTCGGTGTCGCGGGTCAGCGCCGCCAGGGCGTCGATGTCCTGCGCGCTCAGCACCGCGCCGCTGGGGTTGTGGGGAGTGTTGATGATGATCAGGCGGGTACGGGGCGTCAGCGCGTCTTCCACCTGCTGCCAGTCCACGTGGAAGTCCGGCAGCTGCAGCGGAATATGGATGGCCTTGCCCCCCGCCAGGCGGATGGCCGGGTCGTAGGAATCATAGGCCGGGTCGAACACGATTACTTCGTCGCCCGGGGCCACGCTGGCCTGGATGGCATCGAACAGCGCTTCCGTGGCACCAGACGTTACCGTCACCTCCTGATCCATGTCTGCCGGGCAGCCGTAATGATCCAGCACCTTGGCCGCGATCTGTTCCCGCAGCGCCGGAATGCCCGTCATGGGCGGGTACTGGTTGCGGCGATCGTTCAGATAATGGGCCACACGTTCGCGCAGCGGCTCCGGACAATCGAAGTCCGGGAAGCCCTGGGAAAGGTTGATGGCCCCATGCTCCTGTGCCATTCTCGACATGACTGTGAAGATGGTTGTGCCGATATCCGGGAGTTTGCTGCGCACGGGCGAACCTCGTCAGTGTGTATGCCGGCCAGTGTAACGCGAGTCTGATACCAAGGTCTCTCCACCCATCATCACATTCATTCATCAAAGACATCGCAGTGGTTCACATGAAAAAAATCCCTGGCAAGACCCCGGCCCCCAAGGCGCAGGCCACCATCATTCCCGCGTCCCGCCTGGCACCCAAACCCATATCCTCTCTGAAGCTGCTTGATATACGTGCCGGCCGCGAAGCCCTGCTGCACTACTTCGACAACACCTGGGCGCTGACCGAAACCTTGTTCTCGGCCCTGACCAGCGACGAAGCCTATTACCTGCGGCCCTACCACAAGACGCGCCACCCGCTGATCTTCTACTTCGCGCACCCCGTGACCTTCTACATCAACAAGCTGCTGGTGGCCGGCATTCTGACCGAGCCCGTCAACAAGCACTTCGAAGTGCTGTTCGAAACCGGCGTGGACGAGATGAGCTGGGACGACCTGCACGAAGGCGACCAGAGCATCTGGCCGCCGCTGCAGGATGTTGTCGATTACCGCCAGAAGGTGCGCGAGATCGTGCGCCACGTCATCCAGACCCACCCCGAATTCGACAAGCCCATCACCATGGACAGCCCCGGCTGGGCGCTGGTGATGTGTTTCGAGCACGAGCGCATTCATCTGGAAACCTCCAGCGTGCTGATGCGCGAGTTGCCCGTCCAGCACATGAAGCCCCCTGAACGCTGGCCCCGGGTGCTGCTGCGCCCCGAACCCCAGCCCAACACCCGCCCCGAGCCCGGCGTGCATTACCCGGCGCAGAACCCCTTGATCTCCGTAGCAGCCAGCACCGTGCGCCTGGGCAAGCCCCGCGACTGGCCAAGCTTCGGCTGGGACAACGAATACGGCGAAGACAAGCGCCACACCGCCGCCTTCAAGGCCAGCCAGCGCCTGATCAGCAACGGCGAGTTCTACGAGTTCGTCGCCAGCGGCGGCTATCTGGACGACCGCCACTGGAGCGAGCAGGGCCTTGGCTGGCGCCGCTTCCGCAACACCCGCTGGCCCACGTTCTGGGTACAGGACGGCCCCGTGGGCTCGCACCGCTTCCGCCTGCGCACCACCTTCAGCGTGGAAGACATGCAGTGGGACTGGCCCGTGTGCGTGAACCATTACGAAGCCAAGGCCTATTGCGCCTGGCGTAGCGAGCGCGACGGGGCGAAGACGCCCTACCGGCTGCTGCAGGAAAGCGAACACGTGGCTCTGCGCGAACCCGCCCTGCAGGAAGCCATGCCGTGGAGCCCGCCGCGCCCCGAGCTGCTGAATCTTGACCGCGTGATGGCCGACGAGGCCGAACTGGCCGCCGGTTTCGAGGTGAACAACAACCTGCACTTCGGCAGCGAAAGCCCCGTGGACCGTTTCGCGCCCAACAGCCGCGGCTTCAACGACGTGTTCGGCAATGTGTGGCAGTGGTGCGAAGACAGCTTCCACCCCCTTCCCGGCTTCCGCATTCACCCTTATTACGTGGACTTCAGCACGCCCTGCTTCGACGACCAGCACCAGATGATTCTGGGCGGCTCGTTCATCAGCACCGGCGACGAAGCCAGCGTGTGGTCGCGCTTCCACTTCCGCCCGCACTTCTTCCAGCACGCCGGCTTCCGCATTGTGCAGAGCGAAGAGACCCAGGCGCAGAAGAAAGACCGCTATGAAACCGATGCGCTGCTGAATCAATACCTGCTGTTCCACTTCGGCAGCGAAGAGGAACAGCGCGACAACGAGATCAGCGCCCTGGTGGGCCACCCGAGCGTGCAGCAGTTCGTGCCCGCCACCGTGGCCCTGGTGAAGAAGTTCGTCAGCCGCCGTGGCCGTGTACTCGACCTGGGCTGTGCCGTGGGCCGCGCCAGCTTCGACCTGAGCAGCAGCTTTGCAGACGTGATCGGCCTGGACTACAGCCAGGCCTTCATCGACGCCGCCAACACGCTCAAGCGCGACGGCCACCTGAATTACGTGCGCCACGACACCGGCCGCTTCAGCACCGCGCTGCGTGCAGCGCTGGAAGAAGGTGTGCAGCGCGAGCGCATCCAGTTTGTGCGCGGCGATGCCTCCGCACTGCGCGCGCCCGAGCTGCTGCGTGAAGTGAACATGAAAGGCTTCGACGCCGTGTTGTTGAGCAACCTGCTGTGCCGCCTGCCCGACCCCGCCGCCTGCCTGCGGCAGTTTGTGGAAGACGACACGCTGCTGAACGATCAGGGCGTGCTGGTGATCGTGTCGCCCAACAGCTGGATGGAACAGTACACCGCGCCGGACAATTATCTGGACGGCCCCGACAATGCCGGCGCGCTGAAGAAGATTGGCGCGATGCTGCCAGGCTTCACGCTTGTGCACGAAGGCAACCTGCCGTTCATGATTCGCGAGCACCGACGCAAGTATGAGTACATCGTGAGTCAGGTGTCGGTGTGGAGGAAGGGGTGAGCACAGGCTGAGAAAGTTCGCCAGAAAACGTTTTGATAAAAAGCAGCGCGTTTTGCGCCACCCCGGGGCCAGGAGAGCGAGGCCGGAGGGGTGGGGCGAGGCGCGCTGTTTTTGTTTGGGGGAATGAAAGATTGTAGGAATAGTCTGAAAAGTTTGTGACTTAGAGGGACGGGGGCTCGGCTTGTCTTGTTCTGGAGGTTGGCGGGTTGTGTTTGTGGGGGAGGGAGGAGTATGTTCCGGGGCAGCGCAAGTAGTCATTGGTGGTGATTGGGAATCTGGAAAGGTATGAAAGCTACAAAGACTTTGGAGTTCGAGTCCACGTTCCCCGAGCACGTTGAAGAACTTGTACGTATCCGGATCGCCGCTATGCGCGACAGCCTGACGAGAATCGGGCGATTCGACCCAGAACGCGCAAGAGAAAGATTTGAAACTGGCTTCAAGCCCGAATACACGCGCTTCATCCTCGTCGACGGGCAGCGTGTTGGCTTCGTTGTTGTGAAGCCCGAAGCGAGCGGTCTCAAACTTGATCACTTGTACATAGAGCCAGAGCATCAAGGGCGCGGCACCGGCGGGACGGTGCTTGAAAGCATCTTCAGTACGGCGGACAAGCTGGGTCTGCAAATTGAAGTCACTGCGCTTCGCGACAGTGAGTCAAATAAATTCTATCGAAAGCACGGATTCGAGTATAAGGACGAGACCGAATGGGACATCAATTACATCAAGAAGGTGCGAGCTCTGTAGTGGCGAGGTATGGTCCACGAAAGTGGTATCAGATCACACCAGTTATGAACGACGTCAGCCCGACCCAATCGTGAACTGTCAAACAACCAGTCTGCATGTTCATTAAGCCAAGCCCAGTAACTTTGAGTTCGAAGAGACAAAATGCCACAAACTATTTTTCAAACTATCCTGCCTACTCCAATTGATAACACCATCCGCGGAGTGAAACTGCCATTCTACGTGTTCGCCTTTTTTGCTGTCGTCAGTACCGTACGAAGTTGCATCCATCTACTCTCTCCAGATGGCGGAGCGGGTAGCATCGCCGGAATGGATCTCTCGGTGGCTGGTGCGGACGGAATTATCTTTGCCTTTGGTCTGTGGGGGAGTTCGCAGTTGCTCTTTGCTGTGATTCAGTTGCTGGTTGTCTTTCGGTACAGGTCGCTGGTGTCATTCATGTACCTGATGCTCATTCTCGAAGTTCTTTTGCGCGAACTGGTTGGATATTTGAAGCCAGTCACATTTGCCCATCCCCCTCCCGGCGCAATTGGTAATCAAATTATTTTGCCGCTGGCAGTGTTCATGCTGGTTTTGTCTGTGTGGAGTACTTACAAAACAAACAGGAATACAAGAGAGTCGCAGTAGATAAACATCGACCAAGCAAGGCAGCCCAACAACCGTATGCAGGCCGACTGTCTTATGCACGGCGGAGACTGATGCTCTGCGTTAGGTCTTGAGCTTCAGCCGCAGCTGTATTTCGTACTGATATTGAACAGTTGGAACATTACTGGCTGCGTGATCAGGCCACTTGGCTTGTAGTGGCGTCTTGTGATGGTGTGCATCAAATGCTCATGTTTCTCTCTAGAGCTGGAGTTCTCCCGTGCAGAAAGTTGTCAGGATTGGCACGCGTATAGTCCTCTCAATCTTCGCTATCCTGGCGCTTCTCGCCCTCGGTGCGGGATGGGTGTGGCTGTCGACCGAGAAAGAGGAGGTTGCCTTTCAGAGTGGGGATATCACTATCCGAGGAACCCTGCTGTCGCCTCGATTCGGCAGAGAGGCGCCTGGCGTGGTGCTGGTGCATGGGTCCGGGCAGACGAGCCGCAATTCCACAATGCTGTACGCATGGATCTTTGCGAGCCTGGGATACGCGGCGCTGGCCCTGCTGCAGGGCCAGCCAAAAACCATCAATTCCTCCGGCAGCGCCATGCGCAGCTTCTGTCCCGATTGCGGCACCGGCCTGTTCTATCGCAATGCCGTCATCCTGCCCGGCATTGTCGATGTGCAGTCGGCCACTCTGGATGATCCGGATGCGCTGCCGCCAGGGGTTCAGATACAAGTGGCCGAGCGCCTGCACTGGATGACGCAGGCGCATGAATTGCCGGCGTTCGAGAGGTTTCCGGGGTAAGGGTTGCTGGCGCCTGCTTACAAGCGTACTTTGCCAATAACAACAATAGCCCGCCGGAGAGCGACCATGCGTACCCTGACCATCACCTGTCTGATCCTGCTCTTGACCTCCTCCCACGCCTGGGCCCAGCGACCCATCCGTCCGCTGCTCCCGCTGCGGGCCTGGACGCTGCAGGACTACACGCCGATTCCCTTCGCCGAGGCGCTGGCCCTGCCGGCGAATCTAGAGCCGGCATCCTATGCCGGTGTGGCAATGACCACCGACAACACCCTCATCGTGCTCAGCCGCGACCCGCAGCCTTTCCTGGAGTTCGCTGCCGACGGCCGCTTCATTCGCGGCTTCGGTGCCGAGAACCTGCTGGCCCGGGCCCATGGTCTGCACATCGACGCCGAGAATCACCTCTGGGTGACCGATGTGAACGACCATGTGGTCCTGAAACTCGACAAGGATGCTCAGGTGCTGATGACTCTGGGGACGAAGGGCGAGGCCGGTGAGTGGAACGAGGCGGCAGGGCAGCACCTGTTCAACGAGCCGAATGATGTGGCGCTGGATTCTGCCGGCAATATTTACGTGGCCCAGGGCCATGGCGGTCAGGTACCCCGGGTGCTCAAGTTCAGCCCCACGGGCGAGTTCATCACGCAATGGGGCACCCGTGGCTATGGGCCCGGCCAGTTCGTGGCGGCCCACGCCATCGAGATCGACGCCAACGACATCCTGCATGTGGCCGACCGCGAGAACATGCGCATCCAGCGTTTCGACACCGCGGGCACGCTGCTGCGGGAGTGGCGCTTCGACGCCATGGTCTGCGCCCTGTTCCTGCACTCCGACGGCTATCTTTACATGACCACGGGTTTCGATGGCGAGCTGGCGCGAGTAGACTCGGAAGGCAACGTGCTGGGTTCCATCGGCAGCCCCGGCACGGGCAACGGCCAGTTCGGCGAAGCCCATGCGCTGACGCTGGATGCCGCCGGCAATGCCTGGATCGCCGATGTCATCAACCGACGAGTGCAGAAATTCGCGAAACAACCCTGACGCAGGAAGGTCAGTCGGACCAGTGGCATACGCTCTCGCCTGAGGACGCGCTGCTGGCTGCCGACACCACCGCTGCCGGCCTGAGCACTGCCCAGGCACAGCAGCGGCTGGCCACCTTCGGGCCGAATCGCCTGCCCGAGCCGCGTCGCACCTCTCCCCTCGTCCGCTTCCTGCTGCAATTCCACAATATCCTGATCTATGTACTGCTGGGTGCCGCGTTCATCACGGGGCTGCTCGGGCACTGGGTAGACACCATCGTCATCTTGATTGTGGTGGTGGCCAATGCCGTCATCGGCCATTTGCAGGAAGGCAAGGCGGAACAGGCCATGGAGGCCATTCGCGACATGCTGTCGCCTCATGCAGCAGTGCTGCGTAATGGTCAGCGCCAGACCGTGCTCGGCGAAGCCCTGGTGCCGGGGGATATCGTGCTGCTGGAGGCGGGCGACAAGGTGCCAGCCGACCTGCGTCTGCTGGAGGCACACGGGCTGCATGCCCAGGAGGCGATCCTGACCGGCGAGTCGGTGCCCGTCGAAAAGTCACTGGACACTGTGGCGCAGGACGCCCCGCTGGGCGACCGCCTGGGCATGGTGTTCTCGGGCACCCTGATTGCCACGGGCCAGGCCCGGGGCGTAGTGGTGGCGACAGGCGCCCGGACGCAGGTGGGACGCATCAGCGGCATGCTCTCGACAGTGGAAGAGCTGAGCACCCCGCTGGTGGAGCAGATGGCGGTGTTCTCCCGCTGGCTGACGGTGCTGATTCTGGTGGTGGCGACGCTGCTGATGGCTTACGGGTACTGGGTGGCCGACTTCGTCTTTGACGAGATTTTCATGATCATGGTGGGCTTCGCGGTATCGGTCATCCCGGAAGGCCTGCCCGCCGTGCTCACCATCACCCTGGCGATCGGGGTGCAGACCATGGCGAAGCGCAATGCCATCGTGCGTCGCCTGCCGGCCATCGAGACCATCGGTTCGGTCTCAGTCATCTGCACGGACAAGACTGGCACCCTGACCCGCAACGAGATGCTGGTGGCGACTGTGCTGATCGGGCCGCAGACACTGAAGGTAGAGGGGGAAGGGTATGCCCCGGCCGGTGCGTTGCGCGCCGGCGACCAGACGCTGGATGTGGCCGCCCAGCCGCATGTGCAGGAGCTCGCCCGGGCAGCGGTGCTGTGCAACGACGCAGCGCTGCATCAAAACAAAGGCGTCTGGAGCGTGCAGGGCGATCCGATGGAAGGCGCGCTGCTGGCCTTTGCAGGCAAATGCGGCATCGACGCCGCCTCTCTGGACATGCCCCGCCAGGCCCTCATCCCTTTCGACTCACGCCAGCGTTTCATGGCCACCCGGCATGCACAGGACACGCAATCCGTGGTCTATGTGAAGGGGGCACCGGAGCGCCTGCTGTCCATGTGCCGCACTCAACGCGGTCCGCAGGGTGAGGAGCCGCTGAATGTCGAATTCTGGCGCGTGCAGGCTGACGCCGTTGCCAGCGAGGGGCAGCGGGTACTGGCATTCGCTACCTGCACGCTGGACGCGCAGCACGCGGGCCTTAGCCTGGCCGATGTGGAGGGCACGCTTTGCCTGCTGGGCATGGTGGGCCTGATTGATCCGCCCCGCGCCGAGGCTATCCAGGCCGTGGCCGAGTGCCACACCGCCGGCATCCGAGTGAAGATGATCACCGGCGATCATGCGTTGACCGCCGCCGCCATCGCCCGCCAGATCGGCCTGCAGAATCCCGGCACGGTGCTGACCGGGGCCGAGCTCGACATCCTGGACGACGCGACCCTGGCCAGCGCCGTGCTGGAGTGCGACGTGTTCGCCCGCACCAGCCCGGAGAACAAGCTGCGTCTGGTGATGGCGCTGCAATCCCAAGGCCTGACGGTGGCCATGACGGGAGACGGTGTGAACGATGCCCCGGCCCTGAAGCGCGCCGATGCCGGCATCGCCATGGGCCGCAAGGGCAGCGCAGCGGCGTGGGAAGCGGCCGATCTGGTGCTGGCCGACGACAATTTCGCGTCCATTGTGGCCGCCGTGCGCGAGGGACGCACGGTGTACGACAACATCCGCAAGCTGATCAGCTGGGAGCTTCCCACCAACGCCGGGGAAGGCATCACCATCGTGGTGGCCATCCTGTTGGGCATGAGTATTCCGGTGACGCCGGTGCAGATCCTGTGGGTGAATCTGGTCACGACCATCGCGCTGGGGCTGACGCTGGCCTTCGAGCCGACCGAGGAGAACACCATGCGCCGCCCGCCCCGCGCCCGGGGCGAATCGCTGATCGGGCCCGCGCTGGTGTGGCAGATCAGCTTTGTCTCATTGCTGTTTCTGGTGGGGGTGTACGGCATCTATTTCGTGGCGATCGAGCGGGGGCAGACCGTCGAGCTGGCCCGTACGCTGGCCGTCAACACGCTGGTGGTGCTGGAGATCTTCAACCTCTTCTTCATCCGCAACCTTTACGGCACCTCGCTGACCTGGCGGGCACTGCGGGGCACGCCCGTGCTGTGGACGGCCATCATCGGTGTGGTGCTGGCACAGGGGGCGCTGACCTATCTGCCGTTCATGCAGGGCGTTTTCGGCACGGCGCCGGTGCCCCTGGATGAAGGGTTGATGGTGCTGGGCATCGGGGTGTTGATGTTCGTCATTCTGGAAATCGAGAAGCAGATTCGCCTGCGCTGGTGGGCCGACAGAGGAGTGTGACCATGTTTCTGGCAATGAAATATCTGATTACCGCCGCCGTAGTGGTGCTGGTGTCCGAGATCGCCCGCCGCAACGCCCAGCTGGGAGCGCTGATTGCGGCGCTGCCGCTGGTGAGTTTTCTGGTGTTGATCTGGATGCAGGTGGAAAAGCAGTCCGTCGAGCAGATATCGAATCACGCCTGGTACACCTTCTGGTACGTGATCCCGACCCTGCCGATGTTCCTGCTGTTTCCCTGGCTGCACCGCAGCCTGGGCTTCTGGCTGGCGCTGGGGGCCAGCGCCGTGCTGAGCGTCATCCTGTTCGTGCTGTGGGCGCTGCTGCTGCGGCGCTTCGGCATCGGGCTTCTCTAGAGAAGCCCGCCGCGCGCTTGCCTTACAGGGGCAGGACGCCCAGCTGCCAGGCGGCCACCAGTGCCACCGCAATGACCAGCAGCACCAGCCAGAGTTTCCAGGGGCGCTTCTTCTCGGCAAACGGATCGCTGAGCGAGCGGCTGGCCCCTGCGGGCAGGCTGGCAACGCCGGTCATCGAGGCCCCGAATGGCACGTTGATGCGCGCGCGGGTGTTCACCGCCCAGCCATTGGCATCCAGCAGCGGGCCGAGATTGCGGCGGCGCAGGGTGAGATACGCCATGATCATGGCCGGCCCGGAAATCACAAGGGCCACGGCGGCCACCACCAGCGGCATCTGCCACCAGGCCAGAGTGAAAAGGCTGCTCATCACGGCGGCGAGGGCCGTGCCCAGCGCACCTGCCGCCAGGCCGAAGGCGGCGAAGATACCGGCGAACTTGGCGATGTCGAAGGCCGGCACCCCGGGAGCAGGCGCACTGACGCTGACGCCAGTGGTGGTCTTGGCCTCGATGTCCTTGTCGCGGGACGCTGCAAAATTGCGCAGCTGGGTTTCCACAAAGCTGGCAATGCGGCGATAGGGCGACCAGAACGCCTGCCGCAGGCTGACGGGCTGCTCGACCACCTTGGTGACCGTGGCGCGCCAGTCGCGGCCCTTGCGGTCATAGAAAATGCCGTTGCGGCCGGCCACCATCAGCTCGTCCACATCGCCGCCGGTCAGCGCGGCGACGATCGCCATGGGCGCCTCGCCCTTGCGTTCGCACTGGCAGTACACCAGGTAGCAGCCGCTGAATGGGGCCATGGTGGCGTGGCGGGCCATGTCGTTCACGCGCAGCACCAGCTCGCAGCTGCGTTGGTCCAGATACAGCGTGCCCACCTGGAAGATGGCCTTCTTCTGCCCGCGGTAGAAATCACTGAGCGTGACGAAGTTCTGCAGCAGGGTGACCAGATCGCGCTGGAAGCGCACCAGACGTTCGACGCTTTCCACGTGGGTGGCAAAGCCGTTGGCGGTGAGATCGTCGGCGATAAGTGCCGCGATCTGGGCCTGCCCGGTGCCGGCCAGGATTTCCCGCAGGCGCTCCACGCCCAGTGTATGTACCTGCGTGGCGGGGCGGGCGGACTGCCACGCCAGCCAGGCGGAGAGCTGCTCGCTGATGGCGTTCCAGTCGGCGGCGCTCAGGCTGTCGCGCTTGCCGAGCAAGGGCACGATCACGGTGCTGTGCAGCGCCTGCACCGCGGCGGCCCAGGCTGGGTTGAGTCCTTCGCGCAGCGGCAGCGCCTTGTCGGCGGCAATGGCCGCCAGGGGCAGTGCGGCAATGTCGGCATCGTCGCTGGCGATGGCACGGGTGGCCAGGGCGCTGTAGACGGCCGGTGCCGGGTTCAGCACCTCGCTGGCGCGGGCATCGAAGGACGCCAGCTGGCAGCGCATGAAATAGTCGTCCACCTTGGCGCGCAATTGCTGGAACACCTGGGCAGCCGCGGCAGTGTTGTCACCCAGCCGGTGAATGCTGGCAGCATCGGCGGCGCCCGCTTCATGCCAGGCCACCACGCTGGCGGCCTGGGCAAAGAACGCGGTCAGGGTGTCGGCACTGACGCCGTCCGTGCCACTGCGGTCGGCGGCGGGGCCCTGGGTGGCGATGATCTCGCCCAGCAGTGTCTGCGCCTCAGGGTCGCTGCTCAGCGCGGCGGTGACAATGCCGTCACCATTCAGATTGCCCGGCGCGAACAGGGCGCTCATGTCGACGAAGTCGCTGACTTGCAGCACGCTCTGGGGGTCTTTGCTCAGGTAGCTAAGGATGCGCGAGGCGGTCTGCTGCAGTGCGGCGCCTTCCGCGTCGTTGTCCACGATCGCGTTTACCGGCAGACCAGGGTCCTTGAAGAAAAGGTCGGCATCCACGACACGGGAACAGGCCCACTGCACGGCCGCCAGAATTTCGGGCACGCGGATCTGCCCGTCGCCGTCGCTGTCCAGCAATGCCGCTGTTCTGGCATCAAACTCCAGCCCGGTGGTGGGGCAGTTGAGCACTGTCCACAGTTTGGGGTCCAGCTGCGCCAGATTGCGCAGGTCGTCGCCGCTGCTCAGTGCCACCTGATCGAAGCCGCCAGAGCGGAAGAAGCGCCATTGGTGACCTGCGGTTTGCGTGCTGCTCATGACGTCGTGACTCCTTGAACGAGGGAAGGCTGTGTTGTGTCGCGCTTATTCCAGTGCGCGTAGAAAAACGGTGATGTCCTGAGCCACGGTGCTGTCGGGTGCGGCGAAGCTAAGGGCGCGGCGGGCGATGCCGACGGCTTCGTCAGTGCGCCCCTGCTGTGCGCGGATGCTGGCCAGCCGGTACCACAACTGCGCATCCCGCGGGGCGATGCGCACGGCGCGTTCTGCCACAGCGGCGGCCCGTTCCAGGTCGCCATTGGCCAGTGCGGCATCCACTTCCAGCAGCAGGGCTTCCGAGGGTGTCGACGGCATGGCGGGCACCGACGGGGCGGGCGTTACAGGCACTGGTGCGGGCGCCGGACTGGGAATGCCGGGGGACACGCTGCGCGGCGGCAGATCGTCGATGCCGGGCACTACGGTGCGGGCGGGGTTCGTCCTGGCAGGCACACTGGCCGGTGGCGGTGGGCTTGCAGGCAGTGACTGAGCGGGCTGGCCTGTGCGGTCTTCCACAGGCGCGGGAATGCCACGTCCTCCGTCAAGGCCGGCGCAGGCGCTCAGCAGGCTGAAGCAAAGAACAGGAAGCAGGCGTGTGGGCATGGTCAGAAGTCCCTGAAGCGATCGAAGAGGCGTTCCATCAAGGACTCGTCGTCCTCGCAGTTGAGCGCCGGGTCCGGCAGGCGGCCGGGAAGAAAGGGCAGAGATGTGGTCAGGCGACAGTCGCGCAGCGAGGCGTCCCGCACAGGGCCAAGCGCTACGCTCTGCCAGACGACGTTGGAAGGCGGAATGGTCAGGCGCGGCTGGATGTCCAGGCGGCTCATGATCTCTGTCCAGACACGCAGCGCGCCGGTGGCACCGGTCAGTCCGGTGTCGGAATTGTCGTCATTGCCCAGCCAGACCACGCCCACCAGGTCATCGCCGTAACCAGCGAACCAGCTGTCACGCAGATCATTGGTGGTGCCGGTCTTGCCGGTCAGGGGCAGGCTGTCGCTCAGGCGGTTGCTGGCGGTCTGTGCCGTACCACGCTGGAAGACGCCCTGCAGGGCATACTCCAGCAAGTACATGGAGGCCGGGTCCACCACCTGCGCAGTCTCAATGCCATAACGTTCGAGGGGTTCTCCCAGAGACGTGGTCACGGCCTCGACGGTGCGCAGTGGCGAGCGGAAGCCGTTGCTGGCCAATGTCTGGTAAAACTGGGCGACTTCCACGGGCGCCATGTCCACCGAGCCCAGCAGCACGGACGGGAATTGCGGCACCTCGCGGGTGAACCCCAGACGCGTGAGCATTTCGCCCACCTTGTCCAGGCCCACCTGCATGCCCAGATCGACGGTCGCCAGGTTCATGGAGCGTTCGAGAGCGTCGTGCAGATAGACGTCGCCGAAGATCTTGTCGTCGTAATTGCTGGGCGACCAGGCGGGCGAACCCCTGGACTGCAGGGTGACAGGACGGTCTGACAATACCGAGGCCAGCGTGAACTGCCCGGACTCCAGCGCCGCCAGATACACCGCCGGTTTCACCAGCGAGCCAATGGGGCGCACGGCATTGAGCGCCCGGTTGAAGCCCGCATAGCCGCGCTGCTTCCCGCCGGCCACCCCCCGCACTTCGCCGGTCACCGCATCGGTGATCACCACGGCCGCTTCCAGTTTGCCCTCACTGACCGGGCGCTCCACGGCTTTCACGGCTTCTTCCAGCGCTTCTTCCATGGTGCTCTGCACGTGCAGGTCCAGGGTGGTGAAGATGCGCAGGCCTTCCGTGCGCAGAGCCTCAGCGTCGTAATCACGGGCCAGGTCATTGCGCACCAGGTCCATGAAGGCCGGGTAGCCGGCGCTCTGGCGTGGCGCCCGGGCGTTCACGCGCAGCTCGGCGGTGCGGGCATCCTCGTAGTCGGGCGCGCTGATATAGCTCTGGGACAACATCCGGGCCAGCACCACGTTGCGGCGCTCGACGGCGCGCTCGGGGAAGCGCATGGGGTTGTAGTAGGACGCGCCCCGGGGCAGGCCGGCCAGCAGGGCCAGTTCGTCGAGGGACAGCTCATCCAGGCTGCGGCTGAAGTAGAACTCAGCCGCCAGCGCGAAGCCGTGGATGGCGCGATTGCCCTGCTGACCGAGGAAGACTTCGTTGAGATAGGCAGTGAGGATCTCGTCCTTGCTGAAGTGCAGCTCCAGCGCCAGGGCCATCAGCGCTTCTTCGGCCTTGCGGCGCAGGGTCTGTTCGCGGTTCAGGTAGAGATTCTTCACCAGCTGCTGGGTCAGCGTGCTGCCACCCTGCACGATCCCGCCAGCGCGCACATTGGCCACCAGCGCCCGCAGAATGCCGATCGGGTCAACACCGAAGTGGGTGTAGAAGCGCTGGTCTTCCACGGCGATGATGGCTTCCACCAGGTCGGGCGGCACGTCTTCCAGGCTGATGGGCACACGGTCTTCGCCATTGCCGGGGTTGATCAGGGCGATCTCCGCAGGCTCAAGGCGCACCAGAGGCACCATGCCGGTGGCCTGATCGCCCCACATCTCGCGGATGCGGCTGCCGGAAAACTCCACGTTGACGTACAGGCTGGGCTCGGCGCCGTCCCAGAAGTCGAAACCCCGTGTCCACAGGCTGACCCGGGTGCCACTGGTTTGATACTCGCCGGGGCTGCGCAGTTGCTGAGTCTCGCGATAGCCCAGGCGGCGCAGCTGGTCGGTGAGCTGGGCGGCACTGACGTGGGCGCCGGCATAGATTTCCAACGGGCGGGCATAGATGCGCGCGGGCAGTTCCCATTGCAGGGCTTCGAAGTCGCGGCGCACTTCGTAGTCGATCTTGATGCACCAGGCGATGAAACCCAGCGTGGCCAGGCCCAGCAGGGTCCAGACCCAGGCAAAACCACGGCTGGCGCGGGGGAGGGAGGAAGGCGGGCGATGTGTCTTGCGATTGCTGTGCTTCATGGGCGGGCATTATGGCACTCGCAGCGGGACAGCCGCCATTTATGCTGCACAATTTGCTGCGGCAGAGATCCTGAAGCATTCAGAGATGGCCACGGGCTTCTGTTTTGGTTAGCCTTTCCACTTTCTCAAAACAAAATGAAGGCAGGTCACAACATGATCCGAATACTCTTGCTTGCTGCTATGGTTGGCATCTTCCTGCTCTGCGGACCCGCCGCGCTCATGGCGGCGGAAGCATCACTGATTGATGTGAGCGGCTCGTACCGACTGCGTTTCGAGCATCAGGAGGACTCATTCCGCCCGGGCACTTCGGGCACTGATCAGATGCTGGTATCTCTGTTGTTGCTGAGCGCCAAAGCCAGCGGGGAGAACTGGTTTGGCGAAGTCGAGCTGGAGGATGCCCGCGCCTGGCTGGATGATGCAGGATCGCCACTTGGCACCGACGATGTGAATGCGCTGGAACCCTTGCAGGCCTATGCAGGCTGGCGACAAAGCGCAGGTGAGAACCAGAGTCTTGCCGTCCGTGCAGGGCGCATGACCCTGGATATTGCCGGCCGCCGTCAGATCGGACGCAGTGTCTACCCCAACACCAAGAACAGCTTTACCGGCCTGCACAGCGACTGGCGCCACAATGCCTGGCGTGTGCAGGCCTTCACCGTCATGCCGATGAACAGGCTCCCTGCGACACTCGCCGATCTGGATGACAACAAACAGGACCTGGACCGCCAGTACTCAGGCATCCGTCTGACCGGCGCCAGCCTGACTTATGCGGCCCCCGGAGCGTTGCCCGACATGGATGCCTTCCTGTTCAGATTCACGGAAGGCGATCAGCGCGATCTTGCCACTCGCAACCGCAATTTCAATGTGGCCGGCATGCGCATCGTCAAACCGGCCACGCCCGGGCAGTGGCTGTACGAAGTCGAGCTCATGCTTCAGCACGGCACCGTTCGCGCCTCCTCTTCGCCAGCGGATGTGCGCGATCTGGAGCACCGTGCTTCCATGCTGTACGGTCGTATCGGCTTCCAGTTCGAGAACGCGTGGACATCCCGTGTTTATGGCACGTTCGACTATGCTTCGGGCGACGAGAGTCCGCTGGATGCTTACAGCAATCGTTTCGACAGTCTGTTTGGTCCACTGCAGGGCGATTTCGGTGGCACCGGCATTTATGGTCCCATTACCCGCAGCAATCTGGTCGCACCGGGTCTGAGCTGGGAATACCGTGCCAGCCCTCGTGTTTCGGGTTTTGTGAACTACAAAGCCATGTGGCTGGCGGCAGACCGCGATGCCTTCTCGGCCTCAGCGGTGCGAGACAGCAGAGGTCGTTCGGGCGACTATGCCGGCCAGCACATTGACACGCGCATGGTCATTACGCTGATCGACGGCATGCAGTTGCAGCTGGGCGGGGCGTTTCTGCGCAAGGGTGAATTTCTGAAAGATGCCCCGAATGCCCCTGCCAGTGGCGATACCGTGTACTGGTACAGCCAGATGACTTATCAGTTCTGATCCGCTTGACGCCGGGGGAGCGCACAGAATACTGTACATAAAACCAGTATTCTTGTGTCCCCCCCATGAACGCTCCCGCCTATGCTGAGCTGCACTGCCTCAGCAATTTCACCTTTCTGCACGGCGCCTCTTTCCCTGAGGAGCTGGTGCGGCAGGCCCACGCGCTGGGCTATACGGCCCTCGCGCTCACCGACGAATGCTCGCTGAGCGGCGTTGTGCGTGCTCATCTGGCGGCACGCGACACCGGGCTGAAGTTGCTGATCGGCAGTGATTTCCTGCTGGAGGACGGGCTGCGCGTGGTGCTGCTGGCCCCGAACCGGCGTGCCTATGGCCAGATATCCCATCTCATCACCCAGGCCCGGCGGCGGGCGGCCAAGGGCAGCTATCACCTGGATCGCGACTTGCTGGCGGAAGTGCCGCTGGAGGAGTGTCTCGCCCTGTGGGTGCCGGCGCCCGGCGCTCTGAGTGAGGAAGACGGACGCTGGCTGCAGGGCTGTTTCCCGGAGCGTCTGTGGATTGCCGTCGAGCTGCTGCTGCGGGGCAATGACCGGCGCTGGCTGGCCTCGCTGCAGGCATTGGGCGCCACGCTCGGGCTGCCCCTGGTGGCCAGTGGCGGCGTGCGCATGCATGCGCCGGAGCGGCGACCACTGCTGGACACCCTGACGGCCATCCGGCTGGGACGCACCTTGGAAACCCTTGGTTTCGCCGCAGCGCCCAACAACGAGCAGCACCTGCGGCAGCGCACGCGCCTTGCCAAGCTCTATCCCCCGCAGCTGCTTGCAGAAAGTGTGCGCATCGCTCAGCGCTGTGAGTTCTCGCTGGCGGAGCTGCGCTACGAATACCCCCATGAACTGGTGCCGGCCGGACACACCGCCAGCAGCTGGCTGCGTGCGCTTGCCGAGCGCGGGGTGGCCGAGCGCTGGCCGGAAGGCCCGTCGGAGCGAGTGCTTGCGCTGCTGGAGAAGGAGCTGACGCTGGTGGCTGAGCTGCGCTACGAGCACTTCTTCCTCACCGTCCACGACATCGTGGTGTTCGCCCGCAGTCAGGGCATTCTGTGCCAGGGGCGCGGTTCGGCGGCCAATTCGGTGATCTGCTATTGCCTGGGCATCACCGCCGTCGACCCGGCGCGCATGCAGCTGCTGTTCGAACGTTTCCTGTCGAAGGAGCGGGACGAGCCGCCGGATATCGACGTGGACTTCGAACATTCCCGGCGCGAGGAAGTCATTCAGTACATCTACCGCAAGTACGGGCGGGAGCGTGCCGCGCTGGCCGCCACGGTGATCTGCTACCGGGCGCGCAGTGCCATCCGCGATGTGGCGGGGGCGCTGGGCATTGGCGCCGGGGCGGTGGAGGTGCTGGCGAAGTCGGTGGACTGGTACGGGCAGGAGATCGTCACCGGGCCCGAAGTGGAGGTCCTGGCGCTGCCGCCCGGGCGGCTGGAGCAGCTGGTCACGCTGGTGCGAGGCTTGATGGGCTTTCCCCGCCATCTTTCCCAGCACGTGGGTGGCTTCATCATCAGTCAGGGCCCGCTGTCCGAACTGGTGCCGGTGGAAAATGCCGCGATGCAGGACCGCACGGTGATCCAGTGGGAGAAGGACGATCTGGAGGCTCTGGGCCTGCTCAAGGTGGACGTGCTGGCGCTCGGGATGCTGACCGCGATCCGCAAGGCCATTGCGCTGGTCAACACGTACCCGGCGCGGGCGGCCCTGTCGCCGCTGACGCTCAGTGGTGTTCCCGTGGAAGACCCGCAGGTCTACGACATGCTCTGCGCGGCCGACACGGTGGGGGTGTTCCAGATCGAGTCCCGCGCCCAGATGAGCATGCTGCCCCGGCTCAAACCCCGCAATTACTATGATCTGGTGATCCAGATCGCCATCGTCCGGCCCGGCCCGATTCAGGGCAACATGGTGCACCCCTACCTGGCGCGGCGCAGCGGCCGTGAGGCCGTGAGCTACCCGAGCGAGGCCATCCGCGAGGTGCTGGCGCGCACCCTGGGCGTGCCGATCTTCCAGGAGCAGGTGATGAAGGTGGCCATCGTGGCGGCGGGCTTCACCGGAGGCGAGGCGGATCAGCTGCGCCGTGCCATGGCGGCCTGGAAAAAGAAGGGCGGGCTGGAGCCCTTTCAGGACAAGCTCAAGGCCGGCATGCGCGAGCGCGGCTACAGCGAGCAGTTTGCCCAGCAGATCTACAGCCAGATCAAGGGCTTTGCCGACTATGGCTTTCCCGAGTCCCACTCCGCCAGTTTCGCCCTGCTGGCCTATGTCTCGTCTTGGCTGAAGTGTCATTACCCGGCGGCCTTCACCTGTGCCCTGCTCAACAGCCAGCCGATGGGGTTCTATGCGGCGTCGCAGCTGGTGCAGGACGTGCAGCGCCATGGCGTGACGGTGCTGCCGGTGGACGTCAATCACAGTGCGCTGGACTGCACGCTGGTGTTCGCGGGTGGCGATGGCGACGCCCCGGCCCTGCAGCTTGGCCTGTGCCTGGTAAAGGGGCTGTCCGCCGAAGGGGCGCGGCGTCTGAGCGAAGCGCGTGAGTGGGGACCGTTCCGCTGCGTGCAGACCTTGGTGGAGCGCACGGGCATCGACCGGGGCGACCGCGAGAGTCTGGCGGCCGCCGATGCGCTGCGGGGGCTTGCCAGTGACCGGCACCGGGCCTTCTGGGACGTGGCGGGCTATGAGGAAAAGCTGCCGCTGTTCGCGGCGGCTGCGGTGGAGCCGGAAGCGGCCTGGCCGGGCGCCGGAGCACAGGTGGCCCTGTTGCTGCCGAAGCCCTCGGAGTCCCAGGACATCATCGCCGACTACAACAGCGTCGGGCTGACGCTGCGCCGGCATCCGCTGGCGCTGTTCCGCGAGCATCTGCAGGGTTTCCAGGTACGCACGGCCGACAGCCTGGCGCTGTTGTCCAATGGCGCGCGGGTAAAGGTGGCGGGCATCGTCACCTCGCGGCAGCGGCCGCAGACGGCCTCGGGGGTGACCTTCGTGACGCTGGAGGACGAGACGGGCTTCCTGAACCTGGTGGTGTGGCCGGCGCTTTCGGCCCGGCAGCCACGCATGGTGCGGGAGGCGCGCCTGCTGGGGGTGGCTGGCACGCTGCAGATCAGCGAGGGGGTGGTGCATGTGATTGCGTCAGAGCTGGTGGACCTGAGTGGCTGGCTGGCGCAGATGTCCCTGCGGTCGCGGGATTTTTGCTGATGGGGTCGGTGCCGGGAGGGGATAGGCGCGACTCGGCTCCGCCAGAGGCTCTGAACATGACTCGATGCATGGCATCAATTGCATGCCCGCTTCTCAATCAAAAATCCCATGCAGAAACCACCTCCTCTCCCCCTCCCGCTCGTGAAAAATCCACAAGCGCATGCCCCGCGCGTTGTCTGCGACATAGTAGTCACGACACACCTCCTGGCCCGTCCACCAGCGTGTCTCGATGCGCTCCGGGCCGCTGCGCAGGCGCAGGCTGCCGCGATAGAACAGCCGGTTGTTGTCCTGGCGCAGCAGCACCGGTTCCGGCAGCAGCCAGCAAGGCCGGCGTGCCTGCAGTGTTTCTGTCTGACCAGACCCGGGCTCGCCCTGCTCCTGGCCACAGACAGCCTGCCCGGCAGCATGCTCCGGACAGTGTTCCTCATGGCATTGCAGACTGCGCACGGCGGCGTCACCCAGTCTGGCCTGCAAGAGGGTCAGCAGCGGCGCAATGGCTTCCCGCGGCGCGCTGCGGCCTGTGCCTTCCGTCACAAAGCCTGCAAGTGAATGACTGCTTCCCGAGGTCGCCTTGAACCGCCAGGCCTCCAGCTGCATGCCGCTGACGGGCGCTGGCAGTGCCAGGGTGCTCAACCGTGTCTCGAGCAGCAGCAACAGAGGCGCCTCGGCACGCCCGGCATGCCGCATGTCCAGCGTCAGAAGAGTGGGGGACTGCGATTCATGCAGCAGGCTCAGATGCAGGTGCAGCGTGCTCAGATCCCGTGCCCGCAGGAAGGAGCAGAGCCGCTCAAGCAGTTCTTCAACGGCAGGCAGCAGGCGCTGGGTAGTTTCCACCGCGTATTCGAACTCAAGGCTGCTGTTGAAGCGCGGCGGGCTCTGGTACGTCCTGACCGGCGAGGCAATGCGTCCCAGACACTGGTCGAGCTGGCGCAGGAACTGGGTGCCGAAGCGTTGTCCCAGCGCGTGACCGGGAAGCCGCCAGACATCCCGCAGGGACCGCAGCCCGCTGGCGTGCAGTTGCCGGCGGCGGCTGACAGGCATGGACAGGCTCTGCACAGACAGCCTGCCCAGTGCGGAGCGCAGATTCTCCTTGCGGTGGATCAGCAGATTGCATCCCGCCCGCGCCAGCAGCAGGCTGGCAGCTGGCGTGGGACTGGCGGCGTGATGAACGCTGACAGGAAGTCCCCACTCACTCAACACAGGCTCCAGCAGCTGCTGCAGCAGAGCACGGAGCTTGCCGATGCCCCCGAAATAGCGCAACGAACTGCGGGCCTCGAAAACCAGACAGTCCGGCGCCTCCACGCTGACGGTGGCACTCAGTGTGCCCAGGCGATCAGCAAGCAGGGTCAGTCTGTCCTTGCGGGACTGTTCGTCGGGAATGCCCAGCAGCTGGGGAAGGGCAACTGCGTACCACAGGGGCGTCTGGCGGGCTGCGAGGCCGGCTTCAGGCGCTTCGGCCTGTGCCGCCCGCCGCTGGGCCAGGCGCAGTGGGCGTTGTGGCTTGCCTGTCAGGGGCAATTGATAGAGACGTCCTGTCATGGCTGTCCCCTGGTGACAGCCACCGTGTCCTGCCGGTAGCTGCCCCGCGCCTTGAGCACCTCGACCCGCAGGCCCTGGGCGGTGGCATCCACCCGCAGACGCAGGACGGCAGCGGATTGGCGCAAGGGGGTGTGATGGAACAGGATGCCGAGTGTGCGGCCCGTGCTTGCCGCCAGCTGCAGACGACGGATCTGCCTGCTGTTCAGTCGCCCGGGCCAGGCCAGCACCAGGGCGCAGCTTGCGTCCTGCAGTGCTTTCTCGATGCCCCACAGCGTTTGTGCCGGGGCCGCCGAAACGACGTACAGGCAGGCCGGGTCGACCCCGGACGCCAGCAGCGCCGGGGCGTAGGGTGAACATGGAGGAGCGAACCACAGGCTCATTCTGCCCTGCTGGCTCAGGCGGCGCAGCAGAGGAAGCACCAGCTGCAGCTCTCCAATGCCCCACTGCGGCGTGATGATTTCCACCAGCGCGGCGGCTGGCCAACCCTGCCATGGCAGACAGGCATCCAGGCCGGGAAAGCCGGTGCTCAGCCCCGGGTCAGTGATCCCTGACTCGGAACACGGGTGCTCACTGCCCCGCCACAATCCGGGTGTGTGAAGCAGTGAAAGAAGGCGGTGATCGGTATCGGAGGTCGGCATGATACTGTATATATTACCAGTATTCTTTCGCCTCACAAGCACTCTGGCGAGGCGCCAGCAGGGGATCATTCTGAGAACAGCTTCCAACCTGCGGAAAGTATTTGAATTTCCGCCATTTTCGTGATTGTCATGCAGAAAATATTGTATTAATCTTCAGCACCTTAGCCTGATTAGCTGAACATGCTTCTCAAATAACAATCTCAATAGACTGGAAAGATGAATAATTCATGAACAAGAAACCAGACATGCTGATGGTGGTCGTCGTCCTGTTTGCGTTGGGCGTGCTTGCCAGCGGCGTCGTACAGAGCGGATTGCTCTGACTCAAGGCTCCTGATTCCGCCGTCCCCTGTCTCAGCGGGCGCGTTCTTCATGTCGGCTTCGGCTGATAACTCTGCTTGTCACTCACGATTCTGTCCATCCGGACATCCCACGCCTGACTCCCGAGATTCTCCACCCGCTGACATTCATGAGCCAGCCCCACCAGCAGTGGCCGGCGGCGCCGTGCAGCGGCCCGGAAACTGAACGTCCTGTCATAGAAGCCTTTGCCCATTCCCAGCCGGTTGCCCTGTGCATCGAAGCCCACCAGCGGCACAAGGACCACATCCAGCGTGCGGGCCGGCACCCGCCTGCGTGCCTGCAGGCGCGGCTCCAGGATTCCCCAGCGATTGCGGCGCAGAGAGTCATCCTGGCGATAGCGCACGAACAGCAGACGGTTCTGACCGAACGGGTGCAGCAGCGGAAGGAAACAGTGTTGTCCGCGTGCGAGTGCGGCGGCAAACAGCAGAGACGGATCGATTTCGCCATCGTTGGCAAGGTAGAAAGCAAGACGCTTTGCGGATCGGAAGAAGCGTTGGTCAGCCAGTGCATTGTGCAGCGCGACGGCCGCATCATTCTGTTCGCGCAGGCTCAGAGAGCGTCGAGCATGACGCAGGGATTTGCGAAGACTGGCGCGCTCGTGAGGAGTCATGACACTGGCAGGAAAGAGAGAATGAAGTTACCCGGAGCACCGCTACCAAAATAGTCCTGAACCCAAGGTTCAGGTGGTGACTCCAGAGGTGCATAAGGCTTTCCGTCGGGCGGACATGCACAACAGCACCTGGCGAGGAGCCTCCAGGTTAACAGATATCGGCTCAAGAACACTTTTGACTGGCTAATGCTCTAGGTAACTCGGACCCGAGTATATAGCACTTGGAAAAGCCGATCGACAAAGCCTGGAAAAGTTTTTTGTCTCAATACGATCAGCTTATTTCAATCTGACGATTGGCCTGCAGGCTGCGATCGAGCTTGTCTTCAAGATATTTGATCTGCTGTGCGTTCTGATGACGGCTCTCGTTGAGCTGCAAACTTTTGCTCAACATTTCATGTGTGATGTTCAATGCGGCCATCACGGAAATTTTCTCGAGGCCATGAATATTGCCGCGACCCTTGATCTTGCGCATGTTCTCATCGAGGTAGCGGGCAGACTTCAGAAGGGCTTCCTGTTCCGAAGGCGGACAGCTGACCTGATACTCCTTGTCGAGAATTCTGACCACTACGGTGCCGGGAACATTTTCTTCTGCGTTCATGCGATCTCTCTTGGTCAGGGTGAAGCGTGTGACAGTTGAGCAGGAAAGTGGGACCAGCCCCTCAGGAAGACTGTGACTGCTCCAGAGATTTGAGTCTGTTCAGGACGGACTCAAGACGGGTCTTGGCCAGTTTGTTGGTTTCGACCAGTTGCTGGCGTTCTGAGTGCCAGTTATGCTCGTTCGCTCTCAGCAGCTGATTTTCCCGCTTCATCGTGGCACACAGCTCGATAAGCGCATCAATCTTTTGATCCAGCATGGTAAATTTTTCGTCTGTCATTATGATGGTCGCCATATGCAGGATATGCATAAAAACCCACTGGTAAACTTCCCGTTACTATAGAGGCGCGACCCAATGCGGTCAATCGCGGGTGTACGATGACAAACATTCATGAAGAAGCTGCGCGCAGGCGCAAAGAGCTCATGCAGCAGATGGAACCGGACAGCATTGCGCTGCTCTGCGCGGCGCCACAGAGCACCCGCAGCAATGACACGGAATATCTCTACCGGCAGAACAGTGACTTTTATTATCTGACGGGGTTTGTGGAACACGATGCCGTGCTGGCGCTGATTCCCGGCCGCGAGCAAGGTGAAGTAGTGCTGTTCTGTCAGGAAAAGGACAAGACCCGTGAATTGTGGACGGGAATCCTGATGGGGCCGGAACAGGCCATCGAGCAGTTGAAAATTGATGACGCGTTTCCCATCGGCGACATCGACGACATTCTGCCCGGGCTGATTGAAGGACGTGAGCGTGTCTACTATTCGATGGGCAAGGATCCACGCTTTGATCAGCGTGTCATGGACTGGGTCAAGATCATTCGCGGCAAGGTGCGCCAGGGCGCGCATCCGCCGGGCGAGTTTCTGGTGCTGGATCATCTGCTCAATGAAATGCGGCTGATAAAGAGCCCGATGGAAATCAAGCTGATGAAGAAAGCCGGCGCTATTTCCGCACAGGCTCACAAACGTGCTATGGCGGCCTGTCGCGCGGGTCTGCACGAATACCATCTTGAGGCAGAGTTGCTGCATGAATTCGTGCGCTCCGGCAGCCGTGCGCCAGCCTACAACAACATCGTCGCGGGCGGGAAGAACGCCTGCATCCTGCACTACGTTGAAAACAATGCGGTCCTCAAGGATGGCGATCTGGTACTCATCGATGCCGGCTGCGAATACGAATACTATGCGGCCGACATCACCCGCACCTTTCCCGTGAACGGTCGTTTCAGCAAAGAGCAGAAAGCCCTGTACGAAATCGTGCTCAATGCCCAGCTGCAGGCCATCAAGGCCATCAAGCCAGGAGCAGCCTGGGACGAACCGCACAATGTTACCTTGCGCATCATCACCGAGGGGCTGGTCAATCTCGGCCTGCTCAAGGGCAATGTGCAGGAGCTGATAACAACGAACGCCTACAAGGCCTTCTACATGCATCGTGCCGGACACTGGCTGGGGATCGACGTGCACGATGTGGGCGACTACAAGATTGACGACAAGTGGCGCCTCATGGAGCCGGGCATGGTGACGACCATCGAGCCGGGCATTTATATTGCCCCCGACAACATGGACGTGGACAAGAAATGGCGCGGCATCGGCATCCGCATCGAGGATGATGTGCTGGTAACGCGCACAGGGCATCGCATCCTGAGTGAAGGTGCCCCCAAGACAGTCGAAGAAATAGAAAATTTCATGGCCCAGGCCCAAACCCAGGCAGTCGCCTGATTGCCGCCGGGAGGCCAGCACTCTGTGAGAATCTCGGAACCCCAGCATCACTATGACATTGTGATCATCGGCGGCGGTCTCGTCGGGGCCAGTTTCGCCTGCGCGCTGGCGGCACAAACGCGACACGTCGCGCCGCGCATCCTGGTGATCGAGGCTGCGCCATCCATGCAGGTTTCGACCAGTTTTGATGCCCGCTCGACGGCCTTGTCCCATGGCAGCAAGCAGATCTACGCAAGCCTGGGTCTATGGAAGGCAATTGCCACCCATGCTGCTCCCATTCAACGCATTCACGTATCAGACCGCGGCCATTTCGGCGCTGTACGCATCGATAGCGCGGACATGCAGGTGGACGCACTCGGGCATGTTGCCGAGAACCAGCATCTCGGGCTGGTGCTGACGTGTGCGCTGGACGCCGACCCCGCCATCGACTTTCTGTGTCCGGCCAGCATCAGTACGCTGGTGCCCACCCCGCAGGGCATGCGTCTGCAGGTGCAGGGCGATTCGACAGATTTGCTGAAAGTAGATGCCGCACTGGTGGTGCTGGCGGATGGCGGCAAGTCCACCGTGAGTGAACAGCTGGGCATCAGCAGCAACCACACGCCCTACGGTCAGCATGCGCTGATCGCCAACGTCGCCTTCAGCGACCCGCACAGACACACTGCCTACGAGCGATTCACCGAGAGCGGCCCGCTGGCCGTGCTGCCGCTGGCCGAGCAGGAGGGAGAGCATCGGGGGGCACTGATCTGGACGCTGGCGGATGAAGAGGCCGCAGCAGTGGCCGCGTTGCCTGAGCGCCTGTTCCTGGAAAAGCTGCAGGAGCGCTTTGGCTATCGCCTTGGGCGTTTCGAAAAGGTGGGCAGTCGCACGCTCTATCCGCTGACACTCACTGTTGCGCGGGAGCAGGTGCGGCCCGGGCTGGTGTTGCTGGGGAATGTGGCGCACTCGCTGCACCCCGTCGCGGGACAGGGCTTGAATCTGGCCTTGCGCGATGCGCAGGTGCTGGCGGGATTGCTGGCGCAAGCGCTGGCAAAGGGAGAACATCCCGGCGAAATGGCAGTGCTTCAGGCCTATGTGGAGCAGCAGACGCGTGACCAGCTGGCGACGATCAGCTTCAGTGACTACATGACGCGGCTGTTCTCCAGCAGCCATCCTGCGCTGGTGTGGGCACGCAAGTTCGGCCTGTTTTCCATCGACATGATTCCCCCGTTCAAACGCGGCTTTGCCCGGCAGGCCATGGGCCTCGCCGAGCGCAGACAGCAGCGGGCCTGATTCAGCGGGCGCTCAGGGCGCTGCGCAGAGTCTCAATCCGGTCACGGTTGACGCCCATGTCACTGTGCCCGAGCCGCGAGGCTGAACGCACGTGCACCAGGCCGGCAGCCGGGTCTGCCAGAAACTCCACATCGTCTACAAAGCCCATCAGTTTCGAGGTGAACTCGGCGTACAGATACTGATCCTGTTCGCTGATGATCTGTGCGCCCTGCATGGCGGTGACGGCGGTGCGCACCTGCGCCAGAGACGCATTCAATGGCGCAATGCTGTGACTGTCGCGCGTCTCGGCGCTGGAGACACAGTTTGGCGAGTCCGGGCAAGTGCCCAGTTGTCCGGCGGTCACACCAAGGCTGGCAGGGCGCTCGCCCGCGCAACCGAGCAGCGTCAACAAAGGGATCATCATCAGGCTCCATTTCATCGTGTTCAATCTCTGAGTAAAAAAGGGGGGTTCCAAAGCTACGGTGTGCACCAAGGGGTCAGATCATCGCCATTCCGAGCCACTCGGCGATCATGGCAGGCTTGGTCTCGCCCTCGATCTCCACGGTGGCCTTGTGCTTGAGCAGATAACAGTTCGGACTCTTATCAACGGCACTCATCAGTTCGAAGCGCGCGCGAATGCGTTTGCCCACTTTGACAGGGTTGAGAAAACGTACCTTGTCCAGGCCATAGTTGATGTCCACGTTGCAGCCCTTGATCTTGATGGTGCCTGTCTGCGACGCCAGCATGCTCAGCAGAGACAGGGTCAGAAAACCGTGCGCGATGGTCCCGCCGAATGCGGTCTCCGTCTGCGCCCTCGCACTGTCGACATGAATGAACTGGAAGTCACCCGTGGCCTCGGAAAACTGATTCACGCGCGTTTGGGAAATCTCGAACCACTGCGTGACGCCTACTTCCAGCCCGATGTACGCCTGCGCTTCTGCAAGCGTCACGAAGGTTGGCGACGAGCCGGCATCCTGCTGAAGTTTCAAGAGATTTTCCTTGTCTGACACACTGAATCCTGTTGTGGCTGTGGGGCGAAAAAGAGTGTCAGTATCGACCATCCCTTGCCTGCCAGCAATCAGGCTTTGCAAATACCAGGCTGCATTGCTGTGTGGCGCTCGGCTATACTGGTGGCCTTTTCCTCCCTGCCCGGACAATCGAAAGCCCATGCAGCAGAACGCGCAAGATGCATACGATATCGTCGTGGTTGGTGGTGGCCTGGTCGGAGCCAGTCTGGTGCTGGCGCTCGCGGAGCGCGGTCTTCGCATCGCCGTGCTCGACACCCAGCCGCTGAGCAGGCAGCACTGGCAGCGTGAGGAGCCGCAGGCCGGGCTTGATCATTTCGACCCGCGCGTCAGTGCCATTACTCCCGCCTCACAACGCTTCCTCGACAGCCTGGGTGTCTGGGATGCCGTGCTGGAGCGCCGCGCCTCACCTTATACTGACATGCATGTCTGGGAAGCCGACGGCACAGGTTCGATCCATTTCGCTGCCGGGGATATCCACTGTGAGGCGCTCGGACACATCGTCGAGAATGCCGTGTTGCTGGCAGCCCTGCATGAGCGGCTGCACGGGGTGTCAGGCGTGGAACTGCTGGCGCCCGTCAGCCTTGAATCCCTCGAACGTCTGCCGGTCCCCGGCCCACTGGACGCCGATCAGTCTCGTACAGTGCTCACACTTGCCGATGGCCGCAGTCTGCGCGCGCGCGTACTGGTCGCCGCCGATGGCGCCAATTCCCGCGTGCGGGAACTCGCCGGCTTCAAATTGAGCGAATGGGACTACGAGCACCACGCAATCGTCACGACAGTGCGTACCGGCCTGCCCCACCAGCGCACGGCCGCCCAACGTTTCATGGACGACGGCGTGCTGGCGTTCCTGCCCCTGCAGACGGCCCCAGGGGTGGATGATCAACACTATTGCTCAATCGTCTGGTCGGTTCTGCCTGAGCGGGCAGCCAAGCTCATGCTGCTGAGCGATGTGGAGTTTGCCGGCGCGCTGGAAGTGGCGATTGAAAGCAGGTTCGGGCAGATCGAACACGTGGACCCACGCTTCAGTGTGCCATTGCGACAACGCCACGCACGACACTATGTGCAGGAGGGCATCGCCCTGATCGGCGATGCCGCCCACACCATCCACCCGCTGGCTGGTCAGGGGGTAAATCTTGGATTTCAGGATGCCAGCGCCCTCGCCAGTCAGTTGCTGCAGGCACTTGCTCGCCAGGATGAACCCGGCAGTCTGCAGGTTTTGCGCCGCTATCAGCGCCAGCGCATCGGCCACAATCTGGGGATGATGTGGGTGATGGAAGGCTTCAAACGGCTTTACGCAGATCAGGCCCTGCCCCTGCGCTGGCTGCGCAACGCGGGCATGACCGGCCTCGATCGCACCGTATTGCTCAAGAGCCGCATCATGCGTTCGGCCATGGGCATGGACTGACGCAGCGCTCAAGTTATTCCTGCGCAGGTCGATGACTGAAGGACGCATTCAGACACTGGAGATTCCTCATGATTGGCAAAGAGCCCGTATGGCCATTCGACATGGACCTCAGCACGCTGGATACCTGCAGCATCACCAACATCCTCAGTGACATCGAGAGTCACATGCCGCGCATGGAATCGGCAGGTGGCATGAACGAACTGCTGCGTGTGAAGAGGCTCTTCGAGAAAGAACTGATGAGTGCCCGACGCCTGCACTAGTCCCCGGTTTTCAGAATCAAATGGGGTCAATGCCGCTCACTTGCAGGTGTACTCCCATGGGGGCATGGTTTATCCTGTGTCCCGTTCGAAATTCCCGAAAAACAATTAAATTGAAGGATAGAAAAACATGAAAATGATTCTCTCGCTCGTGGCAGCAACTGCCCTCCTCGTTGGCGCCAATGTTCAGGCGATCGACGTGGCCGCAGTCAATCAGGCACTCGCTTCTGCAGACCGCAGCGATGCCGACAAGGCACTCGACGCGGCGCGCAAGCCTGCTGAAGTGCTGGACTTTCTGGGCCTGGAGCCCAGCATGACCGTACTGGACGTAATGTCCAGTGGTGGTTGGTACACCGAAGTGCTTTCACGCGCTGTTGGCGCCAGTGGCAAGGTGTACATGCAGAACTCTGAAGCGGCTCTGGCGCGTGGAACGACTCAGGCTACGGTAGATACACGTGTGAACGGCCGCCTGACCAATGTGGAACTGCTGACCAAGGATGTGACTGCTGACCTTGGCCTGCCCGCGAACTCCATCGATTTTGCCATTACCAACCTGAACTTCCACGACGTCTACAACCGTGATCCGGCTGCAGCACAGGCATTTCTGGTCAACATCAAGAATGCACTGAAGCCAGGCGCAGTGCTTGGTCTGATCGACCACGAAGGCGATGTGGGTGCTGACAACGCAACTCTGCACCGAATTCCAGTTGAAGTGGCGCGCGCTGCTGCCATCGAAGCGGGTTTCGAAATTGCCGAAGAGAGCGATTTGCTGAACGTGCCGAGTGACAATCACACACAGGCCCCGTTTGCTGCTGAGCTGGAAAGAAATACTGACCGTTTCACTCTGAAGCTGGTCAAGCCGGAGTAATCCGACTGTCATGCACAACGGCTCGGGAAATCGCGATTTTCCGGGCCGTTTTTCATCACGCAAGCCTGACGATCAGCGCCCCTCGAGTGTCTCCTTGAAAGAAAGCGCGTCCCTGTCCTTCATTGCCCGTTTCTTCGCTGTCTTCAAGTACAGCCGCGTGGCCATGTCGATCGTCTGGGGCACCAGTGCCGCGCTGACGATCACGATGGCTGTTGCAACCCTGATGGCCGGCGTGCTGCCTGCGGCGATTGCGTACGTCGGCCAGCTCATTGTCGATGCCGTGGTGGCTGCCATTCAGGCGCCCCCCGAAACCCGGGAAGCCGCCACCGACCTCACCATTTTCTATGTGCTGTGCGAGGCCAGTCTGGTGGTGTTCATCACCGGCGTGCAGCGCCTCAACATGGTCTGCCAGTCCATCCTGCGCGTGCTGCTGGGCAACAAGATCAATGTGATGATCCTCGAGAAGTCCCTGACTCTGGAGTTGCGGCACTTCGAGGATTCCGAGTATTACGACAAGCTGGTGCGCGCGCGCCGCGAGGCCTCGAGCCGCCCGCTGAGTCTGGTGATCCGCACCTTTGACCTGGCGCGCGAGAGCATCTCGCTGGTCAGTTTCGGTTTCCTGCTGTTCCAGTTCTCGCCCTGGGCAGTGCTGCTTCTTGGTTTTGCCGGGCTGCCCGCCTTCATGGCCGAGGCAAAATTCTCCGGCGAAGCTTTCCGCAACCAGCGCACCCGGTCTGCCGAGCGGCGCATGCAGATATACCTGGAAATGGTGCTGACCCGCGAGGACGGCGTGAAGGAAGTCAAACTCCTCAAGATCGGCCGACTGTTTCTGCAGCGCTACATCGACATCTTTCACAACATCTACAAGGAAGACCGTGATCTCGTGCTGCGGCGCGGCTTCTGGGGCTATGTACTGGGGCTGATTGCCAGTGCTGCCTTCTATCTGGCCTACGGCTGGGTGGTGTTTGCCGCCATCGCCACCACCATCACCATCGGCCAGATGACCATGTACATCGCCGTCTTCCGCCAGGGTCAGGGCGCGGTGACCAACAGCCTGACGGCGATCAATGGCATGTACGAGGACAATCTGTATCTGTCCAACCTGGTGGAGTATCTGGACCACAAAGTGCCGGAAGCCAGTGGCGACAAGACGACGGGCCCCGATCCGACCGACGGCATTCGCTTCGAAAACGTCAGCTTCTTCTACCCCGAGAGCAAATCGGCAGCGTTGAACAACCTCTCCCTGCACATCAAGGCCGGGGAAAGCCTCGCCATCGTGGGCGAAAACGGCTCGGGCAAGACCACGCTGATCAAACTGCTGACCCGCCTGTATTCCCCCACCAGCGGCCGCATTCTGCTGGAAGGACTGGACCTGCAGGAATGGGACATTGAAGCGCTGCGCCACAAGATCGGGGTGATCTTTCAGGACTTCTCGCGCTACCAGTTGAAGGTGGGCGACAACATCGGCATCGGCGATGTGGAAAACATGGAGAACCGCCCCCAGATAGAAACAGCCGCGCAGGATGGCCTGGCAGCCGACTTCATCAAGCATATGCCTGACACCTACGACACTCAGCTGGGCACGTGGTTCAAGGGCGGCAAGGAGCTCTCCGGAGGGCAATGGCAGAAGATAGCCCTGGCCAGGGCGTTCATGCGCAGCCATGCCGATGTGCTGATTCTCGATGAACCGACGGCCGCGATCGATGCCAAGGCGGAAGCGGACATCTTCGCCCATTTCCGCGAGCTGACGGCAAAACGTATCTCGATCATCATCTCGCACCGCTTTTCCACGGTGCGGATTGCTGACCACATCATCGTGCTGGACAAGGGTGCTATTGAAGAAGAAGGCTCCCATGAGCAGTTGCTTGAACGGAATGGGCACTATGCCCGGTTATTCCGTCTGCAGGCCCAGGGTTACATGTAGAGCTGCTCTTTCTGGAAGCCTGCAATTTGTGGGAGCGGGCTTGCCCGCGATCCAAAATATTCCGCATCACCGACCTACTGGAGACTCTCCCCATGCTCGACTCAAAGAACCTGCTTGAAAAATTCCTCGGACCCAACGCGGCCGACTTCATGCGCGAGACCGGTAGCTCTGCCAAACAACAGCTCGATGGCATGGGGATGGGCGGGTTCGGCGGCGGTGCCGTGGTTGGCGGCCTGCTGGGGCTGATGCTCGGCGGCAAGAAGATGAAGAAGATGGCGGGCTACGGTGGTGCCGCTGCTGCAGGGGCACTTGCGTTCAAGGCCTATCAGAACTGGCAGCAGGGCAAGGCAGCGGCAAGCGCACCAGTAGCCGGACCCGCTGACTTCGCGAATGTGGACCCGCGGTTTCTGCCCGAAACAGCCTCTGCCGCGGATGGTCAGCCATTCCAGCTGGCACTGATCAGAGCAATGATCGGCGCTGCCAAAGCCGATGGCCATATCGATGCACAGGAACAGAAGTCACTGTTCGAGCAAGTTGAAAAGATGGGGCTGGATGCCGAGAGCAAGGCCTTTGTATTCGACGCCCTCACACAGCCGGTGGACATTGCTGCCATTGCCGCTTCGGCGCGGGGTATAGAACAGGCTACCGAGCTGTATCTGGTGTCCCGCGTCGCCATCGATGTGGATCATCCGGCAGAACGAGCCTATCTGCAGGCGCTGGGTCACCGGCTGAATCTGCCGGCAGAACTGATCGCACACCTTGATCATCAGGTGCAGCCGGTCGCGTGATTGTGGGAGCGGGTGTGTGGGAGCGGGCTTGCCCGCGAACAGTTCGCTTGCAAGCAAGCTCCTACACCAACAAGCTCCCACATATGCCAGCTTTCCAGGCAGCAAGCTTCTGCTGCCTACTGGTAAGTCTCCAGCGCGGGGCACGCGCAGAAAAGATTGCGGTCTCCGTAGACGTTGTCGATGCGGTTCACGGACGGCCAGAACTTGCTGTCCTTCAGCCCCGGCACCGGCCAGGCCGCTTCGTGCTTGCTGTAGCCGCGCTGCCAGTTGGCATCCATGATGTCGGCCAGCGTGTGGGGCGCGTGCTTGAGCGGGTTGTCCAGTGCATCAAGCTCGCCCGACTCCACCCTCGCAATTTCCTTGCGAATGCTGATCATGGCCTGAATGAAGCGATCCAGTTCCTGCTTCGGCTCACTCTCTGTCGGCTCGATCATAAGCGTGCCTGCCACCGGGAAGGACATGGTAGGTGCATGGAATCCGTAATCCATCAAACGCTTGGCGACATCCTCTTCCGAAATGCCCGACGCGGCCTTGAGCGGACGCAGGTCGATGATGCACTCGTGGGCCACCATGCCATTGCGGCCGGTATAAAGCACGGGGAAATGAGGCTCCAGCTTGCGGGCAATGTAGTTGGCGCTGAGGATTGCCACCTGCGTGGCTTTCAACAGACCTTCGGCCCCCATCATGGCGATGTAAGTCCAGGAAATCGGCAGAATGCCGGCACTGCCCCAGGGCGCTGCCGACACGGCGGAGTTGCCCGGATTGGGTCCGTCCAGCGCCACCACGGCGTGGTTGGCCAGGAAAGGGGCCAGGTGCTTCTTCACGCCGATCGGGCCCATGCCCGGTCCGCCACCGCCATGGGGAATGCAGAAGGTCTTGTGCAGATTCACGTGGGAAACATCTGCGCCAATGTCGCCCGGCCGAGCCACTCCCACCTGTGCATTGAGGTTGGCACCGTCCATGTAAACTTGGCCACCATGCGCATGAATGATCTCGCAAATCTCCTTCACGCATTCTTCGTACACCCCGTGTGTGGACGGATAGGTGATCATCAGCGCGGCCAGCGTGTCCTTGTATTGCGTGGCCTTGGCGCGCAGGTCTGCAATGTCGATATTGCCGCGATCGTCGCAGGCTACCACCACCACTTTCATGCTGATCATCTGTGCACTGGCGGGGTTGGTGCCGTGGGCCGAGCTCGGGATCAGGCAGACATTGCGCTGGCCCTCGCCCTTGCTGTTCAGATAATTGCGAATGGCCAGCAGCCCGGCGTATTCGCCTTGCGCACCGGAGTTGGGCTGCATGCTGACGGCATCGAAACCCAGAATCTCGATGAGCATCTCTTCCAGTTCGCCGATCATCTGGCGGTAGCCGGGTGTCTGCTCCACTGGCACGAACGGGTGCGGCTTGCTGAAATCCGGCCAGGTGACGGGAATCATTTCGGCGGTGGCGTTCAGCTTCATGGTGCAGGAGCCCAGCGGAATCATGGCGTGGGTCAGTGAGATGTCCTTGTTCTCCAGGCGCTTCAGATAGCGCAGCATTTCGGTTTCGCTGTGGCAGCGATTGAAGAACGGATGGGTCAGGAATTGCGACTGGCGCTGCAAAGTGCCGGGTATCCCGACAACGGTTGCAGAGCCAGCGCAGATCTGCTGGTCCAGAGTCGCGACACTCAGCCCGACCGACTTGTCTCCCAGCAGCACCTGCCACAGCAGCTCGATGTCATGCGTCGTGGTGCACTCATCCAGACTGATGCCGATACTGGTGGCTTGATCCATGCGCAGGTTGATGCGAGCCTGCCTGGCGCGGGCAAGAATGGCCGAACGGCTGGCGGTGTCCGTCGCGATGGTCAGGGTGTCAAAGAAACGCGAATTGCTGCACTTCAGCCCTCTGTCATCAAGACCATTCGCCAGAATGGCCGTGAGGCGGTGGATGCGTTGGGCGATGGTGCGCAGACCTTCCGGACCATGGTACATCGCATACAGGGCGGCTATGTTGGCCAGAAGCACCTGCGCGGTGCAGATGTTGCTGTTGGCCTTCTCGCGGCGGATGTGTTGCTCACGGGTCTGCAGTGACATGCGGAAGGCCTGTTTGCCGCGGGCGTCGATGGACACGCCGATGATGCGGCCCGGCACAGCGCGTTTGAACTCGTCTTTCGTAGCGAAGTAGGCCGCATGTGGCCCGCCATAGCCCATGGGCACGCCGAAACGCTGTGTACTTCCAAGCACCACGTCGGCCCCCATCTCGCCAGGGGACTTCAACACGACGAGGCTCATGATGTCTGCGGCTACAACGGCAATAGCACCACTGTTTTGCAGGGCGGCAATTGCGGCAGTCAGGTCCCGTACTTCGCCATTGGCACTGGGGTACTGGAATATCGCGCCGAAGACATTGTGCTGGGCCAGTTCGGCGATATCCGCAATGATCAGTTCAAAACCGAAACACTCAGCGCGGGTTTTCAGGACGTCGATGGTCTGCGGGAAACAAGCGTTGTCGACGAAAAAGGCATTGGCATCACTGCGGCTCACACGCTTTGCCAGCGCCATCGCTTCTGCCGCTGCGGTTGCTTCGTCCAGCAATGAGGCATTGGCCAGATCCATGCCGCTGAGATCCAGAATCATCTGCTGGAAGGCCAGGAGACTTTCCAGACGTCCCTGGGACATTTCGGGCTGATAGGGCGTGTACGCGGTGTACCAGCCCGGGTTTTCCAGCACATTGCGCAGAATCACGTTCGGCGTGAGCGTGTCGTAGTAACCGAGGCCAATGAAAGAGCGGGCAGGCTCATCCTGGCTCACCATTGCCTTCAGACGCGCAAGTACTGCTGTTTCCGTAGCGGGTTTGCCAAGCGCCAGGGGCCGCTTGAGTGCGATGGAATCGGGTACCGTCTTTTCGATCAGCTCTGTCAGCGAGCCAAGCTGCAGCTCGGCCAGCATCGCGTGGATGTCACCTTCGTTCGGACCGATGTGTCGGCCGATGAATTCGTCGGTGTGCTGCAGGCTCGCGAGCGAGCGCGGGGATGGTGCGTTTGTCAGCATGTAAGCCTCGGTCAATAGACGGGGCCGAGCGCAGTAAGCTGCACTCCGGGCCCGCGGGAGCAAGAAAGAAAACGGTTCATATCGGCGCGCCGTGGAAGGCGCCCGGAATCGAAACTGGAGTTTCGAAAGTGTTATTGGTCAGTACGACAGGCGCTTGCGCCCGGACGCCTTATTCGCAGATTTTTGCGTAACCATCGGCGTCGAGCAGAGCATCCAGTTCAGCGGCATTGCCAGGCTGAATGCGACAGAACCAGCCTTCGCCATAAGGAGACGTGTTGACGATTTCCGGGCTGTCGATGAGAGTCTTGTTGACCGCAATGATCCTGCCTGAGACAGGCGCATAAATGTCGGATGCCGCCTTCACGGATTCGACGACACTGATCTCCTGCTTTGCAGAGACGCTGGCGCCATCGTCGGGAAGCTCGATGAACACGATGTCACCCAGCAGTTCCTGTGCGTGATCTGTAATGCCAATGGTGCAGGTGCCATCTGCTTCTACGCGCACCCACTCGTGGGTGGCGGCATACTTCAAATTGTCCGGAAAGCTGCTCACTGACCAATCCTCATGCTGAAAATAAAATTTATTCAAAAACCTTTTTGCCAAACCGTACGAAATTCGGTTTCACAAGGCGAACGGGTGTCAGCTTTCCTCGCAGATCGACACGGCAATCGGTGCTGTCTGCCGGGATTCTAGCCAAGGCGATGGAATGCTTCAATGTCGGGGAAAACGTGCCACTGGTGATGATGCCTTCGCGTTCTTCGCCATTGACGAGGCAGACCACGCGCAGGCCTTCGCGCAGTACGCCGCGCTCTTCCATGACCAGGCCGGTCAGGATTGGCAGCCGCCCTGCAAGTTGTTCGTGCTTGTGCTGTTCGACCGCAGTGCGGCCGATGAACTGACGCGTTGCAGGCTCCCAGGCGATGGTCTGCTCCATGTTGGCAGCAAGTGGCGACACAGAGTCATCCATGTCGTGACCATAAAGATTCATGCCGGCTTCCAGGCGCAGCGTATCGCGTGCACCCAGGCCGATGGGTTTGACGCCCAGTTGCAGCAACTGGTCCCAGAGGGCCGGAGCCTGCGCATTGGGGATCAGCAATTCCAGACCTCGCTCGCCAGTGTACCCCGTGCGAGCAATGAACCAGTCACCGGATTCCAGGCTGCGGAAATTGCCCAGCGCGCGAACGCTGTCCGCCAGCGCCGGGGTCAGCACCTGACATACCTTGTCAATGGATTCCGGGCCATGCACGGCCAGGATGGCAAGCTCGGGGCGCTCGGTGACGCTGACTTTCCAGTCCCGAACCCGTTCATTCATCCAGCGCAGATCCTTTTCACGGGTTCCGCAATTGACCACCAGCCGATAGCCAAAGACGCGGCGATAGACAATCAGATCGTCCACAACGCCACCCGTGTCGTTGAGCATGGCGCTGTAGAGTGCACGGCCTGCCACATCGAGTTTCTCGACATCATTGGCCAGCAGATATTGCAGCCACGCTTTGGCATCCGGGCCATCGACATCCACGATTGTCATATGGCTGACGTCGAAGACGCCCGCATGCTGACGCACTGCGTGATGTTCTTCGATCAGCGACTGATATTGAATGGGCATGTCCCAGCCCCCGAAATCAACGATTCGGGCACCGGCGTCCAGGTGCTTCTGGTACAGAGGGGTCTTCAATCCCACAATGAGGGTTTCCTGGCTTGGCAATGGGGCGGGGGCTGCGTGAGAAGGAGCTGCCTGCGCCGAAAACAAAGCGGCCATTCTACTCGCTGGAAGGAGGGTTTAACAGGACAGAATGGCCTCCAGACCCGCTGAAAGACGTGCCATTTCGGTGCAGGAATTATTGCAGTTCGGCCAGGAAACGGTCGGCGCGCGGCAGGTAGTTGCGGTCGCTGTCCAGCGAAAAGATCACCGAGCTGGAACGTCCGATGATCTGATCCCGGGGAATGAAACTGTAGATGCGGCTGTCGGCGCTGTTGTCGCGGTTGTCGCCCAGCACGAAGAACTGGTCTTCCGGCACCGTCTCCGGCCCGAAGCTGCGCGAGAGGCGGCTTGTGAAGGTGTCAGACAACATCGCCTCATGGGTGTGGTCAAACAGATGTTCGCGAATGATCAGGGAATCGATGTCGCTTGACACCACTTCATAGTCGGCAGGCTGACCATTGATGACCAGTGTGTTGTTGCGCATGTAGATGGTGTCGCCAGGAAGGCCGACGATACGCTTCACCAGGCGCTTTTCTGCCGCTTCGGAGTCGATGATCACGATGTCGCCGCGTTCGGGGTCGGTATGCGATGCGAGGAAAATGTCTGTAAAGGGCACGCGCACATCGTAGGCCAGTTTGTTGACCCAGACTTTGTCACCATCCAGCAGAGTGGGTTGCATGGAGCGCCCGGAAATGGAGTTCAGATCAGCAATGGCGCTTTTGAAGAACACGATGCTGAGAAGCAGGAACAGAAATTTTCTGTTCTCTTGCCAGAATGCTGACAGGTACTTCTTCATGGGATTTCCTTGCTCCGTTCCATTGCCGAATCGCCTCTGCTCGACTCAGGTGGCCGACAATAGGCGATTGCCGCGCTGCAAGTCAATCAACCCTCTGTGGTGTCTGGCCTGGTTGAGAAACTCAAGCCAATGGATGCTGGTGCCTTCCGGACGATTCTTATACGCTTGTCGTTGAGCACTGCCTCCCCAACCTCCTGCAAGCACGAGCGCGTCTGCCATGCCACTGAGCCAATTTCATGCCGTTGCCCGCGACTGGTTCCTGCAGCGTTTCGGGGCGCCTACCCAGGCACAGGCGCAGGCATGGCCGGCTATCAAGTCCGGACGCCACACGCTGATATCGGCGCCGACGGGCAGTGGCAAGACCTTGGCGGCGTTCTACGCCGCGATTGATGATCTTCTGCAACAGGCTCAGGAGGGACCGCTGCCACGCGCTACCCGCATCCTTTACATTTCCCCTCTCAAGGCGCTCAGCAACGACATTCACCGCAATCTGGAAGTGCCCCTGCAGGGGCTGGCGGATCTGCTGCGCGAGCGCGGCGCTGCGGCTGCCGACATCAGTGTTGCCGTGCGCACGGGTGACACTACCCCCACCGAACGCCAGCGCATGTTGCGCGCGCCGCCCCACATCCTTGTGACCACCCCGGAATCCCTCTACCTGCTGCTGACCAGTGAGGGCGGGCGGCAGATGCTGCGGACAGTGGGTACCGTCATCGTCGACGAGATCCACGCACTCCTCGGAGACAAGCGCGGGTCTCACCTTGCGCTTTCCCTGGAGCGACTGGAAAGCATCGTGCACCGCCCATTGCAGCGCATCGGGCTCTCGGCCACCCAGAGGCCTTTGTCCCTGGTGGCGGATTTCCTGACCGGCAATCGCCCCGACCAGCCCTGTGTCGTGGTCGACTCGGGCCATCGTCGCGCCATCGATGTGACGCTGGAAGTGCCGGGGTCGCCCTTGTCGGCGCTCATGAGCAACGAGGTCTGGGACGAACTCTACCAGAGGCTTGTGCAGCTGATCGAGACGCACGAGACCACGCTGGTGTTCGTGAACACGCGGCGGCTCTCCGAGCGGCTGGCACTGGCACTGACCGAACGTCTGGGCGAAGGACTGGTCAGTTCGCACCACGGCAGCATGAGCAAGGAACATCGCCATCTGGCCGAGCAGAAACTGAAGGACGGGCATCTCAAGGTGCTGGTGGCGACAGCCTCCATGGAGCTGGGCATCGATGTGGGCTCCGTGGATCTGGTGGTGCAGTTTTCCTCGCCCAAGAGCATCGCGAAATTCCTGCAGCGTGTGGGTCGCAGTGGCCACTCGGTGCGGGGCACGCCCAAGGGCATTCTGTTCCCCCTGACGCGGGATGATCTGGCGGAGTGTACGGCGCTGCTCAACAGCCTGCGCGAAGGCGATCTCGACCGCATCCTGATGCCGGACAAGCCTGTGGACATTCTCGCGCAGCAGATTGTGGCGGAAGTCGCCTCGTCCCAGGGAGAGGACGGCGGCGAAGGCAGCTGGAGTCTGGACGCCCTGTACGCGCTGTTCGTGCGGGCGCATCCCTATCGCGACCTTTCCCGTGAGGCGTTCAACGGCATCGTGCAGATGCTGGCCGATGGCTATTCCACGCGCCTCGGGCGCAAGGGCGCGTATCTGCATCTGGACGTCATCAACAACCGGGTCAGTGCCCGCCGCAATGCCCGCCTGACTGCGCTGACCAACGGTGGCGCCATTCCGGACATGTTTGACTATCAGGTAGTACTGGACCCGGACGACACCGTAGTGGGCACGCTCAATGAAGACTTTGCACTGGAAACGCTGCCCGGCGACATTTTCACGCTGGGCAGCCACAGCTGGCAGCTGCTGCGGGTGGACGGGCTGAAAGTACGGGTGCGCGATGCCCAGGGCGCACGGCCCACCATTCCTTTCTGGTTTGGCGAAGGACCAGGGCGTACCCGGGAACTCTCGCTGTCGGTGTGTGCTCTGCGGGAAACCATCGATGCTTTCCTGCAGGACGATTCTGCCGCCAATGCGGTGCAGTGGCTGAAGGAAGCGCTGCGTCTGCCGGCCTCCGCCGCACAGCAGCTTGTGGATTATCTGCAGGCTGGGCGCAATGCGCTGGAAGTCATGCCTACGCAGAAGACCCTGGTGATGGAGCGCTTCTTTGACGAATTAGGCGACATGCACGTCGTCATTCACTCGCCCTTCGGCAGTCGCCTCAACCGCGCCTGGGGGCTGGCGCTGCGCAAGCGTTTCTGCCGCACCTTCAACTTCGAGCTGCAGGCTGCTGCCAACGAAGACAGCATCGTGATTTCCCTGGGCTCGGTGCACAGTTTTCCATTGCAGGAGGTGTACGCCTATCTGCAGAGCGGGAGCGTGGAGGACGTGCTGGTGCAGGCGCTGCTCGATGCCCCCATGTTCGAAGTGCGCTGGCGCTGGAATGCCACCCGTTCACTGGCCATTCAGCGCAATCGCAATGGCAAGCGCGTGCCGCCGCAGTTTCAGCGGATGGATGCCGAGGACCTGGTGGCCCACGTGTTCCCCGATCAGATCGCCTGTTTCGAGAACATCCAGGGCAAGCGCGAGGTGCCCGAGCACCCGCTGGTGCAGCAAACCATCCACGACTGCCTGACCGAAGCCATGGACATCGAAGGGCTCAAGCAACTGGTGAGCGACATCGAGAGCGGCGCGCTGACATTGATCGCCCGCGACCTGCGCGAACCCTCGCCCTTTGCACAGGAGATCATCAACGCCCGCCCCTATGCCTTTCTGGACGATGCGCCCTTTGAAGAGCGGCGTACCAATGCAATCCGCAACCGCAGCTGGCTAGACCCGGCCGAGGTGCAGTCCTACAGCGTGCTGGACGAAGCGGCGATTGCCCAGGTGCGCGAAGAAGCCTGGCCACTGGTGCGCTCGGTCGACGAGATGCACGACGCGCTGTATTCCCTCGCGTATGTGACGGCAGCCGAGGCGCAATTGCACGGCTATGCGACTCACCTGCGCACCCTCGTCAGTGCCGGGCGTTGCTGTCTGCTGGACACCGGAGCCGCGCAGTTCTGGGTGGCGGCCGAGCGCCTGCCCTTGTTGCGAACGCTCTATCCCAAGGTTGTCTGTGAGCCATCGCTCGCGCTGCCGCCCAGTCTGCTCCGGGAAACATGGGAGGACGATGCCGCCCTGCGCGAAGTGCTGCGCCGCCGTCTGGAAGGACTGGGTCCTGTCACCTCGGACCGGTTGGTTGCAGAGCTCGGTCTGCGACCGGTGCTGGTGGAGGTCGCCCTGCTCGGGCTGGAAACGGAAGGCTTTGCGTTCCGGGGGCAGTTCTCGACGCTGCTGCAGGGATCAACACAGTGGTGTGAACGGCGTCTGCTGCAGCGCATTCACCGCTACACCATCGATTCCCACCGGCAGAGCATCAAACCCGTGTCGCTGCAATCCTATATGCGCTTCCTGTTCGACTTGCATGAAGTGCGCGTGCAGCGGCTGCCTGCGCGACCCGTGCTGGTGCCAACCTCTTCCGATGGTCAGGGGCTGCTGCAGCGCACGCTCGCGCGGCTGGATGGCCTGAGCGCACCGGCCACACTGTGGGAAGCGGATGTCTTCCCATCGCGGATCAGCGGCTATGACCCTTCCTGGCTGGATGTGATGTGCATCAGTGGGCGGCTGGTCTGGGGGCGGCTTGTGCGGCCCGGGCTGAAGGGCGGCGCGCTGGCAGACGCCTCCCGCAAGCCAGGGCCGGTCAAGGGCACACCCATCACGTTGTTGCAGCGCCAGAATCAGGATATCTGGGACGCTCTCGCTCGGGCTGCAGACCCGGTCAGTGCGGCGGACGAAGCGCCACTGAGTTCCCTCGCCGCGCGTATCGAAACGGATATCCGCCAGCATGGCGCCAGCTTCTTCGAGCAGATCTCGCGGCGCACGCAGCTGCTGCGCAGCCAGCTGGAGCAGGGCCTGGCCGAACTGGTCAGCGCCGGCCGCATTACCAGCGACAGCTTCACAGGTCTGCGAGCCCTTCTCACGCCCGATGCCCGCAAGCCGGGAGGGCATGCCAATGGCCGTCGTCGCGCCACGTTCGGTGTGGAAGATGCCGGGCGCTGGTCGCTGCTGCGAGATGACCACCCGGTGCCGGCAGTCGCGACCGAAGAGTGTCCGCTGAATGACGAGCAGCTTGAGCGCCTGATCATGATCTACCTGGCGCGCTGGGGGGTGCTGTTCAAGCGCGCACTGGAACGAGAAAGCGCGGCGCCGTCCTGGCGTTTGCTCCTGCGCAAACTGCGCACCCTGGAGTTGCAGGGGGTGGTGCGCGGCGGACGGTTCATCGCCGGCATCAGCGGTGAGCAGTTTGCGCTCCCGGACACTGTCACTGCCCTGCGCCAGTTCGGCAAGAATCAGGATGCTGCCCAGCGCAGCACCGAATATGTCAGTCTGGCGGCTGCCGATCCGGTGAACCTGCTGGCCATCGTTCTGCCAGAGACCCGTTTGCCGCGCCTCGCCCGCAACCGCATTCTGTATCGCGACGGCCTGCCGCTGGCCGTGCTGGAAAACAACAAGGTCAGGTTTCTGCGCGAGGTGGAGCCTGACGTACAATGGCAATTGCAACAGGTCTTGCAGCAACGGGAGTTTCCCTCACGGCTGCGGGCTTACATCGGTACGTGAACCAGGCACTCGCTGCCAGACAAGGATATCCATGACGCTACTCTTTGCAGTCGAAATCCCTACCGTTCCCATCCTGGGGCGTCCGGAGCAGTTTCCCGTCAATCGCATCTACTGTGTGGGGCGCAACTACGCGGCGCATGCGCGGGAGATGGGCGCGAATCCGGAGCGCGAATCGCCCTTTTTCTTCAGCAAACCTGCCAACGCCATCGCTCAGAATGGCGCCGTGCTGCCATACCCGCAGCGCACCCGGGATTTGCACCACGAGGTCGAGCTGGTAGTGGCGCTGGCGGGTGATGCCCTGGCAGCCAAGGGCGAGTGTCTGTCCCTGGCGGAAGCGCAGGCCGCCGTGTTCGGCTATGGTGTGGGAATTGATTTCACGCGCCGAGACCTGCAGGCAGAAGCCAAAGACAAGGCAAGGCCATGGGACACGGCCAAGGGCTTTGACGACTCCGCCCCCATGACAGCACTCACTCCGGTAGCAAAGGTGGGAGACTTGTCCGCCGCGCACATCACGCTGCATGTCAATGGCGAGCTGCGGCAGGAGGGCCACATCAGTGACCTGATCTGGAATATTCCAGAGCTGATAGCGGAATTGTCCACGTATTACCGGCTGCGTCCGGGCGACCTGATCTTCACCGGAACTCCGGCGGGTGTCGCTGCCGTGGTGGCCGGCGATGTGCTGGAAGGTCGAGTGGACGGGCTTGAGACACTGAAGATCAGCATCGGGACAGCACTCAGAAGCTGAAGAAGCTGCTGATGGACAGATAGAGAATGGCGGCGCTCAGGCCCGTGTAGAAAAGAAAACGCCCCGGCTGGCTGCGGAAGCTGGCGAACAGGGTCGGGGCGGCGCCCTGCCGGCACTGTTCCTCATATTCTTCGCGCATGAGGCGTGTACGCTCTTGCTGATAGTCGGTCAGCAAAGCCAGCGCACGCGCGTGCTGCGTGTCGTCACGCAGCCACAGCGCCGGCATCGAGATGCCCCAGTTGCCCGGGGTTGTCTCGTAGAAATCGATGCCATTTTCCTCCAGCAATGCGCGTACATCGTCCGCTTCGTCATCGGGCACGTGACGCAATCTGAACAACAATGTGGCCATGCTGGCTTCCTTGGAGGAGGGTCGGGGGGCATGCTACCTTCTCCTTCGCGATACTGTAAATCACACGGGAACTGACTTCATGCTCGAAAATTCGATAACTGTCACCGCGCGCAAGCGCCTCGCGCGTCCTCTGGGTGCCGGCCTGCTCGCGCTGTTCTGCCTTGCGCCTTGGCATTGGGTGCTGGCACAGAGCGCTGTGTGGGTCGCTACGTCGGGTGCTGAAAAGGTCTACCTGGGCGGCACCGTGCATCTGCTGCGTCCTTCCGACTACCCGCTGCCCGAACCTTTCGAGAAGGCTTATCAGGATTCAAGCGCGGTGTATTTCGAAACCGATATTGCCGGCATGAGCGACTTTGCCGTGCAGGCCCGCATGATGCAGGAGTTGCTGTACAGCGATGGCCGTACACTGCAGACGGTGCTGGATGCGCCCACGTATGCGGCGCTTGCGGCCCATGTCTCCTCAACAGGGCTGCCCATGCAGATGATGGAGCGGTTCAAGCCAGGCATGCTCGTCAGCACGCTGCAGGTCATCGAGTTCCAGAAAATGGGGTTTACGCCGCAGGGTGTCGATGCCTACTTCAACTCCCGTGCGCTGGGCGATGGCAAGCAGGTGGGGGAGCTGGAGTCGATCGACGATCAGATCGGTTTCATCGCCAACATGGGGGAAGGCAACGAGAGTGAGTTTGTGCGTTCGTCGCTGGACGACATGCAGGAAATCGAGACCGCGATGGAGCAGATGATTGCAGCCTGGCGCAGTGGTGACAATGCGACGCTGGAAGCCTTGTTCGTTGCCGACATGAAAGAGGAATACCCGACACTTTATGAGGCGCTGCTGGTGCGCCGCAATACTGCATGGATCGCAATCATCGAGACTTTGTTCGAGAATCAGGGGAATGAGTTCGTCCTGGTGGGCGCGGCACATCTGGTAGGGGAAGATGGTCTGCTGAGTCTTCTGGAGCAGAAAGGCTTCGAGATTTCGCGAGTTGAATGACCGGGGTCCGGTTCACTCCCCGGCGTGCTGACACAGCAAGTCGAAAAAGGCGCGGGCAGCCCGGCTCATCTGTCGCTGCCGGTGGTAAATGCAGTCGAGGTTGCGTGTGAGCGCTATGGCACCTTCGGTGGCGTCAGCGTGTACACAAAGCACGGCCAGTGCCTTGTCTTCCAGCATTGAGCGAGGCAGAACTCCCCAGGCATAGCCTGCAGAAATCAGTGCCTTGATGGTTTCCAGATAATTGGTCGACAGCTTGATCTTGATCCGAAGTCCGTTGCGTGCGAACAGATCTTCCACCAGTTGTGTGGTATAGAACCGTCGTTCGGGCAGGAGCGCAGGGTACTGAGCCATGTCTGCCAGGCTGACGGCTCCGCCCTGGCTCAGGGGATGCTGCGGCGCGGCGACGAAATGCAGCGTGTCCTTCCACAACGTATGTGAACAGATAGTGTCGTTCTGTTCCTGCACTTCCGTGATGATTCCCAGATCGCAATGCCCTTTCAGCACCTCTGCGTAAGCCTCTTCGGAATCCATGAAACGGATGTCCAGCTCCACCCGCGGAAACCGTTCCGAGTACTCGCGCAGAATATGAGGCAGGCGGTGTAGTCCGATGTGGTGACTGGTAATGAGTTTCAGCTGACCTTTGGTCTCGCCATCGAGATCGGCAAGGGCCTGGCGTGCGCTGTCCATGCGTGACAGGATTGCTTCTGCGTGGGGCAGCAGGGTGCGGCCTGCCTCCGTGAGAGAAACCTGCCTGCCGATGCGATCGAACAGCAAGGTGCCCAGCTGTTGTTCCAGCATGTGAATGCGTTTGCTGATGGCAGGCTGTGTAACGTGCAGTCTCTCGGCGGCAGCAGAAAAGGATCTGCCATCGGCGACTGCCACGAATGCTCTCAGATTCTGTGTGTCCATGCCGGACCGAAAGTTGAGGGAGAAATCCGACTGTGAATCAGGCGTTGCTCTTGTGACTCAGAACGATCTGACGCGGGCCCGTCGTGGTGGTTTGACCGCTGATTCCAGAGGGGATCAGTTTGACTTTTCCCCCGGATTTGAGGAACGCTTCGACGTGTTCTGACAGATTTATACGATTGTCTGCTGCGGGGTCCTTCTTGGGTTTGGTAGCCATGGCAATACCTGGTCTCGTCGTGTAAAAGGTCGAGTATTATACACAGAATGCCGGTGCATCGTAACGACGGGTCTGAATGTCAGGCGTTGCGGCGACGTTTGCGGGAGAAAAGCTCTCCAGCAGTGTCTGCGGGGAGGTCTCCCAGTAACTCATCGAGCGATACCTTGTAGACCACTTTGACCTTGGCCAGCAGCTCGATCTCGAGATGGCAGCCATAGTCGCGCGTGGTTTCAATGTCTTCCAGCTGCTTGCGCGAGACGCCCAGAAGGGCTGAACCTTCGGTCATCGAATGCCCGGCGAGCAGGCGCAGGCGACGGATCTGCTCTTTGATGCGAATTGTCAGTGGTGAGAACTTGTATTGTTGGTCTGGCATGCTTTGCTATCTTTATCCTGTGGCTCTGCAGGAGTTTTGCTGATCAATATCAGCGATTTTCCCGCCATCTTTAGGAGCAATCCCGGCATTAGTCGGCTAAATCAGTCTGCACTATCCGGCGATTGCACATGGATGCAAACAATAATGCTTGTACAAAATTTAGTCAAACAACGAAGGCCTGCGAGGAAGTGGCGCGGGGAGAGTGCTGTCTTGTCGCTTGGGAAGTTTGCTAGAATCGCACCCATTCTTTGCCGCAACCAGTGCAGGTAGACCATGGCCCGAAAACCGAAAGAACCGACACAAAAAGTCCCGGAAGTCTTGACCATTGGCGCTGACTGCGTCGTGGCGTTTCATTACAAGCTTTGCGAGATTCTGCCGGATGGCAGCAAGTCAGGGTGGCTTGAACAATCCGAAGGGCGTGAGCCACTGCTGTACCTGCACGGACATGCCAATGTGATTTCGGGACTGGAACAGGCAATGGCCGGCAAGAAAGCGGGGGACTCCCTTGAGATCACGCTGGCGCCTGAGGAGGCCTATGGACCACGTCGGTCAAACTCCATTATCCGCGTGCCAATCAAGCATCTGCACCTGCCGGCGGAACAGAAGCCTCTGATGCCTGGCGTCATTGTAGGGGTGCAGACTGATCAAGGCGTTCGCAGCGCACTGATCGTCAAGGCGGGACGCTTCAATGTCGATATTGATACCAATCACCCTTTTGCTGGCCGGACGCTCCACTACTCGCTCGACATCGTCGAGGTGCGCAAGGCAACGCCGTTGGAAATCACGCACCGTCACGCACATGGCGCCGGCGGGCACCATCACTGAAGTCAGTGCGCCTCAGGCCTGAGGCGCCGTCAGCTGTGTAATCAGTTTGCGATTGGTGACGACTTCGTAGAAGCGCTCGTCCGAGACCTGGCCCTCCACCGGGGCCTCGTCCTTCCAAAGCCTCACGCGTCCTTCCCGAATCACCAGATCATGTGACTTGCCGTTCACGTCAGGAAATTTTCCGACGTGCAGCGCCACGCTTTCACCGTTGATGCGCACGCTGACGCGCTTGAGCACGATTTCCTGCTGCAGCTTTTCGAAGCCAGGGTTATCCAGAAGAATGCCGTTCACGTTGTAGCGAATGGTGTTCTGGCCCTTTTCCCCTCTGCCCGGCTCGCCGTCGGCCAGCGCGAACACTTCCACATTGAATACACCGGGCTGGATGAGGCGCCGCAGCTTCCAGGTGCAGGAAGACAGACGATCTGCCTTGCCGATGGCGCCCGAAATCATGATGGGTTTCTCGTCATCATAGAGAAACAGCGGCGCTGCCGGGGCATAGCAAAGCCCGATACCCAGTTCCAGCTTGGGAAGGCCCATCTGCTCGGAATGCAGATTGTTGGCGTGCACTACATTGAGCATGGCTCTGGCCAGGCCGCAGGCCCTGGCAACTGCGAACCATTGCTGCGGGCTCTTTTCATGCTCGAGGAGGCTCAGGATGACGGCGTCACCTTCGATGAACACCTTGCTGGCTCCGTAAACAGGCAGCAGCGCATTGATCGGGCTGAAGAAGCGCAGACTGAAGTACGAAGCCGGATTCAGAGCCTTGGCCTGCAATTCTTCCGTGACAGTCGTGGAGCCACGCACATCCGCCTTGATGATGGCGTGATGCACGATACGGTCCTGATCGTCCTGCTGTTCGCTGGAGGTCAGCAGCGAATAGAGCGAGTTGGCCTCGCGTGACAGCTTCAGCTCTTCTTCGCTGCGCAGAATGTGCAGTCGGTTGAAGGCCCGGTGAGCCAGGCGGTAATACTTGAGGTGGCGGCGGAAACGACAGATATCCTGCAGAATGCCGAGCGTACTTTCCAGTGCCCGCGGGCCTGCCTCCTGCTTGATCTGCCTGATAGCCTCGCCAAACAGCTTCATCTGCGCCGGAGTGAAGGTATAGCCATTGAGTGCTCTGGCCTGCAGCTTCTTTGCATCGATCTGGCCGCACAGGTACTGACACAGAAAGCGCCCTTCGATCTGTTCCGCCAGGGCGGGAGACCATAGGCTTTTGACGTGTCGCGAGGCGATCAGCATGGTGAACAGGCGCTTTTTGCGCCATTGCCGCGTGACACTGGCCAGAACCTTGCGCCTATTGCTGACAGGCTTGCGGGCCTCCCACCAGGCCCCCCAGCCGGCGTTGCGACGGGTATCCAGCAATGCTTCGGCCTGGCGGCCAATGTCGAAGAGTGCCGTCAGATTCTCTGGCGTTTCCAGCCAGGAGAAGTCTTCCGTCAATTCGCTTTTCATGTCACTGGCCAGGCCCATGAATTTCTGCGTCTGAAACAGACCGCCCATTTCGTCATAAAGCTCGGGAGTGCCGCTGCCGGGTGCCGCCATCAGCGGTGCAATGCTCAGCTCTGGAATGTGCAGTCCCAACAGAGTCTCCACTCCATCATTCAGAGAATTGAATCCGGCATCCTCGCCATCGCCCCCCCACAGACGGTATTGGTCGATCAGGAAGGTATTTGCCCCTGGCTCACTTGAGCACAGCATCGGGTTGAGCCGAAGATCCAGCACATTGTGTGCGTCCATTGGCATGTACTGCGTGCGCACTTCCGCGAGCTGCCGTGACTCGACCCGTTCCAGCTGGGCGAAGAGCTGGCTGTTCACATTGAAAAGGATGGCGTCGTAATTCTTTTGCAGCCAGAACAGACGCTGGTTGGTCAGCAGAGCGTTGGCGGACGAACGCTCCTGAGATTCAGAGGTGCGCGCCTTCAGAGCGTCAATCATCTCATCGAGCTGGGCGCGTGTGGTCACCAGGATGAACTTCAGCAGGGCAAATTCCAGCAGCTGGATACTGTCGCGGCTCAAGTCTGTCTTCACGCGGTGCAGCAATCCCGTCATCACGTCCAGATAGCTTGCGCGCAGCGCGTTGAATGGGGCGCTGAAATCCACCGGCTGGGCGCTCTGCGTGGTGGCCTGCTGGGTCAGCGCCGTTGCCAGGCGCCTGACATCGGCAGCAAAGCGGGGGCTTATGCGCACATCCACGTGGTAGTTGCTGATCCCCTTGCGCAGGTCGCCCAGGTTGATGCTCAGCGGCGGAAGGAGTGACAGCGTGTCGATATTGGTAAGCGTCATAAGTCTCTTGCTGGCTGGTCGAATGGACAGAAGCGCTGCATCAGCTCGCGTGCCGAACCGATCTTTCCAAATTTGCGCGGGGAAGTCCAGCCAGCACACCGTCGCTGCCTGCGTGTAGGCAAGCTTCCGGAGCCTGTGCTATCGTCGGGCCGCACCGATCGCGGCACGCAGACATGTTTCCAACAAAGACGAAAAGGGGAGAGCACAGCATGCATCCGGAGAATCCAGATCGACGAAAGCTTCTTAAGGGAGCACTCAATACAGGTGTCGTGACCCTGGGGGCCATGAGTTTTCCTCACTGGATGATGCCTGCCCTTGCCCAGGGCGAGCTGGATGTGCCCTTCACCGATGTGCCCGACACCTTCAATCCGCAGCCCGTTCGACCGGGCGCCACGCATTTTCTCGATACGCGCCGCATCAATTCCTTCTACACCGACAATGATGACTTCTACCTCGTGCAGCACTACGGTCAGCCGGAAGTGGACAATGCAAGCTACCAGCTGAACGTGACAGGACTGGTGGATCGCCCGCTGAGTTTTTCCCTCGAGCAGCTGCGCAGTCGTCCCGTCATCGAAAAGGACGTCGGCTTTGAGTGCGGCGGCAACGGCAATCGCCTCTTTCACGGTCTGATCGGCAATGCCACCTGGCGCGGTGTCAGCCTGCGCGACATCCTCACGGAAGCAGGCATTCAGCCAGAAGGCAAGGAAGTGGTGTTTTTCGGCGCTGATATCGGCGAAGAAGAGATTCGAGGCCGCAAGGTGCCCAAGGCCTTTGCGCGCAGCATGTCGGTGGAAGACGCCATGAACGAGAACAACCTGCTGGCCTTCGAGATGAATGGTGAAGCGCTGCCGCATTTCCACGGCAAGCCCGTCCGCCTGCTGGCGCCCGGCTGGTATGGCGTGGCCAACGTGAAATGGCTGACGCAGATCCACGTGCAGGATACGCGCTATATGGGGCGCTTCATGGGCCGTGACTACGTCACCCTGAAGCGGGAAGTCGTGGGCGGCACGGAGCGCTGGGTGGAAAATTCAGTGGCGAAAATGAATCTGAAGTCAGCCATCGTCCGCGTCACGCGCAATGGCAATGCCCATACTGTCCGTGGTTTCGTGCTAAATGACGGCACTCCGCTGCGCAGCGTGGAAGTCAGCATCGACAACGGACCCTGGCAACAGGCGACCCTCGACCCGGAAGCCTCGCAGTTCTCGTGGAAGCTGTTCAGCTTCGACTGGCAGGGCGCGCAGCCCGGCGAACACACACTGGTGTCACGTGTCACTGACAGCAATGGTCGCGTGCAGGGCACGGCGGAAGAGCTGCCAGAGCGCGTGAGTTACTGGGAAGAGTTCGGCCAGTTTCCACGGCGCGTGATGATTGGGGGCTGAGCCATGTCCACCTATCTGGTACTCACAGTCATTGGTGATGACAAGCCTGGTCTCGTCGAGATGCTGGCTGATACCATCGCCAGGCATTCCGGCAACTGGCTGGAAAGCAATATGTCCCACCTGGCAGGCAAGTTTGCCGGCATTCTGCGCGTCAGTGTGGCAGATGCGCATGCTGACGCGTTGATTCAGGACCTGCAGAAATTGTCCTCGGCGCTGAAACTGGTCGTGGAAAAGGTGCGACTGAGCGAAGCGCCAGCCCGGCAGCGCTCACTGCGTCTGACCCTGGTGGGCAATGACCGGCCAGGCATCATCAAGGAAATTTCCCGCGCTCTAGCCCTGCAGCATGTGAATGTGGAGGAGCTGGCCACGCAATGCACCACCGCGCCCATGTCGGGAGAATCGCTGTTCAATGCGCAGGCTGAACTGAAGGTGCCGGCCGATCTGGATGTGCACGCCCTGCAGCGCCAGCTGGAGCAGCTGGCGGATGATCTGATTGTGGAGATCTCGCTGGTGTCACTGCAGTGACCTGCAGCAAGGGGTCGGGACTCACCCGCGCAGGGTGATGATCTCCCAGCCCCTGGCTTCGGCTATGCCGCGCAGGGTGTCATCGGGGTCCACAGCAACTGCGCGCGTGGCGCGCTCCAGCAACGGCAAGTCATTGAATGAATCGCTGTAGAACACACTGTCCTCCATGCCAAGCGGCGCCTTGCCAGACGCACTTTGAGCGTTGTATGCCTCCAGCCAATGTGTCAGTCGCTGCACCTTCCCCGCCTGAAAACTCGGTATGCCCACAATCCGTCCAGTGAACTCGTCGTCAACGAGCTCCAGGTCTGTGGCGATCAGGGCATCCACTTCCAAACGAGCGGCAATCGGTTCGGTAATGAAGCGGTTCGTTGCTGTAATGATCAGGCAATAATCACCACGCAGGCGATGGGTTTCCAGCAGCGCTTCGGCAGCGGGCAGCATCATCGGTTCGATGAAATCGCGCATGTAGTCGCGGTGCAGTGCGTCACGCTGCGCACGGGACATGCCTTGCAGCGCGCTGACCACGAATTCGGTATAGGCCACCATGTCCAGGCCGCCATTCTTGTACTGCTGGTAGAAGTAGTCATTGCGCGCCTTGTGCTGCACGGCGTCGACGAGCCCTTTGCTGATGAGAAAGTCCCCGAAGGAGTGATCGCTGTCGCCACGCAGCAGCGTGTTGTCGAGGTCGAAAATGGCAAGAGTCATGGGGCTGATGTCCGGCGGATGCGTGAATGAGCGCGCATTATACCCTGCGCCGTGTGCGGCCGTGCCAGCCCCGTCGGCCGATTCCTGTCATCCCGTTGAACAATCCTTCGCAGTTGTGAAACAATGCCGATGATGCTTTTCAACGACAGGAACCGGGTGCGCGATGATAGATTCTCAAGGGTTCAGACCAAATGTCGGCATCATCATCTGCAACACGCGCGGCCAGCTGTTGTGGGCCAAGCGCATTGGCCAGGAGGCCTGGCAGTTCCCCCAGGGCGGCATCCGTCATGGGGAGCGACTACAGCAGGCCATGTTTCGCGAATTGAAGGAAGAAGTCGGGCTGGAGTCTGCCGACGTGCAGATACTGTCCTCCACCAAAGGATGGTTGTATTACCATCTTCCCAGGAACCTGATTCGCCAGAATACCAATCCCACGTGCATTGGCCAGAAGCAGAAGTGGTATCTGCTCGGACTGCGTTCCGAAGATCAGAAGATCAATCTGGCATCCAACAACAGTCCCGAGTTCGATGACTGGCAATGGGTAAGCTTCTGGTACCCTCTCAGTCAGGTCATCGACTTCAAGCGTGAAGTCTACCGCCAGGCGCTCAAGGAGCTGGTGAAGCCCCTGAATCAATTCGTACGCACCTGACGGAACCCTGAACATGCTTGAACGATTGCGTGAAATAGTCCAAGAGGTAAACACTGCGAAGGATCTGCAGTCTGCCCTCAATGTCATCGTTTCCCGAGTGCGGGATGCCATGAACACACAGGTGTGCTCCGTCTACCTGCTGGATTCCGAGATCAACAGCCACGTGCTCATGGCGACTGAAGGGCTCAAGAAGTCGGCGGTTGGCCATGTCAGTCTGCAGCTGGGGGAAGGCCTGGTCGGCCTGGTCGCCAGAAATGCCGAGCCGGTCAATCTGGAAGACGCGCAATCCCACCCCAGTTATCACTACTTGTCTGAAACCGGCGAAGAGCAGTTCAGCTCCTTCCTGGGTGTGCCCATCATCCACCATCGCAAAGTGCTGGGGGTGCTCGTAGTGCAGCACCGTGAAAAGCGTAGCTTCGATGAAGGCGAAGAGGCCTTCCTGATCACCTTGTCAGCCCAGCTGGCAGGCGTGATTGCCGCGGCCGAAGCCACGGGCGCTATTCAAGGCATGAGTCCCTCCGGTCAGCGCAAGTCTGACACCAGTTTCAGCGGCGTCGCCGGCTCCACGGGCGTGGCGATCGGCCATGCCGTGGTTGTGTTTCCGCCAGCTGACCTGGACCTTATCCCCAATCGCGCCTGTACCGATGTCGAAAAGGAAGTGGAATTCTTCAACGGCGCGCTGCAGGCCGTGCGCGATGACATGAGCCGGCTGGCCACGTCTCTTGAGAATCGACTGCGCCCGGAAGAGCGCGAGCTGTTCGCGGTCTACCTGCGCATGCTGGATGACGACGCGCTTGGCAAGGAAGTGCAGGATCGCATCCGTCTCGGCAACTGGGCACAAGGGGCGCTGGCCGATGTGGCGAAGGATCATGTCCGTTCGTTCGAGCTGATGAAGGACCCGTATCTGCGCGAGCGTGCCGCCGACATCAAGGATCTGTGCAGCCGCGTGCTGTTCTATCTGCAGGATCAAGACGTCGTGAAGGCAGAGTACCCCCACGATACCATTCTGGTGGGTGAGGAACTGACGGCGGCAATGCTGGCCGAAGTGCCCAAGGAAAAGCTGAGGGGTCTGATCTCCGTGAAAGGCTCGGGCAACTCGCATGTCGCCATTCTGGCCCGCACCATGGGCATCCCCACGGCGATGGGCGTGGTGGATCTGCCCTATCGCCAGCTGGATGGACGCGAACTGATCGTCGATGGCTATAACGGCCAGGTCTACAGCAATCCTTCGGATCAGCTGCGCAACCGCTACCGGGAAGTCATCAAGGAAGAGGAGCAGCTGGTCAAAGGGCTGGAAGGCCTGATCCATCTGCCCTGCGAGACGCCCGACCATCATCGTGTGAATCTGTGGGTGAACACAGGTCTGATGTCGGACGTGGTGCGTTCCCTTGATCACGGCGCCGAAGGTATCGGCCTGTTCCGCACCGAAGTGCCCTTCCTCCTGGCGGAACGCTTCCCGAGTGAGCAGGAGCAGGCGGATATCTATCGTGAACAACTGCAGGCCTTTGCACCGAAACTGGTGACCATGCGCACCCTCGACATCGGCGGCGACAAGGCGTTGCCTTACTTCCCCATCGAGGAAGAGAACCCTTTCCTGGGCTGGCGCGGCATCCGCGTCACCCTCGACCACCCCGAGATCTTCATCGCGCAGGTGCGGGCCATGATTCGCGCCAGTGAGGGACTCGACAATCTGCAGATCATGCTGCCGATGATCTCCAATGTGCAGGAAGTCACTGGGTCAATCCAGATCATCAAGCGGGCCTGGCGCGAGTTGCGCGAAGAAGGACACGACGTGCGCATGCCGCCCATTGGTGTGATGATCGAGTTGCCGGCGGCCGTGTATCAGACGCGCGCATTGTGTCGGCTGGTGGATTTCATCTCCGTGGGCAGCAATGATCTGACGCAGTATCTGCTGGCCGTTGACCGCAACAATCCCCGCGTGGCCAGCCTGTATTCCTCATTCCACCCTGCCGTGCTGCAGGCGTTGCAGCACGTCGTGACGGAAGCTCATCGCGAGAACCGACCCGTGAGCATCTGCGGGGAGATGGCCGGGGACCCCGGTGCAGCCATTCTGCTGATAGCCATGGGCTTCGACATTCTTTCCATGAATGCGACCACGCTGCTGAAGGTGAAGGCTGTCATCCGCAGCGTGCCCCTGAGTGTTGCGAAAGAACTCCTGGCACAGGTCATGGAACTGGACGATGCCCAGTCGGTGCGAAACTGCGTGGACATGGCGCTGTACAACGCAGGCGTTGACCGTTTGCTGCGAACTTCACGCAACAACTGATGCGATCCCTCGATCAATTGCCCGTGCCGCGGGACTGACGCCTTGTTTATTTTTGATTCATGGCAATATTCCTACATGAATAGTCAATTAAATCAGGATAATGCGTCAAAGGATGGCTTCAGGAGATGAAGCGACATAGGGACATATCGAGTACTGACGACTTCACGGAAGACGTCGTCAGCCTCACATCCTTCCATCCTCCCCCGCCTTGACAAGCCCTCTGAGCATAAGGGAGCATCACCACTCCTCAGGTTCATCCCGTTCAAGAAGCCCTGCATGCTGACTTATCCCCAGTTTGATCCCGTCGCCTTTTCGCTTGGCCCTCTGTCAGTTCACTGGTACGGCATCATGTACATCGTCGCCTTTGGTGGCGCCTGGTGGCTGGCGAAAATTCGGGCGTCACGCGCGCCCGGACAATGGTCGGATGAGCAGATTGCCGACCTGATCTTCTACGGGGCGCTTGGTGCTGTGCTGGGCGGACGCGTAGGCTCGGCGTTCTTCTACAATTTCGACCGCCTGCTGGAAGACCCGTTGTGGCTGCTGCGGGTGTGGGAAGGAGGAATGTCCTTCCATGGCGGTTTTCTAGGGGTGATGGTCGCGCTGTACTGGTATGCCGGCAAACTGGGCAAGCACTATTTCGAGGTGCTGGACTTCATTGCACCGCTCGCGCCCTTCGGGCTGGGGGCTGGCAGACTGGGCAACTTCATCGGCGGCGAACTGTGGGGTCGCCCCACCGACGTGCCCTGGGGCATGGTGTTTCCCCATGTGGATGCCGCCCCGCGCCATGCTTCGCAGCTCTATCAGTTCGCGCTTGAAGGCATTCTGTTGTTCGGTCTGCTGTGGTGGTTTTCCTCGACGCCACGTCCGCGTTATGCGGTGTCGGGCTTCTTCGGCGTCGGCTACGGTCTGCAACGTTTCTTCGTGGAGTTCTATCGCGAGCCCGACTCCTGGCTGGGCTTCGTCGCGCTGGACTGGATGACGATGGGGCAGGTACTCTCCCTGCCCATGATCATTGCAGGGCTTTGGCTGCTGAAGCTGGCCTATGCCCCCGGCCCGACTGGACGCGTATCCCCATGAAGCAATACCTCGATCTGCTGCAGAGAATCCTGGATGAAGGGACCCCCAAGGGCGACCGCACCGGCACCGGCACGCTGTCCGTGTTTGGCCACCAGATGCGTTTCGACCTTTCCAAAGGTTTCCCGGTGCTGACCACCAAGAAACTGCACCTGCGCTCCATCATCCATGAGCTGCTGTGGTTTCTGACCGGGGACACCAACATTCGTTATCTCAAGGAAAACGGCGTCTCCATCTGGGACGAGTGGGCCGATGAGAACGGCGACCTGGGGCCCGTGTACGGTTTCCAGTGGCGCTCCTGGCCAGGCCCGGACGGTCAGTCCGTGGACCAGATCAGCAAGCTCATTGAGCAGATTCGCCGCAACCCGGATTCCCGCCGCCTGATGGTAGTGGCCTACAACCCGGCCTATGTGGATCAGATGGCGCTGCCGCCCTGCCATTCCCTGTTCCAGTTCTACGTGGCCAACGGCAAGCTGTCCTGCCAGTTGTATCAGCGCTCGGCCGACACCTTCCTGGGCGTGCCGTTCAATATCGCCTCCTACGCCTTGCTGACCCACATGGTGGCGCAGCAGTGTGATCTGGAAGTGGGCGACTTCATCTGGACCGGTGGCGACACGCACCTGTACAGCAATCATCTGGAGCAGACGCAACTGCAGCTCGCGCGCTCGCCGCTGCCACTGCCGACCCTGGTGATCAAGCGCCGTCCTGCCGACATCTTCAGCTATGCGTATGATGATTTCGAACTCGTCGGTTATGAATCCCATCCGCACATCAAGGCGCCCGTCGCCATCTGATCCACGTTCACTGCAGGAGGGCGTTGCGTGAAGCTAGCCTTGATCTGGGCCATGGCCCGCAATCGCACCATCGGCCGCAACAACACGCTGCCCTGGCATCTGCCGGAAGACCTCAAGTACTTCAAGCGCGTCACGCTGGGCAAGCCCATCATCATGGGGCGCAAGACCTGGGACTCCATCGGGCGCCCGCTGCCGGGCCGCACCAATATCGTCATCACCCGGGACGCTGGTTTTCAAGCTGAAGGTGCGCGCGTCGTGCAGACGCTGGAGCAGGCACTGGCGCTGGCGGAAAAGATCTGTCTGATCGACGGCGCGGAGGAGGCAGTGGTGATCGGCGGTGCGCAGATTTACGCGTTGGCACTGCCGCTCGCGGACCGCCTTTATCTGACCCAGGTGCACGCCGATGTCGAGGGCGACGCGCATTTCCCGCCACTGGATCTGGCGCAGTGGCATGAGTTGGGACGTGAGGATTTTGCGGCACACGGGCCGAATCCCTACGACTACAGTTTCTTGATTCTTGAAAGAGAGATCTGAAATCACGCTGCCAGAGACGGACATATCAGCGCCTGGCAGTTGTGTCATCGGCCTGATCGACCCCAAGACGCCCACCAATGTCGGTGCCATCCTGCGTGCTGCCGGATGCTATCAGGCGCAAGCCGTGCGCTACACCGGCGAGCGTTTCGACCACGCTGTGCGCTTTCACACGGACACCAAGGGTTTCAACGCGAAAATTCCGCTGCTGCAGGTGGACAACATGCTGTCTGCGCTGCCGGAGGGCATGCAGATCGTGTGCGTGGAGCTGGCAGAAGGGGCGATGTCTCTTCCGGAATTCGAGCACCCGCTGCACGCCCTGTATGTCTTCGGGCCGGAGGATGGCTCGATCCCTCAGGCGATCATTCATGCGGCAGACAGTGTGGTCTATATTCCGACCATCGGCTGCATGAATCTGGCGGCGACGGTCAACGTGGTGCTCTATGACCGGCTCGCAAAATCAGCGGCAAGCCACGACGGCGACGCGCGTATCCGCAGCAGCCGTGACGTCAACAACCGCCTGAAGACCATGTCACGGGAAGACAACGCTTAGCCTTGAACGAAAGGCGTGGCATTGCTTCAAAGAAGTGAGTTGGAGGAGTCTTCAGTGTGCAGCGCCACACTTTCTCACAAACGCAGTGCGGTGGGGAAAGTCGTCAACGTGCGATGTTGGAAAGGCGCCGGGCCGGGGTAGCGAGCGGTCTGCGCAGGACCGTCTGCCGCCTGGACGGCGGCAGCCGAGCCCCCATGGATGGGTTCACGGCGTGTCCTGAGCAGACCGCTCGCTACCCCGGCCCGGCCCCGACCAATCATTCACGTCGGGGCGGACCCACCACACTGATCAATCCAGCGGAATGAACGCCAGCGCATTGTTCTGGTTCATCGGAATGACCAACTGGTTCTGGATCGAGTCATAGCACATGGACGCCGCTGACGGGATGCCCACCGCGATGACTTCCGCTTCCTGACCGGGACGAATGCGGGAGACACTGCCGAAGCGCACGCTGCTCACGTACTTCGTGCCATCCGCCATGATTACCACGCCGTCGTTGCCGCCTTCCGCTGCGCGCTCGGTCAACACGACTTCGCCCGCAGGGTTGTACGTCACCACGGCATTGTCTGCAATATTCACCATGACGATGTTGCCGTCATTGTCGATGGCCAGGCCATTGGGCGATGCCACTGGCGCGCCTTCCGCAAATACGGAGGTCTCGCCGCTCGCAGTGACCTTGTAGATGCGCTGGGTGCCGCCGGTATTCGAGGCGTAAACGGTGCCGTCTGCTGCAACGGCCACGCCGTTCAGGCCAGTGGCTTCCGGCACGGCTACGGCACCCATCGGGGCTCCGGTGGCCAGGTCGAACATGCGCACGGTGTCGATGTCCACGGTGTAGAGCACGCCATTGAGGATCGCGCTGCCCAGAGGCTGGTTCAGTGTCAGGCCGTCACGTGTGGCGCCGATCCACTTGGAGGTGTGCACGCTGCCGTCCGGATTGATCAGGGATGCATAACCATCGTTTTCCTGCAGGTTCTGCGGGATGCCGTTGTTCATGGCGATGATAAGATTGCGGTCGGGGTCAAAGGTGCAGCTCTCGGCGGTGCGGAAGCTGCCGAATACTTTCACGTTGCTGGACATTGGCGTTGCCACGCCGGCCTCATTGACAGTGCCCAGCGGGCCGCCTGCAGCGAAGGGGCCGGGTGTGGCAGCAGGAGCCTGGGCCTGTGCAGCGCTGGCCGCGAGACTCACCAGTGCGGTCAACAATAATTTCTTCATGAAGCGATCTCCTTGGTTGCGTAGTCAACCGTGTTTAGTGAAGTGGGTCAGGGACAATCGTACGCCGCTTGTATGACGGCTGTGATGACTGGAGACCCGGAAAACCGGGACTCTAGTTCAATGCCTTCTTCAGCGCCTTGGAATTGCGCTGATAGTTGTACATCTTCTGCTTCTTCTCGGGCAGTTCGGTCACGGCGATGGGCTGGAAGCCATTCTCCATGAACCAGTGGGTGGTTTGCGTCGTCAGCACGATGACATGGGTCAGGCCGATCTTGCGAGCCTGCACTTCCAGAGCCTTGAGCAGGTGCTCGCCACGGCCGTTGGCCTGGTAATCCTTGTGGATGGCGATGCACGCAATCTCGCCGCAGCTGGTGTCCAGCGGGTAAAGCGCGGCACAGGCGATGATCATGCCTTCGCGTTCTATAACGAAAAAGAAATCGATCTCGGACTCCAGCAGCTCGCGGGAGCGGTGCACGAGCACACCCGCCTCTTCCAGAGGACTGATGAGTTCCAGAATGCCGCCCACATCGGCGATGCTGGCGCGACGCAGATTTTCAAAGTTGCCCTTGGACACCAGAGTGCCGCTGCCCTCGCGGGTGAACAGCTCCTCGATCAGCGCACCATTGCGTTCAAAACTGATCAGATGGCTGCGCCGGACGTGGTGGCGGCAGGCTTTCACGGCGGCGGCCAGTGCCTGTGCCACGCCATTGGCCTTGTTTTCCTGATGCAGTTCGACGTTCGCCAGCACGTCCTGAGCCGATGCCGGATTGAGCGCGCTGACAATGCTGCCCTCGCTGTCCATGATGCCGGATTGCGGGATGAACAGAATGAGTTTCTCGGCATTCAGTGCGATGGCAGTTTCCGTCGCTACTTCTTCAGGCGACAGGTTGAACACTTCGCCCGTGGTAGAGCAGCCAAGATTGGACACCAGCACAATATTGTTATGGTTCAGGTGCTGCATGATGGCCTTTGCATTGATCTTGCGCACCACGCCAGTCAGTGCATGGTCGATGCCGTCCAGCACCCCCAGCGGACGCGCCGTGATGAAGTTGCCGCGTGCCAGCTTGATGTCGGCGCCGTGCATGGGGGAGTTGGCCAGGCCCATGGAAAACAGCGCTTCAATGTCGATGCTCAGGGCTCCGACAATCTGCTTGATGATCTGCAGGCTGATGGCATCGGTGATGCGCAGGCCCTTGTGATAGGTGGACTCGATGCCTCCCGCCTCGAGCGCTGCATTGATCTGCGGACGCGCCCCGTGGACCAGTACCAGCTTTACGCCAAGGCTCTGCAGCAGGGTGATGTCGTGCACGATGTTGTTGAAATTCTCGTGCGCAATGGCCTCGCCAGGCAGCAGCACGACGAACACCTTCTTGCGGTGCGCGTTGATGTAGCTGGACGAGTGTCGGAACCAGTCGATGTACTGAGGAAGATTTTTCATGGCGGCAATATAGTCTATTTCTGTTACAGGCAGTAGTGGCGGATCAGGCCGCGCAGCGTGTCGATGCACGGCTGCAGACGGTCCAGCGCCAGGTACTCATCGGGCTGGTGGGCCTGGTCTATGTCGCCCGGGCCCAGGATGATAGTGTCCATGCCCAGGCGTTGCAGCAGTGGCGCCTCGGTGCCGAAGGCCACACTCGCCGCGCTGTTGCCGGTCAGGCGCTCGGCCGTCTTCACCAGTTCATTGGCCGGATCGGTATAGAACGCGGGCAGCCCGGCAAACAAGGGTTTGATGGTGGCCTTCACGTCATGGCGTTCGGCAATCGGCAGCACACGCTGCAGAATTTCTTCGCGCATGGCGGCGATCTCCATGCCGGGCAGCAGGCGGAGGTCGAATTCCAGCCGGCACTGGCCGCAGATGCGATTGGGATTGTCGCCCCCATGGATGCAGCCCAGATTCAGCGTCGGGCGCGGAATGCTGAACAGCGGGCTGTGATAGCGCTGCTGCAGTGACTGCCGGAACAGGATCAGCTCGCTGATAACCTCATGCATGGCATCCAGAGCATTGCGGCCCAGGTCGGCATTGGACGAGTGACCGCTGCGGCCCAGCAGGTCGATGGACTCCATCATGATGCCCTTGTGGGCGTAGATCGGGCGCATGCCAGTGGGCTCGCCGATCACCGCACAACGGGCTTTTGGCCGGCCCAGTTCGGCCAGCGTGCGAGCGCCCTGCATGGACGTCTCTTCGTCGGCGGTGGCCAGCACGATCAGGGGCTGGCGAAAGACGACGCCCTCGAAATCCTTCAGAGCCTCCATGATCAGCGGGAAGAAACTCTTCATGTCCGTGCTGCCCAGCCCGTAGAGCCGCCCGTCCTTCTCGGTCAGACGAAACGGGTTCACGGACCACAAGGCCTCGTCCAGCGGCACGGTGTCGGTGTGTCCTGCCAGCACCAGCCCGCCAGGTCCTTCGCCGCGCGTAGCCAGCAGATTGCGCTTGGCATTGCCCGCCGTCAGCGCGGAGGTGCCGGGACTCGCAATCTGCTCTGTGCGAAAGCCCATATCTTCGAAGCACTGCGCCAGGTAGTCGATGACCGGCACGTTGCTGGTGTCGAGTGCAGGATTGGCCGAGCTGACACTCGGGCGGCTGATGAGGGCGTCAAGATGGGTGAACAGGTCCGGAAACTGCGGCATGTCACGTTGCTCCGTTGCTGACTGCAAGGTCGCACTTCGCGGCCATCACGAAGTCATTCAGGGGCAGGCCATTGGCTTTATGGGGCCACCAGGACTCGGTCACAGAAACTCTTCCAGAACACTGTTCAAGAACTGCTGACCCTTGTCGGTCGGGCGCATCACGCCATCGACCACACTCAGCAATTGCCTGAGCTGCAGCGATGATACCTGCTTTCGCAGGGGCTCGAAACCCAGCCCCGTGGCGGCCTCGAACTGCAGGGCGGTGAACCCTTCTGACAGCCGCAGCACATTGAGCAGGTATTCGATGGCGCGTTCGTCCTGCGGAATGGGCAGCACTTCGGCCATGGCCTCGCCGGGGATTTCCAGGAAGTGCGCCGGCTGCTTCTTCTTGCGGGTGCGCAGAATCTCGCCGGTGTCGGGCCGGGTGATCTTGCCGTGGGCGCCGGCCCCGATCCCGAGATAATCCCCGAAGCGCCAGTAGTTGAGATTGTGGCGCGCCTGGCGCCCTGGCTGGGCGAACGCCGAGATTTCGTAGCGGTGGTAGCCGCGCTGTGCCAGCAGTGCCAGTCCGGCGTCCTGAATGTCGATGAGCGCGTCCTCTTCCGGCAGGGCCGGCGGGCGCTTGAAGAATTCGGTATTGGGCTCGATGGTCAGCTGATACCAGGACAGGTGTTCCGGCGCGAAGGCCATCGCCGTTTCCAGATCCAGCAGGGCGGCCTCCGGCGTCTGGTCCTTCAGTCCGTACATCAGGTCGAGGTTCAGATTGTCGAAGCCTGCGGCGCGCGCGAATTCGATGGCCTTGCGTGCGTCGTCGGCATCATGGATGCGGCCCAGGTGCTGCAGCTGTGCTGCGTCGAAACTCTGGATGCCGATGGACAGCCGATTGATGCCCGCACGGCGATAGTCGGCAAACTTCGCGCGCTCGGCGGTGCCGGGGTTGGCCTCCAAAGTGATCTCGATGTCGGGCGCGAAGGCGACATGGCGTTGCAGCTGTGCGAACAGACGCTCATAGGCGCGCGCCGAGAACAGACTCGGAGTGCCGCCGCCGATGAAGATCGATTGCAGCGGCCGGCCCTGCACGCCGTCGAGGTCGGCCAGAAAATCAGCAAGCAGCGCGTCGACGTAGGCGTCTTCCGGCAGCTCGCCATTCTTCTGGTGGGAATTAAAGTCGCAGTAGGGGCACTTGCGCACGCACCAGGGCACATGCACATACAGACTCAGGGGCGGCTGCTGCAGCAAGGAACCGGGTGTCGCGTTCAACGCAGCGACCCGCGCAGCGTGTCCCAGTGCAGCAGCAGCTGACGCAGGGCCTGGCCCCGATGACTGAGGCTGTTCTTGACGGCCGGTTCCAGCTGCGCCGAGGCACAGCCATGGGTGGGCACGAAAAAGAGCGGGTCGTAGCCGAAGCCGTTCTCACCGGCAGCGGCAAACAGGATGCGGCCTTCCCAGGTGCCGTGACACACGAAGGGCATCGGGTCGGCAGCATGGCGCAGGAACGCGATGCAGCACTGGAAGCGTGCCGTGCGCTGTGCCTCGGGCACCTCACGCAGGGCGTCGAGCAATTTGGCATTGTTATGGGCGTCAGTAGCGCCGGGCCCGGCATAGCGCGCGGAGTAGATTCCGGGCTGACCGAGCAGCGCGTCCACTTCCAGGCCCGAGTCATCCGCCAGCGCAGGCAGCCCCGTAAGCGCCGCCGCGTGCCGCGCCTTCAGAATGGCGTTCTCGACGAAGCTCAGGCCGGTCTCGTCGGCATCACTTACACCGAGCGAACGCTGCGTCACGAAGTCTACGTCGGCACTGCCCAGCATCTGCTGGAATTCCCGCAGCTTGCCGGCATTGCCGGTGGCCAGGACGATCTTGTGCATGGCGACCTCCGTGCCCTCAGCGGCTGAGATGATAAATGGCGGTTTCGCCGAGCAGGTTCGGCCACAGGCGGATCATCCAGCTGCCCTGGTGCTTGTGATCGACCACGGTGCGGGTGATCACATTGATCTGCCGTTCCCGGCACAAGGCATCGAAGTCCCGCACCGTGCAGAAGTGGATGTTGGGCGTGTCATACCACTGATAGGGCATGAAGTTGGACACCGGCATGCGGCCCTTGAAGGTGAGATACCAGCGGCTGCGCCAGTTGCCGAAATTCGGGAAGGTGACGATGACATTGCGGCCGATGCGCAGCATCTCGTCCATGAGCACATCGGGATAGCTCACGGCCTGCAACGTCTGTGTCAGCAGCACGGTGTCGAAACTTTTGTCGCAAAAATTGGTCAGGCTCTTGTTCAAGTCCTGCTGCAGCACGTTGACGCCTTTCTCCAGGCACGCGTGGATCTTGCGCTCGTCAATCTCGAGGCCCGTGTCCGACACGCCTTTGGTGCGTTTGAGATACTCCAGCAGACTGCCGTCGCCACAGCCCAGGTCGAGCACGCGGCTGCCGGGTGCGATCCAGTGTTGAATGATGTCCAGATCGGCGCGCATCAGGCGTTCACCTCGTCACTGACTCGTGCCAGATAGGTCGTCAGCGCCTGCATGTAGCGGGGCACCGGCAGCAGGAAGGCGTCGTGGCCCTGGTCGGCGTCGATCTCCAGATAGCTGACCGGCTTGCGCGCCTTGAGCAGCGCATCGACGATCTCCCGCGTGCGCTCGGGCGGGAAGCGCCAGTCGGAGCTGAAAGACATCAGCAGAAAGCGGCACTGGCTGTTTTCGAATGCCTTGCTGAGGTCGCCGTCGTAATCTACCGTCGGGTCGAAATAGTCCAGCGCCTTGGTCATCAGCAGATAGGTATTGGCGTCGAAACGCTCCGAGAAGCGCTCGCCCTGGTAATGCAGGTAGCTTTCCACCTGGAAGTCGACGTCCAGCCCGAAACTCAGTTTGCCCGTGCGCATGTCGCGCCCGAAGTTGCTCTTGATGGCGTCGCTGGGCAGCTCCTCAGCGTTCTTGCCGAATTTGTCGCGCATCGCGCTGTCGGACAGATAGGTGATGTGCCCGACCATGCGCGCCAGCATGACTCCCTTCTTCGGATAGGTGCCGTGTTCCAGATAGCGGCCATTGTGGAAGTGCGGATCCGCGGTGATGGACTGGCGCGCCACTTCGTTGAAGGCGATGTTCTGAGCCGAGAGTTTGGGCGCCACCGCAATCATGATGGCGTGGCGCAGCCGCTCCGGGTAGCTGATGGACCAGCGCATGACCTGCATGCCGCCCAGACTGCCGCCAATGATCGCGGCCCACTGGCTGATGCCCAGCCGGTCCATCAGGCGCGCCTGACTGTTGACCCAGTCCCGCACCGTGACCACCGGGAAATCGGGACCATACCAGGTGCCCGTTTCGGGGTTCATGGAGGTGGGACCGGTGCTGCCCGCGCAGCCGCCCAGATTGTTCAGGCAGACCACGAAGAACTTGTTGGTGTCGATGGGTTTGCCCGGGCCGATGCAGTTGTCCCACCAGCCCGGCTTGGCGTCTGTTTCGCTGTGGTAGCCGGCGGCGTGATGATCGCCACTCAGGGCGTGGCAGATCAGGATGGCATTGGAGCGCGCGGCATTGAGCATGCCATAGGTCTCCACCATCAGGTCATAGGACGCAATGCTCTTGCCGCTACGCAGCATCAACGGCTCGTCGAAGTGCAGGCGCTGGGGCGTCACGATGCCAACGGAATTTTCAGGAATGGTTCTGGGCATGTCAGTGTCTGGGGCTGTCCTGCTCTCTGGCGTGGTGAAGGGGAAACTGCAGCCCGGGCAGGGCTGGCAGGTCCTGCGGGTGCGTGATCATGGCACGCTTCTGCCGGCTGTGTTCATGTTCAGATTCCCAGCACGACGCGGGCATTCACACCCACCGGGTCGATGAACACCATGCGGATGATCTGCAGCCCCAGGAACACAAAGATCGGCGACAGATCCAGCCCGCCCATGGAGGGCAACAGCCGTCGGAACGGCTCCATCACGGGTTCGGTGATCTGGCGCACCAGCACCAGTGCGGGGTGTCCGCTGTAAGGGGCTATGAAGCTGGCGATGATCGAGATCATCAGCGACCAGAAGTAGATGTTCATGATGAAGGACAACAGGCCCACCACCGACCAGGTAATCACCAGGCCCACTCCGGGTATGGCGAAACCGCTGAACACGATGAGCAGTGCCGTGCAGATGCACTGCGCCACCAGCGCCAGTACCAGGGAAGCGAAGTCCAGGCCGCGGTAGCCGGGAATCAGCCGGCGGAACACACGCACGGCAGGATCAGTCACCCGCACGATCGCCTGGGTAAACGGGTTGTAGAAGTCTGCACGGGCTACCTGCAGCATGAAGCGCAGCAGTACTGCGAGGACGAACAGCCCCCCGAGTGTGTTGACCAGCAGATAGCCGACGTTACCAATTGCACCCATAAAATTCTCTCACCTGTGTTTGTGTGTCAGCCCGCCAGTTCCACGGAGCGCTTCTGCGCGGCGAACAGCGCGTGTTCTACCATGGCGCGGAAGTCTGCGCCTTCGAAGCTGCGAATGGCCGCTTCCGTAGTGCCGCCGGGAGAGGTCACCCGGCGCCGCAATTCATCCGGCGCCACATCGCTGGCAGTGGCCAGTTTCGCCGCGCCCAGCGCCGTCTGCAAAGTCAGTTGACGCGCCAGCTCGGGCGCCAGGCCCATGGCCACGCCGGCCTGCTCCATCGCCTCCATCAGGAGAAAGAAATAAGCAGGGCCGCTGCCAGACAGAGCCGTGACGGCATTGATGGCGTCTTCACTTGCCAGCCAGGCACTGGTGCCCACGGCCGACAGAATGGTCTCGGCCAGCGCAGACTGCGCGGCCGTTGTGTTGGCATTGGCAAACAGGCCGGTAGCGCCCTCCAGGACCAATGCCGGGGTGTTGGGCATGCAGCGCACGATGGCGCACTCGCTGCCCAGCCAGGCTTCCAGGCTGCGCAGGGGAATGCCGGCGGCGATGGAGATGATCAGCGCGCCTTGTTTCAGTGAAGGGCGCAGTGCTTCACACACACCGGCCATGCCCTGGGGCTTGACCGCCAGCAGCACCACGTCAGCCTCTGTGGCGACCTCGGCCATGCTGCCGGTGCGAATGCCGCACTCCGTCTGCAGCTGTTCCAGTTTTGCCACGTCCAGATCACACGCGGCAATCTGCTGTCCCGGCACACCCTTGGCGATGAGGCCGCGAATCAGGCTGTTTGCCATGTTGCCTGCGCCGATGAAGGCGATCCTGCTGTTGTTCACGTGCGTCTCCAGTCGGGCCTGAGGGGATGGCTGATTCAAGTGCGGGCCATTCTAGCCTAAAGGCTGGGGGAGGAGCACCCCGGCAACTCAGCCGATGTGCAAGTGGCTGTGGCAGCCAGGTGCGACCTTGTGTCGCATTGTCTTTACAGCCACCCCTTCTAGAATGAGGCCTCGATTGCTGAAAACCCCTGAACCACGCACGAAAGGAACACACATCATGCTGCAAAGAAAACCACTGGCCCGCGACATTGCTGCAGTACTCGCACTCACGGCGGCTTGTGCCGCACAGGCACAGAACGAGCCAGTCATTGAAGAAGTGGTTGTCTGGGGAGAGCAGACGCAAAGCCGCGCTTCCACGTCGCATCCGACCAGCCTGCTGACACAGCAGGATCTCGTCAGCATCAACGTGGCCTCAACGGAAGATGTGGTGAAGTTCGAGCCCAGTCTGGTAATCCGCCGCCGCTTCATCGGCGACTCCAACGGCACCATGGGCATGCGTGGCTCCAACATGTTCCAGACCTCCCGCTCCATGGTCTTCGCCGATGGTGTGCCGCTCCACTATCTGTTGCAGTCGCGCTGGAACGGCGCGCCCCGCTGGACCATGGTGTCCGCCAGTGAAATCGCCCAGGTGGAAGTGCTTTACGGACCTTTCTCAGCCGAGTTCAGCGGCAATTCCATGGGCGGCGTGGTGCTCATCGAATCCGCGATACCCCAGCAGCGCGAGTTTCATTTCGACAGCTCCTTCTTCACTCAGGATTTCAGCGCCTATGGTTTTGACGATACCGTCAATGGCCACAAGGCCTTTCTGTCCTACGGCGACAAGTTCGGCGACACCAGTGTCTATCTGTCCTACAACCGTCTGGACAGCGAGTCCCAGCCGCAGACTTTCTACTTTGGCTCCAACACCTCAGCCGCAACCGTGGCTGCAGTCAGCGGCGGCATTGTCGGCAATGATGAGCGTTCCGTCTCGCGGCTTTGGTTCGGCGATACCGGCGTACAGGACACACTGACCGACAACTACAAGCTCAAGATCGGCCAGGACTTCGGCGACTGGCAGGCGCTGCTGAACGTGGCCTACGAAGACCGTTTCAATGGCTCGAACAGCCCCAACAGTTACCTGCGCAATGCGGCCGGCAATACTGTCTGGAGCGGCAACGTCGTGCAGAATGGCTGGAAGAACAATGTGCCCGCTGCCCGCATGGGCGTGTCCGAGCAGGAGCGCGACAGCCTCTCCCTCGGGCTGCGTCTGCGGGGTCCGGTGGCCGAAGGCGTCGTTTTCGAAGCCAACCTGAATCAGTTCGAGATTCTGCGTGACGAGAATAGACTCTCCCTCGCCAATCCTGCCGACCCGGTTTATACCGGTGCCGGCGAAGTGACGAGGTTTGGTGACACGGGCTGGAAGAGTGCCGAGGCCAAGCTGTTCTTTGACGAATTGCCACTGGACGGTCTGGGTCTGATCGTTGGAGCGCGGCACGATGCCTTCGAACTGAACATGGATGTGTTCAGCGCCCGCAACCACAACGCCGGTGACTTCAATCGCTTCTCCAGCCGCAGTGGCGGCGAGACCAGCATGGATGCCCTGTTTGCGCAGCTGAACTGGGATATCAACGCCCGCTGGGATGCCGGACTGGGTGTGCGCTGGGAGGCGTTTGACAGCGCCAACGGCTATTTCTCCCGCGATGTGGCCAGCACGCCGCAATTCGATCTGGTATCTGTGCCAAAGACCTCGCGCCGGGAAGTCTCCCCCAAGTTTTCCGTCGGCTATCAGGCCAGTGAAACCTGGCGCTTCGCCTGGGCGCTGGGCAAGGCCTACCGCTTTCCCATCGTGGAAGAACTGTTCAGCCAGTATTCCGCCTACAACGCGGTCAGTGTGGCGAACCCCGAGCTGCAGCCCGAAGATGGTCTGCACCAGAACCTGATGATCGAGCGCCAGATTTCTGGTGGCTACCTGCGCGTGAACGTCTTCCAGGAGAGCATCAAGGATGTGGTGGAATCCCAGTCCGAGACACTGCCGGGAGGCCTGACGGTGCGCACGTTCATCCCGGTGGACGAGATCGAAACGGTTGGCATCGAATTCATCGCCAACGTGGACGATGTGCTCATTCCCAACCTGGACATGCGCTTCAATCTGGTGAACACCGACTCTGAGATCGTGAAGAACCGTCCGGACCCCAGCATCGAAGGCAATGTCTATCCCCGCATGCCGGAGTGGCGCGGCAATCTGCTGCTGACCTACAATTTCAGCAGTCGCTGGAATGCCGGTCTGAACTACCAGTACGCCAGTGACAGTTTCGGTCGCAATGACAACGTTGATCGTGAAGATGGCGTGTACGGTGCACAGGATGGTTTCAGCCGCGTCGGCCTGAAGTCTGATTACAATTTCGCGAGCGGATTGAAGCTGGGGCTGGGTATCGACAACCTCACAGATGAAGTTGCCTATGTGGCCCATCCATGGCCGGGAAGAACACTGTATGCCAATGTCTCTTACGACTTTTAAACGACTGTGTCTGGCTCTGCTGGCTTTCCTGCCAGCCTTGAGCGGCCCGGTGTACGCGCAGAGCTGTGAGGCCCTGCGCGCCGCACAGGGGCAGGATCAGATCAGTGTTCATTGCGGCGGCGCCCCGAGCGCCGTCTTCGATGCCAACGGCCACCTCTGGGTGGCTTTTGTGCATGATGAACATGTGTATGTGTCGCGTTCGGATGACGAAGGGGCCACATACTCCACACCAGTGCGGGTGAACGCCGAACCGGAGGACGCCGAGTTCAACGGCGAGAATCGTCCGAAGATTGTGGTGAGTGAAGACGGCACCGTGATGCTGTCCTGGACCACGAAGACGTCCAACCAGTTCACGGGCGAGATCCGCTTCAGCAGGTCGGTGGATGGCGGGCTGAGCTTTGAATCCCCGCGCACCATCAATGACGATGGTCTGCGCACTGGCCACCGCTTCGACAGCCTGTTCCTGACGCCATCGGGCAAGGTCTATCTGACCTGGATCGACAAGCGCGACATGGAAGCCACGCTGGCCCGCAATGAGGCCTATCCTGGCGCTGCAATCTACTACACGGTCTCCACGGACATGGGTGCCACCTTCATGCCCAATGTGCGGGTGTCCCACAATAGCTGCGAGTGTTGCCGCATCGCCGTGGCGCCCCATGGGCACGACAATGTGGCAATTCTCTGGCGACAGATCTACGACGATCACATTCGTGACCACGCCATTGCCGTGCTCAGCCCGGACGGAGTAGTGAGCGACCTGTCGCGTGCAACGGTGGACGACTGGTACATCGATGCCTGCCCTCACCACGGACCAAGCATGGTGTCGGGCGCGCAGGAAGGTCAGTACCACATGAGCTGGTTCAGTGCCGGCAATCTGCACAGTGGCATTCACTACGCACGCTACGATCTGGCCTCGGACTCTCCCGCAGATCTGATCAAGGTGGATGGCACGCCGGGCGCGGGCCATCCTTCGCTGGCGCTGCACAAGGGCACGCTGTACCTGGTGTGGAAAGGCTTTGATGGGATGGCGACACCCTTGCAGATGATGCAGTCCCGCGACGATGGGCGCAGCTGGTCTGAGCCGCAGACGCTGATGACAACCGATCAGGGCAGTGACCACCCGCTGCTGATCACGTCGCCGCGAGGTGTCTATCTAAGCTGGTCCAGCGAGGAGCACGGTTATGTATTCCAGGAGTTGTCCAATGACTAGAAATTCATGGCGCCATGCGGTGCTCGGCAGCATGTTGAGTCTTGCGCTCGTGCAGAGTGTTCAGGCTGACAATATTCAGGACTTCGGCCCGCAGACCTTTGGTGAACTGAAGTCGCAGTTCGGGGGCAAACCGTTCATCGTCAGCCTCTGGTCTGTGGATTGTGCGCCGTGCCGTGTCGAACTGGACATGCTGGGCAAGCTGAAACAGGCCGATCCCGAGTTCCCGCTGGTGGTGATTTCTACCGACTCCATCGAGAAACGCGAAGAAGCTGCCGACATCCTGCAGGGCTACGCGCTGGATGGCGTACCCACGTGGATGTTCGCGGACACGTTTGTGGAACGCCTGCGCTTCAGTATCGATCCGATGTGGTACGGCGAGCTGCCGCGCAGTTATTTCTTCACGCCGGATCACAGCTTCACGGCTCACAGTGGCATCCTGACGGCAGAGAAACTGGCCGAGCTGTTTCCTTACTGAGGCACACAGGTTCAGAGTTTTCCCTGCCATATTGATCTTCCTGACCGGCTTGGCTATGCTCTCGTTGTTCCCCGCCGGGAATAACGAGGAAACGTCATGCAGAACAGCCAAGGGTGCGCCGTGTCGTGCCCGAACCCCTGGGCCGTTGCCGCCCTGCCCGCCGCTATCCTGCTGGCTCTGAGCCTGTGGACGCCAGCCACGGCACACGCCGCAGACACTGACAGTGAGGCCCGCGAAAGCAGCATCGTCGAGGTGCTGGTCAGTGCCCGCCGCCGCGACGAGAATCTGCAGAACGTGCCGGCGGCCGTGTCCGTGCTCAATGGTGACCTTCTGGACGCTGCGTACACCGTGAACACCCGCCAGCTGGGCGAGCTGGTTCCCTCGCTGTATTACAACTCCGCCAACCCCCGCAACACTGCCTACACCCTTCGCGGGCTGGGGTCCAATTCCCTGTCCATCAGCGCCGCCAATGATGGCATCGAGCCAGGCGTCGGTTTTTATGTGGATCAGGTGTACCACGCGCGTCCCGCCTCGGCGTCCTTCGACTTCACCGACATCGAACGCGTGGAAGTGCTGCGGGGCCCCCAGGGCACCTTGTTCGGCAAGAACACGACGGGCGGGGCGCTGCACGTCATCAGCCGCGAGCCGGTGTTCGAGCCCGAGCTTGCGGGGGAAGTCAGTGTGGGCCAGAACCAGTATCTGCAGGCACGCAGTTCGGTGTCCGGCGCATTGACGCAGCGGGTCGCCGCTCGCCTGTCTGCGCAGATCAGCAAGCGCGACGGCGTGCTGCGCAATGTGCGCACGGGCAATGACCTGAACGCCATCGACAATTACGCGCTGCGCGGCCAGCTCTTGTTCACTGCGACACCGGACGTGTCGCTGCGCCTGACTGCGGATGGGTCCGACCTGAATGCCGCCTGCTGCACGCAGAATTTCCTGCGCGTGGGGAAGAGTCTGCGCAGTGCCGCGCGGCAGTTTCCGGCACTGGCTGCAGGGCTGAATTATGAACCGCCCAGTCGTGATTCCTATGACCGTCTGGTAGACATTGATGTGGAGCCGATGATCGACACGCAGGACGGCGGCGTGTCCCTGATTGCGGACTGGCAGCGTGGCAGGGGCACCATCACCTCGGTCAGCGCCTGGCGCTACTGGCGCTGGGATGTGGGCAATGACCGCGACTACACCGGCATTCCCATTCAACGGGTGCAACGCATTCCCTCGCGGCAGGATCAATACAGTCAGGAGCTGCGCTACGCCTCGGACGCGAGTGCGCGCCTGCGGCATGTGAGCGGCCTGTACTGGTTCAAGCAGGATATCGGCGGCAGCCCCATCAGTATCTACGGGCCAGAGGCCGCCTACTGGCTGCTCAATCAGGCCAGCTTCAGCGTGCCGATTCCGCGCAATCTGCTGGATGGCTACGGCCAGACGGGACGTTAGCAGTTCGACATGCGCAGCGTCGCCGCGTTCGGCGAAATGAATTACGACCTCGCGCCGCAACTGACAGCCACCCTCGGCCTGCGCTACACCCACGAAGAAAAACGCGGCAGCTATATAACACAGGTTGGGGGCGGACCCAGCCTCGCGGGTTTGCCCGCCGCCACCGTCAATGAACTGACCCGTGCCAGGTTGTCCATCTTCCGGCCGCAGAACTACAGCGCGGAAGACGAAGGCGGCAATCTGTCCGGGCGCGCCAATCTGGCCTGGCAGATCAGCGACGACCTGATGAGCTATGCCAGTGTGGCGTACGGCTACAAGTCCGGAGGTCTGAACATGTCCGGCCTGCCGCTGGATGCCGCCAACAGGCCCGCGCTGGCCACCGCCGTCATCGACGACGAACGCAACACCACGCTGGAGCTGGGCGTGAAACACACCTTGCTGCAGGGGCGCGTCACACTGAACGTCGCGGCGTTTCACACGACGGTGGAGGACTATCAGACCAACATCGTCTCGAGTCTGGAAACGGCGGCCATCCGCTCTTACCCCTCCAATGTGCCCGAGGTGCAGGTGCGCGGCCTGGAGGCTGATGTCGTCGCAGCGTTGTTCGCAGGGGTGACGCTGCGCGCGTCCCTCGCCTATGCCGACGGCGTTCACCAAGACTACCCGGCCGGCCCCTGTCCGCTGGAAGTACAAAGCGCCGCCACCGTGGCCTGCAACCTGAGCGGCACGCGTCTGCCCGGCTTGTCGCGCTGGGTGGGTTCGCTCGGCATCGACTACCGCGTGGCCCTGGGCAACGGCGAACTGGTGTGGCACCTGGACACCCATGCCCGTGGCGGCTACAGCAGCGACACCGCTGGTTCGCGCTATACGCAGATTGCCGGCTATGGCGTCACCAATGCCAGTGTGGGCTATCAGTTCCAGAATGGCTGGCTCTTGGATGTGTTCGCCCGCAACCTGCTGAACAAGGACTACATCACCGCGCTGACCGTCCAGAGCGGTAACTCCGGCCTGATCCTGGGTCAGCCAGGCGATCCGCGTCTGCTGGGCGTGTCGCTGCGCGTGAGGATGTAAGGCATACTGCGCGCCTCACCATTCACTCTTGAGAGAACTGCATGAACGCATCGTTGTTGCTGTGGGGCGTATTGTTCAGCTCTGTGGGTATGGGGTTCTTCGTCTATCGCAAGAAGCAGGACAAGCGGGTGGCACTGTACTGCGGCGTCGCGCTCATGATCATTCCCTACTTCATCGGCAGCGTGTATGTGCTGGTGGGGCTTTGTCTGGCGCTGCTGGCGTTGCCGTATTTCTTCAGGGTTTGAAGGTCGGGACAGGGTTGCCAACATGACAGAGAACGCGGTTCTGGTCCGTGAAGCTCGCCCTCAAGACGAATCGCAAATTCGATCCATTCTCGACGAGACAATTTCCGGAAGTCTGGATGCGGCGGTACACAATATTGTGTCAATCCGGCAGAACGTTCATGAAAACGTCGATCTGTGGTCCACCAGGCATGCTGAAATTCTGCACCTGGTAGCTGAGCAAGCCGGTGAAAGTGATGTTCTTCAACAAAATGAACTGACCTGATCAGAGGGCTTGTGCAAGGACTCAAGCTGCAAACAGCGGTTTGATTTTTGACACTTCTTCATGCAGTTCTTGTGACAGGACCCATAGATCAACAGCTCGTTGGGCATTCAACCAGAATTCCGGCGAATTGTTGAACAGACGACTCAATCGAATCGCCATCTCAGGACTCAGTGCTCTGCGCTCTCTGAGAAGCTCATTGACCGACTGTCTGGAGACTCCCAGCGCGTCTGCCAGGCCGGCAACTGTCAATCCGTAATCAGGCAGGAAATCCTCACGCAGCATCTCCCCGGGGTGGGTAGGCTTGCGCTTCAGATTGCCTGTATTCGCGATAGTCATGATATTTCTCCAGTCAGTGATAGTCACAAAACTCTACGTCAAATGCGTCCCCATCCATGAATCGAAAGCAGACACGCCACTGTTCATTCACCGAAATTGCATATTGTCCCTGTCGATTGCCAGAAAGCTGGTGAAGACGGTTTCCGGGAGGGACTCTCAAATCATCCAGGCATGACGCGAGGTCGACATACTCCAGCTTGCGAACAGCTCGAGCAAGGACGTCTGGAGGCACCTTCCTGGACTTTCCAGACAAGTACAAATCCGCAGTATGTTTATCGGCGAAAGTTTTAATCATGAGCACGAGAGTAACGCGTCACGTGACAAAGTTCAATCTCCGCGACATTGATGATGTTTCAGAGAGCTGCCGCAAGCAAAGGTCCGAGTTACGGATTGATTGCTGCAGTGGCATGATAGCCAAGTGTTGGTAAGCAGTATGCAGCGCTGCGCGCCCTGATTTCTATTGGTCACGCTGTGACTATCCACGAGAATTTCAATGATCGACCTTTCCTACTGGCTCCTGTTTCTGTCAGCCGCCCTGGCCCTGAATCTCTCACCTGGCCCCGACCTGTTATTCGTGCTCTCCCGCACCCTTGGTCACGGCCGCCGCGTGGGCCTGGCTGCTGTGGCAGGCGTGTGTTCTGGCGCCATGGTGCATGTGACCGCAGCGGCGCTGGGGCTTTCCCTGCTGCTGGCCGCCGCTCCCACCCTGTTCGCGCTGCTGACCTATGTCGGGGCTGCGTATCTGGTGTGGCTGGGCGTGTCGATGTGGCGTTCGGCAGGGGCTGCGTTTCTGCCCAAAGCGGCAGCGCAGCAAGGCGTGAGCGCCGGGCAGGCGTTCTGGCAGGGCGTGCTGGTGGATGTGCTGAACCCGAAGGTGGTGGTGTTCTTCATGGCCTTCCTGCCGCAGTTCGTGCGCGAAGGGCATGGCAGCGCTGCGGCGCAGTTGCTGCTGCTGGGCACGCTGGTGGTGCTGGGCGCTTTTGTGGTGGAAACCCTGGCCGTGCTGGGTGCGGATCAACTGGCCGGGTGGCTGCGCGGCAATGCCGCCGTGACGCTCTGGCTGGAACGCATTCTGGGAGGCATCATGGTGCTGCTGGGGCTGACACTGGCGTTTGCCACGCTGTAAGTCAGTCGCCGGGTCACTGCACAATCCACGTTCCAGAAACCTGAAACAGGAGAACAAGCACATGCACGTCGTCGCACTTTACGCAGGGATTCTTGCGCTTCTCTATCTCGTTCTGACTTTTCGCACCATTGTTCTGCGTGGACGCCTGCGCGTGACCCTGGGCGATGGCGGCAGCGAAGCGCTGCAACGGGCTATTCGCGCGCACGCGAACTTCGGAGAATACGTGCCGCTGGCGCTGGTGTTGCAGGTGCTTCTGGCCTCCGCTGGCGCATCGACTACGCTGCTGCATGGCCTTGGTGCAGCGCTGCTGCTCGGACGTCTGCTGCACGCGCTTGGCGTGAGCCGCGTGCCAGAGCCGCTGCCCCTGCGCATGGCGGGCATGGTGCTCACCACGGGAACTCTTGCGGTGAGCGGCGTGCTGCTGGTGATTGCGGGGGTGTGAACTATACTCGTGGCAGCAAGTCGGTCCGCAAAGGGATGCAAAGGATCGAACTGGCTACAAAAGCAAGACTTGAGGCCATGGAGCAGGCTGCAGGATGTCGCGAGCAGATTTTGAATGGGACCAAGACAAAGACCGCGTCAATTTGTTGAAACACGGAGTTTCATTTGCAGAGGCGCAGGGGAAAGGCAATTTATGAGCAAGAAAACGTCCTACTCAAATGAGCCGATGGGAGCGTTGGAGGTGATTGCTGACTTCTTGCCACCTGCTGGCGAATTGCGATTGCGGGAGTCTGTGGCGCAACAAGCCAATTCAGCCAAGGGGAGGCAGACGAAAGAACAGGCGGCTGCTCGTCACCGTGCTCCCCCGAAGGCTAGATGATTGCTGTCAGCGTGCCGAACACCGCGCCGCTGTCAGCCGCACGCCCGGCTCGAAGGGCAGCGGTGTGATGGCCCCCTGACTGGCCAGTTCGTCAAACGCCACCTGCTGCAACGCTCGCGTCTGCTGCGTGGTCATGCCCAGTTCGAAGGCTGAACATTCGTTGTCGCCCAGTGAGCGCGGGTCAAGGCCCGTCAGGCGGCCGAATACCACCAGTGCTTCCAGGTAATAGCCAAAGGTGCTGGCGTGGTACTGGTCGTAGGTCCACAGATCCACTTTGCCGAAGTCGATGCCGTCATACGGATTGGCATCAGCCACCCCCGTCGTCATCGCCCGCGTCCACGCCTCACCGACGGGAATCACGCTGCGCACGTTCGGCGCGGCCGAGGCGGCGTCATAGGCGGCGCGCACATCATTGGCCATGGCCTCGATGGGCTGGCCCGCCCAGGCGCCATCCTCAGGATAGGTTTCGTCAGCGCGTGACCAGGTGGCCATCAAATGAATGTCCACGTCCGGATTGCGATCGACAAGAATTTCCGCCATCTGCTGCGCTGTGGCTACCAGTTTGGCCGGGCTGCCGGGAGCATCGAAGTCCAGGGTGCTCTGGCCGTGCATCACCACGGTGTCCCAGGGGCGCCGGGCGATCAGGCCCAGACGGTTGGCCAGGTGGAAGTCCAGGCCGCTGCCGGGTTCGGTCTCCACGTAGACGTCGTATTCAAGTCCAGCCTGCTGGGTAAATGACTTGAACAATGCCGGTGCCCCGCCGATGCCCAGATTGTTGAGATCGGTCACGGTGTCGGGGCGGTAGAAGCGCACGGCGGAACCCGCCCCGAAGGTGAAACTGTTGCCGATGAACAGCACGCTGCCCTCGGCCAGCGCCTGGCCAGAAACGAGCAGCAGGCCGGCGGCCAATGTGTGAAGTGCGCGCATGGTGAATTCCCCTTTTCTTGTCATTGTCGTCGTCAGCATTGACGCCCGTGCGCTACTCTAGCCGCAGCGCCCGCCACTTGCCAGCGTGGCCGCGAGCATTCTTTGCACCCCAGTTCTGGGGGTAGTGAGCACCACGACGAGGAGATAGCCTGTGTTCCCATCAGACAAAACCGGTCTCGAGAAGACCCAGAGGCTTGCCGTGCACTACGGACTTATCGTGGAAGACCTGCCCGACGCGCGGGACTGGCTGATCGCCGCTATGGGCGAAGCCTTTCCCGGCATTCAGATCGACACCGCTGCCAGCCTGGCCGACGCGCGCTCGCGCCTGAGCAGCCGGCTGCCGCAGGTGGCGCTGATCGACATCGGCCTGCCCGATGGCTCGGGCATCGACCTGATCGACGAGCTCAACCGCCAGCACCCCGATGTGCTGTCGGTGGTGACCAGTGTCTTTGACGATGACACCCATCTGTTTGCCGCGCTGGGCGCCGGTGCGTCGGGCTATCTGCTGAAGGATCAGAGCCGCGAGGACCTGACCGGCATGCTGCAGCGCATCGCCGAGGGCCAGCCGCCGCTCTCGCCCGCCATTGCCCGGCGCCTGCTGGGATTCTTTGGCCCCCGCGAAGACCGCGATGCCACCCGCCTGACGGCTCGCGAGCGCGACGTGCTGGGCCTGATCGCCAAGGGCTACACCACGGCCAAGGTGGCGGAATTCCTGAACATCACGCGCAACACGGCCTCGGGCTATGTGAAGCAGATCTACAGCAAACTGAATATCTCCAGCCGCGCAGAGGCGGCACTGGAGGCGTCGCGGCGGGGGATTGTGTCGCCGGATGTGTCCTGACAGTCACTTTGTTGGAGTGAACCTAGCCTGTGGGAGCGGGCCCTGCTCGCGAACAACCCACTGTACTATCCCGGTGTCGGGCGGGCGCAGGGCCGTTCTGCGGCTGACCTGCGGCCCTCCAGGCTTCCCTCTCTCCGAAAAATGCCCAAGGTCATTTTTCCTCGCTCGGCGCTGGCCTTTTATGCCGCTGAACGGCCCTGCCCCCTCCCGACACCTCGCCCTGTGCCAGCCGACTGGCCTCTGTCTCCTTCAAGCAGCGCTAGGCGAGTCACGCGACGGCAAAACAGGCGCTGTCGCGACGCGTCCTCCGCCTCTTCAAACGTTGTGGTGGAACCAGAACTTTGCCGAAGCGCGCAGACCGAAACTGCCAGGCCTGTCGCGTGGCACAACGCCCGGCCCTGGGGAGTGCCCGACTCGTTCAGCGGCATAAAAGACCCGCACCGAGTGAGCCAGGAGACCGAGGCTCCTGGGGAAGCGAGGGCACACGGGACGTGTGCGGGTCAGCCGCAGAACGAGTCGGGTGCTCCCCAGGGCCGGGCAGGTCCCCGCAATTGCCCTGACTGTTCGCGAGCAGGGCTCGCTCCCACAGGCAAGGCCCGCTCCCACACCGGTCGGTTCCTTCACACCGTGGCCCCCTCCTTGCATGAGGATTGCAGCCACAGCCGCGCCCTGCTTGACTTTGCCTGCCCGTTGCAGACTAATCAGGCCATCTGGCGCCCGCCCAATCACCACAAGAATCTCTGGGAGTCCCATTGTGATCCGTCTTTCCCGCAAGCCGCTTGTCGCTGCCATGCTGTGCCTGAGTGCCTCACCCCTGTTCGCGCAGGACCTGGACTGGACGGCACTGGATGCCGAAACCCTGCAACACTTTCAGGCCATGGTGCGCATCGACACCGCTGATCCACCCGGTCGCGAAGTAGACCTCACGCGCTACATCACCGGCGTTCTGGACGCCGAAGGCATCGCCTACGAGGTGTTTTCCCTCGAGAAAGACCGGCCCAACATCGTGGCCCGCCTGAATGGCAACGGCAGCAAGCGCCCGCTGCTGCTGATGGCGCACCAGGACACGGTGAACGTGGACGCCAGCAAATGGACCTTCCCGCCCCACAGTGCCGAGAGAGACAGCGGCTGGATCTACGGGCGCGGCACGCTGGACGACAAGGACAATCTGGTGGCGTCGCTCATGACGCTGATCCTGCTGCATCGTCAGGGCGTGGCGCTGGACCGCGACGTGATTCTGCTGGCGGAATCCGGCGAAGAGGGTGCCACGCAGATCGGCATTCAGTTCATCGTGAACGAACATTTCCCCGCCATCGACGCCGAGTATTGTCTGGCCGAAGGCGGCAGCGTGGTGCGCCAGAATGGGGCGGCATTCCACACCTCGGTGCAGACGGTCGAGAAATTGCCACGCGGCATTCAGCTGACCAGCAATGGCGTGGCCGGACATGGCTCGGTGCCGCTGCAATCCAATGCCATCGTGGCGCTCTCCCGTGCGGTAGCCACCATTGCCGACTGGCAGCCGCCCATTCGTCTGAGCGACACCACCACGTCCTACTTCTCGCGCCTGGCCGCTATCTCCGAACCGGAAGCCTCTGCCCGCTACAACGCGGTGCTGAGTCCGTATTCCGCCGAAGGCCAGGAGGCCGTGAACTATCTGAAGCAGTACGAGCCCCGCAACGCGGCCGTGCTGTTCAGCACAATCTCGCCGAACATTGTCGACGGTGGCTATCGCTCCAACGTGATTCCGTCGGAAGCCACCGCCACGCTGGACGTGCGCCTGCTGCCCGACGAAGACGCACCGGCCTTCCTGGAAATGGTGCGTGAGGTGATCAATGACCCGGCCGTGAATGTGGACTGGGGGTCGCGCAACCAGCGCCCCGGCGCCTCGACGTCGCTGGACACCGATCTCTATCGCGTCATAGAGTCGGTATTTGGCGAAAGCTACGGCGCTCCCGTGTTGCCCGTATTGAGCACCGGGGCCACCGACATGGCTTATCTGCGCGCCCGTGGCATTCAGTGCTATGGCGTGGGGCCGGGCATTGATGCGGAAGACGGGCCGCTGGGCTTTGGTTCCCACAGCGATCAGGAACGCATCATCGAGGCGGAGCTGTACCGCTTCGTGCAGACTTTCTACAAGGTGGTGGAGGAGATCGCGGGGACGCCGCAGTAATGTCCGGCCAGTACCCCGACCGCATCCGCCAGCTGCCTCTCTTTGACGGCCGTTTCGATGCCTACAAGCTTGAGGCCAAGGGGGCGGATGTCCTGTTTGCCTCCTATGCAGCAGACACGAGCATCCCTGCGCACACCCACGACACCGACAATTATGGCGTCATTACCCGCGGTGAACTCATCCTCACGCAGAACGGCATGACCACGCGCCATGGCGTGGGCGACTGGTACCACGTGGCAGCCCATGTGGAACACGCGGCACGCTTCGACGTGGCCACCGATGAAGTGGAGTTCTGGTTCACGCCATGAGCTGCGCGAGCAGTGCCAAAGGCACGCGCTGAGTCATCTGCCAGGCACCGCTGGTTTGTTGTCGGAAATGAAGATGTTCCAGAATGCCAGGAATACGGCAGCGATCAGAGGCCCGATCACGAATCCGTTGATGCCCAGCAGGGCAATGCCGCCCATGGTGGAGAACAGCACGATATAGTCCGGCAGCTTGGTGTCGCGCCCCACCAGGATGGGGCGCAGCACGTTGTCGGCCAGGCCGATGATGATCGCGCCATAGGCCACGAGGATGGACGCTTCAATAGTGGCCCCAGTGGCGTAGAGATAGAGCGCCACCGGGGCCCATACCAGTGTCGAGCCAACTGCGGGAATCATTGACAGGAACGCCATGACTACTGCCCACAGGATCGGTGCGGGGATGTCCAGCATCCAGAAAATGAACCCCCCCAGCGCGCCCTGCACGATGGCCACCAGCAGATTGCCCTTCACCGTGGCCCGCGTCACTTCCACAAACTTGTGAAACAGCAGCTGCTTGCGGTTCACGCTCAGCGGCACGGCAGCAGTCAGCAGTGCCACCAGGCGGTCACCGTCGCGCAACAGGAAAAACGTCAGATACAGCATCATGGCCAGATGGAGTGTGAAGTTGACGGTATTCCGGCCAATGGCCAGAGCCTGCTGCGCAATGATCTCACTGATACCGGTGGCGGAACTGGCCAGGTAAGCGCGAATGCTCTCGGTATCGACCCCCAGCTGATCCATGAGGCCCGGCAGGAATGGAATGGCAGAAACGATCTGGTCGATGAACTGCGCCGGCTCGACCTCCCGCGATTCGATCAGACTGTAGAAGCTGGCGCCCTGCTGGATGAAGGCTGAAAACAGCGCCAGTACCGGGATGATCACGATGACTGACAGGGTCAGAAGCGTGATCAGGGCTGCCAGCGTGCGGTGGCCCTGGAGTCTGCGCAGCATGCTGGTCTGCATCGGCGCAAACAGCACGGTGACGACGATGGCCCAGAAGATGGCGCTCCAGAACGGTCGCAGCACCAGGGCAAACAGCAGCGTGATGACGCCCAGAAGGATCAGGAAAGTCCGTCGTTCGAGCAGGTCACGCATGGCGGAATCTCCAGAGAGAAAAGGGAACGGCAGGTGCGCTCAGTGCTTGTGCCGCAACATGCGGATGATCTCGACTATTCGAGGTGGCTGTCCAGTGCGCAGCACACCCTGCCGGAAGATTTTCCCCGACAGCCACAGCACCAGCGCGATGGACAGCAGCAGCACGACAGTGGTGCCGATGACATCCAGCAGCGGCGGCTCAGCCGCGGCCCGGTTCATCATGGTGAAGGGCGTGAACAGGGGTATCCAGGACATGATGCGTGCCACCGGGCCGTTGGGGTCCTGGGCGATGAAGGTCATGGTCACCAGCGGCACGATCAGCACCATCATCATCGGCATCATCAGGCTCTGGGCTTCCTTGAGCGTGTTGCACAGGCTGCCGATGGCCAGGAAGATGCCCGCATACAGCGCATACCCGGCCAGGAAATAGAACACGAACCAGGGAATCAGATCGGAGGAGAGCAGAACCTGGAAGAACTGCCCAAGCAGCTCGGTTTGCGCGCCAGGATAGAACGCGATGAACAGGAAGAAAGTGCCCAGCCATGCCGCGATGGTGGTGATGCCGGACAGGCCGATGCCGAACAGCTTGCCCATCATCAACTCGAGGGGCGTGACCGAGGCCAGCAGCACTTCGATGATGCGGTTGGACTTCTCTTCGATGGTGTTGCTCAGCAGGTACTGCACGCTCTGCATCAGCGAGATGAACATCAGGTACACAAAGCCGACGGGCGCCCACTGCCGGAAGGTGTCTGCCACGCTCACGGCCTCTTCGCCTTCGGCCTTGCTCGGGTCGAGCCGGCTCATGGGCAGACGGGTGCGCTGTACTTCACGCACCACCTGCACATCCACATTGCGCGCCGTGAACTCGTTGGCGCGGATGGTGGTATTGATACTGCGCTCAATGGCCGCCGACAGTCGGGTGTCGGTGAGATTGCGCGCCCAGTACTGCATGCCGCTGGCACTGAGTATGGCGCCGGGAGGCGTGACCCCGGGCCGTTGAATGGTGCTGTTCACCTCGGCAGGTATCAGAATCAGCGCGAACAGCGGACTGCGTTCGCCATTGACCTCGACCAGGCGCTCACCGCTGAGCCATGGTCGCAGCTGTTCCACAATCGTGGCCGGGCTTGCCTGCGGGTCGATGCCTTCGGGCAGTGGTGCGGGGACGAACTGTTCGCGGGGTGCTGCAAAGGGCGGCGCGTTCTCGCGCAGATACGGCGTTGCCAGCGTCAGCGCAAATTCCAGTCCGCCGTTCTCCAGCCAGGCATCCAGAGCAGCCACTTCGTCGGTGCCGGCATCATCCAGCATCTGCTCGATCTGTGCGTTGGCGCCGGCAGGCGTCTGCTCCGGGTTCGCTTCGCGGCGGTTCTCCACCACGTAATTCACGAATTCCTGAAAGATGCGCCGCTGCTGTTCCTGGCGGATGCCGGCCTCGACAGCTTCGGCATACAGGCCTGACTGGTCGATCAGCAGGTAGTGCCGGGTGGGCGTGGACTGCGAGAGGAGGGTCTGAAAGAAGAACACGGCCATGAGGATGATGGGGAAGAGCAGGATGCCGGCCCAGAAGCCTTTGGTCTTTACGTTCTCGGCATATTCGCGCACGGCGATCAGCAGGATCATTCTCATCGCAGCACGTGCTCCCGGGCATCGCTGCCCACCAGATGCACGAACACGTCGTGCAGACTGGGCTGGGTGTAGTCGAAACGGGTCAGTGCGATGCCCTGCTCGAAACAGCGCTGCAGCAGCACCTGTGGATTGGTGTGTTCCTCGATCTGGATTACCCACAGTCGTGTGCCTTCAGCGCGGGCGTGTTCTGCGTGGGGGCGTTCAACGGCGCCGATCACCCCGGGGCTGGTCAGCAGTGAGGTGATGTCGCCTGCGCATTCCAGTATGACGCGCCGGGGAATGATGGCGTGCACGTCGTCGAGCGTGCCATCGAAGATCTTGCGTCCTTTGGCGATCAACAGCATGCGATCACACAGACGCTCGGCGTGTTGCATGATGTGGGTGGAAAAAATCACCGTCTGGCCGGCGCTGGCCATGTCGCGGATCAGTTGCTCCAGCACTTCCTGATTCACCGGGTCGAGGCCCGAGAAGGGCTCGTCGAGAATGACCAGCTCGGGCCGGTGGGCCACGGCGGAGAGTACCTGCACCTTCTGGCCCATGCCCTTGGAGAGCGATTCCACCTTGGCGTCGGCGTAATCCTTGAGTCCGTACTGCTCCAGCAGCTCGAAGGCACGCAGACGGGCCGCATTCTTCTCCATGCCCTTGAGCGTGGCAAAGTAGCTGATGATGGCCCACACCTTCATCTTCTTGTAGAGGCCTTTTTCCTCAGGCAGATAGCCGATGCGCTGCCGCACGTTCAGCGCCGAAGTGTGACCAAGGATGCTGATGGTGCCGGTGTCGGGCTTGAGGATATCGAGAATCATCCGGAGGGTGGTGGTCTTGCCGGCCCCGTTGGGACCGAGAAAGCCGTAGATGCTGCCGGCGGGAATGGCAAAACTGATGTCATTGACGGCGGTGAAGCTGCCGTAGCGCTTGCAGACCCTGTTCAGTTCCAGAACGTTTTCCGGCATGAGGCGGTTCCAACTGGTCGAAAGCGGTGATGACTGTCGCTGTACCTGTGATTGTGGCTCTGACACTGACTGTGGGAGCGGGCTTGCCCGCGAACCGGGAGCGAGTCGTTCGCGGGCAAGCCCGCTCCCACATCAGGGCCCGCTCCCACAGCCCACCGTCAGGCAGTGAGGTACTTGTCGATCGCGTCCGCCACCAGGCGGCCTTCGTCAATTGCACGCACCACCAGGGACTGACCACGACGGCAGTCGCCCGCCGCAAACACTTTCGGGTTGCTGGTGACGAAAGACTTGTAGGCAGCCTTGTAGTTGGAACGGGGGTCCAGTTCCAGCGCCAGTGGTTTTGCCACGTAGTCTTCCGGCCCGAGGAAGCCCATGGACAGCAGAATCAGATCGGCCTCCCAGAACTTCAGCGTGCCTGGCACTTCCTGGAACTTGCTGTCCACTTCCACCGTGTTGATGCCTAGCAGCTTGCCATGCGCATCGCGCACGAATTCCTTGCCGGAGATCGAGTAGGTGCGGGGGTCGGCACCAAACACGTGCTGGGCTTCGGTGTGTCCGTAGTCCTCGCGGTAGATCTTCGGCCACAGCGGCCAGGGATTGTCACCGGCCCGGGTGGCTGGTGGACGCGCCATGATCTCGAAGTTGACCAGTGACTTGCAGCCGTGACGCAGGGACGTGGCGATGCAGTCGGTACCGGTGTCGCCGCCGCCGATCACAATCACGTTCTTGCCCTTCGCGCTGATGTAGTTGCCGTCCTGCAGCTCGGAATCCAGCAGGCTGCGCGTGTTGGCAGTCAGGAATTTCATGGCCATGTAGATGTCGTCGCCGGCACGGCCGGGGATGTTCAGGTCACGGGCCTTGGTGGCACCGGTGGCCAGACACAGAGCGTCGACCTGGGCAAGCAGTGTTTCGGAAGCGATGGCATTGGGGCCGCTGCCGCCGATGTCGGCATTGGTGATGAATTCCACGCCTTCCGCGCGGAGCAGGTTGACGCGGCGCTCCACGACATCCTTCTCCAGCTTCATGTTGGGAATGCCATACATCAGCAGGCCGCCGATGCGGTCTTCACGCTCGTACACCGTGACGCTATGGCCAGCCTGGTTCAGCTGGGCGGCGGCTGCGAGTCCGGCAGGGCCGGAGCCGACAACGGCCACTTTTCTGCCGGTGCGGAACGCAGGCGGATTGGGTTGTACCCAACCGTTCTCGAAGCCCTTGTCGATGATGGCATTTTCGATGTTCTTGATGGTCACCGCCGGCTCGTTGATGCCGAGCACACAGGCGCCTTCGCAGGGTGCCGGGCAGACGCGGCCGGTGAATTCCGGGAAATTGTTGGTCTTGTGCAGACGGTCCAGCGCCTCGCGCCAGCGGCCGTGATACACCAGATCATTCCACTCGGGAATCAGGTTGTAGACGGGGCAGCCGTGATCGGACTGACAAAATGGCACGCCGCAGTCCATGCAGCGGGCGCCCTGAGTGCTCAGGTGCTTGTCGTCGTGCGCCGTGTAGATTTCCTTGTAGTCGAGCAGGCGCGCCCCGGGAGCGCGATAGGGTTCAGCACGACGATCGAATTCTTTGAAGCCAGTTGGTTTGCCCATCAGTACATCCAATTAATCAAATTTGTCTGTGTATTGTCCGTGCAGCCCCCTTGCGGGGACTGGCTCAGACGGCGACTGCCTGCGCGTGAATTCTCTTGGCGCGCTCGTTCAGCACTCGCTTGTAGTCGGTCGGCATCACCTTGACGAATTGCGCCAGCGCCGTGTCCCAGTTCGCCAGGATCTGCGCAGCGACAGTCGATTCCGTGTACTCAAGGTGTCTGCTGATCAGGGACTTCAGCTCGGCAATGTCAGCCGCATCGCTCACCGCTTCCAGCTCGAAGGTCTCGGTGTTGCACTGCTTCGCCAGATCCTTGTCCTTGTCCCAGACATAGGCGACACCGCCGCTCATGCCTGCGCCGAAGTTGCGGCCGGTCTTGCCCAGGATGACCACGCGGCCCCCGGTCATGTACTCGCAACCGTGATCGCCGATGCCTTCCACAACGGCCGTCGCGCCGCTGTTGCGCACGGCAAAGCGTTCGGCGGCGATGCCACGGATATAGGCTTCACCGCTGGTGGCGCCATACAGGTTGACGTTGCCGGCGATGATGTTCTCTTCGGCCTTGAACGTGCTGTTCTTCGGCGGGTAGAGGATGATCTTGCCGCCGGACAGGCCCTTGCCCACATAGTCGTTGGCATCGCCTTCCACTGCAATCGTGATGCCCTTGGCCAGCCAGGCGCCAAGGCTCTGTCCGGCAGAACCGGTCAGCTTGATGTTGATGGTGTCTTCCGGAAGCATCTCTTCCTTCCAGCGCTTGGCCACTTCGTTGGACAGCATGGTGCCCACGACGCGGTTGATGTTCAGGACCGGCAGGTTGATGTGCACCTTGCGGCCGGTCTCGATGGCGTCTTTCGCCAGCTCGATGATCTGGTTGTCCAGTGCCTTTTCGAGGCCGTGGTCCTGGGCGATGGTCTGGTACACCTGGGTGCCTTCGAAGATGATCTTCGCGGGCGCCAGGATCGCGCTCAGGTCGAGGCCGCTGGCCTTCCAGTGCGTAATGGCCTTGTCGGTTTCCAGCAGGTCCACACGGCCGACCATGTCAGTGACCTTGCGCACGCCCAGTGCGGCCATGATCTGGCGCATCTCCTCGGCCACCATGAACAGGTAGTTCACGACGTGCTCGGGCTTGCCGGCAAACTTCTTGCGCAGCTCCGGGTCCTGTGTGGCGATACCCACCGGGCAGGTGTTCAGATGGCATTTGCGCATCATGATGCAGCCCAGCGTAATCAGCGGCGCGGTGGCGAAGCCGAATTCCTCGGCGCCCAGCAGGGCGGCGATGGCCACGTCGCGGCCGGTCTTGAGCTGGCCGTCCGTCTGCAGCACCACGCGGGACCGCAGGTTGTTCATCACCAGGGTCTGGTGGGTTTCGGCCAGACCGAGTTCCCAGGGCAGACCGGCGTGCTTGATGGACGTCAGAGGCGAGGCGCCGGTACCACCGTCATGGCCGGCAATGACCAGGTGATCGGTCTTGGCCTTGGTCACACCGGCAGCGATGGTGCCGACGCCGATCTCGGACACCAGCTTCACGCTGATGCGCGCCTTGCGGTTGGCATTCTTCAGGTCGTGGATCAGCTGGGCGATATCCTCGATCGAATAGATGTCGTGGTGCGGGGGCGGGCTGATGAGGCCCACGCCGGGCGTGGAGTGACGAATCTTCGCGATGTATTCGTCCACCTTGCCGCCGGGCAGCTCGCCGCCTTCGCCGGGCTTGGCGCCCTGGGCGATCTTGATCTGCAGCTCGTCCGCATTGCTCAGGTACCAGATAGTTACGCCGAAACGGCCCGAGGCCACCTGCTTGATGGCAGAGCGCTTGGAATCGCCGTTGGCCATGGGCTGGAAGCGGATGGAGTCTTCGCCGCCCTCACCGGTATTGGACTTGCCGCCCATGCGGTTCATGGCGATGGCCAGAGTCTCGTGGGTCTCGGAAGAAATGGAGCCCAGGGACATCGCGCCAGTGGCGAAACGCTTGACGATATCGGCTGCAGACTCCACCTCGTCGATGGCAACCGGCGCATGCACGCCCATGCGGAACTTCAGCAGGCCGCGCAGCGTGCAGTTGCGGGTGGTCTGCTCATTGGTGTGCCTGGCAAAGGCCGCATAGGCCTCGGTGCTGTTGTTGCGCGCGGCAACCTGCAGGTTCGCGATGCTGGTCGGGTCCCACATATGCCCGTCACCACCGCTGCGCCAATGGAAGTCGCCCGGGTTGGTGAGGACTGGCAGCCGATTCACGTCCAGCGAAGGGAAGCCCACGCGGTGTCGACGTTCGGTTTCTTCGATCAAGGTGGTGAAGTTGACGCCCTGCACGCGGCTCGCGGTACCCACGAAGCAGCGGCTGATGATGTCCTGTGCCAGACCAACGGCCTCGAATATCTGCGCGCCTTTGTAAGACTGCAGTGTGGAGATGCCCATCTTGGCCATGACCTTGAGCATGCCTTTGCCGACCGCCTTCTTGTAGGCATAGACCAGGCTGTCCTCAGTGTCGAATTTGGTGCCCAGCAGGCCGTCATTGCGCGCCTGCCACAGGGCCTCGAAGGCCAGGTAGGGGTTGACCGCGTCTGCGCCATAGCCGGTCAGCAGGCAGTGGTGGTGCACTTCGCGGGCTTCGCCGGTCTCGACGATCACGCCGATCAACGAACGCTTGTGTGAGGCAATCAGGTGGTGATGCACGGCGCCACAGGCAATCAGGGCGCTCAGCGGGATGCGCGTGGCGTCGATGGCGCGGTCAGACAGGATCACGAAGGCATAACCCTCGCCAATGGCGGCACTGGCCTCGGCACAGATGCGGTCCAGCGCCTTGTGGAAGCCGTTGGCCTCGGTGCTGTCATAGGTGATGTCAATCAGCTTGGAGCGCATGCCGCGATGGTTCATATCGCGCAGATTGCTCAGTTGCTTGTTGGACAGGATCGGGTGCTCCAGGCTGAGACGGTGCGCCTGGGCCTCGGTGGTTTCCAGCAGATTGCCTTCCGGCCCGATGAAGCACTCCAGCGACATGACCACTTCCTCGCGGATCGAGTCGATCGGCGGGTTGGTGATCTGTGCGAACAGCTGCTTGAAGTAGTCATAGATCATGCGCGACTTGTCAGACAGACAGGCCAGCGCGGAGTCATTGCCCATGGAACCGAGCGGGTCGCGCATCTCGGCGACCAGCGGCAGCAACATGAACTGCATGGTTTCAGTGGTGTAGCCGAAGGCCTGCATGCGTTGCAGCACGTTCTCGGAATCAAGCGAGTGAGCGGCAGTCTCTGTGGAGATGTCGTCCAGCGTCACTTTCTGATTGGCAAGCCACTCGCCATAGGGACGGCGGCTGGCGATGTCCTGCTTCAGCTCTTCGTCGGGAATCAGGCGGCCCTGTTCGAAATCCAGCAGGAACATGCGGCCCGGCTGCAGACGGCCCTTGAGCTTCACGCGCTCGGGGGCAACGTGCACCACGCCCACTTCCGAGGCCATGATGACCTTGTCGTCGTGGGTGACGTAGTAGCGGCTCGGGCGCAGGCCGTTGCGGTCGAGCACGGCGCCGATGTAATGACCGTCCGAGAACACGATGGAGGCGGGGCCGTCCCAGGGTTCCATCAGCGCGGAATGGTATTCGTAGAAGTCCTTCTTGCCGCGGGGCATGTTGACGTCGGACTGCCAGGCTTCCGGGATCATCATCATCACGGCCTCCTGGAGCGAGCGGCCGGACAGCAGCATGAACTCGAGCACCGCATCGAAGGAGCCGGAGTCGGAGCAATCGGCGTCGATCACCGGGAAGAGTTCATGCATGTTCTTGCCGAACAGATCGCTCTTCACCGTGCCTTCGCGGGCAACCATCTGGTTGACATTGCCGCGCAGAGTGTTGATTTCGCCGTTGTGGCTCATGAAACGGTTCGGCTGCGCACGGTCCCATGACGGGAAGGTGTTGGTGCTGAAACGTGAATGCACCATCGCCAGATGCGTCTCGCACTCCGGGTTGGTCAGATCCTGATAGAACGGGAACAGCTGGCCGGGGGTCAGCATGCCTTTATAGACGATGACTTTGGTGGACAGGCTGCATGCATACAGCATCTTCGCTTCTGTCAGTGACGCATCGCCGCGCAGCTTGTGCGTGAAGCGCTTGCGGATGACATACAGACGACGCTCGAAATCTTCGCGGCTCAGCCCGGCTTCAGCGGCTATATAGAGCTGCGCAATATGCGGCTGCGCTGTGCGGGCGGCAGGGCCGACATCCGCGCCAACCGGGTCTACCGGGACGTCTCTCCAACCCAGCAGGGTCTGCCCTTCTTCGGCGATCATGGTATTGATGGTATCGATGCACTTCGTGCGCTCGGCCAGGATCTGCGGAAGGAAGATGTTGCCGACGGCGTATTTGCCTGCCTCTGGCAGGGTGATGCCGAGCTCGTCGTGTGCAATGCGCGCAAAGAAGGTGTGCGGAAGCGCCATCAGGATGCCGGCGCCATCACCGGTATTGGCTTCGAAGCCACAGCCACCGCGGTGATCCATGCGCGAGTTCAGATGATAGGCATCCAGCATGATCTGGTGGCAGGGGCGACCCTTGATATCGGCCACGAAACCTACGCCGCAGGAATCCTTTTCATTACTCGGATCATACAGGCCGGTTTTCTCCGGGTAGCCGAACTTGAAGGGGGAGTGGGCTTTGATGCTCATAGATCTAAAGGTCTCATCTGTCCGAATGTCGTTTACGATTCGTCTGTGGCGCCGTCAAAAGAGTGATCACGAATTGCCGGAGCCTCGTGGTCGGAAATCTGCTCGAGAGTGAGAGTGATCTGACGCGGTAACAGGCGAATTTGTCCAGCCCCCCCAATGCAGCGAAGTTGAAGGACGCTGCTGTTCAAAAAATTCCGGGCGCACGAAAACCGGGATGGTTATCCCACAGGGGCCGGCCACAATACCACTCAAAAAGAATAAGTCAAGCCGCTGAAAAAGGGCTGGGAACCGCCTGTTACGGGGGCTTCAGCCATGCGGCGAGTGGTTGCAAAGGCGCGTTTTGCGGGCGGGTTTACAGCTTGATAAAACCAAGCTCGTGGATTACCCTTGTCCGCCTTACCAAATGCAGTTCCCTCTATACCACCTGTTTAGGGAGGCTAAGTCAGCCTGTGAATCCAAAACTAACTAGACGACGATTTATCAAGGGGGTCATTGCCTCCGGCGTGGCCGCGGCATCCACCTCACTCTGGTATACCGCATCCGGACAGAGCCGGCCTGCCGGCGCTGTCGAGCGGCTCCTGACCATCAGCGTGAACGGCCAGACGCGCCGTGTAGACGTTGCTCCTCAGGAAACCCTTGCTCACACATTGCGCTACAAGCTGGGTCTGACCGGCGCCAAGCTTGGCTGCAACCGCGGCGAGTGCGGCTCCTGCACAGTGCTTGCCGATGACGTGAACATCTACTCCTGTTCCACACTGACTCATGAAGTGAAGAACAAGGCAATCCTGACCGTGGAAGGTCTGCGCGCTGCCGACGGCACGCTGCACCCGATACAGGCCGCCTTCATCCAGGAACTGAGTCCGCAGTGCGGTTTCTGTACCTCCGGGCAGATCATGTCTGCTGTGGCGCTTCTCAAGTCCAACCCCCGGCCTACGCGTGAAGAAGCCCGTAACGCCTTGTCTGGCAACCTCTGCCGCTGCGGGGCTTATGATCACTATCTGAATGGCGTAATGCGCGCCTCGGGGCAACTGTCATGACCTATATGCACATTGGTAAAGATTTCACTCCTCCCGATATCGAAGGCAAAGTCACTGGCGCTGCCCGTTACGCTGAAGACTTCCGCCGCGACGGTCTCGTGTTTGCCCGTCTGCTGACCAGTCCGATTCCGGCCGGCCGCGTGGTCAGCATTGATGCCTCTGAAGCGCTGGCGATGCCAGGCGTGCTCGGCATCTTCACTGCTGATGACCTGCCCGAGTCCAAGCCGCCCGCCAACCCGGCGCTGGCCAAGGAATTCATCACCTACATTGGCCAGCCCATTCTGGCCGTTGCAGCGGAAAGCGAAGAACTGGCTGAGGCTGCCATCGAGCGCATCGTCGTTGAGTACGAGCGTCGTCCATTCGTGGTCGATCCGCTGGACACCCTGGTTGAAGGTGGTCCGGACCCTTACCCCATGGGCAACTCGCTGATCCGTACTGGTGAAGCTGCTGCTGGCACCACGGCGTCCGGCACCGGTGTCGGTCAGATCAAGTGGACATCGGACCAGGTCGCGTCCTTCCGCGCCGGCCGTTTCCCGACTGGCGCTTCGTTCCCGGAAGAGTGGATGTACGGTGATGTTGATGCCAATTTCGCGCAGTGCTCCACCATTCTGGAAGAGCCCTTCGTGACCATCGGCTACCCGCACCATTCCCTGGAACCCCGTACCGGCATGGCGTACTGGGAAAATGGCAAGTGCTATTTCCATGGTTCTCTGCAGAGCCACACCGTCGGTCACGACGCGCTGTCCGCAATGCTGGAAATCGACCCGGCGAATCTGGTGTTCATCAACGAGAACACGGGTGGCGGTTTCGGTTCCAAGATTTTCCCGTACCCGACAATGGCAGTCACAGGGCGTTTTGCCCGCAAACTGAACCGTCCGGTGCAGCTGCGCATTACCCGTCCCGAAGAGTTTTACATCGGTTCGGCGCGTTCAGGCATGCAGGGCTGGATCAAGATCGGTCTGCGTGACAATGGTCGCGTAGGCGCGGTTGATGTCGCAATTGTCGGCGATGCCGGTGCAGGCGGGGGCGCCAGCGGCGGCTCAGCGGCTGAGCACATCTCCATCATGTATCAGCCGGAAGCCATGCGTTTCCGTGGCATGTCTCTGTACACCAACACTGCCCCCCGTGGCGCACAGCGCGGCCCAGGCCAGAACGAAATGGCTGCAGTCCTGTCGCCCATGATGGACAAGGCTGCCCGTCAGGCTGGCATTGACCTGGTGGAATTCCGCCGCGTGAATGCCCCTGGCATGGATGCGAAGGTTGGCTCACGTCAGGGCGCGCTCTCCAGCTCCTATTACCCGCAGGCGATCGAGCAAGTGGCAACCCTGTTCGGCTGGGAACAGAAGAAGACTCTGCCCCGTCAGATCAGCGCCACCAAAGTACGCGGCATTGGCGTAGGCGAGGGTTACCACTCTGCAGGCGCCAGCGGCTACGACGGCCTGCTGCGCATTGCACCCGATGGCAAGATCTATCTGCACACCGGTGTGGGCAACCTGGGAACCTACTCTTACGCAGGCGTCCTGCGTGCTGCGGCCGAAGCGCTGCAGTGCAGCTGGGAAAACTGCGTGGTCGTGCACGGCAACAGCGACCTGCATCTGCCGCACAGCACCTATCAGGGCGGCAGCAACACCATCTTCACTGAAACCCGTTCCAGCCACGTGGCGGCACTGGATGCCATCCGCAAGCTGAAGACCATCGCGGCAGCGCAGTTCGGCGGCGCAGTGGAAGACTACAGCATCGGCGGCGAGCGCGTGTTCCTGACCAGCGACAGCAGCAAGGGCATGAGCTACGGCGAAGCGGCACAGAAGGCCATCGAGCTGGGCGGCGAGTTGAGCGGCATGGCGTATCCGGAAGACATCCACAACACCACCAAGCGTTCCGTGCAGGCAATGCAGGGTACGGGTCTGATCGGTGTGGCCAAGGATACATTGCCCAAGTCCGGCACAGCGCCAGGCTTCGCAATTGCCATGGTCGAGATTGAGCTGGACACCGAAACCGGCAAGTTCGACATTCTGGACTACTCCGGCGTTGCCGAGTGTGGCACGGTCATTCACCCGGCTGGCCTGCGTCAGGCCATGAACGGCGGTGGCGTGTGGGGCTTCGGCATGGCGGCGTACGAGCGCCATGTGTATGACCCACAGAACGGTCTGCCGGCCAACGTGGGACTCTATCAGGCCAAGCTACCGACATACCTCGATGTGCCCTTGAACATGAAGACAGCAGGGACAGACATGCCTGATCCGCAGAGCCCCGTGGGTTCACGTGGTATCGGCGAGCCTGCGCAGGGCTGTGCCGCGGCGGCGTTGATGAGCGCAATTTCCGATGCACTTGGCGGACATTTGTTCAATCGCACGCCTGTGACACCCGACATGATTGTCAACCATATCGCGCAGAACAGTTTCAACACTGGCGACCTGAAAACGAATACATTCTGAGGTTTTAGCTATGTCATCACACGACGTAATGCCCGAGATCGGCCTCTACCAGCCCGTTTCGGTAGAGGATGCAGTAGGATTGGCCGGTCAGCTCGCAGAGCGTGGCTGGCTGCTCGGCGGTGGCCAGGATACCTATGGATGGCTGAAGGATCGCGCGAAGCGTCCGGAAGTCCTCGTCGACCTGAAAGGGATCGAGTCCATGCGTGGTATCACTGAAACCGCAGATGGAATTGAGATTGGTGCGCTGGTTACGCTGACTGAAATCACGCGCAACCCGCTGATCACCGAGCGCTATGCGCTTCTGGCACTGGCCGCCGGCCGTGTGGCCAGCCCGCAGATCCGCAACGTGGGAACCCTGGCTGGCAACGTCGCGCAGGACGCGCGCTGCTGGTACTACCGCCGTGGTCTGAACTGCTACCGCGCCGGCGGCAACCTGTGCTACGCCGACACTCCGGAAGGCATGAACCGCGAACACGCGCTGTTCAACACCAGCCGTTGTGTGGCCGTGACTCCAAGCGACACGGGCCCGGCCCTGGTCGCTCTGGAAGCACAGATGGTCATCCGCAATGCCTCCGGTGAGCGCGTGGTGGATGCCGAAGACTTCTTCGTCGGTCCGAACCTCGACATTACGCACATGACCGTGCTCGGCGCAGGGGACATCCTGACTGCCGTCCGCATCCCGGCCAAGTGGGCCAATGCCGAGTTCTACTTCGAGAAAGTGGCAGACCGCAATGTCTGGGACTTCGCGCTGGTCAGCATCGCTGCTGCCATGCGAGTGAACAACGGCGTGATCGAAGATGCCCGTCTGGTGGCAGGTGCTGTACAGTGCACGCCGCGCAGACTGAGCAGCATCGAGTCGGCAATCCGAGGCAAGGCACGCAATCAGGAAACAGCTGATCAAGTCGCCAGTCTGGCTACAGAAGGTGCTCAGCCGCTGAACTTCAACCATTTCAAGATGCCCTTGATGGAAAATCTTGTGAACAGGGCTGTTCGCGGACACGTCGTGTAATCCAAATCGGGCCTGCGCCCGCGTCCTGGCAGCGTTGCTTCGAGCAAGGCCGCCAGCAGGCGCGAGTGGCAGGCCTTCGTTTGGAAAATAACAATACATAAAAAATTGAGGACTTGGACTGTGGATATTATTCGTTACCGGCAGGACGTTTGGGGAGAGGAAGTGATTCTGGGCGTGTCCTGGGATCTGCTGTGGGTGATTTCTGTCGCTGCCTTTGTGCTGCTGGCTGCTCACGCCATTTTCATGGCAGCGTTGGCGAAAAAGAAAGCGCTCCCGTCTTCTGAAGGCAAGCGTGTCAACCGTCACGACGCTATCGACCGTGCATTCCACTGGATCATGGCCGGCAGTGTTCTCGTACTGATCGCCACTGGCATTGCGCCAATTGTCGGCCTCCGCATCTCCTGGTTGAACATTCACTGGATCGCCGGCCTGGTGCTGACTTTCGTGTGTGTGTTCCACATCATTCGCGCCATGTTCTGGCAGGACTTCAAGTCCATGCTTCTCGGACCAGCCGATTTCAAGGAACCCTTTGACGAAAGCATCAAGCCAGGCAAGTACTCCTTCGAACAGAAGGGCATGCACTGGGCGATGACCGTGCTGGTTGTTGCAGTGGTTGCGACTGGCGTCATCCTGTTCCTGAACATCAATTCTCCATGGTGGGAACGTCCCAGCGTGTCTGATGAAGGTTCACTGGGCATTTACTTCCTGTTGCACGGCACTGCCACACTGGGTCTGATTGCCTTCACCGCCATCCACATCTACTTCGCCGTCCGTCCCGAGAAGCGTTTCTACACACGCTCCATGGTCACTGGCTGGATCTCTGAAGCAGAAATGAAAGAAAACCACGACACCAACAAGTGGAAGCCGGAGTAAGCATCAGCGTGAACAATCTGGAAGACGATATCGACACGATTGAATCGGGTTACGAGTTCCTGCTGGCCTACGCCGCGCAGGGACGTCCGCCCCAGGATGAGTCGGGCCCTGGCCCGCATCCACGCCCCACACTGGTAGACATGTTGCAGGCCATGCAGAACGTCAGCAAGACATTGGCAGGCAGCACCAACGAGTTCGAGCAGGTGATTCTCGACGATCTTAAGAAGGCCGGTGCGGCTGTGAGCTTCGTGCTCGCGCAGCCCAAGCTGGGCTCGGAAGTCGTCGACAACCTGAATGCCTCCATCCACCTGCGCGCCGTGCTGACAGATTTCTTCCTGTACAGCGAAGCGTTCAGGCCGGTTGGCAGCGAAGCGCCGGCACCGGCGGCACAGTGGGACAGAGTCGGCAACTGAGTCGATGCGATTGCAATGCGAGGGGGTCGGAGTCTGCGGGTTCCGGCCCCTTTTTCATGGCGGTGAATTAATGAGAACTGTTCTTGATTGAAGCCTTCTTGCAGGCCCTGCTACACTGCCCGCAGATCTTCACTTTCCAGAGGAATACGGCAATGCGATTCGAGACAGCAGGGGTCATCACCGCAGCACTGCTTCTGGCAGCCTGCAGCCAGGAAGCCACGACAGTGGCGACGACTGAGCCGGCTCCCGCCGCGGAAGCCGTTGCCGAGGCCGGCGCAGACGGTGCCGCAGGCGCCTCTGCTCCCTACACGCCCCCGGCGGCCGCCGCTGCCGAGGGTCCGCTCTACGAGAGCGAGTTGCTGCTCAACACCCACCAGCTGATCACCGAGGGCAAGCGCTCCGGTGAAGGCTATTTCAGCGCCGACGGCCAGCGGATCATCTATCAGGCTGAGCTGGAGGGCGAGAACCCGTTCTACCAGATCTTCGTGCGCGACATTCTGGCCGGCACGACTACACTGGTCTCGCCCGGCACTGGCCTCACGACCTGCTCGTGGATACACCCCACCGAAGACAAGGTGATGTTCGCCTCCACCCATGAAGACCCCGATGCCCTCGGCAAGCAGCAGCGCGAGATCGAGATGCGCGCCAGCCCCGTGCAGCGTGGCTATGCCTGGGACTACGACGAACACTACGACATGTACGTCGCCAATGCCGATGGCAGCGACGTGGTGAACATCACCAACAGCCGGGGCTATGATGCGGAAGGATCCTATTCTTCCAATGGCTCGAAGATCCTGTTTGCCTCGAACCGCGAAGCCTACAGCCGCCCGCTGAGCCAGGCAGAGCAGCGCCTGTTTGAAGACGATGCGTCCTATTTCATGGACCTCTACATCATGGACGCCGACGGCAGCAACATCGAGCAGCTGACCTTCTCGCCCGGCTATGACGGTGGCCCGTTTTTCAGTGCCGACGACCAGCAGATTGTCTGGCGTCGCTTCAACCCGGATGGCAACAGTGCCGAGATCTGGACCATGGATGTGGACGGCAGCAACGCGCGGCAGCTGACGGACTCGGCGATGGTGTCCTGGGGCCCCTACTTCCACCCGAGCGGCGACTACATCATTTATTCCAGCAACGTGCTGGGTCATGCCAATTTCGAACTGTTCATGGTGGATGCGCAGGGCCTGCGTGACCCGATTCGCGTGACCAACACCGAAGGCACGGACATCCTGCCGGTGTTTACGCCGCAGGGCGACAAGCTGGCCTGGAGCACGACGCGCACGCCCGATGGCAGCTCGCAGATCTATATGGCGGACTGGAATGACGCGCGGGCGCGGGAACTGCTGGGCCTGTAACAACGAAGCCTGCAGGAGCGGGCCTTGTGGGAGCGGGCCGGCCCGCGAACGGGTTCTGCCCGGAGCCTGTAGGAGCGGGCCTGCCCGCGAAAGGTTCCTGCTTGGTCGGTTCGCGGGCAGGGCCCGCTCCTGCAAGAGGGTGGTGTTCGCGGGCAAGCCCGCTCCAACAGTCAGTGGTGGTGGTTGCCATCTTTCACGAGGTGATTTCGATGACGCGCAGCAATTACATGCTTCTCTTGTTGCTCAGCCTGCTGCTCGCCAGCGCTGCGCACGCACAGCAGAGCGCCCTGCATCATTCGCTGGAAGTGACACTCGACCCTTCGGCCAGCAGCATCGCGGTGACGGACACGCTCACACTGCCCGTGTCCGAAGATAGTCCCCGCACTTTTGAGTTCCGACTCAATCAGGCGCTCAGCCTGCATTCGCTGGAAGGCAGCAATTTCAGCATCGAAGCGCTGCCTTCTGCGCAGACGCCGGGTGACGCCGACGCGGGTCGCGAGATCGCCCCCAGCAATGCCTATCGACTGACCATTACCGACGGCAGTGAGCAGATCAGTCTGAGCTACTCCGGCAACATCAACACCGATGCGCGCCAGCTCAGCGCCGAATACGCCCAGAGCTTCTCCTCCACCACCGGCATCATCGACACGCGGGGCGTCTACCTCGACCACAGCAGCGTGTGGGTACCCGACTTCCAGGCCGGGCTGATGAGCTTCGACATGAGCGTCGAATTCAGCGGCGCCGCGCAGCAGTGGACGGCCGTAAGTCAGGGCGATTCCGAGCAGCGTACGAACTTCTGGCGCAGTGAACAGGCGATGGAAGAGGTCTATCTGATCGCCGCCGACTTCACCACCTACACAGTTCAAAGCGGCGACGTGGACCTGCTGGCCTATCTGCGCACGCCGGACGGCAATCTCGCTACCCGCTATCTGGATGCCACGGAAAGATATCTGGCACTTTACGAACCGATGATCGGGGACTATCCCTTCAGCAAGTTCGCGCTCGTCGAAAATTTCTGGGAAACCGGTTACGGCATGCCCTCGTTCACGCTGCTGGGCGAGCAGATCATTCGCTTCCCGTTCATTCTGGAATCGTCCTATCCCCACGAGATTCTGCACAACTGGTGGGGCAACTCGGTATACCCGGACTACGAGACCGGCAACTGGAGCGAAGGGCTGACGGCCTATCTGGCCGATCACCTGTTCCAGGAAATGAACGCGGCCGGCGGCGAGTATCGCAAGGACATGCTCGGCCGCTATCGCAGCTTCGTCACCGACGCTGCCGATTTTCCGCTGAGCCAGTTCACTTCGCGCAACTCCGCGGCGTCCCAGGCCATCGGCTATGGCAAGACGCTGATGCTGTGGCACATGCTGCGCCTGGAACTTGGCGATGCGCTGTTCATCAAGAGCCTGCAGGACCTGTACACCGAGCGGCGTTTCATGCGCACTTCCTTCGCCGACATCGAAGCCATCTTCTCCCGCAACAGTGGCAAGGATCTCAGCGGCTTCTTCGCGCAGTGGGTCGAGCGCACCGGCGCACCAGAGCTGGCCGTCACCGTGACACACCAGGGTGTTGAAGACAGCGCGCAGATTATCGTGCGGCAGACACAGAGCACCCAGCCCTATGCGCTGAAAGTGCCGGTTGCCCTTTATTACGAAGGCGAGACCGACGCGCAAGTGGTCGACGTGCTGCTGGAGGGCGCGGAAGCGAGTTTCGAGGTGCCCCGCTTTGCGGCGCTGCAGGCAGTGGTGGTGGACCCGTACTTCGACGTTTTCCGCCGCCTTGATGTGGCGGAACTGCCCCCCACGCTGAGGCAGATGTTCGGCGCCCAGCAGATTGTGTTCGTCGTGCCGCAGCAGGAGCGCGACCAGTGGATTGCCATGGCCGAGTTCTTCAGCAACGACCCGTCCGTCACTGCCGAGATTGTCATGGCGGAAGACTTCACGCTGCTGCCGTCTGACAAGTCTGTGTGGATCATGGGGCGAGAGAATCCTGCGTCGCGCATCGTGGAAGAGGCTGTCAGCTATTACGGCGTGCGCTTCTCTGACGCGGGCCTGACCCTGATGGGCAGCGAACTGCCCTATGCCAATCGCAGCACCGTGCTGACCGCCATTCATCCGGATGACCCCGAGCTGACCCTGGGGTGGATTCACGCCGATTCCGCCGCCGCGATGCCGGGGCTCACCGAGAAGTTGCCGCATTACGGCAAGTATTCCTATCTGAGTTTTGTGGGCAGCGAGCCCACCAATGACGTGAAGGGCCAATGGGAAAGCCCCGACTCGCCGCTGCTGTGGCGCAAGCCCGGCCTGGACGCCAGCGTGGCACTGGCCCTGCTGCCCCCGCGCGCACCGCTGGCGGAGCTGCCGCCCAAATACCTGCCTGACAGTCTGCAGACACACGTCGATGCACTCACCGATCCCCAGACGCAGGGCCGCGCGCCTGGCAGTGCCGGGCTGGAACGTGCCGCCGCCTATATTGCCGGCCAGTTCGAAGCCGCCGGTCTGGAGGCGCCAGGAGGCTCTTATCTGAGCTCCTGGCAGCAGACGCTGCCCGATGGCCAGACAGTGACGCTCAGCAATGTCATCGGCGTGCTGCCTGGCACCGATGTGGCGCTGCAGGACTCGCCCATCGTGCTCGGGGCTCACTACGATCATCTGGGCGTAGAGACCGCCGCCGATGGCAGCGTGGCGGTGTTTGCCGGTGCCGACGACAATGCCTCGGGCGTGGCCATCATGATCGACGTGGCCCGCAAGCTGCAGAAAGCCTTCACGCCACGCCGGCCCGTCGTGTTCGTCGCCTTCTCCGGCGAGGAAGCAGGGCTGCTGGGCTCGCGGCACTTCGTTGCCAACCCGCCAGCGCCCTATTCCACGCAATCGCTGTTCGCCATGCTGAACATGGACAGTGTCGGCCGCCTGGAAGGGCGTACCCTGCAGGTGTTCGGCTCCGAGAGTGCGTACGAGTGGCCGTTCATGGCCCAGGGCATCGGTTTCACCATCGGCGTCACTTCACAGTTTCCCGCCCAGTCCGTGGCGGGCAGTGACCACGTCGCATTTCTCGAGGCCGGCATTCCCGCGCTGCATCTGTTCAGTGGACTGCACACCGACTATCACCGGCCATCAGACACACCTGACAAGCTTGATCTGGCCGGCATGTCCGACATTGCCCTGTGGGTGGAAGAAGCCATCGTCTATCTGGCCATGCGCGATCAGCCGCTGCGGGTGACTCTCAGCAATGCCCCCGTGCGTGCCACCGAAGCGGTGGCGGGTGCGCGTGCGGCGTCGCTGGGAACGATTCCAGAATTCAATTATGCAGGCGAGGGTGTGCAGATTTCCGGCGTGACCCCTGGTGGTGCAGCGGAGGCGGCGGGCCTGCAGGCAGGCGACATATTGGTGCAGTTCAATGGCACTCCCATCACGACCTTGCAGGAATATTCCAATTTCCTGCGCGAGGCTGCGCCAGGCGACGAGGTGCAACTGCAGATTCGCCGGGCAGAGGAGCTTCTGAATGTCGAGGTCATTCTGCAGGCGCGTTGATCAGAGTCCCTCTGCGCCGTGCTCAGAGGGGAAGACGCCGCAGGGTTTTCGCTGTTAGACTCCGAGCAAGCGTTCCATTCCTGTGGGTGTCTTGGCACCTCGTAGCAGAACATTCAGTAGAGACTGCCAGTGATCCAGCCTTCTTCGTCGCCTGTTGCCATTCCCTTTGCAGTATCCACACGCCGCCTGCTGATGTTCGCGGCAATCGCCCTCAGCCCGCTGCCAGTGCTGGCCCAGGAAGACATTGTTCCTTTCGATCGTCCTACGCCCCTGACGCGCGTCAGCAGTGAGCAGGCTGCCTTCGTGCTGGACGGCCGGCTCGATGAAGCAATCTGGGACACCCTGCCCGTCATCGACAACATGCAGATCATACAGCCCGACACCATGGAGCCTGCGCCTTTCCAGACTCACACCCGCGTGTTCTACAACGACCGTGGCATTTATGTGGGTGTGATGAATTACCAGCCCGCAGAAACGCTGGTATCACGCATGAGTTCCCGCGATGCGCAGTCGCAGCGCGACAGTTATGGCTTCGTCGTGGACCCTTCCGGCACCGGCCTTTATGGCTATTTTCTGCGGATCAATCTGGGTGGTTCTCTGAACGACGGCACCGTTTTGCCCGAGCGCCAGATCAACCGGCAGTGGGACGGGCCCTGGGATTCGGCGGCGGTATCGCTCGACGATGGCTGGTCTGCGGAAATGTTTCTGCCCTGGTCCATGATGAGTCTGCCCCAGGCGGATGAAGGCGCAGCCCGCACCATGGGCATCTACATCGAGCGTGTCGTGGCCGCGCGCGGCGAGACCTGGTCCTGGCCTGCGCTGCCCCGCAACAGTGCAGGATTCCTGTCCGCCTTTCACAAGGTGGAGCTGAGCGGCGTCAACCCCAGCACACAGTTCACGCTGTACCCGTATGTGTCATCGACCTTCGACGACATGAAAGACGCAACGGATTACCGCGTGGGCACCGACCTGTACTGGCGGCCCAGTTCCAATATGCAGGTGTCTGCGGCGCTGAACCCGGACTTCGGCACGGTGGAGTCCGATGACGTGGTGGTGAATCTGGGCGCCTTCGAAACCTTCTTCGAAGAAAAACGCCCGTTCTTTCTGGAAGGCCAGGACGTATTCGTGACCTCGTCGCGTGGCGGCGGTTTCGGCGGACCGCCCACGACGCTTCTCAACACGCGGCGCATCGGGCGACAGGCCAGCTTCACCATCCCCACGGGCGTCAGCGTGATTGCCACCGACCAGAGCCGACCGTCCGATTTGCTGGCGGCCGGCAAGGTCACTGGTCAGGCCGGCAACTGGCGTTACGGCACGCTGCTGGCATCGGAAGACGACTCCGTACTGCGCGGCACGCTGACCAATGGTTCGCGGGTGAACCTGCAGGCCAAGGGCCGCGACTTTGCCATAGGACGACTGCTCTATGAAGACACCACCTCCGGCGGACGCCGTGCCATTGGCTGGTTCGGCAGCGACATGTCGCACCCTGACCGCTCTGCCACCGTCAATGGCGTAGACCTGCACTATTTCTCGGCCGACACCCGCTGGGTGTTCGATGGGCAGCTCATCCACAGCGACGTGAATGACGTCACCGGCAAGGGCGGCTTCTTCGATCTGGATTATCGGCCCGACCGGCGCCTTCAGCACAACATCACGGGCACCTGGTTCGACGACACACTGGAGCTGAACGACATCGGCTTCGTGCAGCGCAATGATCTGATGCAGCTGGACTACCGACTGAACATCAATGAATCGAATATTCCGGGGCTGCGTTCGCGTTACCGCGCCCTGAACATCGGCAATGAATGGAATACCGCAGGCCGTCCCGTGCGGCTCAGCGTCGCGTTGACGCAGGGCCTGAACTTTCTCGACAATACGGCGCTGAACACCAATATCCGTTATTTCCCGGCGCGGGTGGACGACCGCCTGAGCCGCGGCAATGGCAGTTTCCGCCTGCCGGCCCGCTGGGCCGCTGACGTGAACTGGCGCAGTGACGAGTCGCGGCCATTTTCTTGGAATGTGGGACTCAGCAGCACGCAGGAGGAACTGGGCGAGCAGAACCTGACGTACAACATCGGCTTCAACTGGCAGCCGAACGATCGCTTTGCGGTAGACCTGAACAATCGTTATGTGGACCGCGAAGCCTGGCTGATCCACCAGGGCAGAGGTCGCATGACAAGCTTCGAAGCCAACGAGTGGGCGCCGCGACTGTCCATGGATTATTTCATCAATGCCAAGCAGCAGCTGCGGTTCGCGCTGCAGTGGACGGGCATCAAGGCCTTCGAGAGTCGTTTCTACCAGGTGGACGCCACGGGCTTGAATGATCTGAAAAAGACTGGCGACTTGACGGCGGGCAGCGACAATTTCACCATCAGCCGCATGAGTTTCCAGGCGCGCTATCGCTGGGAAATAGCGCCGCTGTCGGACCTGTTCTTCGTGTACACACGGGGGGGAAATCTGGCGCGTACGTTCGAGGATGACTACACGGGGCTGTTCGAGCATGCGTGGCAGGATCAGATTGTGGACAACTGGGTGGTGAAATTGCGGTATCGTCTGGGCAGCTGATCGGCCCCTGACCTAGTGGGAGCAGGCATACCCCCGACCTTGTGGGAGCGGGCCTGCCCGCGAACTGGTACTCCGCATTGTGCCGTCTGCCCGGGCCGGGCCTTGCAGACACGCCACGAGTACGTCCCTGTAAGCTCGGCGCCCGCCTTCCGACCGCCATGGATGGCGCCAGGGCCGGTTTTGCAGGAGCAAAAACCGGCCCTGGCGGGCGACGGTCTGCAAGGCCCGCCCCGGGCAGACGGCCTCAGATCTGTGCCACCCCTCGCGGACAAGCCCGCTCCCACAGGGCCGGCTTCCGCCAGGCTGAGCGACGCAAGCGCAGGCGCCGCTTTCACTCGGTGAGGGTGCGTAGCTTCGTTCAGGAATCGCGGTGCTGCAAAGCGTCCCTCTCCGCCTCCACTGTCGGGTTTGCCCGCCGCGGCACAGAAGTTGAGGCAAAGTACGCCCAGCTCCCTGGCATGACCGTCAGCCGCCAGGACGGCGGATGGCGAGCCCCCATGGATGGGTTCACGGCGTGTCATGTCAGGGAGCTGGGCGTACTTTGCAGGAGTGATGTATGTTTCGCGGGCAAGCCCGCTCCTACAACAATAATGAGAGAGACCATGACCCCACCCTTCCGCCTAGCCGCCCTCGGCCTCTTCGGCCTGTCCGCAGCAACCCACGCCGCCGAACCGCTCCCCACGCTGCCGCGCTACGAGCACGCCCAGATCGACATCACCCTCGATGGTTATCTCGATGAGCCGGTGTGGCAGTCGCTGCCGGTTATCGACGGCATGCGCGTGATCCAGCCAGACACTCTCGAACCCGCGCCCGTCGAGACCCACTCGCGCATTTTCTACACCGAACGCGGCATCTATGTGGGCGTGATGAACTATCAGGACCCGGCCACGCTGGTGGCGCGCATGAGTTCCCGTGACGCGGGCATTCAGCGCGACGGCTATGTCATCTCCATCGACGCGTCGGGCGAAGGTCTGTACGGGTACTTCCTGCGCATGAATCTGGGCGGCACCTTCTCGGATGGCACCATCCTGCCGGAACGCCAGATCAACCGGCAGTGGGACGGCCCCTGGGATGCGGTGACCCGCGAGACCGACGAAGGCTGGGTGGCTGAGATCTGGATTCCCTGGTCAATGATGTCCCTGCCCCAGTCGGGCAGCACCCGCCGCATCGGCCTGTATACCGAGCGCATGGTGGCAGCCCGGGGCGAGACCTATTCCTGGCCCGCGCTGCCGGGCACCAACAGCGAATACCTCTCCGCATTCCAGAAATACGAACTCACCGGCGTGAATCCCGCCACCCAGTTCACGTTCTATCCCTACAGCTCGGCCACCTTCGACGACATGAAGAACACCACCGACTACCGAGTGGGCGCCGACGTGTACTGGCGGCCCAGCTCGAACCTGCAACTGTCGGCCACGCTGAACCCTGACTTCGGCACGGTGGAGTCCGACGATGTGGTGGTGAACCTTGGCGCGTTCGAAACCTTCTTCGAAGAGAAGCGCACGTTCTTTCTCGAAGGGCAGGACGTCTTCAGTACCTCGCCCCGCGATGGCGGTGGCGGCTTCGGCCCCACGACACTGCTGAACACCCGGCGCATCGGTCGGCAGGCCAGTTTCACAGTGCCCGCTGGCGTCAGTGTGATTCCCACCGATCTCAGTCGTCCCACCGACCTGCTTGGTGCGGCGAAAGTGACCGGACAGTCTGGAAACTGGCGCTATGGCACCTTGCTCGCCTCGGAGGACGACTCCCTGGTGCGCGGCACCCGGGCCGATGGCAGCCGCGTCACGCTGGAAGCCCAGGGCCGCGACTTCGCCATAGGCCGCCTGTTGTACGAAGACACCGCTGGCGGCGGTCGCCGCGCCATGGGCTGGTTCGGCAGCAACCTGGCTTATCCGGACAGCGACGCGATGGTCAACGGCGTGGACCTGCACTATTTCTCGGTCGACAACCGCTGGATCTTCGACGGCCAGCTGGTGCACAGCGACGTACGCGATGTCACCGGCAGTGGCGCTTATTTCGACCTGGACTTCCGGCCCGCACGCGGCGTGCAGCACTCGCTCACCGCCACCTACATGGACGACGAGCTGCAGCTGAACGACATCGGCTTTCTCACTCGCAACGACCTGGTGCAGGGTGACTACCGGTTCAATATCTCGCAGTCCGACCTTCCCGGCCTGCGCTCCCGTTCCCGCACCGTGCAGGTCAACAATCAGTGGAACACCGATGGACGCCCCGTACGTCTGGGCTTCTTCTACACCGAGAATCTGACCTTCCTCGACAACGACTCGTTCAGCACCACCTTGCGCTACTTCCCGCCGCGTGTCGACGACACCCTGAGTCGCGGCAACGGCACGTTCAAGATTCCCGAGCGCTGGGCCGTGGATGCGTCGTGGCGCAGCGACCGGGCGCTGCCGCTGTCGTGGACCGTGGGCGTGAATGCCGGGCAGGAGGATCTGGGCCTGCAGAATCTGAGCTACAACGCGGGCATCACCTGGAACCCGAATGATCGCCTGTCGGTGGACGTCAACGCGCGCTATATCGACCGCGAGGCCTGGCTGATCCACCAGGGCAATGGCCGCATGACAGCCTTCGAGGCCAATGAGTGGGCGCCGCGCGCGGAGCTGGACTACTTCATCAATGCCAAGCAACAGCTGCGTTTTTCCATGCAGTGGACGGGCATCAAGGCCTTCGAGAATCGTTTCTACCAGGTGGATGCATCGCGGGTGGAGTCGCTGGTGCAAACCGGCGATGTGACAGCCGGCACGGACGATTTCGCCATCAGCCGCATGAGCTTTCAGGCACGCTACCGCTGGGAGATAGCGCCACTGTCGGACCTGTTCTTCGTGTATACGCGGGGCGGGAATCTGGCGCGCACCTTCGAGGACGACTACGCGGGGATGTTCGAGCATGCGTGGTTTGATCAAGTCGTGGACAACTGGGTGGTGAAGCTGCGCTACCGCCTGTAGGAGCTGTGGGAGCAGGCTGTGGGAGCGGGCTTGCCCGCGAACCGCACTTCGCACGGCGCCAAGCGCTGCGGGGCGGGGCTGGTCAGGACACGCTGTGAATACATCCATGTACGCTCGGCGCCCGCCATCCATGGCGGGCGACGGTCCTTCCCAGCCCCGCCCCGCAGCGCTTGGCGCCAGCCCTGTGCCACGTCCACATGCACTCCGATTCAGAGATCGCGTCACCGCCCCGGGGGAGGGGCGGAGCTCCGTTCGGATGACCGACATTCCCGCACCCATCAAGCACCAGCGTCACACTACCGACACACGTCCCACATAGGATAGGATTCCGCCCACAGCGCCCATCCAAGGAACCCCCATGAAATTGCGCACCATTCTGCACTCACTCGCCACAGGAGCCCTCGCCATGAGTCTGGCACTCTCCGCCCACGCCCAGTCCACCGGCAAAGTTGTCGTCGCCCACCGCGGTGCCAGCGGCTATCTGCCCGAACACACGCTGGAGTCCAAGGCCATGGCCTATGCCATGGGCGCTGACTTCATCGAGCAGGACGTAGTGATGACCAGTGACGACCAGTTGATCGTCATCCACGACATCACGCTGGATCGCACCACCAATGTCGCCGAGAAATTTCCCGGCCGGGCGCGCGCAGACGGTGGCCATTACGCGGTGGATTTCACGCTGGCCGAGATCCAGTCGCTGGATGTGACCGAGGGCTTCAGTGTCGAGAACGGCGTGAAGACGCTGAGCTATCCGCAGCGCTTCCCGATGTTCACGTCCACATTCAAGGTGCACACGCTGGCGCAGGAGATCGAGCTGATCCAGGGCCTGAATCACTCCACCGGCAAGGACATCGGCATTTACCCCGAGCTCAAATCGCCCGCGTTCCACCTTGCCGAGGGCAAGGACCTCGGCCGCGCGGTGCTCGAGACACTCAAGCAGTACGGCTACACCAGCAAGCAGGACAAGGTATTTGTGCAGACCTTCGAGTTCGACGAATTGAAGCGCGTGCATGACGAGCTGCAGCCGGCGCTGGGCATCGAGCTGAATCTGGTGATGCTGCTTGACGGCGGCGACGAGAATGCGTGGATGCAGACTGAAGATGGCGTGAAGCAGATTGCGCAGTACGCCGACGGACTTGGCCCGGAGAAGGGCATGATCATCGACCGCGAATCACCGCGCGGCGCACCACGCATCAGTGGCTTGGTGGGCTTTGCCCATGCGGCCGGGCTGCAGGTGCATCCCTACACCTTCCGGCTGGACGCAGGACATGTGCCGCCATTTGCCGAGAGCTTTGAGGACATGCTGAAGCAGTATTACATCGACGCAGGGGTGGATGGCGTGTTTACCGATTTTCCGGACCGTGCGGTAGCGTATCTGAACTCCCTGTAGGGGTGAACCATGGTGGGAGCGTACCCGAGGGCATAAAGGCCTTGCCCGCGAACATCACTCTGCGATTGGTCGGCTGCCGGGGGCGTGGATTGCAGACACGCTGCAAGTACGTCCCTGTATGCTCGGCGCCCGCCATCCCTGGCGGGCGACGGTCTGCAAACCACGCCCCCGGGAACCGACTACGCGTTCTGTGCCACGCCCGCAAAGCCCGCTCCCACGTTGGCCCGCACCCACCGCGACCAGCAGATCCCAACGCACCTCCTCTGCTCCCGCTTGGGGCGACCAGCAAAGCCCGCCGGCGCGGGTGTTCGGGGTTACCCACTGCACGAGGATGGAGGGTGGGGTGACGCTGTTCAGGACCGTCGCCCGCCAGGGATGGCGGGCGCCGAGCGTACAAGGACGTATTTACAGCGTGTCCTGAACAGCGTCACCCCACCCTCCATCCTCGTGCAGTGGG